>Ga0102592_1000762_pt1 | contig 45682 bp, 42 predicted proteins | sample AraplaCol_mMF_r2_FD_76861 | JGI IMG/M metagenome (GOLD analysis project Ga0102592, IMG submission 76861) | Arabidopsis root microbial communities from North Carolina, USA - plate scrape MF_Col_mMF_r2 (SPADES assembly) (version 2) | ecosystem: Host-associated > Plants > Roots > Endosphere...
CTTAACATCAAGGCATTAGGCTGACAAGCTAAGACACCACTTAAGTTTTGACACAGCGAGTTAGCAGCAACTTACAAGTTTCGGATGTTGTCTGACCACAACGTCTTGTGACATGTAGTTACGGATGAGCGACTGCATGTTGGCAGCCGCTCACATCAATTATTTCATGCCTGCAGCAGGATGCGCAGCATGCGGCGCAGCGGCTCGGCGGCACCCCACAACAGCTGGTCACCCACGGTGAAGGCGCCCAGGTAATCCGGGCCCATGGCCAGCTTGCGAAGGCGGCCGACCGGAATCTGCATGGTGCCCGTGACGGCCACCGGCGTGAGGTCCTTGATGGAGGCTTCGCGCGTGTTGGGCACGACTTTGACCCACTGGTTGTCGGCCGCGATCATGGCCTCGATGTCGGCCAGCGGCACATCCTTCTTGAGCTTGAAGGTCAGCGCCTGGCTGTGGCAGCGCATGGCGCCTATGCGCACGCAGAAGCCGTCGACGGGGGTTGCCGCAGTGCCGAAGCTCGCGCCCTGGCCCAGGATCTTGTTGGTCTCGGCGCCGCCCTTCCACTCTTCCTTGCTCATGCCGTCGCCCAGGTCCTTGTCGATCCAGGGAATCAGCGAGCCGCCCAGTGGCACGCCGAAGTTGGCGGTCTCGGCGGTGCCCAGGCCTTGCTGCTTGGCCAGGATGCGACGGTCGATTTCGAGGATCGCGGATTTGGGATCGTCCAGCAGCGCGCGGACTTCGCTGTTCAGTGTGCCGAACTGGGTCAGCAGCTCGCGCATGTGCTGCGCCCCGCCGCCGGATGCCGCCTGGTAGGTCATGCTGGTCATCCACTCGACCAGGCCGGCCTTGTACAGCGCGCCCACGCCCATCAGCATGCAGCTGACCGTGCAGTTGCCGCCGATCCAGTTGGTGCCGCCCTTGGCCAGCGCGTTCTGGATCACGGGCAGGTTGACCGGGTCCAGGATGATGACGGCGTCATCGTTCATGCGCAGCGTGGAAGCCGCGTCAATCCAGTGGCCCTTCCAGCCGGCCGCGCGCAACTTGGGGAACACTTCGGAGGTGTAGTCGCCGCCCTGGGCGGTGATGATGACGTCGCACTTCTTGAGTGCATCAATGTCAAAGGCATCTTTCAGCGTGGTCTCGTTCCTGGCCTGGGCGGGGGCTTTGCCGCCCGCGTTGGAGGTCGAGAAGAACACCGGCTCGATCAGGTCGAAATCGCCTTCGGCCTGCATGCGGTCGATCAGGACCGAACCAACCATGCCGCGCCAGCCGACGAGCCCTGTGAGATTGCCTTTGAGTTTCATTGGAACTGCCCCTTCAAAAAGTACAAAAAAATTGCTTTTTGGCCCGGCTCATCGAGCCGGCAGGGCACGACGAACCAGGCTTGCTAGCCTTTAATGGTGGTCGTTTTGGTGATCTGGGCAAAAACCGGCGCGCCGTAGCCCGCACGCAGGGCGACGGGGCAGTGGGTGAAAGCGGGGTTTTTGCGCATAAGCTTCGATTGTAGCCAGGCTTGCCTTCGATGGGGCTGACAGCCGCCTCAAACCGGTGTTTTGCAGCCGGTTTGAGGTGTTTTGCGGCAAAAAAACGTCAAGCCAAGGCCTTGACCACGGCATCGCCCATCTGCACCGTGCCGACCTTGGTCGTGCCTTCGCTGTAAATGTCGGGCGTGCGCAGGCCCTGGCTCAGCACGGCGTCCACGGCTTTTTCGATGCGGGCGGCGGCTTCGGGCTGGTTCAGGCTGAAGCGCAGCATCATGGCCGCACTCAGGATGGTGGCCAGGGGGTTGGCGACGCCCTTGCCGGCGATGTCGGGCGCGCTGCCGTGGCTGGGCTCGTACAGGCCCTGGTTTTTGTCGTTGAGGCTGGCCGAGGGCAGCATGCCGATGGAGCCGGTCAACATGGCCGCGGCGTCGCTCAGGATGTCGCCGAACATATTGCCGGTGACGACCACGTCAAACTTTTTGGGCGCCTTGACCAGTTGCATGGCCGCGTTGTCCACATACATGTGGTCCAGCGCGACGTCGGGGTACTCCTTGCCGACTTCGGTGACCACGTCTTTCCAGAGCTGGAAGGTTTCCAGCACATTGGCCTTGTCGACACTGGTGACGCGCTTGCCCCGCTTGCGGGCAGCCTGGAAAGCGACGTGGGCGATGCGTTCGATTTCGGGACGCGAATAGCGCATGGTGTCGAAGGCCTCTTCCGAACCGGGAAAGTGGCCGTCTGGCGAGACGCGGCGGCCGCGCGGCTGGCCGAAGTAGATGTCGCCAGTCAGCTCGCGGATGATCAGGATGTCCAGGCCCGAGACCAGTTCGCGCTTCAGGCTGGAAGCGTCCACCAGCTGTGAATAGCAGATCGCAGGGCGAAAGTTCGCGAACAGGCCCAGGTTCTTGCGCAGGCCCAGGATGGCCTGCTCGGGGCGCAGGGGGCGGTCCAGCTTGTCGTACTTCCAGTCGCCGACGGCGCCGAACAGCACGGCATCGGCGTCCTTGGCAAGTTTGAGCGTGGCTTCGGGCAGGGGGTGGCCGTGGGCTTCGTAGGCTGCACCGCCGACCAGCGCGCTCTCGGTTTCAAATTTCAGGTCCAGGGCTTTGAGAACCTTGACGGCCTCGGCGACGATTTCAGTGCCTATGCCGTCACCCGGCAGGATTGCGATTTTCATGGTTGCTGTCTTTTTTGAATGGCTGCACGCCCCCTGGGGGGCAACTCGCAGCGGGTACGTGGATGCGTGCAGGAAAGAGCTGTTCAGCCCGCGACGGTGTGGTTCAGCCAGGGCTTGGTTGCCAGGCGCTCGGCTTCAAAGGCCTTGATCTTGTCGCTCTGACGCAAGGTCAGGCCGATGTCGTCCAGGCCGTTTAGCAGGCAGTACTTGCGGAAGGCCAGCACATCGAAGGGGAGTTCCTCGCCCTGCGGCTTGACGATGACCTGGCGTTCCAGGTCCACCGTCAGCTGGTAGCCGGGAAAGGCCAGCGTCTCGTCGAAGAGCTGCGCCACCTGCGCCTCGGGCAGCACGATGGGCAACAGGCCGTTCTTGAAACTGTTGTTGAAGAAGATGTCGGCGTAGCTGGGCGCGATGATGGCGCGAAAGCCGTATTGGTCCAGCGCCCAGGGCGCGTGCTCGCGCGAGGAGCCGCAGCCGAAATTTTTGCGCGCCAGCAGGATGGAGGCGCCGGCATAGCGCGGCTGGTTCAGCACGAAGTCGGGATTGGGCTTGCGCGAGGCCGGGTCCTGGCCAGGGAAGCCCGGGTCCAGGTAGCGCCATTCGTCAAACAGGTTGGGGCCGAAGCCGGTCTTGCGGATGGACTTGAGGAATTGCTTGGGAATGATGGCGTCGGTGTCGACGTTCTCGCGGTCCATGGGCGCAACCAGGCCCTTGTGTACGGTGAATTTTTTCATTTATTTCTTTGCCGCGTTTTCAATTTTCTCGCCGACTTTCTGGACGTCCTGCCCGACACCCCGGAAGGTGTTGCAACCGGCCAGCAGCAGGGTCGCGGACGCCAGCGACAGCGCGAACAGGGTGGTGATTTTTTTCATGAGAAATTCCTCCGGTGGCTCGGGTTAGACAAACTTGCGGATATCGACAAAGTGACCGTGCACGGCCGCCGCCGCCGCCATGGCGGGGCTGACCAGGTGGGTGCGGCCGCCGGCGCCCTGGCGGCCTTCGAAGTTGCGGTTGCTGGTGGAGGCGCAGCGCTCGCCCGGCTCCAGCCGGTCGGCGTTCATGGCCAGGCACATGGAACAACCCGGTTCGCGCCATTCAAAGCCGGCCGCCACAAAAATCTTGTCCAGGCCTTCGCGTTCGGCCTGTTCCTTGACCAGGCCGGAGCCCGGCACCACCATGGCCAGCTTCACGTTCTTGGCGACCTTCTGGCCTATCTTCTTGATCACGGCGGCGGCCTCGCGCATGTCTTCGATGCGGCTGTTGGTGCAGGAGCCGATGAACACCTTGTCGATGTAAAGGTCGTCCAGCGCCTTGCCGGGCTCCAGGCCCATGTAGGTGAGCGCACGCTCGATGGCGCCGCGCTTGTTGGCGTCTTTTTCCTTGTCGGGGTCCGGCACGCGGCCTTCGATGGACAGCACCATTTCGGGCGACGTGCCCCAGGTGACCTGCGGCAGGATCTGGCTGGCGTCGAGCTCCACCACGGCATCGAATTTGGCGTCGGCGTCGGAGTGCAGCGTGTTCCAGTACTTGACGGCCATGTCCCATTCAACGCCGGTGGGCGACAGCAGCCGGCCCTTGACGTAGTCGATGGTCTTCTGGTCCACCGCCACCAGGCCGGCGCGCGCACCGCCTTCGATGGCCATGTTGCAGACCGTCATGCGGCCTTCCATGCTGAGCGCGCGTATCGCCGAGCCGGCGAATTCAATCGTGTAGCCGGTGCCACCGGCAGTGCCGATCTTGCCGATGATGGCCAGCACGATGTCCTTGGCGGTGCAGCCGCGGGGCAACGTGCCTTCCACTTTCACGAGCATGTTTTTGGCTTTTTTGGCCAGCAGGGTTTGCGTGGCCATCACGTGCTCGACCTCGCTGGTGCCTATGCCGTGCGCCAGCGCGCCGAAGGCGCCGTGGGTGGAGGTGTGCGAGTCACCGCAAACCACCGTCATGCCGGGCAAAGTGGCGCCGTTCTCGGGGCCGATGACGTGCACGATGCCCTGGCGCTTGGAGAGGAAAGGGAAGAAAGCGGCGGCGCCGAATTCCTTGATGTTGCTGTCCAGCGTGGTGATCTGTTCCTTGCTGACCTGGTCGGTGATGCCGTCATAGCCCTTTTCCCAGCCGGTGGTGGGCGTGTTGTGGTCGGCGGTGGCGACGATGGAGCTGATGCGCCAGACCTTGCGGCCGGCCTCGCGCAGGCCTTCAAAAGCCTGCGGGCTGGTGACTTCGTGCACCAGGTGGCGGTCTATGTAGAGGATGGCCGTGCCGTCGTCTTCGGTATGAACGACGTGCTCGTCCCAGATTTTGTCGTAAAGGGTGCGTCCCATGGTTTTCCTTCGTGGTCTCTCGTTGCCGTTCGTGTTGGCGTTGGGGTGATTTTAGGCGGCTGCCCCGGCCGGGGCGGCCCCGGTTTTGGCGGTTTTGGCGCGGACTGACGGCGCCGTGGGCTGCGTCAGGTGACCCACCAGCAGCCGCGCCGTCAGCGGCAGCGTGGAAAAGTCGCGGGCAACCAGCTGAATCTGGCGCTCCGCCCAGCTGTCCAGCAGGGGAATGGATTCAAGCTCGCCCACGCCGTGCATCAGCTCAAAGGCGCGCTGCGGCATCACTCCTACGCCCAGGCCGTTGTGGATCATGCGGCACATGGCATCCAGCCCGGTCACGTGGATGCGGAGCTTGATGGTGCGGCCCAGCCGCGCCGCGGCTTCACGCATGGCCAGGTAAATCGAGCTGTTGGAATGCAGGCCGACCTGGTCGTAGTCGAGTGCCGCTTCAAAGCGGATGGGGCCTTGCGCGCACAGCGGGTGGCCCCGGGGGACGATGAGCACCAGCTTGTCGCTGCGGTAGGGCAGGGTCTGCAGGTCGCCCGTACCGTCGGCCGTGTTGCAGATGCCCAGGTCGGCCGCGCCTTCCTGCACGGCGCGCACGACCTCGGTGCTCAGGTGCTCTTCGAGGTCTATCTTGATGCCCGAGTGCTCGCGCGTGAAGGCGCCCAGGTCTTCAGGCAGAAACTGCACGATGGCCGAGATACTGGCGTGCACGCGCACATGGCCGCGCACCCCGTCGGCGTATTCGCTGAGCTCGCTTTGCATCTTCTCGAGGCTGAACAGCACGGAGCGCGCATGGTGCAGCAGGCTTTCGCCGGCCGGCGTCAGATCGACACCGCGGGTGTGGCGGTACAGCAGGGGTGTGTCCAGCGTGGCCTCGAGATCGGAAAGGCGCTTGCTCACGGCCGAGGCGGCGATGAACTCACGTTCGGCGGCCTTGCCTATGCTGCCCAGCTCGCACACGGCCACAAAGAGCTGAAGCGAGGTCAGGTCAATGCGGCGGGCAAAGTTGCGTTCTGAGCTTTTCATGGGTGTGGGGTGCGCCGTCATCGTGTTCGACGACGGTGATTCGCTATTTTGCCGTTAAGAAGCGTGCTTTGCCATCGCAATACGCGATGACCCGCTTGCCTGCAGGCGTTTCCCGCGTGGGCATGAAAAAGCCCGCCGATGCTGCCATCAGGCGGGCTTTGCGCTAGGCGCGGTGTGGCTTGCTCAGCGCTTGGCCAGCGGCAGGACCTGGCGGGTCGTCGAGCCGGTGAACAGCTGGCGTGGGCGGCCGATCTTGTACTCGGGGTCGCCGATCATTTCATTGAGCTGGGCGATCCAGCCGACGGTGCGGGCCAGCGCGAAGATCGCGGTGAACAGCGGCACCGGGATGCCGATGGCGCGCTGCACGATGCCGGAGTAGAAGTCCACATTGGGGTAGAGCTTGCGCGACACGAAGTACTCGTCTTCCAGGGCGATTTTTTCCAGTGCCATGGCCAGCTTGAACAGCGGGTCGTTTTCCAGGCCCATCTCCTTGAGCACTTCCTTGCAGGTTTCCTGCATGAGCTTGGCGCGCGGGTCGTAGTTTTTGTAGACGCGGTGGCCAAAGCCCATCAGCTTGACGCCGGAGTTCTTGTCCTTGACCTGCTTGATGAAGTCACCGATCTTTTCAACGCCGCCGGCCTTCTGGATGTCGCCCAGCATGTTGAGGGCCGCTTCGTTGGCGCCGCCGTGGGCCGGGCCCCAGAGGCAGGCCACACCGGCCGCGATGGCGGCGAACGGGTTGGTGCCGGAGGAGCCGCACAGGCGAACGGTGGAGGTCGAGGCGTTCTGCTCGTGGTCGGCGTGCAGGATGAAGATGCGGTCCAGGGCGCGTTCCAGCACCGGGTTGACCTTGTATTCCTCGCACGGCGTGGCGAACATCATGTGCAGGAAGTTGCCGGCGTAGCTCAGGTGGTTCTTGGGGTACATGTAGGGCTGGCCCACGGTGTACTTGTAGGCCATGGCGACCAGGGTCGGCATCTTGGCGATCAGGCGGATCGCGGCGATTTCGCGATGTTCTGGATTATTGATGTCGGTGCTGTCATGGTAGAAAGCCGACAGGGCGCCGACCAGGCCGGTCATGATGGCCATGGGGTGCGCGTCGCGGCGGAAGCCGCGCAGGAAGAACTGCATCTGCTCGTTGACCATGGTGTGGTTGGTCACGCGGTGCACGAAGTCCTTCTTCTGGTCCGCGTTGGGCAGCTCTCCGTACAGCAGCAGGTGGCAGGTTTCCATGTAATCGCAGTTGGTGGCCAGCTGCTCGATGGGGTAGCCCCGGTACAGCAATTCACCCTTGTCACCGTCGATATAGGTGATGGCCGACTGACAGGACGCGGTCGACAGGAAACCGGGGTCGTAGGTGAACATGCCGGTCTGGGCATACAGCTTGCGGATGTCGACGACGTCCGGGCCGACATTGCCCTGGTACACCGGCAGCTCGATGCTGGGGCTGCCGTTGCTGAAGGACAGGGTGGCTTTGTTGTCAGCTAGCTTCATTTCTTGCTTCTTTCTTTCGTATCAGGGTCAATGGGGACGGGCAGGGAATCACGGAGCCGGGGTCGAGGGCTGCAGCAACTTTAAAACGTCATGGGCTTCAGAAGTAGAGGCGCTTGCCTTGGCCGATTCGTCCTCCAGCTGGCCCGCATCCTTGCGTTTTAACAGCAGGTCGAGCAGGTCGTTGTCGGACAAATCCATTAAATCACTCAACCCTTTAGCCTGCCTGACGGTGAGGGTAGCTTCGTGGCCCTGGAAGAAGCGCGCTATCAGCAGGTCGTTTTCCAGCAGGCCGCGCCGGCAGCGCCACTTGAGCTTGCTCAGGGCGCGCTCGTCGAGCAGGGCTTCGGCGGTTTCCATGGCGTCGGTTGGTCAGCGAACGGTCAGACTGTCCTTAAAACCATCATTTCCTTGATCTTGCCAATGGCCTTCGTCGGGTTCAGGCCCTTGGGGCAGACATCAACGCAGTTCATGATGGTGTGGCAGCGGAAAAGGCGGTACGGATCTTCCAGGTTGTCCAGGCGCTCGCCGGTGGCTTCGTCGCGGCTGTCGGCGATGAAGCGGTAGGCCTGCAGCAGGCCGGCCGGACCGACGAATTTGTCGGGGTTCCACCAGAAGCTGGGGCAGGACGTGGAGCAGCTGGCGCACAGGATGCACTCATAGAGGCCGTTGAGCTCGTCGCGTTCCTCGGGGCTCTGAAGGCGTTCTTTTTCGGGCGGTACGTTGTCATTGATCAGGTAAGGCTTGATCGAGTTGTACTGCTTGAAGAACTGCGTCATGTCTACGATCAGGTCGCGCACCACGGGCAGGCCCGGCAGCGGCTTGAGCACGATGACCTCGGGCAGCGTACGCATATTGGTCAGGCAGGCCAGGCCGTTCTTGCCGTTGATGTTCATCGCGTCGGAGCCGCAGACGCCTTCGCGGCAGGAGCGGCGGAAGCTGATGGACGGGTCTTGCGCCTTGAGCTTCATCAACGCGTCCAGCAACATGCGCTCATGGCCGTCGAGTTCCACCTCGATGGTCTGCATGTAGGGCTTGGCGTCGGTGTCCGGGTCGTAGCGGTAGATCTTGAAGGTGCGTTTGGTCATGGGGTTCTCGCTTCTTGTGGGTCGCAGGCCGGCTGGTGGGCGTCTGTATGTCTGTGTTCTTAGAACGTGCGCGTCTTCAGCGGCACGGACTCGACGGTCAGGGGCTTCATCTGCACCGGCTTGTAGGCCAGTCGGCTGCCTTCGCTGTACCACAGCGTGTGCTTGTGCCACTCGGTGTCGTTGCGGCCGTTCGGATGTTCGGGCGTATCGCCGTAGTCGTCGACCGAGTGCGCGCCGCGGCTTTCCTTGCGGGCGGCGGCCGAGACGATGGTGGCCTGTGCGGCTTCGATCAGGTTTTCAACTTCCAGCGCTTCAATGCGCGCGGTATTGAAGATTTTGGACTTGTCTTTGAGGCCGATGCGGTTGACGCGATCGCGCAGCGCGGCGATCTTGGTCACGCCCTGGTCCATCATGGCCTGGGTGCGGAACACGCCGGCGTGCTGCTGCATGGTGGCGCGCAGGTCGTTGGCCACGTCTTGCGCGTATTCGCCGTCGGTCGCGTTGTCCAGGCGCGCGATGCGGGCCAGGGTCTTGTCGGCCGCATCAGCCGGCAGCGGCTTGTGCGAGGTGGTTTTGGCGAACTCGACGATATGGTTGCCGGCTGCCCTGCCGAACACCAGCAGGTCGAGCAGCGAGTTGGTGCCCAGGCGGTTGGCGCCGTGCACGCTGACGCAGGAGCATTCGCCCACTGCATAGAGGCCGTTCACGACCTGGCTCTGGTTGTTGGCGTCCTGCGTGACGACCTGGCCGTGGATGTTGGTCGGGATGCCGCCCATCTGGTAGTGGATGGTGGGCACCACGGGGATGGGTTCTTTGGTGATGTCGACGTTGGCGAAGTTGTGGCCGATCTCGAACACCGAGGGCAGGCGCTTCATGATGGCTTCCACGCCCAGGTGGGTCATGTCCAGCAGGATGTAATCTTTGTTGGGGCCGCAGCCACGGCCTTCCTTGATTTCCTGGTCCATGGAGCGCGAGACGAAGTCGCGCGGGGCAAGGTCTTTCAGCGTGGGGGCATAGCGCTCCATGAAACGCTCGCCGTTGCTGTTGCGCAAAATCGCGCCTTCGCCGCGGCAGCCTTCGGTCAGCAACACGCCGGCGCCGGCGACGCCGGTGGGGTGGAATTGCCAGAACTCCATGTCTTCCAGCGGGATTCCGGCACGCGCGGCCATGCCCAGGCCGTCGCCGGTGTTGATGAAGGCATTGGTCGATGCGGCAAAGATACGGCCCGCGCCGCCGGTGGCCAGCAGCGTGGTCTTGGCTTCAAAAATGTGGACGTCGCCGGTTTCCATTTCGAGGGCGGTCACGCCCACGACGTCGCCCGAAGCATCGCGGATCAGGTCCAGCGCCATCCATTCGACGAAGAAGCTGGTTTTTTCCTTGACGTTTTGCTGGTACAGCGTGTGCAGCATGGCGTGGCCGGTACGGTCGGCCGCGGCGCAGGCGCGTTGTACGGGTTTTTCGCCGTAGTTGGCGGTATGGCCGCCGAAGGGGCGCTGGTAAATCGTGCCGTCGGGGTTGCGGTCGAAAGGCATGCCCATGTGCTCGAGGTCATACACGACCTTGGGCGCTTCGCGGCACATGTATTCGATCGCGTCCTGGTCGCCGAGCCAGTCGGAGCCCTTGACGGTGTCGTAGAAGTGGTAGTGCCAGTTGTCTTCGCTCATGTTGCCGAGCGAAGCGCCGATGCCGCCCTGTGCCGCGACGGTGTGCGAGCGCGTGGGGAACACTTTGGAGAGCACGGCCACGTTGAGGCCGGCGCGTGCCAGCTGCAGCGATGCGCGCATGCCGGAGCCGCCGGCACCGACGATGACGACGTCAAATTTGCGCTTGGGGAGTTGGGAAGTTGCGGTCATGATTTTTGTGGGGGTGTCGGTCTTCTTGTCGGATCTGCGGTGCGGCGGCTCAGAGACGCCACAGGACCTGGATGCCCCAGCCGGCGCAGCCGACCAGCCAGACGATGGTGAAAACATTCAAGACGAGCTTGATGGAGGCCGGCTTGATGTAGTCCATCCAGATGTCGCGCATGCCGATCCACACGTGATAGAGCAGGGCGACGATGACCACAAAGGTCAGCGTCTTCATCCATTGGGGCGAGAAGATGCCGGCCCATTTGTCGTAGCCGATGGGGCCTTTGCTGAAGATGACCTGGCCCAGCACCAGCAGGGTGAAGAGGGCCATCAGGGCGGCGGTGACGCGCTGTGCGAGCCAGTCGCGCAAGCCGTAGTGGGCACCGACAACGAGGCGCTTGGAGCCGTAGTTAACTGCCATTTTTTGTGCTCCTTGTAATCAGTAGAGGCCGAAAAGCTTGGCGCCGAGGATGAGCGTGAGGCCCACGCTCACGGCCAGCACGAAGAGGGCGGACGACTTGCCGAACTCCTTGCTCACGGCGGCGTGGCTGGTGTCCATCCACAGGTGGCGCAGGCCGGCGATGAAGTGGTGCAGGTAGGCCCAGATCAAGGCCAGGGCCACCAGTTTCCAGATGAAGCCCGGCAGGCCCAGCATGCCGATGTTGAAAGCGGCCTTGAATTTTTCGAAGGAAATTTCGGAAGAGATCGAGGTGTCGAACATCCAGATGATGAAGGGCATCAGCAGGAACATGATGAAGCCGCTGATGCGATGGAGGATGGAGACGATGCCTGCCAGCGGGAGACGGTAGGAGGGGAGGTCGGTGAGCGCGTTGATGTTGCGGAACTCGGGCCGCTTGGGACGCTGTTTGGAGGCCAGCTCTGTCATTTTTTAGGCTTTCGTGGGGGTGTAACTGATGGGTAACCGGTGACGCAATCGCAATTACAGCTAAACAGCCGAATTCTATTGCAACGCAACAATCGGCTTACAAATGATGGCCGCTTCTTGATGAATCCCGTCAACTAAGGTCGTTTTTGTAGTGATGGGTATCTGTCCGGTACAGGCCGCGGCGCAATTCCATGGGCAGGTCGTTGTAGGTAAAGGCGGTGCGCTCAACGCTGAGCAGCGGCGCGCCCATGGGCACGCCGAGCAGCGCGGCGCTGGCTTCATCGGCCGCGACGGCGCGGATTTTTTCCTCGGCACGCACCATGCGCACGCCGAACTCTGTTTCAAACAGCGCGTACATCGGGCCGCGGTGGGTGGCCAGCCGCTCGGCGGTCAGGCCCTTGAACGGGCCGCCAGGCAGCCAGACGTCTTCGAGAATCGTCGGCGTGCCCTGGAATGCGAGAACACGGCGCAACTGCAGCACGGCGTCGCCGGTGCGCAACGAGAGCGGGCGTGCGATGTCAGCGGGTGCGCGCAGGCGCTTGCAATCGATGATCTGCCGTTCGGCCGGGCCTTCGCTGTTGGTGTCGCCGCTGTCGGGCATGAGGCGCAGGAAACGGTATTGCACATGCTGCTCGGCATGCGTGGCCACAAAAGTGCCCTTGCCCTGGCGGCGAACCACCAGGTTTTCGGCGGCCAGCTCGTCTATGGCTTTGCGTACCGTGCCCTGGCTGACGCGAAAGCGCGCGGCGAGGTCCATTTCGCTGGGAATGGCTTCGCCGGGTTTCCATTCACCGGCCTGCAGGCTTTGCAGGATCAGCACCTTGATCTGCTGGTAAAGCGGGCTGAAAGCCGGGGCCACGCCCGCCGACGCGCCGGCCTCGCCGGCGAGGGCGGCTGGATCGGTCAACGAAGACGTGTTGATGGCCATGGGCAGCGGTCTGGCAACGGTTAACAGCGGTTGGAGGCGATGTCGCGGCGGACACGCGGCATCCCGGAATTTAAATTCCGAATCAGGTTCGAATCATATCTTATATAAGACATAAGACAAATTGACGCTCGTCACTTTTCAAGCGTAAAATCTTGGGCTGAGCCAGTGCATGGCCTGCCGTTTTGCGGTGATTTTGAGGGGCGAAAACCCCGCCAAACCTCCCGAATATCCCAGGCTCGCGCCAGACATCTCACCTCACACCCCTCATTCAAACCGATTTTTAACTTCCTGGAGTCCTCGATCATGAGCAAAAAACCCGTCCGTGTTGCAGTCACTGGTGCAGCTGGCCAAATCGGTTACGCACTGCTGTTTCGCATTGCCTCGGGCGAGATGCTCGGCAAGGATCAGCCCGTCATCTTGCAACTGCTCGAAGTGCCCGCTGAAGGCCCGCAGAAAGCGCTCAAGGGCGTGATGATGGAACTCGACGACTGCGCTTTCCCGCTGCTCGTCGGCATGGAAGCCCATAGCGACCCGATGACCGCGTTCAAGGATGCCGATTACGCACTGCTCGTGGGCTCGCGCCCGCGCGGCCCCGGCATGGAACGCGCCGAACTGCTCGCTGTCAACGGCGCCATCTTCACGGCCCAGGGCAAGGCGCTCAACGCCGTCGCTAGCCGCAACGTCAAGGTGCTGGTGGTCGGCAACCCCGCCAACACCAACGCCTACATCGCCATGAAGAGCGCACCCGACCTGCCGCGCAAGAACTTCACCGCCATGCTGCGCCTGGACCACAACCGCGCTGCCAGCCAGATCGCCGCCAAGACCGGCAAGCCTGTGGCCGACATCGAAAAACTCACCGTCTGGGGCAACCACTCGCCCACGATGTACGCTGACTACCGCTTCGCCACCATCAAGGGCGAAAGCGTGGCCAAGATGATCAACGACCAGGAATGGAACGCCAATGTGTTCCTGCCCACTGTCGGCAAGCGCGGCGCCGCCATCATTGAAGCGCGCGGCCTGTCCTCGGCCGCATCGGCCGCCAACGCCGCCATCGACCACATGCGCGACTGGGCGCTGGGCACCAACGGCAAGTGGGTCACCATGGGCATCCCTTCGGACGGCCAGTACGGCATCCCCAAGGACATCATGTTCGGTTTTCCTGTGACCTGCGAAAACGGCGAGTACAAAATCGTCGAGGGCCTGGAAATCGACGCCTTCAGCCAGGAACGCATCACCAAGACGCTGGACGAGCTCAAGGGTGAGCAGGACGGCGTCAAGCACCTGCTGTAACTCCAGCTTGCAGTACCAGAGGCCGCCCAGCACCTTGCCCGCACACCACCGTCCCTCATGAGCGACTGGAATCCCGCACTCTACAGCCGCTATGAGGACGAGCGTACGCGCCCGGCCCGGGAGCTGCTGGCGCGGGTTCCGCTGGCGCAGGCGGCCACGGTGTTCGACCTGGGCTGCGGGCCGGGCAACTCCACCGAGTTGCTGGTCCAGCGCTTTCCGGGCGCCAGGGTGATTGGCACCGACAACTCCGAAGCCATGCTGGCCAGCGCGCGCAAGCGCCTGCCGGCCGCGCATTTCGAACTGAGCGACATCGCCGATTGGCAGCCTGCTTCCGGCGATGGCGCGCCCCAGCTGATTTATGCGAACGCGGCCCTGCAGTGGGTGCCCGACCATGCCAGGCTGATCCCGCGGCTGTTTGCGGCGCTGGCGCCCGGCGGCGTGCTGGCCATCCAGATGCCCGACAACCGTGACGAGCCCACGCACCGCCTGATGCGCGAGCTTGCGGCCGAGGCGCCCTGGACTGAACCCATAGGCGATTATTCAAAGCTGCGCACCGAGCTCTTTTCCATAGACCGCTACTACGACCTGCTGGCCGACAAGGCCGCGCATGTCGATGTCTGGCGCACGGCTTACCAGCACCCGATGGATTCGGCCGCGGCGATTGTCGAGTGGGTGCGCGCAACGGGCCTCAAGCCTTTCGTTGATCGCCTCCCGCCAGACCTGCAGGCCAGCTACCTGGCTGAGTACGAACGGCGCGTCGACAAAGCCTACCTGCCGCGCAGCGACGGAAAACGGCTGCTCGCATTTCCGCGCATGTTTATCGTCGCCCAACGCAAGCCATGAGCACGGCGGCTGCTCATCCCGCGCAAGTGCTGCTCGGCGCCCAGGCCGGCGCCATGGTGCTGCCGGTCTGCGACCACTACAGCGGCGTGGAGGCGCGCATGCGCAAGAGCCTGCAACTGCAGGCCGAGATGATCGAGGAGTTCGGCGCCTGCGTGTTCGACGTGACGCTGGACTGTGAAGACGGTGCGCCCGTGGGCGGCGAAGCCGAGCATGCGGCCATGGTCGTGGCGCTGGCGGCCCTGGCCGGCGACAAGGCCCGTGTCGCCGTGCGTGTGCATGCGGTGGACCATCCAGCTTTTGAGACCGACATGGCCATGATCGCCGGCAAGCTGGCGCGCCATCTTTCGCACATCATGGTTCCCAAGGTCGAATCGCTGGCCGACGTGCTGCGCGCCGAGCAGGCGCTGCTGGCCGCCGGTGCGAGCGAGTTGCCGCTGCATGTGCTGATCGAGTCGCCGCTCGCGGTGCGCAACGCCTTTGAGATCGCCGCGCACCCGCGCGTGCAGTCGCTGAGCTTCGGACTCATGGATTTTGTGTCGGCCCATGCGGGCGCGATACCGGCGGCCGGCATGAGCAGCAAGGGCCAGTTCACGCACCCGCTGGTGCTGCGCGCCAAGCTCGAAATTGCCGCGGCCTGCCATGCCCACGGCAAGGTGCCCTCGCATTGTGTTGTCACGGAATTCAATGACACTGAAGCCATGACCGCCGCCGCACGCCATGCCGCCCAGGAGCTGGGCTATACCCGGATGTGGAGCATCCACCCGAACCAGATCCGTCCCATCCTGGAGGCCTTCGCGCCGGGTGAGGGCGAGATTGAGGACGCCGCAAAAATAATCGCCGCAGCAGCCCGTGCCGACTGGGCGCCCGTCAGTTTCGAAGGCAAGCTGCACGACCGCGCGAGCTACCGTTACTTCTGGCAGGTCCTGGAGCGCGCGCACCAGACCGGCCGGGCGCTTCCCCCCGAAGCACAAACTTTTTTCAAAACCGCGCCTCATTGAGCGCCTGCCACCCCATCACAGTACGAAAGCGCACGAAAGCACCATGAAAAACTTCAGCACCTCCATTGCCTGCACCCTGGCCACCGTTTTGTTGAGCGCTTCCGGCCTGGCCGCTGCGCAGACGGATGCCAAGCCGGCGACGTCCAGCGCCAAGCCTGCGGCGAAGCCCGTCACCAAAAAGCAGCCCACGGTCAATCCGTCCCACCGCACCAACCTGAAGACCGCGACGAAAAATGTGGCCGCCGGCATTGAGGCCGCCGAAGCCGCGCTGACGCCGGCCGAACTGGCCATCGCCGAGCGTGTGCACGTGGGCAAGCTGCCTTGCGAACTGGGCGCCGCAGTTGAGCTCGCGCCCGACGCCAAGTCCCCCGGCTACTTCAATGTCAGCGGGAAAAACTTCAAGTACCGCATGTTTCCCGTGGCCACCACCACCGGCGCGATCCGCCTGGAAGACCAGAAAGCCGGCGCCGTCTGGTTGCAACTGGCCAACAAATCCATGCTGATGAACCAGAAGCTGGGCATTCGCCTGGCCGACGAATGCATGAGCCCGCAGCAGATGGCGGTGGCCGAAGCCATCAAGCTGAACCCGCCCGCCAGCGTGCTGGACGCGCCCAAGCCCACGGTGGCCGCTGCGCCTGCCGCCGCTGCGCCGGCCACTTCCGGTGCATCGCCCGCCGCCGCGCAGCCCGCCTCGGCCGCTAAATAAATAGCCCCGGCAACACCCGTTTTTTTTACACAGTTACCCACGATTTCGATTACAGGAGAAACCAGCATGTCATCCGAGTTCTTGCAAACCTACCGCAACCACGTCGCCGAGCGCGCGGTCATCGGTATCCCGCCGTTGCCGCTGTCCGCCAAGCAGACCGGCGAAGTGATTGAGCTGCTGAAGAACCCGCCCAAGGGCGAGGAAGCTTTCCTGGTCGAACTCATCACCCACCGCGTCCCGGCAGGTGTCGACGACGCCGCCAAGGTCAAGGCCAGCTACCTCGCGGCCGTGGCCCACGGCACCGAAAAATGCGCGCTGATCTCGCGTGAAAAAGCCACGCAGCTGCTGGGCACGATGCTGGGCGGCTACAACATCAGCCCCATGGTCGAGTTGCTCGACGACGCCGAAGACAGCGTCGCCACGCAAGCCGCCAGCGGCCTGAAAAACACCCTGCTGATGTTCGACCAGTTCCACGACGTCCAGGAAAAGGCCGACAAGGGCAACAAGTACGCCAAGGCCGTGCTGCAAAGCTGGGCCGATGCCGAGTGGTTCACCAGCCGCCCCGAAGTGCCCCAGTCCATCAAGCTGACCGTCTTCAAGGTGGCCGGCGAAATCAACACCGACGACCTCTCGCCTGCGCCCGACGCGTGGAGCCGTCCCGACATTCCACTGCATGCGCTCGCGATGCACAAGAACGCGCGTCCCGGCGTCACGCCCGAAGAAGACGGCAAGCGCGGCCCCGTCAAGTTCATTGAAGACCTCAAGGCCAAGGGCAACCTCGTGGCCTACGTCGGCGACGTGGTCGGCACCGGTTCTTCGCGCAAGTCGGCGACCAATTCCGTGCTCTGGTGGACCGGCGAAGACATTCCCTTCGTACCCAACAAGCGCTTTGGCGGTGTCTGCCTGGGCAGCAAGATCGCCCCGATTTTCTACAACACCATGGAAGACTCCGGCGCGCTGCCGATCGAACTCGACGTGAGCCAGATGGCCATGGGCGACGTGATCGAGCTGCGCCCCTACGAAGGCAAGGCGCTGAAAGACGGCAAGGTGATCGCCGAGTTCAAGCTCAAGAGCGATGTGCTGTTCGACGAAGTGCGCGCCGGCGGCCGCATTCCGTTGATCATCGGCCGCGGCCTCACCGCCAAGGCGCGTTTCGCCCTGGGCCTGCCCGTGTCCACGCAGTTCCGCCTGCCGCAAAACCCGGCCGACAACGGCCGCGGCTTCACGCTGGCCCAGAAGATGGTCGGCCGCGCCTGCGGCCTGCCGGAAGGCCAGGGCGTTCGCCCCGGCACGTATTGCGAACCCAAGATGACCTCGGTCGGCTCGCAAGACACCACCGGCCCGATGACGCGCGACGAGCTGAAAGACCTGGCCTGCCTGGGCTTCAGCTCCGACCTGGTCATGCAGTCCTTCTGCCATACGGCGGCTTATCCCAAGCCCGTCGACGTGAAGATGCACCACGAACTGCCTGACTTCATCAGCACGCGCGGCGGCATTTCGCTGCGCCCCGGCGACGGCATCATCCACAGCTGGCTCAACCGCATGCTGCTGCCCGACACCGTGGGCACCGGCGGCGACAGCCACACGCGTTTTCCCATCGGCATCAGCTTCCCCGCGGGCTCCGGCCTGGTAGCTTTCGGCGCCGCCACCGGAGTCATGCCGCTGGACATGCCCGAGTCGGTCCTGGTGCGCTTCAAGGGCGAAATGCAGCCCGGCATCACGCTGCGCGACCTGGTCAATGCGATCCCGCTGTACGCCATCAAGGCCGGCCTGCTGACGGTCGCCAAGCAGGGCAAGAAGAACATCTTCTCGGGCCGCATCCTGGAAATCGAAGGCCTGCCGGACCTGAAGGTGGAGCAAGCCTTCGAGCTTTCCGACGCCTCGGCCGAGCGTTCCGCCGGCGGCTGCACGGTGCACCTGAACAAGGAACCTATCATCGAGTACATCAACAGCAACATCACGATGCTGAAGTGGATGATCGCCACGGGTTACTCGGACGTGCGCACCATCAAGCGCCGCATCCAGGCCATGGAAGCCTGGCTGGCCGACCCGCAGCTGCTCAAGGGCGATGCTGACGCCGAATACGCCGCCGTCATCGAGATCGACCTGGCCGACATCCATGAGCCCATCGTCGCCTGCCCGAACGACCCGGACGACGTGAAGACCCTGAGCGAAGTCGCCGGCAGCAAGATCGACGAAGTGTTTATCGGCAGCTGCATGACCAACATCGGCCACTTCCGCGCGGCCTCCAAGCTGCTCGAGAACAAGCGCGACATCCCCGTCAAGCTGTGGATGGCGCCGCCGACCAAGATGGACGCCAAGCAACTGACCGAGGAAGGCCACTACGGCGTGCTCGGCTCGGCGGGCGCGCGCATGGAAATGCCGGGCTGCAGCCTGTGCATGGGCAACCAGGCGCAGGTAAAGGAGGGCGCGACGGTGTTCTCCACCTCCACCCGCAACTTCCCGAACCGCCTAGGCAAGAACTCCAATGTCTACCTCGGCTCCGCCGAGCTGGCTGCGATCTGCTCCAAGCTGGGCCGCATTCCCACCAAGGCCGAATACATGGCCGACATGGGCGTGCTGACGGCTGCCAGCGACAAGATCTACCAGTACCTCAACTTCGACCAGGTCAAGGATTACACCGACATGGCCGACACCGTGAAGGACGGCGTGCCGGCGTAAGTGGACACCCCGCTGGCGGCTTGACACTCGCCAGATGAAATGGAAGGATGAAGTGATGAAAAAACCGTCACTTCTTTCCTTCCTTTTTTTGGGCCTTTTTTCGGCGACGGGTACCGGTGCCGGCGCCCAGGAGGCGCGCACCAACGCCTTCAATGATCCCTTTGTGCAGGTCACTTCGGCCATCGCGCAATGTCCGGTTCCCGAGGGGCCGCTGTACACCGCGCAGGAAGTGCGCGACGTGGCCCATGTGCGGGCGCAGCACGGCGGCAGTTGCTACCGCGTGGGGCGTTGCCGCCTTGCCAACTCCTATTGGTACGACGCCGAAATCATTCCGCGGGTCTCGCAATACATCAAGCTCGACGGCCGTTTCGACGACACCAGCGTCTGGGTGCAGGGCGAGCGCCGGCTGGTTTTTCTGAAGGGCTGCGTCAAGACACGCGAGCAATCCGAAGCACTTGAAAAAGCCGTCTGGCTGGTCGACGACGTGATGGGCGTGGTGAATTATTTGCGTGTGGGCGATGAGCCCGTGCGTTACGTGACTGCGCAGCCGGCTTCAAAGCCCTGAAGGCAGTGGGTCCACCACCCGCAGCTCTGACCCGTCAACAAACTGCAGGTACCAGAACTCCGGCGACAGCGGAAGGTTGGGGCGTATGTAGCTGACGTTGGCTGGCTGCACATAGACCGTGCCCGCGCCGTCCTCAGGCGGCGGCGCCAGGTAGTGGCGCTTCAGGCCCACTAGGCCGCCTATGGTGGAGACCACGGTGCCTATGGATTCGGTCACGGCATTCACGGTGCCGCCCTGGCCCAGCATGTGGATCAGCGTCCTGCCGACCAGGTCGGGCGGCGAGGCTTCGATGTACAGCACCGCGGCGGGGTTGATGCGCAGGTCGTCCGGCGCGGCCGGCTCGGTGGATTTGTTGAACGAGATAAAGGGCATGGCCAAGGCGGGTGTGGTCAGGACATGTGCAATTCTTTGTGCTCACCCAGTTTGCGCGGCGGCTCGCCGGTGATGGCCGCCTTGGCCATCTTGAAGAGCTGCACCATCTTGCTTTCCTTCACGTCCCAGTATTCGGCGTGGTGGATGCGTACTTCAAGCAGTGCCAGGTCTGGATCGCGCACCCCGGCCGGGAACCAGCTGCGTGCCAGCGGCGACCAGAGTTCTTCTTTCATATCCTGGTCATCGGTGAGCGTTGCCTGGCCTGACAACGACACATAGCTGTCCTCGCCAGGATCTGCATAAGCCACATTGACATTGCCGTCTTGCTGGAGCCGCTGGGCCAGCTCGCTTTTGTGCGAGATGAAGAAGTACAGCTGCGCGCCTGCGTCCAGCGATTTGTTCTGCGTGGTCAGTGGGTGGGCGTGCAGCATGCCGTTGGCGTGGCGGTGCGTCAGCATGCCAAAGCGTATGTCCTTGATCAGCTCCCACAGGGTGCTGTAGTCGGATTTCGGTGTGCTCATGGGGTTTCCAAAAAGGTTGTGCTCGGCCCATGCTAGGAGCCCTTCCGGGCCGCGCGCATCAGCCTGTGTCGCGGCCGCCTGTCAGCAGGGGCCCACAGCCTCGTGCCGGGCCGACTTTTACCTCGCAGACACGTCAGGTGTGGTCGAAGCGGTTACCATACAGATGCAAGTAATTCGCATTTGTATTACGTCTCGCTTACAGGGATGGTGCTGGCTCGTGTGCATGCATCCGCTGTTTTCCATTTCTAAAGGTGTTCCATGAAACTGTCCCTTCCATCCCTTGCCGCTGCCGCCACGCTGGCCGCCGGCCTGCTGGCCGTGCCCCTTATCGCCACCGCCCAGGGCGTCAAGCCCACGCCGGAAGGCATCGTGGTCTACAACGCGCAGCACGCCAGCCTGACCAAGGCTTGGGCCGAGGCCTTCAGCAAGGAAACCGGGATCAAGGTCACCCTGCGCAACGGCAGCGACACCGAACTGGGGAACCAGATCGTGCAGGAGGGCGCCGCATCCCCGGCCGACGTGTTCCTGACTGAGAACTCGCCTGCCATGGCGCTGGTCGACACGGCGGGGCTCTTCGCCCCCCTGGATGCGGCCACGCTGTCTGAAGTGCCCGCCAACTTCCGCCCGGTGCATGGCCGCTGGATCGGTATCGCCGCGCGCAGCACCGTGTTCGTCTACAACAAGACCAAGCTCACGCCGGCGCAGTTGCCCAAGTCCATGCTGGACCTGGCCACGCCCGCGTGGAAAGGCCGCTGGGCCGCATCGCCCTCGGGCGCCGACTTCCAGGCCATCGTGAGCGCGTTGCTGGAGCTTAAAGGCGAGGCCGCAACCGCCGCCTGGCTCAAGGCCATGAAGGAAAACGCCACGCCTTACAAGGGCAACGGCACCGTGCTCAAGGCCGTCAACGCCGGCCAGATTGAAGGCGGCGTGATTTATCACTATTACTACTACGGCGACCAGGCCAAGACCGGCGAGAACAGCAACAACACCCAGCTGCATTACTTCCGCAACCAGGATCCGGGCGCTTTCGTGAGCATTTCCGGCGGCGGCGTGCTGGCCTCGAGCAAGCACCAGCCCGAGGCCCAGGCTTTCGTGAAGTGGGTCGCCGGCAAGGGCGGCCAGGAAATCCTGAAGACTGGCGACGCCTACGAGTACGCCGTCGGCACGGGCGCGCAGTCTAACCCCAGGCTGGTGCCGCTGGCCGAGCTGCAGGCACCCAAGGTTGAGCCCTCCAAGCTCAACAGCAAAAAGGTGACCGACCTGATGACCCAGGCCGGCCTGCTGTAGGCGAACTCGATACCTCCAGGTTGCAGATCTGACGCTTGCTGTGAGTGCCTTGCCCCTTGACGCCGGCGCCGATGCCGCCCTGAACCCGCCGGCCGCGGTGCGCCTGCCGTTGCCGGCCGCCGGCCGCGGTGGCTGGGGCTTGTCCTGGGTGGGCAGCGCGGCCCTAGTGGTGTCGGCACTCGCTTTGCTGCCGCTGGGCTTTGTGGTCTGGGTCGGCCTGCAGACGGGTTGGGCCACAGCCTCTGCCTTGATCTTCCGGCCGCGCGTCGGCGAGCTGCTCATCAACACCGCACTGCTGGTGGCGCTCACGGTGCCGCTGTGCGCCGTGCTGGCCGTGGCCCTGGCCTGGCTCACCGAGCGCAGCGACCTGCCGGGTGCGCGCACCTGGGCCTGGCTGCTGGTGGCGCCGCTGGCGGTGCCGGCCTTTGTGCACAGCTATGCCTGGATGACGGTGGCGCCCGGCCTGCACGGCCTGCCCGCCGGCGTGATGGTCTCCCTGATCGCTTATTTCCCGTTCTTGTACCTGCCTGTCGCCGCGGCCCTGCGCCGGCTCGATCCGGGCATGGAAGACAGTGCCGCCTCGCTGGGCCTGGGCCCCTGGGCGGTTTTCTTTCGCGTGGTGCTGCCGCAGCTGCGGCTCGCGGTATGCGGCGGCTCGCTGCTGGTGGGGTTGCACCTGCTGGCCGAATACGGCCTTTACGTGATGATCCGTTTCGACACCTTCACCACGGCCATCGTCGACCAGTTCCAGTCCACCTACAACGGGCCCGCCGCCAACATGCTCTCGGGCGTGCTGGTGGTCTGCTGCTTTGCACTGCTGGGGCTGGAATCGGCCGCGCGCGGCAAGGAGCGTTATGCCCGCGTGGGCACCGGCGCGGCGCGCATGCCTTTCCAGCGCAGGCTGGGCCGTTTCTGCGCGCTGTGCCTGCTGTTGCCTGCGCTGCTCAGCGTGCTGGCACTGGGCGTGCCGCTCTTCACGCTGGGGCGCTGGCTGCTGGCCGGCGGCGCGGCTGTGTGGCGTCTCGATGAGATCAGCCCGGCGATCATTCAAACCCTGGGGCTTGCGCTGGCCGGCGCATTGCTGACCACGCTGGCCGCCGTGCCCATGGCCTGGCTGTCCATACGCTCGCCGGGGCGGCTGCAGCGCGTGCTCGAGGCTTGCAACTACATGGTCGGCTCGCTGCCCGGCGTGGTGGTGGCGCTGGCGCTGGTCACCGTCACCGTGCGGCTGCCGATCTACCAGACAGCGGTCACGGTGCTGCTGGCCTACCTGCTGATGTTTTTGCCGCGCGCGCTCATCAGCCTGCGCGCCGGCATCGCGCAGGCGCCGGTCGAATTGGAGCAGGCCGCGCGCAGCCTGGGCCGCACACCCGCGCAGGCGCTGTGGGCCATCACCCTGCGGCTGGCCGCACCGAGTGCCGCGGCCGGCGCGGCGCTGGTGGGCCTGGGCATCACCAACGAACTCACCGCCACGCTGATGCTCGCGCCCAACGGCACGCGCACACTGGCAACTTCCTTCTGGGCCTACAGCAGCGAGATCGACTACGCCGCCGCCGCGCCCTATGCGCTCATCATGGTGCTGCTCTCGCTGCCCATGACCTGGCTGCTTTACCAACAATCCAAACGCACGGCGGGACGATGACGCGATGACGACCTCTCTGGAACTGCAAGCCATCCGCAAACACTACGGCCCGGTTCAGGCCCTGGGCGGTGTAGACCTGAGCGTTGCGCCCGGCAGCCGCACGGCCATCGTCGGCCCCTCGGGTTCGGGCAAGACCACGCTGCTGCGCATCGTCGCGGGCTTTGAAGCGCCCGACGCCGGCCGCGTCACCCTGGGCGGGCGGCAACTGGCCGATGGACCGTCCGCCGTGCCCGCGCACGAGCGCGGCATTGGCTACGTTCCGCAGGACGGTGCGCTGTTCCCGCACCTCACGATTGAAGGCAACGTCGGCTTCGGCCTGCCGCGCAACATGCCAAAAGCCCAACGCGCCGAACGCATCGCCGAGCTGATGGACATGGTCGCGCTCGACACCGCGATGCTGGCGCGCCGCCCGCACGAACTCTCGGGCGGGCAGCAGCAACGCGTGGCGCTGGCACGCGCGCTGGCGCAGCGGCCGCGCCTTATGCTGCTCGACGAACCTTTCTCGGCATTGGACACCGGGCTGCGCGCCAGCACCCGCAAGGCCGTAGCGCAGCTGCTGGGTGCCGCGGGCATCACCACCATTCTCGTCACGCACGACCAGGCGGAGGCCTTGTCCTTCGCCGACCAGGTGGCCGTGATGCGGGGCGGGCTGCTGGTGCAGGCCGGCCGTCCGCTGGACCTGTATCTGCGGCCGCGCGATGCGGCCGTGGCCGGCTTCCTGGGCGACAGCATTGTGCTGCCCGCGCGTCTGTCAGGCGGTTGGGCCGACTGCGCGCTGGGGCGCATCGCCGTCAACGACAGCGGGCGCCAGGGCACGGCGCAGATCATGCTGCGGCCTGAGCAACTGCAGGTGGCCGAGGTGCCCGCCGAAGCGGCGGTGCACGGTGCGCAGGACGGCGCCTGCTACGGCGCCGTCACCGACACCGATTTCGGTGGCTCGGTCTGCGTGCTGTCGGTGCGTTTGTTGCGCGGTACCGGTGCGGCTGTAGCACCTGCCCCCTCGGCCGGCTGGGATGAGCCACTGCTGGTGCACAGCGCCGGCATGCATGCGCCGGCGCTGGGCGCCATGGTGCGCATCACGGTGGCCGGCCAGGCCCACGTTTTCAGCGTTTGAGGCAAGGCGCTGGCGGCCCGCCTACACGCCGGGGCCAATAAGCTTTGTTACTTTTTCCGGAGAGGAATCTTCTTGGTTTGGGTATATTTGTGTACGGTGTACACAAATTTCATCGCACCTTCAAGCAAGGAGATTCCCATGGCTCGTTATGTAGACGGTTTTGTGCTTCCTGTTCCGGTCAAGAATGTCGAGGCTTACCGCAAGCTGGCGCGCAAGGCCGGCAAGATCTGGATGGAGTACGGCGCGCTCGATTACACCGAGTGCATTGCCGATGACGTCAAGCCCGGTAAGCTCACGTCCTTTCCGCAAAGCGTCAAGCTCAAGAAGGGCGAGGTGGTGGTCTTCTCATGGATCACCTACAAGTCGCGCAAGCAGCGCGACAGCATCAACAAGAAGGTCATGTCCGACCCGCGTCTGGCCGACATGATGGACCCGAAGAAACATCCCTTCGACGGCAAGCGCATGTTCTGGGGCGGCTTCAAGACCCTGGTTGAGCTCTAAGGCGGGATTCCCCTAGCCCTATGCCACCGTTTCCACCGGGGCCCTGGCCGCCGGCCCGGTTCCCAGCGCCGTCATCGTCACCGGTATGCCGCTCAGCACCGCATTGCCCGACAGCGGGTCACGCCACTGTTCATCCAGCAGGGCGTTGAGATTGGCGCCGGGGCGTTCGGCCGCCAGCGACAGCCGCGTCCCGGGCTGGCCGTGGCCCCATCCGTGGGGCAGGCTCACCACGCCGGGCATCATGGTCTCGCTCAATTGCACCTGTGCTTCGATGCGCTGCTGGCCAGCCGCGTTGCGGCTGCTGATGCGTGCGATGGCGCCATCGACCAGGCCCAGGCGCGCCGCGTCCTGCGGATGGACCAGCGCAGTGCAGCGGAAGGGGCCCTTGGCCAGCAGCGGCAGGTTGTGCATCCAGCTGTTATTGGACCGGACGTCGCGCCTGCCGACGATCACCAGGTCGGGCACAGGGCGCTGCAAATCGGCGGCGGGGCGGGCCAGGTCGGCCAGCAGCGAAGGGGGTGCCAGTTCAACTTTGCCGGAAGGCGTGCGCAGTATCTCTGGAATGCGCGGCGCCAGTTCACCGAGGTCTATGCCGCCGCGGGCGCCGCTCATGTCTTTGACCCGGGACAAGGTCAGGCCTTCAGGCTTGCGGCCAAAGCCGTCGCCGTAGGGGCCACTGCGCAGGGCCACATCCAGCAGGCGCTCGGTCCCCTTGAGGCCGCGGGTCGCCTCGACCACCGCGGCGCTGTGTTCACCAAACAGGCGCTGGGCATCCTGCGCGAACTGGGCGTCGTCCAGGTCCGCCGCGGGGGTGCCTGTGCCTTTTCCCTGGACGATGGCCGTCAGGCGTGCGAGGGTTTCCCATTCATCGGGCTGGCCGTTTGCGCGCGCGAACACCGGCGCGCTGTAGCGCGCGTGGTTGCGCCAGGAGAACTGCGTGAAGACCACGTCGTAGTGCATGTCTTCCAGCGGCGAGGGGCCGGGCAAGATCACGTCGGCATGGCGCGAGGTTTCGTTGAGGTAGATGTCCAGGCTGACCATGAAGTCCAGCTGGCCCAGTGCGCGCGACAGGCGCTCTCCATTGGGCACCGATAGCACCGGATTGGTCGCGATGCTGATGAAAGCCTTGACCTGGCCGGGACCGGCGGTTTCGATTTCTTCGGCCAGGCAGGTGGCCGGCAATTCGCCCAGTACCTCGGGCAGATGGCTCACGCGGCTGTGGTGGCGGCCGGTGGCCACGCCCTTGCCGCTACCGGGTTTGCCTGCGGTGTTGGCGGCAAAGGCCGCAGCCTTGGGAAAGAGCACGCCGCCGATTTCATCGAGGTGCCCGGTCACGGCATTGAGCACGTCGATCAGCCAGCTGGCCAGCGTTCCGTACTCCTGGGTGCAGGTGCCGATGCGGCCGTAGACGGCGGCGCGCGCCGTGCCCGCCAGCGTGCGCGCCAGGCCGCGGATGGTGTCCGCGCCGATGCCGCAGCGCGCGGCCACGGTGTCGGCATCAAAGGGCGCCACCGCTGCCTCCACCTCAGTCAGGCCGTTGAGGTGCTCCGCCAGCCGGCCCGGCTTGGCGAGCTTCTCGGCAAACACGGTGTGCAGCAGGCCCAGCAAAAAGAACACGTCGCCGCCGGGGCGGATGAAGTGGTGCTCATCGGCCATGGCGGCCGTCTCGGTGCGGCGCGGGTCCACCACCACCAGCTTGCCGCCGCGCGCCTGCAGCGCCTTGGCCTTGCCCTTGAAGTCGGGCACCGTCCACAGGCTGCCGTTGCTGGCCAGCGGGTTGGCGCCCAGCATCAGCACAAAGTCGCTGCGCGAAATGTCGGGCACGGCCACGCTCAGCCAGTTGCCGAACATCAGGCCGGTGGCCAGGTGTTTGGGCATCTGGTCCAGCGTGGAGGCCGAATACACATTGCGCGTACCCAGCGCGCGCACCAGGCGCGGAAAGTACAGCAGCAGGCCGGCCTTGTGCGAGCTGGGGTTGCCGGCCATCACGGCCACACTGTCTTTGCCATGGGCGGCGATCAGCGGCGGCAGCCGGCGGTTGATCTCGTCAAACGCCTCATCCCAGGTGGCTTCGACAAACACGCCGTCGCGCTTGATCAGCGGCGTGCGCAGGCGGTCGGGGTCTTCATGCAGGTCTTTCAGCGCCACCCCCTTGGGGCAGATGTAGCCGGCGCTGAAAACGTCGGCCTCGTGCCCGCGAATGCTGATGACCTTGCCGGCTTTCACCTTGAGCTCCAGGCCGCAGCAGGCCTCGCACAGCGGGCAGATGCGGTGGTGGGTGGTCTCGTCGTTCGCCTGGGCGGCTGTTGATTCGGTCATGGCGTGTCTCCGCAGTCTGTGGCTGGTCTGTTGCTGGCTGACCCCTCATTACGCGCGCGCGGCGCCGGCTTGCCAATCACGCGGGTGACACGGCGGTGCAGGCGCTGCTGAAAATAGAGCGACTGCAGACGATCAGTCCGGTGCCTTCAAGGCCCGCAGCATCTGCATGGTGGCATCGTCCGCCGGGAAAAAAGTCTCCAGCGCCAGCTCCTGCAGGGTGACGTCGACGGGCGTGCCAAATACCGTGGTGGTGCTGATGAAATTGAGCACCCCGGCCTGGGTGCGAAACTGCAGCGGCATCGCCACGCCCAGGTGCTCCCCATCGAGGTGCGAGTCTTCAGCGCCCGGTGGCACGGGATAGGCGCGCAGTTCTTCCAGCAGCGCCGCCAGCCCGGGGTCGGCGGTGGCCGTGACCTGCTGGCGCAGCCGCTCAAAGATATGGCTGCGCCACTGCACGATGTTGACGATGTTGTGCGCCAGGCCTTTCGGGTGCAGGCTCAAGCGCAGCACATTGGTCTGGCCCGGCTGCACCAGGGAAGGGTCGGCGCCTGCCAGCAGGTGCGGCACCATGGCGTTGGCCGCCACCAGGTTCCAGTGGCGGTCCACCGCCAGCGCGGGGCAGGGTTCATGGCTTTTCAGGATCAGCTCCACCGCCCGGCGTGCAGAGTCCAGGGCCGGGTCGGCCAGCGGCCTTTCGCGGTACATGGGGGCGTAGCCGGCGGCCACCAGCAGCACATTGCGCTCGCGCAGCGGAATGTCCAGCCGCTCCGACAGCCGCAACACCATCTCGCGGCTGGGCACCGAGCGGCCGGTCTCCACAAAGCTCAGGTGGCGCGTCGAGATGTCGGCCTCATGGGCCAGGTCCAGCTGGCTCAGGCGCCGGTGCTGGCGCCAGTGGCGCAGGTGGTCACCGAAAGGCTGGGGCGCGCTGCGCGGCGCCGGGCGGCTGAGGTGGTGCGTGGTGGCGGTCATGGCCTCATCGTAAAGCCACGCGGGCGGTTTTCCATTACCTGCCAGGTTATCGCCAAGGCGCCGGCTCACGGGAATGATGGCCTCCATGTGCACCGACCCGGCGGCCCGGTGCGCGAACCAACATACCGGCTGCCCCGCACTTTCAGGAGTTTTGCTATGTCATCGAGTTCCATGCTGTCTTCCCCCAACTTCCTGCGCAACGTGCTGCGTGTGGACGCGCTGTCATGCGTCGCCTGTGGCGTGTTGCAAGTCGCGTTTCCAGCGGCCATGGCGGGCCTTTTGAACCTGCCCGAAAGCCTGATTGCCTACACCGGGGAGTTCCTGCTGGTCTATGCGGCGGCCGTTGCTTTTGTTTCAACGCGTAAACCTTTGCCGCGCCCCGTTGTCTGGACGCTGGTGGCGGGCAACATCGGCTGGGCGCTGGCCTGTGTGCTGCTGCTGGCCGGCGGCCCGGTGTCGCCGTCCGCATTCGGCGTGGCCTATGTCGTGATCCAGGCCCTGACGGTGGCGGTGCTGGCGGAGTTGCAGTACTTCGGCCTGCGCCGCGCTGCGCCGCAACCAGCCTGGTGAAGGGCACAAGACTCGGCAGGCGGGCAGGGTATGCTGCATTCGATACCCGCAGCGGCCCGGCCCCTGCCAGAATGGGGGCTGCCGTCAATAAAAAAGGAGTCCGCCCATGGCCAAACAGCCTGCCCACGCTTTTTCGTCCACGCTCAAAAGCTTCAAGACCGCCTCCGGCAAAACCGGCAAGTTCTATTCCCTGCCGGCGCTCGCCAAACAATTTCCCAACGTTGCCCGCCTGCCGGTGTCCATGCGCATCGTGCTGGAGTCGGTGCTGCGCAACTGCGACGGCAAAAAGGTCACGGCCGAGCATGTGAGCCAGCTCGCCAACTGGCTGCCAAGAGGTGAACGCAGCGAGGAAATCCCTTTTGTGGTCTCGCGCGTGGTGCTGCAGGATTTCACCGGCGTGCCGCTGCTGGCCGACCTGGCCGCCATGCGCAGCGTGGCGCTCAAGCTGGGCAAGAACCCCAAGGCCATCGAGCCGCTGGTGCCGGTAGACCTGGTGGTCGACCATTCCATCATGGTCGACTACTACGGCAAGAAGAATTCGCTGGATCTCAACATGAAGCTCGAGTTCCAGCGCAACCGCGAGCGTTACGAGTTCATGAAGTGGGGCATGCAGGCCTTCGACACCTTCGGCGTCGTGCCGCCGGGCTTCGGCATCGTGCACCAGGTCAACCTCGAATATCTGGCGCGCGGCGTGCATAAAACGGCTGGCGGCGTGTACTACCCAGACTCCCTGGTCGGCACCGACAGCCACACCACCATGATCAACGGCATAGGCGTGGTCGCCTGGGGCGTGGGCGGCATCGAGGCCGAGGCCGCCATGCTGGGCCAGCCCGTCTACTTCCTCACGCCCGATGTGGTGGGCTTTGAGCTGAGCGGACGCCTGCGCGAAGGCGTGACCGCCACCGACTTGGTGCTGCGCGTGACCGAGCAGTTACGCAAGGAGAAAGTGGTCGGCAAGTTCGTGGAGTTCTTCGGCGAAGGCACGCGCACCCTGGCCCTGCCGGACCGCGCCACCATCGGCAATATGGCGCCCGAGTACGGCGCCACCATGGGCTTCTTCCCGGTCGACGAAAAAACCATTGACTACTTCAAGGGCACCGGCCGCACAAAAGAAGAGATCGAAGCCTTCGAAGCCTACTTCAAGGCACAGGGTCTGTTTGGCGTGGCCAAGGCCGGCGAAATCGATTATTCGCATGTGGTCAAGCTCGACCTGGGCGATGTCACGCCCAGCCTGGCCGGGCCCAAACGCCCGCAGGACCGCATCGAGCTCGGCAATGTCGCGAGCCAGTTCAAATCGCTCTTCAGCAAGCCCATCGCCGAGAATGGTTTCAACCAGCCCGCCGGCATGCTCAGTACCCGCCACCTGGTGCGCCGCAGCGATGAAGGGCGGCTGGACACCCTGCCTTCGGCGCCGCCAACGCCGGCGGGCGTCGCCCGCCCCGTGATGGAAATGGAGGGGAATCGGCCCACGCTGGCCCATGCCCGCGCCACCGGCGAGACGCACCTGGCCACCGCGGCGTCCGCCGGCGCGGACACGGGCATCACGGTGGGCAACGGCGATGTGCTGATCGCCGCCATCACCAGCTGCACCAACACCTCCAACCCCAGCGTGCTGCTGGCCGCGGGCCTGCTGGCCAAGAAAGCGGTGGAAGCGGGCCTCAAGGTGCAGCCGCACATCAAGACCTCGCTGGCGCCCGGCTCGCGCATCGTGACCGAATACCTCAGTGAAACCGGCTTGCTGCCTTACCTTGAGAAGCTGGGCTTCGCGCTGGCCGGCTACGGTTGCACCACCTGCATAGGCAACGCCGGCGACCTGACGCCCGAACTCAACGAGGCCATCAGCAAGAGTGACCTGGTCTGTGCGGCTGTGCTCTCGGGCAACCGCAACTTCGAGGCCCGCATCCACCCCAACCTCAAGGCCAACTTCCTGGCCAGCCCGCCGCTGGTGGTGGCCTATGCGATTGCCGGCACGGTGATGCGCGACCTGATGACCGAGCCCGTCGGCAAGGGCAAGGGCGGCAAGGACGTCTACCTGGGCGACATCTGGCCGACCAGCGACGAGATCTACAAGCTCATGAAGTACGCCATGAACGGCAAGGCCTTCCGCGCCAATTACGCCAAGGTCAAAACCGAGCCCGGCAAGCTCTGGGAGAACATCAAGGGCGTCAAGGGCACGTCCTACACCTGGCCCGCCAGCACCTATATCGCCGAGCCGCCCTTCTTCAAGGACTTCAGCATGGGCGTGGGCGCTGCCGGCAGCGTGTCAGTCAAAGGCGCGCGCATCATGGCGCTGTTCGGCGACTCCATCACCACCGACCACATCTCGCCGGCCGGCTCCATCAAGGCCAGCTCGCCCGCGGGCCTGTGGCTGCAGGAGAACGGCGTGCAGAAGGCCGACTTCAACAGCTACGGCGCGCGCCGCGGCAACCACGACGTGATGATGCGCGGCACCTTCGCCAACGTGCGCATCAAGAACCTGATGATCCCGCCCAGCGCTGACGGCTCGCGCGAAGAGGGCGGCGTCACGCTGTTCCAGCCCGGGGGCGAGAAGATGTTCATCTACGACGCCGCCATGAAGTACATCGCCCAGGACACGCCCACGGTGATCTTTGCCGGCGAGGAATACGGCACCGGCTCCTCGCGCGACTGGGCCGCCAAAGGCACCCAGCTGCTGGGCATCAAGGCCGTGGTGGCGCGCAGCTTCGAGCGCATACACCGCAGCAACCTGGTGGGCATGGGCGTGCTGCCGCTGCAGTTCAAGCCCGGCGAATCGTGGCAGGGCCTCAAGCTCACGGGCACCGAAGTCATCGACGTGATCCCGCATCCCGAACTCAAGCCGCAGAGCGAGGCCAAACTGGTCATCACGCGTGCTGACGGTTCGCGTGAGGAAGTCAGCGTGATCCTGCGCGTGGATACGCCGATCGAGGTCGACTATTACCGCAACGGCGGAATTTTGCCGTTCGTGCTCAGGCAACTGTTGGCTTGATGTTCAGACAAGCCCTGATAGCCGGCGGCGGCATCGGCGGATTGGCGGCGGCGCTCGCGGCCTCGCGTGCCGGTTGGGACGTCCGCCTGTTTGAACGCGCCTGCGCCTTCGGCGAAGTCGGCGCCGGCATCCAGCTGGGGCCCAATGTGGTCAAGGTGCTGCAAGGCTGGGGCCTGGCCGGCGCCTTGCAGATCGTGGCCGCATTTCCGGAACGCCTGCAGGTGCGCTGCGCCATATCCGGCCAGGTGCTGGGTGAGTTGCCGCTGGGCGCCGCCATGACCCAGCGTTACGGCGCGCCCTATGCCACCCTGCACCGCGCCGACCTGCACAAGCTGCTGCTGGAGGCCGTGCGGCAGCATGCCGACATGAAGTTGCACCTGGGCCGCCCGCTGCAATCCTTCAGCCAGACCGCGCAGGCCGTCACGGTACAGGCCGACGACGGCCCGGGTATTGAGGGCGATGCCCTCATCGGCGCCGACGGCCTGTGGAGCACGGTGCGCCAGGAGCTGCTGGGCGATGGCCTGCCGCGCCGTACCGGCCACTTGGCCTATCGGGCCCTCGTGCGGCAGGCCGATCTGCCCGAAGCGCTCAGAAGCCAGAACGTCACGGCCTGGCTGGGGCCGCGCATGCATGTGGTGCGCTATCCGGTGCGCGGCGGCGAGTCGCTCAACGTGGTGGCCATCGTGCACGGCGAAGTTGCCGCCGAAGCCGACCTCTGGGACCACAGCGCCAATGCCGCCGACCTGGCCGCCGCCACGGCCGGGTGCTGCTCCGGGCTGCGCGAGACGCTGGCCGCCATCGAAGGCTGGCGCCTCTGGGTGCTGCATGACCGCGCGCCCATGCAGGGCGCCCACCAGCATGCCGTGGGCCGCGTGGCCCTGCTGGGCGATGCCGCCCATCCCATGCGTCCCTACCTGGCGCAAGGCGCCGGCATGGCGATTGAAGACGCCGCCGAACTGGGCCACGTCCTGGCCCAGGCGCTGGACCCGGCCCTGGATGTGCCCACCATGCTGCAGCGCTATGCGCTCAACCGCTGGCAGCGCAACGCACGCGTGCAGGCGAGGGCGCTGCGCAATGGGCAGATCTTCCACGCCGACGGCTTGCTGCGGTGGGGGCGGGATGCCGCCATGCGGGTGCTGGGCGAGAAGCTGCTGGATATGCCCTGGTTGTATGGCGGAATGACATCCGCCCGGTAGCTATGCCTCGCCATTCGCGGCGGCCAGGTGGTCTCTAATCGCCTGTTCCGGCCTGCAACAGCAACCAGCTGCGGAAGATTTTCAAGGCCTCCAGCGATGAGGATTCCTCCGGGTACACAAGGTAGTACGCCTTGCTCGATGTCCAGTTCTTCCGGGACAGCCGGCGCAAGCGTCCTTGGGCCACGGCGTCACTGGCCATGAACTCCGGCAGCAACACTGCGCCGAGCCCCGCGACGGCCGCATTGAGCGCCATGGACATCAGCTCGTAACGCGGTCCCTTCTCGCCTTCCGGCATGGGCAAGTTGTTGTGCCTGAACCATTGCTCCCATGCGTCCGGGACCGTGCTGTGCTGCACCAGTGCGAAAGACGGTGTGTTTTTTGCGGACAGGGTTTTGCCGTTTTTGGCGATCCATGCAGGTGCGGCGTAGGGTGCCATGACCAGTGGCAGGACGAAATCGTTGTGCAAGCCAGGGCGTTTTCCGTCGCCGAACTCCAGCGATGCATCAACCGCCATGCTCTTGAAGTCCACCGATCCCACGCGGGTGGCGAAATTCAGCGTGATCTCGGTGTGCGCGCGTGTGAAGTCGGGCAGGCGCGGAATCAACCAGTAGCTGCCCAGGGAGGCGCCCACCGAGAGGGTCAGCGAGCCCCCGCGCCCCTTGAGTGCCATGACGTTGGCTGTGGCGCGTTCGAGCCGCTGTAACACAGCGCTGATTTCTTCCAGATAAAACCGGCCTGCCTCTGTCAGCGAGAGCGCGTCACGGCGGCGTACAAACAGCGTGAGGTTGAGGCGTTGCTCGAGTGCCAGGATCTGGCGGCTGACCGCACCCTGGGTCAGGTGCAGTTCCTGCGCCGCCGCGGTGAAGGAGCGCAATCGCGCGCTCGCTTCCAGGCAAAGGAGTGACATGGTGGATGGCGGTCGCAGCATGGTGATGCATGAGTAAATGTCATGAAAGACGGAGAAATTGTCGTTTGTAGCTTCAGGCGTGTCAAAGCATCATTTGTTTACCTCATGTTTATCGCATTCATATCTCATTGATCAACGCCAAGGTGCTTTATGACCGAGCTCAAAACCACTCGACGAAATGTTCTCAAACTCGGCGCCGTCGCCATGGCGCCGTCGCCCCTGCTGGCCCGTGCGGCTTGGCCCGACCGGCCGATCCGGCTGGTGGTGCCCTCGGCTGCGGGGGGCTCGCCGGACAACATCTGCCGCATCCTCACGGCCGAGCTGCAGAAAACGCTGGGCCAGGCGTTTGTCATCGACAACAAACCCGGAGCCAGCGGCAACATCGGCATGCAGGAAGTGGTTCGCGCCGCGCCCGACGGCTATACGCTGGGTTACGGCAACGTAGGGACGCTGGCGATCAACAAATCCCTGTTCGCCAGGTTGCCCTATGACCCCGACAAGCAGTTGATGCCTGTGGCACTGATCGGTTATGTGCAGAACGCACTGGTGGTGCGCACGGACCTGGGGGTGGGCAGCGTCGGCGAGCTCATCAAGCTCGCCAAATCCAGGCCCGGCCAGCTCACCATGGCGTCTCCTGGCAACGGCACCACCGGCCACCTCGGCGGCGAGCTGTTCAAAAGCATGACGGGCACCTTCATGACCCATGTGCCTTACCGCGGCAGCCCGCAGGCGATTCAGGATTTGATGGGCGGCCAGGTCGATTTGATGTTCGACAACCTCTCATCCATCGCGCCGCACATCAGGAATGGCCGCGTCAAGGCGCTGGGTGTGTCGGGTCGCGCGCGCAGCCCGCTTTTCCCGGAGGTTCCGACCATCGGGGATGCCGTCAAGGGCTATGAAACCACGGCCTGGGGCGGCATCGTCGCGCCGGCCGGCACGCCGCGGGATATCGTCATGCGCCTGAACACCGAGATCAACAAGGTGCTGGGCAACGCGCAGGTCAATGAACGTTATGCGGCCATTTCTTTTGAAACCACCATCGGCCCGCCCGATCGTCTTTTTGACCGTGCCACGCGCGAGACCCGCCTGTGGGCCGAGGTCGTCAAGCGTGCCGGCGTGAAGGTGGACTGATGCCGGCCTGCGATCTCATCATCGAAGGCGGCGACCTTGTCGACGGCACGGGCGCGGCGAGGCGGCGGGCGGACATTGGCGTGACTGGCGGGCGGATTGCCGCCATCGGCGACCTCTCGGCAGAGCCTGCCGGGCAGCGGGTGGACGCGCGCAACCGTATCGTCGCGCCGGGTTTTATCGACGTGCATACCCACGATGACCGGTTACTGCTGATGCCCACCGTGGGCGCACACCCCAAACTCTCGCAAGGCGTGACGACGGTCGTCGCCGGAAATTGCGGCGTCAGCCTGGCGCCGCTTCAAACCCGCCACCCGCCCGCGCCGCTGGATATCCTGGGCAGTGACGGCTGGCACTACGCGACGTTTGGCGCCTACCTGGAAGCATTGGCCGGCAGTGACCTGGCCGTCAATGTGGCGTGCCTGGTCGGCCACTCGACTCTTCGCGTGAAGCACATGGGCAGCCTGGAACGCCCCGCCACGCCGGCGGAGTCGGACGCGATGGCCGCCGACCTTGCCGAGGCGCTGGCCAGCGGCGCCATCGGCCTGTCCACGGGCCTGTACTATCCAACGGCGAAAGCCGCGACAGCGCAGGAAGTCATTGCCGTTGGCGCATCTCTCAAGGCGGCTGGGGGTATCGTCGCCATGCATATCCGCGACGAGGGCGACGCCATCGACGAAGCCCTGCGGGAAGCGCTTCACATCGGCGGGCAACTGGGTGTCAACACCGTCATATCCCACCACAAGCTCGTCGGGACGGCCAATCACGGCCGGTCGGTGCAGACGCTCAAGATACTCGAAGACGCAGCCCGGAATCAGTCCGTGTGCTTCGACTGCTATCCCTACAGCGCCTCGTCCACCATGCTGCTGCCATCGCGCATCAAGCAGTCCAGCGACGTGCTGGTGACCTGGTCCCAGGCTGAACCCGGGGTTGCCGGGCGCTCGCTCAGGGAGCTGGCGCGCGAACGCGGCCAGCCTGAAGAAGACGTGGCGCGCGCCCTGCAGCCGGCGGGGGCGATCTACTTCGCCATGAGCGAAGACGACGTGAGCCGCATCCTGAGCCATCCCATGGCCATGGTCGGCTCCGACGGCCTGGCGCACGATGTGCGCCCGCACCCTCGTTTATGGGGAACGTTTCCCCGCGTGCTGGGGCATTACGTGCGAGAGAAGAAACTGCTTTCGCTGGAAACAGCCGTCCACAAGATGACCGGCCTCAGCGCGCGCCGCTTCGGCCTGGCAGGCCGGGGCACGCTGGCAGTGGGGCATCACGCCGACATCGTTATCTTCGACGCGCACCGCGTCACGGCCAATGCCAGCTATTCACATCCGACCGAGGTGAGTTCAGGCATCGATGCGGTCTTCGTCAATGGACAGCTGGCCTGCCGGGACGGGCAAACGGTCAGTACCGACGCGGGGGCGGTGTTGTATGGTCCTGGGGCGCGGCTGCCGTTGTAAGCATCACACCGCCCTTTGAGTCCGGCCGCACGCTGTGTGACTGGCAGGGGCTACTGATCGTTCGCGAAACAGTGGGATGGCGGGATGGCATGTTTCCATGCCGCCCTAATCCGCATAAGCCCCCGCCGCCTTGATCACCGGCGTCCAGCGCGCAATTTCGCTGTGCAAATATTCGCGATGGCCCGCGGGTGTGTTGCGCGCGTCCCGAACCACATCGATTCCGGAAGCGAGTTGCGCTTTTTTGAACGCGTCTGTCTGGATTGCGGCCAACAGTGCACTGTTGATCCTGGCTTGTACCGCCGCAGGCGTGTTCTTCGGCGCATACAGGCCGTACCACACGCCAACCTGGACGGAGGGGATGCCGAATTTCTCGAGCGTCGGGATTGATGAGGCGCCGGGAACGCTGAGCGGCTTGCGTGATGTCACGCCGATGGGCCTGGTTTTCCCGTTGAATACTTGAGGGAGCACATTGGCCGTCAAATCACACATCAGGTCTACATGGCCTCCCAGCAGATCCGCCAATGCCGGGGCGGTGCCGCGATAGGGAACGGTGGTCATGCCGATGCCGAGCGAAGACTGCAGCAGCAGGCCGCACAGATGCGATGCCGACCCGATGCCGCCATTGGCAAGCTTGACTTGTGGTTGTTTGGCAATCCACCGCACCAGCTCCACCGCCGAGCCTGCGGCGATCTGCGGACGCGTCACCAGCATCAGCGGTGATTCGGCCATGATGCCCAAAGGTTCGAAATCCGTTTCGGGATTGAAGCCGAGGCGGCGGTACAGGGCAGGGGCTGTCGCCATGCTGATATGGTTCAGCAGCAGGGTATAGCCGTCGGGGGCCGCACGCACGGCGATGGCGCTGCCCAGGTTGCCGCCCGCGCCTGACAGGTTCTGGATGACGATGGGTTGCCCCAACTGCTTTTCCATCGGCAAGGCAAGTTCCCGCGCGAGCTTGTCCATGGGGCCTCCCGCCGGATAGGGAACAATCATGGTGACCGGTTTCGAGGGGTAAGCGCCTTGCGCCTGCGCGCCCGCGCCGCATGCCAGCAAAGCCCACACAAGCAGTGAAAACAGTTTTTTGCTCATAAGTTTCTCCTGGGTTACCCGTGCTTCAGTACTCTTCAAGCCGGCATGCGAAGGGCCGCCTCGCCGACAGCCGAGGCTCGCAGGGCCCGCCGCGCCTGTGTGGCGGCCAGGCATTTTTCAACGACGGACGGCTCCGATGTCAAGGGTGTTCCGCCTGGAAAGGGCGGCTTGGGGTCGTATTCGATCTGGAGCTGGATCTGCTTGGCTGCTTCCTCTCCCATCAGCATGGCGACGACCTTCAAGGCCATGTCGATGCCGGATGTCACGCCCCCCGCGGTGAAGATATTCCCGTCCACGCACATGCGCTCCCGGGTGACGATGGCGCCGAACGCCGGCAGGAAATCGATGGCCTGCCAGTGGCAGGTGCTTCGCCGGCCCCTGAGAAGACCTGCCGCGCCGAGCAGCAGCGAGCCCGTGCAGATGCCGAAGATGTATTTCGCCGACTGTGCTTGCCTGCGGGTGAAGTTGACCCACTCGGCATCCAGTATGGCGTCGTCGGTTCCCGGCCCGCCCGGCACCACCAGCAGGTCGCAAGGCGGTGCGTTTGCGATGGTCGTGGTGGGTATCAGCGTGAGGCCACGGTCGGAGCGGACCGGATCCGCAGACTTCCCCACGAGCTCGACGTGCACCCCTGGCACCCGCGCCAGGACTTCAAAAGGCCCCGTCAAATCAAGTTGTGTCAGGGCGTTGAAGAGAATAATATTGACTTTCATGAACACGCTCCTTAAGACACCGAAGGTAAGGCCAGGTGCTGCAGGGGCAGTGCCAAAAGCGGGTGAATGTGCGCCAAAGTTGATGGCATTCCTGGTGTTCGACGGATTCCAGCCCATTGACCTCGCCGGGCCGTGGCAGGCCTTTGCCACGGCCAACGAAGAGGCGGGTGTTCCGGTGTATCGCCTGGCTACCATCGCACAAAAGGACACCGTCACCACTGCCGATGGTGCGCTGAAGATCCATGTGGATCACAATCTCGAGGCTGCCGCCGCGTTGCCGATCGATGCGCTGGTGGTGCCGGGCGGTGGCGGTGTTTATGCGGCATGCGCCGATCTTCAGCTGGTCAATTGGCTACGGGAAAGGGACCGAGCCACGCACAGAACCTGCAGCGTTTGCACAGGGGCGTTTCTGCTCGCAGCCACCGGGCTGTTGAGCGGCCGAGAGGTCACCACCCACTGGCGATCCGCGCAGAGGTTGCAGCGGAGCTTCCCGGACCTTCAGGTCAACGACGACAAGATCTACTGCGAAAGCGGCAAGTACTGGAGCACGGCGGGTGTCACGGCCGGTATCGACCTTGCACTGGCCCTGATCGAGCGCGACCATGGCGCCGACATCTCGCAACGCGTGGCGCGGCGGCTGGTTGTGTATTTACGCAGGGACGGCGACCAGCGTCAGTACAGCCAGACCCTGAGGATTCAGGACAAGGCTGCCGCACCGTTTCGCCAGTTGATCGAGTTGTTGCAGGCCCGGCTTGACCACGAATGGTCCGTCGATGCGATGGCGGATATGTGCAATATGTCCCGGCGCACTTTTCAGCGAAAGTTCGCGGAGCACTTCGGCATGGGTCCCATCGCCGCACTCAACAGCTTGCGGCGTGAACAGGCGGACATCCTCGCCAACTCGGGGCATCTTTCAGAAAAGGAAGTCCAGAGGCATACCAGATCGACCCGGGGTGTTTCAAGGACAGCGGCCGCAACGCGCAATCGCGCCAGCGATGCTTGCTGATCACCATGATCACCAAAGTGCTGGAGCCGCTGTATCCTCCCCGGGCATCTATAAGTCAGTGCGTAGTTTCCATATCTCCGAAAATAACACCACACCTGACGACCTTGTGAGCATGGCGTCTTACGGTTAAGTGCTGGGCGCGTTCGCGCTAAGGATAAAAAAAGCGCCCGAAGGCGCTTTTTTCGTAGTTGCAGGTTTTCTTAGCTTTCTGGATGCGCCTTGTCTTCGGAATGTGCTGGTGTCACCGGTGCTACCCCTGCGGGCATGCCCGCCGGCATGGCGACCATCGAAGCGACAGATTCGGCAATTCCGGTCAGCGAGGGGTTGGCAAGCCCGGCGTCTTTCATGATGGCATCGACGATGGGTTTTGCAACTTGGTACTGCAGTGCGGAGTTGACGACCTGTTCCGGCAGAGTGCCGGTGCCACCTGAACCGCCAGGACCGCCAGCTAAGGCCGCGCCACCTGCACTGTTCCCTGCCGGCATGCCGTTGACCTGAAACAGGCGTATCGATTCAATCTTCTCGAGCGGCTTGACCGACTGCTGGATGATCAGCGGCAGCGCACGGATCAGTTGCAGCCTTACCTCAAGGTCGATCTGTGCCGCGCCCAGCCGGTTTTTCGCTTCGTTGATCGCGGTGATACCTTCGGCTTCAGCGAGGGCGGCGGCACGCTTGGCGTCGGCCTCGACCTTTAGCGCGAGAGCGCGATTTTCTGCGGCCTCACGTTCGGCGGTGGCCGCCACCGTCACCGAGATGGCCTGCTGTTCCGCTTCCCGTGCAGCGTCAATCAGCTGGATGGATTTGCCGCGTTCGGCGATGGCCACTTCGCGTGCTGTGTTCACCAGCTCCTCGGATTTCACGGCATCAGCACGTGCTGTATTGGCGGCAGCGTCAGCTTGCGACTGTTCCTGCGACTTTTGGGCGATGGCGATCGCCGCAGTTTGGTTGGCCAGTTCGATCGACTGGCGTTGCTCAGCTTGCTTGACCTTGGTCTCTCTGTCTGCCTCGATCTGCTTTTTCTGGACTGACAGATTTTTGTCGATTTCGGCATTATTGACGGCGCGGTCGGCTTCGATACGCCGTTCCTTTACCAGGCGGTCGGCGTTGATGCGGACTTCTTCGGCTTCGCGCTGGCGCTCGGCTTCGATCTTGGCGATAGCGGTGGTCTGGTCAGCCTTGGCGTTGGAGATCTCCTGTTGTTGGGTCAGGGTCGCGAATTCCTGCTCTTTGGAGATGGTCAGCTTCAGGCGTTCGGCTTCGAGGTTTTTGGTGCGCACCTGAACTTCAGTGTCCTGCTCGATGTCGTTGCGCTGCTTGCGGCGGGTTTCAGTTTCTTCAGTCAAGCGCGTCAAGCCTTCGGCGTCAAAGGCATTGCTGGGATTGAAGAACTCCTTGGCGGTCTGGTCCATGCTCGTGAGCGAGACTGATTCCAGTTCCAGGCCGTTTTTCTCGAGATCTTCGGCCACGGCGTTCTGTACGGCCTGCACAAACTCCCGGCGCTTGTCCTGCAATTCACGCATCGACATGGTGGCCGCGGTGGCGCGCAGGGAGTCGACAAATTTATCTTCCACCAGAATCTTGAGCGCCGCCGGTTCCATGGTTTTTCGTCCCAGGGTCTGGGCCGCCGTACTGACGGATTCCGCCGTTTGCTTGACACGCACGAAGAAGGCTGCGGCTACATCCACACGCATGCGGTCCAGCGCGATCAGGCTTTGTTCCTCGCGTCGCGAGACCTCGAGCTTGAGCGTATTCATATTCACGGGAATGGTTTCATGGAAGATCGGCAGCACGATGGCGCCCCCATCCATGATGACCTTTTGGCCGCCGAGGCCGGTGCGTACAAAAGCGGTTTCTTTGGTGGCGCGATGGTAAAGCCGCGCGAAGATGATGCCGATGAGCAGCAGCGGGAAAAATACCAGCGCTGCGGGAACCGCTATGTTGATAAGCATGTCGATCACGATTTACTTCCTCCGGGTGTTGTTTTTGGCGCGCCGTTCAAGCCGGCTCGCCATTCGATTTAGAGTTTTCTGGCGGAGCTTACAAAAGCTCAGGGTGTGGGTTGCGTATGCACTTGAAACGGGCGCCGGTTTTGCGCACCAGCACGATGGCAGTACCTTCATCCAGCGTCTGCTCCGCGATGTCGGGCTCGACCATCACATAGTGCGCACGGCCATTGGCGTCGCGGACCTTGGCTTCGGCAGCCACGCCGTCGCGCGCATGACCGCTGACGATGACACCAGCACGGCCTATCAAGGTCTGTTCGCTGACCGCGCTGGTTTCGTCACCGGGGATGATCTTGGCCAGCAACCCACCTATGCCATTGACCGTTGAAATACCCGCGAGAAATGCCGGAATGCTGGCCAGCCATGCTGGAACTAGCGTACCGGCCACGCCGTGGGCCACCGACTGGATCACATAGCCAGAGACGCTGAAGCCCGCGAGAAAAAGTATCAGCAGTACCAACAAGGGTACCTTGCCGACATGTAGCCAGCCCAGCGGGCCTTCAACGCCGTCAGGCATCTCGGGCAGAAGACTGTCGAGAAGGTGCGAGGGGCTGTGCGCCAGCAAGAGGCCTGCGCCTTCCACGATGCCCAAACCGACCATCACGGCCAGTGAAGCCCCAAAGGGCCAAGTTTCGGGTGCGGTGAATATGATCATCGCTGCGGCTTCAATGGCTCGCCTTGAGCCGGGCCAGGCGTTCGCTGATCTTGTTGTCGCGCACCAGCTGGTTGAGTTCGTTGAGTTTGGCCGCTTGCTCTAGCCCGCCACTGCCAGCGCCGTTCAGGCCGGTGTGGCGCCGAAAGGTGCGGTCAAATGCCGATTGGGCGGAGTTCATTCTGGCCTCGGCGGTGCCGGCGGGGTTTTTGCGCAGGTTGCTGCTTTCGGTGAGGCGGCGCGATGCTTCAAAGTCCTGGATGGTCTTTTCCATTTCGCGCTTCTTGCCCATCAGCGCATCCACGAAACCCGAGAGCTCCTTGTCCTGCTGACCCATTTCACTGAGGCTGGTCTCAAGGATGGGCAACTGGGCTTCGATGTCGAGCTGGCGGGCAATCGCCTGTTTGGCCAGGTCTTCGCGATTTTCTGCAATCGCCGTGGTCACGGAGGCCGACAAGGCGTCGTGCTCCTTGTTGAGCTGCAGATGCTGTTGCTGGGCGAGGTGCCGGTTCGCGACGATGCGCCCGAGTTCAGCCCTCACTTCATCGGTGACCTGCTCGACTTCGCGCACCGATTGTTCGAGCACGGCGATGGGCGCTGCATCCTCTATTTTGTCGAGCAGCGCATGGGCGCCGCCTGTGATCACGCGGGTAACCCGGGTACGTAAGCTATCGGCCATAAAACCTCCCTTTTAGCGTGGTGACGAAATCAGCTGTGCCAACTCGAGGACGCGAGTTGAATTATCGATGACGACTTTTTCATCATAGGCGGCGGCGCGTGCGGTGACCGCCTGCCTCAGCAGCGTTTCCGCCAGCTGCATGGTGCGTTTGACAAGGACGGCTTCCAGCTCCCTGGCGCTGTTGGGGGACGACGCCTGGCTGGCATGGAGCATGGCGATCAAAGCCGGTAGATGCTCCATGAATGCTGCTAGCACTTCGGAGTGCTGGCCGGTCTTGCGTTCGAGTTGGGCGATCTGTTCGCGCGTGCTGCGGCCCAGGTCGCGGTACATCGACAAGGCGCCGATGTAATCAGCGTCGCCATCGTGCATGCGCTTGAGGTGCAGCACCGCGACGCGGAGCTTGTCGCTCAGTGTGGTCGCATCTTCCAGCTGAAGCGTCGACAGCCATTCATAGAGATCGTCGGGGAGGCGGGCGGAAATGGGTACCATGCTGACTATTGTATTCAAATGAATACGTTCGTCAACAATTAAATGCAAAAGGGGATTTCAGAGATCCGTGCGCAACTTCCAGATCTCGGGAAACAGCACCACATCCAGCATCTTGCGCAGGTAGCTCACGCCGCCCGTCCCGCCCGTGCCGCGCTTGAAGCCGATGACGCGCTCCACAGTGGTCACATGCCGGAAGCGCCAGAGCCGGAAGGCATCTTCAAGGTCGGTGAGTTCTTCACCGAGCTGGTAGAGGTCCCAGTACTTTTTCGGGTCTCGGTACACCGCGAGCCAGGCCTGTTCGACGGCCTCGCTTTCCGCATAGCCCTGGGTCCAGTCGCGCTGCGTATGGGTGGCGGGCACGGCCAGGCCGCGCCGGGCCAGCAGGCGCAGGGCTTCGTCGTAGAGTGACGGGGCTTCGTAGGCGGCCTGCACCTGCGCGAGCAGGTCGGGCCTGTGCGCATGGGGCTTGAGCATGGCGGCGTTCTTGTTGCCGAGCGCGAATTCGATGCAGCGGTATTGCGCGCTTTGAAAACCGCTGGAGTTGGCCAGGTAGGGGCGTATGGCGCTGTACTCGGGCGGGGTCATGGTAGCCAGCACATCCCAGGCGTGCACCAGCTGTTCCATGATGCGGCTCACGCGGGCCAGCATCTTGAAGGCACCGCCCAGCTCGTCTTTCGCGACGTTGGCAATCGCCGCGCGCAGCTCGTGCAGCATCAGCTTCATCCAGAGCTCGCTGGTCTGGTGCTGGATGATGAAGAGCATCTCGTTGTGGTCGGGCGAGAGCGGCTTTTGCGCGCCCAGGATGGCGTCGAGCTGCAGGTAGTCGCCATAGCTCATGGACTTGCTGAAGTCGAGCTGCGCTTTTTCTTCGCGCACGATGTCTTCGGGGGCTTGTTGTGGGTGCTTGTTGTGATTCATCATGTCACCGCGTGCTTCTGGTTGAATTCGGCTTTTTGCCATTCGGCGGTTGCTAGCACCTGCTTGAGATGTTCGACGGCATTCCATACGTCCTCAAAGCCGATGTAGAGCGGCGTGAAGCCAAAGCGCAGGATGTCCAGGTGTCTTCCGGCGCCGCCATCGCCGGCACGGAAGTCGCCGATCACGCCGCGTGCGATCAGTGCCTGCACGATGGCGTAGGCGCCTTCTGTCCGGGTCAGGCAGACCTGCGAGCCGCGCTGCGCATGTTCACGCGGCGTGGCCAGGCCCAGGCCGTGACCCGCGCAGCGTTCCTCGACGAGTTCGATAAACAGGTCGGTGAGCGCCAGCGATTTTTTGCGCAGCGCCGGCATGCCACCCAGGGGTTCGGCGGCCAGCACGGTGTCCAGGCCGCACTCGAGCGCGGTCATGCTCAGGATGGGTTGGGTGCCGCAGAGGTAGCGCGAGATGCCTGCCGCAGGCCGGTAGTCGGGCGTGAATTCAAACGGCGCGGCGTGGCCCCACCAGCCGGCCAGCGGTTGCCAGAAACGGTCGGCGTGTTTGGGGTTGACCCAGACAAAGGCCGGCGCGCCGGGGCCGCCGTTGAGGTATTTGTAGCCGCAGCCAATCGAGAAATCGGCCTTGGCCGCATTCAGGTCCACCGGCACGGCGCCCGCGCTGTGCGCCAGATCCCAGACGGTGAGGGCGCCGGCGGCATGGGCCGCGGCGGTCACCGCGGCCATGTCGTGCATGGCGCCGGTGCGGTAGTTCACGTGGGTCAGCATCAGCACGGCGACTTCGCTCGTGAGTGCGGCGGCGATTTCCTCGGGTTCAACGAGTTGCAGACGATAGCCGCGTTCGCGGCACAGGGCTTCGGCGATGTAGAGGTCGGTCGGGAAGTTGCTGCGCTCGCTCACGATGAGCTTGCGTGCGGGCGCATCCTGGGCGGCGATGTGCAGCGCGGCGCTCAGCACCTTGTAGAGGTTGATGGAGGTGCTGTCGGTGGCCACCACCTCGCCGGGTGCCGCGCCTATCAGACGCGCGATCTTGTTGCCCAGGCGCTGAGGCAGCTCAAACCAGCCTGCGCTGTTCCAGGAGCGGATCAGGCCCTGGCCCCACTCGGCTGTCACGGCCTCGGCGACGCGGGCGGCCGCTGTGGTGGGCAGCACGCCCAGCGAGTTGCCGTCGAGGTAGATCACGCCTGGGGGCAATGTGAATTGCTGGCGCAGCGTGCGCAGCGGGTCTTGCGCGTCGAGGGCGCGGCAGTCTTGCAGTGTTGTCATACAGCTTTCAGGTTTCAGGGAAGTTCGCGCAGGACTGCGCGTACGGGGGATGCATCGGCCCGGGTCAGCTTGAGCGGCAGGGCAATCAGTTCGTAGTCGCCTTCGGCCACTTCGTCGAGCACCAGGTTCTCCAGCACGCGCAGCTTGTGCGCCAGCAAGCGGTGGTGGCTGGGCAGGTCCTGGCTGGTGGCCGGGTCCACACTGGGGGTGTCTATGCCGATCAGGGTGATGTGCTTGCCGGCCAGCAGTTCCAGTGTTTCGGGGGCGATGGCGGTGAAGCCGTCCCAGGCCTGGCTGGCGGTGCGCGAGGTGCGCAGCAGCACGCGCGGCGGTAGTGCATCAAGCATGTGCGCAATGTGGTGGGGCTTTACCAGTGGGCCGCAATCGAGGCAATGGATGACACGACAGGGCCCGAGATAGGGAGCGAGGTCGAGTTCACCGGCGCTGGCCTCGCCGTTGGCATAGTGCAGCGGCGCATCGGCATGCGCGCCGGTGTGGGGCGACAGCGTGATGCTGTTGACGTTGACCGGGCAGCCCGGTGCCAGCGAGAAATGCAGT
>Ga0102592_1000763_pt1 | contig 45659 bp, 46 predicted proteins | sample AraplaCol_mMF_r2_FD_76861 | JGI IMG/M metagenome (GOLD analysis project Ga0102592, IMG submission 76861) | Arabidopsis root microbial communities from North Carolina, USA - plate scrape MF_Col_mMF_r2 (SPADES assembly) (version 2) | ecosystem: Host-associated > Plants > Roots > Endosphere...
CGCGGGACAGCCGGGGAGGCACATTTTCGTCCTTTGTTTACACTTTCGGCAAGGTTTGCTGGGCTATTCTCCGCGCGTAACCACTTTGCGTTTCGAGCGAGACGATGGACCAGTTTTCCTTTGACCCCCTCACCACGCTGTCGGCGGACGATTTCGCCAGCCAGCGCAACGGTTCGCGCGACAGCCTCATGCTCGCCGCGCAGTTCCGCGTGGCGGGGCGGCCGGACGAGCAGGTGCGGGTGCGCAACCTTTCCTCGGGCGGGCTGATGGCCGAATATGCCCAGCCGATCGACCGCGGCACGGTGGTGCAGATCGAAGTGCGCGGCGTGGGCTGGGTTAGCGGGCGCATCGCCTGGGCCACCGATGGCCGAGTCGGCATCGCCTTCGACGCGCCGATCGATCCGATGCTGGCCCGCAAGCCGGTGGGCGGCGGTTCGCATACGCCTAGCTTCGTGAAGCCGATCTTCACCCGACGCTGAGTCGCGCCTGCGGCTTTTGTTATCTGCAAAGCTCGTGGGAATAATGGTTGGGGCCGTATCGACCTTTCGGGCCCGAACTTGAAATACGCCTTTCCCCGGCGAAGGCCGGGGCCCAGTCCTTCAAAAATCACGCGCGGTAGCGCGTCTTCGCCGCGCACGCTTAGTCTGGACCCCGGCCTTCGCCGGAGAAAGCATAGGCTGAATGCCAATACCCCTAGGCGAGCAAAGGCGTGTGCCTTCGCCTCGGGGTCGCATTTTCCGGTGATTTCGCGCCGTCGGGGTGCGGCATGGCCACACCCCTGTCTGCGCGGCGCTGCCTAGGGGCGCGCCATCTCTTCCTTGATTCGCAGTTTCTGCTTCTTCAGGGACGCCAGGACCAGCTGGTCCGGCATGGGCCTTTGCGATTCGGCGGCGATACGCTGGTCGAGCACGGAGTGCTTGGCCGATAGAGCCGAGAAATGCGCGTTCTGCATCGAAGCAGTCTCCTTCATCGGGGTGGCCGGAACCTGCGAATAGATCACTTTTCCACAGCTTTGTCGCGGGTGAATCTTGCCTAATCGATAGTGTGCGAAATTCGCGCGATGACCCGTTGCGGAGCCTTCCGGGCTGGTGCAGGGAGTGGGGGAGTACGGGGGCGTTCGCGATGGACGATACGGAGATTGTTCGGCGGCTCGAGGCGGTGCGGACCGAGCATCGCGATCTCGACGCGGCGATCGACGCGCTGCTCGCCACCGGCACTTCGGACCAGCTTCAGGTCGCCCGGCTCAAGAAGCGCAAGCTGATGCTGCGCGACGAGATCGTCCTGCTCGAAGACCAGCTGATTCCCGACATTATTGCTTAATATCGGCTCTGATCCGGATCGGGACGTAACTCCTGCGAAATTAAGCATTTCGTTACCATGAAGGCTGTGGCAGCGTCGGTTTCATGGGGAAACAGGGCACCGCCACGATCCATCGCAAGCTGATCGACTCGCTCTATGTCGAGGCGATGCTGCTGGCCGATGAGGCACGCGGCTATTTCGACGAGCTGGGCCGCAACGAGCGTGAGGCGCTGGAGGCGCTGAACCGGGTGGCCTTCTCCTGCGAGTCGCTCAAGGTGACGACGCGGCTGATGCACATCATCGCCTGGCTGCTGACCCAGCGCGCGGTCGATGCCGGCGAGATCAGCCCCGGCGACGCGCTGTCGCCCTCGCGCCGGCTGGGCGATGCGCCCGAGACCGAGGAAGCGCTGCTCGACGCGATGCCGCCCCAGGCGGTGTCGATCATCAACACCAGCATCGACCTGTATCGCCGCGTCGGCCGGCTCGACGAGTCGCTCGACGAGGAAGTGGTGGTGGAGAGCCCGGCGCGCAGCATGATGGACCGGCTCGCGGCGGCGTTCTGAGTTCCCCTTCCGCTTGCGGGAGGGGGTGGTCCAGATCGATATTCAATTCTCTCAGTTCCCCGGCGAAGGCCGGGGTCCAGTTTCGGCGCACTATCGATGGCGCTGGAGCCTCTCGGAGGACGTTGCAACTGGGCCCCGGCCTTCGCCGGGGAGCAGCGATCAGAATGCCGCTACCCGCACAACCCCGCCTTCGCCGCGGCATATTCCGCCTTCATCCGCTCGATCTTCACCGCGGCCGGCTCGATCGCATGGACCGCGCCGATGCCCTGGCCCGAGCCCCAGATGTCCTTCCAGGCCTTGGCCCCGCCGAAGTTCATCGCGCTCGGATCGCTCTCGGGCAGGTTCGCCGGGTCGAGCCCGGCATTGACGATCGACGCCTTCAGGTAATTGCCGTGCACCCCGGTGAAGAGGTTCGAATAGACGATGTCGTCCGCGCTGCCGTCGACGATGCCCTGCTTGTACTCGGGCTGGGCATTGGCCTCGTCGGTGGCGATGAAGGGCGAGCCGATATAGGCGAGGTCGGCGCCCATCGCCTGCGCCGCCAGCACCGAGCGGCCATTGGCGATGGCCCCTGAGAGAATCACCGGCCCGTCGAACCATTCGCGCACCTCCTGGACCAGCGCGAAGGGGCTCAGCCGCCCGGCATGGCCGCCTGCGCCGGTCGCGACCAGGATCAGCCCGTCGGCGCCCTTCTCGATCGCCTTGTGGGCGAAGCGGTCGTCGATCACGTCATGCAGGGTGATGCCGCCCCAGCTGTGCACCGCATCGTTGAGCTCGGGCCGCGCGCCGAGCGAGGTGATCACGATCGGCACCTTCCACTTGGCGCAGGCCGCCACGTCATGCTCGAGCCGCGGGTTGGAGCGGTGGACGATCTGGTTGACCGCGAAGGGCGCCGCCGGCGTGTCCGGATTGTCGCGGTCCCACGCCGCCAGTTCCTCGGTGATCTGGTGCAGCCATTCGTCGAGCCGCGTGTCCGGCCGGGCGTTCAGCGCCGGGAAGGAGCCGACGATCCCCGCCTTGCACTGGGCGATGACCAGTTCGGGCACCGAGATGATGAACAGCGGCGACCCGATGACGGGCAAGCGCAGGCGATCGAAGAGTGCGGGCAGGGCCATGGATCAGTTTTGTAGCGAAACCGGAATGGCCGTCCAGCCCGGTGCGGGGGACGCTACGGCAGGGCGGGGCGGTCGGGACGGGTGCCCGGGGCACAAGGCCCGACTCGGCCCGAATCAGTCGAACGGCCGCTGCCAGACCACATAGGTATCGATATCGGTGGAGCGGATCGCGGCGGCGTACATGTCGTGGCGGAAGTCGGGCAACGCGGCGATGCGCTCGACCATCACCCCTTCGCCCCGCGCGCCCAGCGGCAGGGTGAAGGCGACGTCCTCGTCCGGCCCGTAGAACAGCCACCAGGCGCTGCGTCCGTCCGGCCCGCTGTCGCTCGCCTCGATCGCCACGGCCATCAGCTCGTCGACCGCGGCGGAGCGGCGATTGCCCTGGGGGTCGATCATCCAAAGGCTGTCGGCCTCGACGCCAGCCTGCCACAGGCTCTCGGGCTCGGGCGGGGCGATCGGGGCGGGAGGCTCGGCGGGCGCGGGTGCTGCAACCGGCGCCTTGGACAGGCGCCTGAACCAATCGAACAACCCCATTGCCAACTCCCGGCCCGACTCGAAGGGATCAAGGGCTAGCCCGGCAATGTGACGGCTCGGCGAGCGTTCAGTCGATCCGCTTCAGTCCCGCGGCATATTCGCGCTGCTTGGCGGCATAGAGCGCGGCGCTGGCCTTGAGCAGCGCCTTCTGCATGTCGTCGAGCGGGCGGATCGCCTTGGCGGGGGAGCCGACGATCAGGTGCCCGGCGGGAAACTCCTTGCCCTCGGTCACCAGCGCGCCGGCACCGACCAGGCAGTCCTCGCCGATCACCGCGCGGTTGAGGATCGTCGCGCCCATGCCGATCAGCGTGCGGTTGCCGATCGTGCAGCCGTGCAGGATCGCGTGATGGCCGACGGTGACGTCCTCGCCCACGGTGCAGGGCGCGCCGGGATCCGAATGGAGCATCGCCCCGTCCTGGATGTTCGAGCGCGCGCCGACCAGGATCGGGGTGTTGTCCGCGCGGATCACCGCGCCGAACCAGACCGAGGCGAGGCTGGCCAGGTGCACGTCGCCGATCAGGTCGGCGCTCGGCGCGACCCAGGCATCTTCGGCGAGAAGGGGGCGGTGCCCCGCAAATTCATAGAGCGGCATGCGCTCAGAATAGCGGCGCTTCGAAGCCCTGGGGAAGGGGGATATTGGCACCGAGCGCCAGCGCCAGCGCGACCGCGCCGAGCAGCAGCGCCAGCGTCGAGGAGAGCGAGAACAGCCCCCAGCCGACCATGGTGACCATCTGCGAATTGCTGCGCTGCTCGCGCTTGTTGCGACCCATCGACTGGATCACGAACATCGCCAGCATCGCATAAGAGAAGACAAGAAACTCGGTCATCAACCCACCCCAAGCTACCCCGTGGGCGATGTACCGGGCGAAGGTTAACGGTTCAATGCCGCGCACCTCCGGTTTACCGCAGTGCCGCAAGGTTCCGTCGCCGGCGAAACGAGTTCAGTGATGGGCGGGTGCGGGGGCCTCGGCCGCCTTGCAGCTGCACGCGCAGCCGCAGGAAATGGGCACGCAGCGGCAGGGCTGGGGCGTCACGCAATAGCAGATCTGCGCGGCGGCCGGCTTGGCCTCTTCCTTCTTCTTCGGCTTCTCGGGCGGGTCGGGAAGGGGCAGCAGGTCGCGGGCATTGGCGCCGGCATAGACGCTGTGCTGGCTCGCCCCGCAGGCCGGGCAGCCATGGTCGTGATGATCGTCCTCGTCCTGCCCGCCCAGACCGAACCTGAAGCCGCCCGACTCCTTCTTCAGGATCTTCTTCGCTGCATCGCACACCGCGATGGCATGGTTACCGAGGGTCGATACGGTCTGCCCCATCGCCACCTGCTCGGTGGCATAGAAATGGACGAGCATCGCGTCGCGGTGCGCATCGGCCGGCTCGCGCACGGCGGGATAGCTCAGCATCTGCTGCAGGTCGGCGAGCTGCGATTCCATCGCGGCGATCTGGCCGCCCCAATTGTTGAACGCGGCGAACAGCTCGTAATCGGGCCAGGTCGCCGGCGCATGCGGGCGCATCTGCTCGACGAAGTTGACCGGCCCGGCAATGTCCTCGCGCAGCAGGCGGAGCAGTACGCGCAGGGTCACCACGTCGCGCTGCGGCTGGCGCAGGCGCTGGGCGAAGATGTCGGTCACCGTCGCGGTGTGCTTCCACACCTGCCGGGCGAGCATACGGGTGAACTCCTCGTCGCGCTTCTTCGGCTTGGCGAGCAGGGCGGCCTTCAGCGAGCTGAGGATGCCGATCACGATCAGCAGCGCGACGAACACGCCGCCGACCAGGATCCACGCCGGCCAGTAGATCGCCGATGCGTTGATCGGCTCGGCCACGGCGCCGGCCTTCGCCGCGACGGTCACCGCATTGCCGACCGAAGTCAGAATAATCGCCACGCCTTCCCCCCTGAGTCGCGCGCGATATGGTTAACAGAAACTGCCGGGCCGCACAGTCATGACTCTTCCGTTCCGAAGCAGGTGCTTAGAGCGTGACGCCCCGCTTCCAGATCGCGATCTCGCGCTCGCCATTGCGTTCGGCGGCGGTTTCCCGGCCCGATGCGATCGCGGCGATCGTGTCGAGCAGCGCGTCGGCGGCGCTCTCCATTCCGTCCTCCAGCACCTGCCCGGCGTCGAAGTCGATCCAGCCGGGCTTGCGGGTGGCGAGGTCGTGGTTCGATGCGATCTTGATCGTCGGCACCGGGAAGCCCAGCGGCGTGCCGCGGCCGGTGGTGAACAGGATCGCGGTCGCGCCTGCCGCTGCCAGCGCGGTGGAGGAGACCGCGTCATTGCCCGGTGCCTCGAGCAGGGTCAGCCCCTTGCGCCGCACCCGCCCGCCATAGGCGATCACGTCGGTGACGATCGCATGGCCGGCCTTCTGCACCGCGCCGAGCGACTTCTCCTCCAGCGTGGTGATGCCGCCGGCGATGTTGCCGGGCGAGGGGTTCTCGGAGACCGGCTCGCCGTGGCGGGTGAAGTACGCCTTGAAGTCGTTGACCAGCGCCACGATCCCTTCGAACACCGCTTCGTCGCTGGCGCGCTCCATCAGCAGCTGCTCGGCGCCGAAGATCTCGGGGATCTCGGTGAGGATCGCGGTGCCGCCGGCCGCGGTAACCGCATCGGCCATCCGACCGACCAGCGGATTGGCGGTGAGGCCCGAAAAACCGTCCGACCCGCCGCACTTCACGCCCAGCACCAGCTCGGAAAGCGGGGCGGGGGTGCGCTCGGCGGAGGCGGCAACGGCGATCAGCTCCTCGACCAGCGCCAGCCCTTCCTCGACCTCGTCGCTCGCCATCTGGGCGCCGAGGGTGCGGAGATTGGGATGGTCGATGCCCTCGAGCATCCCCTTGATCTGGTTGTTCTCGCAGCCCAGCCCGACGATCAGCACGCCGCCGGCATTGGGGTGATTGGCCAGCGCCGATAGGATCGCACGGGTGCCCTGCAGATCGTCGCCCAGCTGAGAGCAGCCGAACGGGTGGGGAAAGGCATGGACGCCGTCGACCTTGCCTGCATGGAGCACCGCAGCGCGCTCGGCGATCTTCTGCGCGGTCCGCCCGACACAGCCGACGGTGGGGATCACCCAGATCTCGTTGCGCGTGCCCACCCGCCCATTGGCACGGCGGTATCCCAGGAAGCCAGGCCCCTCGATCGGGGCATCGTCCTGCGCGGCGGGGGTGAAGGCATAGTCGCCGCTGCCCTTGAGCGCGGTGGCGACATTATGGACATGGACATGCTCGCCCGGCTGGATGTCGCGCGTCGCCACGCCGATCGGGAAGCCGAACTTGAGCACCGGCTCGCCTGCCGCGATCGGCTTCACCGCCACCTTGTGCCCCTTGCCGATGGCTTCGGTCAGGGTGACACCCAGGGCCTCTTCGCCGGCGGCCATGTCGCGCAGCGCCGTGGCGGTGCTGTCCTTGGGATCGATACGGAAAAGCGCGGGGATCATGCCATCAATATAGGATCGCGCCGTGCCTATGGAAACCGGTTTCCCTCAGCCCGCCGCCAGCCAGGCGAAGCGCACCACGAACAGTCCCGCCAGCACCAGCAGCAGCCAGTCTCCCGGCGTGATCTTCCCGCGGATCAGGCGGATGAGCGCATAGGCGGTGATCCCGAAGGCCAGGCCGTTGGCGATCGAGAAGGTGAAGGGGATCATCGCGACGGTGAGGAAGGCCGGTATCGCGATCTCGGCATCGTCCCAGTCCACATCGGCAAGCGGCGCCATCATCAGCCCGCCGACCAGCACCAGCGCTGGTGCGGTGGCGGCGAGGGGCACCAGCTGCGCCCAGGGCGCCACGAACATGGCGAGCAGGAACAGCACGCCGGTCACCACCGCGGTCAGCCCGGTGCGCCCGCCCGCCTGCACCCCAGCGGCGCTCTCGACATAACTGGTCACGGTGCTGGTGCCGAACAGGCTGCCGGCGATGCTCGCCACTGCGTCGGTGAACAGGATGCGGTTGAGCCGCGGGATACGGCCCTGTTCGTCGATCAGCCCGGCGCGTCGGGTGACGCCCACCAAAGTCCCGACATTGTCGAACAGGTCGACGAACAGGAAGACGAACAGGATCTCGAACAGGCCGAGCCCGTGGCTGCCCGACAGGCCGAACACGCCTGCCAGGTCGAGGTGGAAGGCGACCTGGCCGATCGCGGTGAGGTCATAGGGCTCGGGCTTGAACGCCACCTGGCCGGTCAGCCAGCCGGCGATGGTGGTCGCGGCGATGCCGATCAGGATCGCCCCGCGGACCTTCCACGCCGCCAGTCCCGCGGTGACCACCAGCCCGAACAGCGCCAGCGCCGCGCCGGGGGCATGGAGGTTGCCAAGCGTCACCGAGGTCGCGGGGCTGGTGACGATGATCCCGGCATTCTTCAGGCCGATCAGCCCGATGAACAGCCCGATCCCGCCCGCCACCGCCGCGAACAGCTGGGGCGGGATCGCCGCGATGATCAGCTGGCGGATGCCGGCGAAGGTGAGCAGCAGGAAGGCGATGCCGGAGAGGAACACGCAGCCCAGAGCGACCGGCCAGGGCACGCCCATGCCCTGCACCACGGTGAAGGCGAAATAGGCGTTGAGCCCCATCCCCGGCGCCAGCGCGAGCGGCACATTGGCAGTGAGCCCCATCAGGATGCTCGCCAGTCCCGCGGCGAGGCAGGTCGCGGCGGCGACCGCGGCCACCGGCATGCCCGCCGCGCCCAGGATCGCCGGGTTGACGATGATGATGTACGCCATGGTCAGGAAGGTCGTGCTGCCCGCCAGCACTTCGGTGCGCACCGTCGTGCCGCGCTCGGTCAGCGCGAATTGGCGTTCGATCAGGCCCGTTTCCCCGGTATCGGCCACAAGCATTCCCCCATGCTGCGAAAGGCGAGCATAGCGCGTCCCCGCCGCAGCGGAAGGCGCGCCTTGCAATGTAGGATTTCGTCTGTTTCCCTCGACCGGCCGGGGCCTCGCTTCGGCCGCTCCTTGCCCTGTAGGAAAAATAGGATCCCATCCACGCAAGGATGTTGCGCGGAGACGGTAACGCAATCAGCGACGTGCACGACCTTCGCGATCTTTGGGGCGCGAAAACCCGCTTTGGGCGTGTACTTCGTGTCCTTTGGCGCGTCGCCGCGGCGGCGCACTGTTGGAACGCGCCGCCTAGCGCTGATACTTGTCCTTCTTGCGCTTGCCGAACAACATGCCGCGCTCCAGCCGCTGGCACAGCGCGGTGTAATAGGCCTCGAGGAACGCATGGTCGTCCTCGGCGTCCGTCGGTGCCATGCCGAGCCGCTCGCGGATCGTCCGCGCCACGACGATCATCGAATAGTCGTCGTTGCGCCGCAGCACTTCCTCGAGCTTCTGCAGCTCGAACTCGCCATAGACGCTCAGCTGCGCATCGCTGAACGCGTAGCGCGGCTGCTCGGACGGCGCCGTGCGCGCGGCCACGCTGTTGCCCAGCTCGCGCCGGGGCAGGCGCACCACCCAGGTGCCGGCGATCAGGTCGCCGACGCGCAGCCGGTCGCGGTTGAAGAAGGGGAAGAGCGCGAAGATGCCCGTCCAGAGCAGCCCGAACAGCCCGGTCGCCCAGTCCGCCACGCCCTGCGAGCTCTGATAGGCGAGGAACGATAGCGGCAGGAACAGCTCGAGCTCGCGCATCGCATTGCGCGCCACCACCTGGTGCCCGCGCAGCCGCGATCCATCGCGCGCCACCACGCGCAGCTTCATCAGCCGCTTGCCCGGCGTCGCGGCGCGCGGGCCCAGCTCGAAGATCGCGAAATAGCCGTTGCGCAGGGCGAAGAAGCCCAGCAGCCAGACCATCACCAGCGCCTGGGCCAGTACGGCGCCCGTGCCCATCAGAATGAAGAGCAGCCCCAGGGTGAGCGCGACCAGCGTCATCACGATCATCACCAGATCGAACATGAAGCCGCCGGCGCGCTCGCCGATCGTGGCGATGTCGAGCTTCAGGTCGACGCCTTCGGGGGTGATGAAGGTGCGGCGGTTGCGGTCCTGCTCCCGCCCCTGGCCGGGCGCCGTGCGTGCGTCAGCCATCGACAGTCTCGCGCACCGGCATGACGTAGAAATAGAGCAGCCAGCCGAGCAGCGCGCAGCCGCCGATCGCCACGCGGACCGCGTCGGACTGGATGACCTGCCGGCCGACGCCTTCGAGCAGTCCGGCAACGGCGAGCATGAGGACGACGCCGATCATCGCGAAGGCCGCGGTACGCCCGGCCGCGGCCGTGGCGGCGGTGCGTGAGAGCCTGCCGGGAAAGGCCACCGCCATGCCGATGCGCAGCCCCGCCGCGCCGGCGATCGCGATGGCGAACAGCTCGGTCGTGCCGTGGATAGACAGCCAGGCGGCAAGCGGCAGGCCAAGGCCTTTGGAGACGAACACCGCCATGAAGGCGCCGAGGATGCAGCCATTGTAGAGGAGCAGCAGCAGCGTCGGCACCCCGAAGGCGAAGCCCAGCGCGAAGCACATCAGCGAGATCTGGGCATTGTGGGTGAAGAGATAGGTGGCGAAGGCGCCGAGCATCCCCTCCTTGCCGCCGCCGTCATAGAGCCCGGCGCGCAGCTCGGCCGCGCTCGATTGCGGCCCGCGCCCGCCGGCAAGGTCGCCGGGGACGATCGAATGGTACCAGCTCGGATCGCTGGCGACGAGGCAATAGGCGGCGACCGCGCCGAGCGTCATCATCAGCACCGCGATCAGCGTCTCGCGCGCCAGGCTGCGCAGCGCCAGCGGCCAGCCCGCGCCGAAGAAGCTGGCGAGGCGCCGCCACAGTGGCGGCTGGACGCCGTAGAGGACGAAATAGGCGCGGGCGCACAGTGCCTCGAGATAGGCGACCAGATCGGCGTCGAGCGAGGTCTCGCGGGCTACCGAGAGCGAGGACAGGGCAGCGCGATAGAGCACCGGCAGCTCGAGCAGGTCCTCGTCGGACAGCGAGCGCACCCGGCCGCGCTCGATCTCGCGGATGCGTTGCTCGAGCTCCAGCCAGTCGACGGTGCGGGCCTCGCGGAAGCGCGCGCTGGCGAACTGGGACGATGCGGCGGCGCTCACAGCAGGTTCCTCCGCTTGAAGTCGAGATATTGCCGGACAAGCGCGGGACCGACCTGGTCGTGGCGCGCCTCCAGCACATGGATGCCGGCATGGCGCAGCCGGGCCTGGACGATCCGCCGCTCGCGCAGCATCGACGCGGCGATCACCGCGCGGGAGACGTCGTCGATCGCCACCGGCTCGGTGCCGGCCAGGTCCTCCAGCTCGTCATCGGCGAGGATCACGAACAGCACGAGATGGCCGCGCAGCAGGTTGACCGCCGCGTGGATCATAAGCTCGGCGCCGGTCGGGTCGGTGAATTCGGTGAAGATCACCACCAGCGAGCGCCGGGTGAGGTCGCCGGCCAGCGTGGCGAGGGCGAGCGTGTAGTTGGTCTCGACGGTGCTGTAGTCGAGCTCGCCGGCCAGCCGCTGCATCAGCGGGAAGGCGCGCGTGCCCGAGACCGCGCCCGAGGCGATGCGCGGCTGCGAATCGAAGCCGAACAGCGCCACCCGGTCGCCGAGCTTGAGCGCGGCATAGGCGCCGAGCAGCGCCGCGGTGATCGCCCGGTCGACGCGGGGCAGGCCGTCGATCGGCTCGCACATCACCCGGCCGGTATCGATCGCGAAGACGATCTGGTTGTTGCGCTCGATCCGGTTCTCGCGGGCGAGCAGCTTGAGGTGGCGGGCGCTGTGGTTCCAGTCGATCGTCCGGCGCTCCATGCCCGAACGCCATTCGCTCAGCGCCTCGAACTCGCTGCCCTCGCCGCGATCGACCCGGGCCATCTCGCCCATCTGGGCGTCGCGCAGCAGGACATGGGCGGAATCGCGCACCGGGCGGATGTCCGGCGTGATCACCACGTTGCGGTGCAGCTGCTCGGTCCGCTGGCGCCAGATCATCCCGAACGGGCCGGTCCAGCGGCTCCACAGCGCTTCGACTTGGTCGATGCCGCGCCGCACGGGCAGGAAGGCGATCGTCGCGTGGTTCTCGCCGCGCGCCAGCCGGATGCGGCCCTGGGCACGCGGCGCCAGCTTCGGGCCGGTCGCCACCGCGATCTCCAGCCCGTCGACCGGCTTGCCGGCAACCGACACTTCGACGAGCAACGGGGCGCCGATCTCGATCGATCCGGGAAATTCCGCCTTGAGCGCCGGCGCGCGCGGCGCCAGCAGCGCATCGGCCGCGGCTAGGGCCAGGACCATCGGGATCCACACCAGCCCGGCAAACCATAGCTGCGGGGCGAACAGGGCGACGAGCAGCGCCAGCGGCGCTCCCGCTGCCATCGCCAGCACGCAGCGGATGGTCGGTCGGATCAACGCGGTGCCTCGACCTGTTCGATCAGCCCGGCGATGATCGCATCGGCGGTCCGCCCGTCGATCTCGGCGGCCGGGGAGAGGATGACGCGGTGGCGCAGCGCCGCCGGGGCGAGCTTCTTCACATCGTCGGGCAGCACGAAGTCGCGCCCGTCGAGCGCGGCATGGGCGCGGGCGGCGGCGGCGAGCGTCGCGGCGGCGCGGGGGCTCGCGCCGATCTGCAGGTCGCCGGTCGAGCGCGTCGCGCGGATCAGGCGGACGACATAGTCGACCACCTCGTCGGCGAGCCGGGCACCGGCCACGGCATCGGCGGCGGCGCTGATCGTCGCATGATCGGCGACGCGGTTCACGCCCCATTCGTCGGGCTTGGGCATGCCGAAACGGGCGCCCTGCTGCGCCACGATCTTCAGTTCCTGCTCCAGGCTCGGATAGCCGACCTCGAACTTGAACAGGAAGCGGTCGAGCTGCGCCTCGGGCAGCGGATAGACGCCCTGGCTCTCGATCGGGTTCTGGGTGGCGACCACCATGAACCGGTCGGAGAGCTTGTGGTCGATCCCGTCGATGGTGACGGTGCGCTCCTGCATCGCCTCGAGCAAAGCCGCCTGGGTCTTGGGCGGCGTGCGGTTGATCTCGTCTGCGAGCAGCAGCTCGGTGAAGATCGGGCCGTGGGTGAGGGTGAACTGGCTGGTCTGGAAGTTGAACAGGTTGGAGCCGAGGATGTCGCCCGGCAGCAGGTCCGGGGTGAACTGGATGCGGCCATAGTCGAGCCCCGCCGCCCGGGCGAAGCACTGGGCGAGGAAGGTCTTGGCGGTGCCCGGCGGGCCCTCGAGCAGGATGTGGCCCGAGGCGAACAGCGCGACGAGCATCAGCTCCACCGCTTCGTCGAGACCCACCACGGCCTTGCCCACTTCGGCGCGGATCGCATCGCCCAGCGCCTTCACTTCCTCAATGTTCACGCGTGACGGTCCTTTTCCATTGATAGAGGGCGCGGGCGGCGTCGAGCAGCGCGCGGGTGTCCTGGGCATGGCCGGCACGTTCGGCCAGGGCGGTGAAGGGCTCGCCGGTCTTGTCGAGCCGGTCGAGATAGCGGTCGAGCGCTTCCGGCGGCAGGCTGGCCGGCGCGCCGGTGGCGCCCGCCGCCGCATCGCGGATCAGCGCGGCATAGCGGTCGCCGGTGCGGTGGCGGCGCCCGGCGAGGCGGAGCAATGCCGCGCCATTCTCGGCGATCGCCCGCTTGCCGAAGGCGACGCCGCGCGCCTCGGGCAAAGCGGGGCCGAAGCGCAGCATCGCGTGCCAGCCCGCCAGCAGCGCGGCGATCAGCAGGCACAAAGTGAGCGGCAGGAACGGTGCTTCGAAGGCGAGCTTGAGCAGGTTGGGGTTCTGCCCGAAGCCGTGCAGGGTCAGGTCGAAGGCGACCTCGCCCTCGCCGAGTGCCCCCAGCAACTGCATCGCCCGCTCGGCACCGGCGAGTGTCTTGAGCCCCTGATTGTCGAGCAGATCGGGATCGGCGACGATCAGCAGCGGCCGTTCCTTCACCCGGGCGACCAGCATGTTGCCGCGCGCGTCGGTCAGGATCCGCCGGAAGTCCTCCTCTTCATCGCCGACATCGACGACGACGGCTTCGAGTTCGTCCCCTGCGATCGTACGCAGGCCGTCGCCATTCTCGCTGACCTTCGCCTTGGTGACCTTCGCGATCTGCCTGGACAGCTCGGCGACGGAGATGCTCCCGAACGAGGTCACCCAGGCCGGCTTGTCGCGCCGCGGCATGGTCAGCCATTTGGGGAGTACCAGGATCGTCGGCAGGGCAGCACGGCGCTTGAGCAGCTTCTCGATCGTGTCGGGATCGGTGGCCGGTTCGAGCGTGATGACCAGCGGGTCCGGCGTATCGAGATCGGCGTCGCGGCGGACCATCTTCACCGATCCGTGCACGCGGCGCACCAGATCGGCGACACCGGCAAACCCCACTGCCGAAGTGGCGAGCGCATGATTGCCCGGCCGCTGCTCGGGCTGCAGGTCCTCGCCATAGGCGGTGAGCAGCAGGAAGGCGAGGAAGCCGATGACGCCCATCACCACCAGCACGAGCACGGTGCGCAGCGTGAAGGGTGTAGCAGTGGTGTCGGCGCTCATTTCCACGCCTTGGGCAGCGCGAACTCACCATAGGCGGTGCGGGCCTCTTCCCAGTCCCGCAGCGCCAGCGTGCGGCCGCCGAACAGGCTGCGCTCCACTGGCGCGGCCATGGCGGCGAAGGCATTGCGGACGATGGCCGGCATCCAGTCCGAACCCGCGATCTCGCGGCTGGTCAGCGCCGGGCGGAGCAGCCGCGGGCGGTGGCGCTGGATATCCTCCAGGCTGCGCTGGAGCAACAGGTGGACGGCTTCCGCATAGCGGCCCTGCGCGGCCAGCGCCTCGGCATCGGCGAGCAGTGCGCGCGCCGCCTTCTCGGTCGGGCGCCAGGTGGCGACGTCCTGCTCCGAGTCCGCACCGGCGTCGCGCGAGGGGCGGTTCCGCCAGAAGTAGACGAAGAGCAGGTAAAGCAGCATGGCGAGGCCGAGGACCAGCGCGCCGAGCAGGATCCAGCCCATCCAGCCCATATAGGGCGCGATCTCGCCAAGCTGTTTCGCCAGCCAGCGCATCCAGGGCGGGATTTCCGGCGGGCGCGCGGTCGCCATCTCGAACTGGATGTCGGAACGCGCGCTTAGCGCCTCGTGCGCCCTGGCGACGGACTGCGCAGTCGATGCCTGTACGGTCACGTCGAATCCCCCACGGGCCCAGTGCTACCGGAACCGGACGCCACAGGAAAGCCCGCCAAGGCTGGACTTTACAACCGTTTTTGTTCAGCTTTTCTTCGTCGTCGACGCACTTCGATGGAGAGAGGGGACCATGGCTGAATCTGATTTTGGCGAAGCGCGTTTCGAGATCGGTGCAGTGATCTCGCGCGTGTTCGAGACGATCGGCTCGAACATCCTGCTTTTCTGCGGGCTGGCGCTGGTGCTGACCGGCATCCCGCAATTCGTGCTGCAATTCTGGCAGGCGATCAATTTCACCCTGCGACCCGAGCTGACGCCCGGTTCCTATGTGTTCAGCTCGTCCTATTGGTCGATGCTCGGTATCAGCGTGCTGGTGGGGATCGTCACCGGCGCGATCCTGCAGGGGGCACTTACCCGTGCTGCCGTGATGCACCTTTCGGGCGAGAGGCCGCAGTTCGGCCAGTGTCTGGCGGTGGGAATCAGCCTGATCCTGCCGATGATCGCGATCGGTCTGCTTTCCGGCATCGCCATCAGCATCGCCTTCTTCTTTCTCGTCGTGCCGGCCATCATATTGTGGCTCGTCTGGGCAGTGGTCACGCCGGTCTATGTGCAGGAGAAGGTGGGGATATTCGAAGCCTTTGGGCGCAGCGCGGCGCTGACCAGCGGTGCACGCTGGCGGATCTTCCTGACGATGCTGATCATCGGTGTGCTGCTCTGGGTCCTGAGCATCCCGGCCGGCTTCCTCACGGCAGCCATGATGGCCACCGGCAATGCCTTTCTGATCGCGTTGGTCGGGGCGGCGCTGAGCGCGTTGAACAGCCTGGTCCTGGTTGCGACCCAGGCGAGCATCTATGTCGAACTGCGCCAGAAGAAGGAAGGCGTCGCCCCGGCAGAGCTAGAGGCGATCTTCGCCTGAGAGAATGTGCGCCGGCGCAGGGATTGCCCGCGCCGGCGCTGCGTCAGCCGACAAGGCCCGCGAAATGCAGGATCACGCCGAGGCCGGCCGTTGCCGCCAGCGTGACGATCACGCCGGTCCGCAACAGGAAGATCGCGGCGATTGCCCCGGCCGACAGGGCCAGCGCCCAGGGATCGAGGCTGCCGAGTAGCGGCGCGTCGAATCGCATCGGGCCGATCCCGATTTCCAGGGTCTGGCGGAACAGCGTGTGGATCGCGAACCAGATGGCGAGGTTCAGCACCACGCCCACCACCGCCGCCGTGATCGCCGACAGCGCGCCCGATACGGCCGCATTGCCGCGCAGCCGCTCGATGTATGGCGCGCCGAGGAAAATCCACAGGAAGCAGGGCAGGAAGGTCACCCAGGTCGCCAGCAGCCCGCCCAGCGTGCCGGCGAGCAGGGGTGAGAGCATGCCGGGCGCGCGATAGGCGCCGAGGAAGCCGACGAACTGGAGGACCATGATCAATGGCCCCGGCGTCGTCTCCGCCATGCCGAGCCCGTCGAGCATCTCGCCCGGGCTTAGCCAATGATAGCCGTCGACCGCCTGCTGCGCGACATAGGCCAGCACCGCATAGGCGCCGCCAAAGGTCGCCACCGCCATCTTCGAGAAGAAGATCGCGATGCTGGAGAAGACATTGCCGGGTCCCAGCAGCAGGACCAGCGCCGCGACCGGGATCAGCCATAGCGCAAGGCAGGCCAAGGCTGCGCGCGAAGTCTCCCGCCACGAGGCGCGGGCATGGGCGGGAAGCTCCTCGCCGAGCAGCGTGTCCGCATCCGCGACGACCGCGCCGCCCTTGGGCCCGCCATGGCCGCCGCCCTTGAACGCTGCGGAGCCACTGCGCCCGGCCCACCAGCCGATCAGCCCGGCGCCGAGGACGATCAGCGGGAAGGGGACGCTCAGGAAGAAGATCAGCACGAAGGCGGCGGCTGCGAGCAGGCGCGATGCCCCGGAGCGCAGCGCCCGGCCACCGATCCGCACGACTGCCTGGAGCACCACCGCGAGCACCGCCGCCTTGAGCCCGAAGAACAGCGCCGAGACGAAGCCGAGCTTGCCATAGAGGACATAGATCCAGCTGAGCGCCATGATCGAGACCATGCCCGGCAGCACGAACAGGGTGCCCGCGACGATACCGCCCTTCGTCCTGTGCAGCAGCCAGCCGATATAAGTAGCGAGCTGCTGCGCCTCGGGGCCGGGGAGCAGCATGCAATAGTTGAGCGCATGGAGGAAACGCTGCTCGCCGATCCAGCGCTTCTCCTCGACCAGGATGCGGTGCATCACGGCGATCTGGCCGGCCGGGCCGCCAAAGGAGAGCGCGGCGATCCTGAGCCAGACCCAGAAGGCCTGGTCGAGCGTGACGGGAGCAGGGCGGGGGAGCGGTACCGTCGCAGCGTCGCCTGCGATGCCGGTCATGGCCGCACCTCGCGCGGCTTGTGCGAGGCCCAGTCATGCGTCTCCGAACGCGCATCGCGGCACCAGCGATAGAGCGCGTCGTAGATCGGCATGCCGGCTTCGAGCTGCTCCAGATCGTCGGCATGGACGCGCGACAGGCCGAGCGAGATCGCCAGCAGCCCCGCCGCCTCGGGTACGATATCAGGCCGGGCGGTGTCCGCTCCGCGCACGATCGTGGCGAGATGGTCGAGCGCGGGGAAGGCCGACAGGCCGAAGGTCTCGACCATCAGGTCGAAGGTGCATCGTTCGCCGCGATGGCTCCAGAACACCTCGTCATGCGCGATATCGAACGGCGCGGCATCGAAGCGTCGCGCGGTCTCCAGCACATCGGCGGGCGGCACGAACAGGAAGCGGGCGTTCGGATCGACGAACCGCCGGATCAGCCAGGGGCAGGCGATGCGATCGACCTTGGGCCGGGCGCGGGTAACCCACAGAGTCCGCCCTTGCGCATCCCGAGCGGGCAGATGGGCGGTGGAGAGCAGGGGCAGACCAGCCTCCCGCCACGCGGCGAAACCGCCCTCAAGCACTTCGCTGTCGATCGCCTCGCTGCGCAGCCAGGCGGCGAGACCGGGGGCGCCGCGCCCGCCATCCTCGTCGATGACGACCACCGATCGTCCGACGAGATCGACGGCCCCGTCCGCGATCGAGGCGGTCGAGAAGGGAAGCGAGGCGGGAACCAGCTCGGTCCCGCGATCCTCGCGGATATCGATGAGCACGGGCGCAGCCGCGGTGCCGATCAACCGGGATAGCTTATCAACGGATATGCTGTTCAGCGCAGGCATGGAGCGTCCCTCGTCATAAGGCAGGACGCGATGCTTTGGCTGGCGCCTCGTGGGGAGATCGCATTCCCCATCGCCCGAGAAAAGCCGAGCGGCCGGCTGCTGTCAAGCTAGCCGGCCGCTCGGTGTTGGTTCGCAGGTTAGCGGGGCAGCACCGCGCTCCCGGTCACTTCCAGCTCGGCCGTCACGCCCGCGACTGCCGGCAAGCCGGGACGCGTCACCGGCTGACCGCCACCGATCCACAGCTTGACGCGGCCGGGCACCAGCTTCCGCACGCCCTTCGCATCGACCTGGCTCAGCGCGCGCGCATCGAGGCTGAAGCGGACGGTCTTCGTCTCGCCCTGCTTCAGATGGACGCGCTCGAAACGCTCCAGGGCGCGGACCGGTGTGTCGGTGGCTCCGGGGTGCGAAACATAGAGCTGGACGACTTCGTCGCCATCGCGCGCGCCGGTGTTGCTGACATCGACCGAGACCTCGACCTTGCCGTCGGCACCGACCCTCGCCTTGCTCAGCTTCGCGGCGGCATAGCCGAAGTGCGTGTAGCTGAGGCCGTGGCCGAAGGGATAGAGCGGCTCGCCGGTGAAGTAGCGATAGGTCCGCCCGGCCATGCGATAGTCGGTGAAGGCAGGCAGCTGCTCAGCCGACTTGTAGAAGGTCACCGGCAGGCGCCCGGCAGGGCTGAAGTCGCCGGCGATCAGGCCCGCCACGGCATGGCCGCCTTCGCCGCCCGGATACCAGGCCTCGACGATCGCCGGCACATGTGCATCGGCCCAGTTCACGCCGAGCGCGCTGCCGTTCATCAGCACCAGCACCGTCGGCTTGCCGACCGCCTGGACGCGCTCGAGCAATTGCTGCTGCGGGGCGGGCAGGTCGAGGCTGGTGCGGTCGCCGCCGGCAAAGCCCGGGGCCTGGACCTTCATCTCCTCGCCCTCGATCCGGGCCGAGAGGCCGCCGACGAACAGGACGAGATCGGCCTGCTTCGCCGCATCCACGGCATGGTCGCCATCGGCGCCGGGCGGGCTCCACACCAGCTGCTGGCTGCTGCGCTGCCCGCGCTGGAAGCCCTCGACGCGGATCGGATAGCGCTTGCCCTTCTCCAGCGTGATCTTGCCCGAGAGGATCGACGGCGCGTCGCCGACGCCCCATTCGTCGACCACGAGCTTGTCGCCGACCCAGACGCGGTAGCCATTCTCGCTGGCGAAGCGGAACCCATATTCGCCGCTCTCCGGGGCGACGAGCGTGCCGGTCCAGCGTGCCGAGGTCTCGCGGTCTCCGCGCCATTCGAAGCGGGCATTGGGTGCCGTGCTGCTCTCGGTGGCCGCGCCCGCCAGATCGGCGCCCTTGAAGAACTCGACCTTGAGGCCCTTGGTCGCGCAGCCGGCATCGACGCAGAGCGCGTCGTCGGGCACCGGCACTTCGGCGGGACCGATCAGCCCGGTGCCCTGCACGTACAGGATCTTCGAATTGGGATAGCGCGCGCGGATGCCGTCGAGCACGGTCACCGCCTTCGAAGGCGTGCCGTAATAATTGCCGACCAGCGCGTCGAAGCTGTCGGCATTGGGCCCGATCACTGCGATCGTCTTCGGATCGCCCTTGATCGGCAGCAGGTCGCCCTGGTTCTTGAGCAGCACCATCGATGCCTCGGCCATCTTGCGCGACAACGCGTGGTGCTCGGGCGTGTCGTAATCCTTCGCGGTGATGTCGGCGAAGGGCAGCTGCGGATCGAACAGGCCGAGGCGGATCCGCGCCTCGAACAGGCGCAGCAGCGAGCGATCGACCACCGCCTCGGGCAGCTGGCCGGCCTTAACCGCCGCGACGATGTTCTCCGGATCGGTGGTCATGTTGTTGCGGTAGTCGCCGCAGATCAGGTCCATGCCGGCCTTGAACCCCAAGGCGACACCCTCGGGCGCGGTCTTGGTGTAGTGGAGCGCATCCTCGCGATAGATGTTCGCCGCCGCGCCGCAATCGGACACGACATAGCCCTTGAAGCCCCAGCTCCGGCGGAGATGGTCCTCCATCAGGAAGCTGTTCGCGCAGCCCGGTACGCCGTCGACGGCGTTGTAGACGCACATGACCGATTCGACCTTGCCCTCGGTCACCGTCGCGCGGAAGGCGGGGAGGTAGGTGTCCTCCAGGTCATACGGGCTCGGATGCACGTCCTCGCGGTGGCGGTTGCTCTCCGGGCCGCTGTGCACGGCGAAATGCTTCGAGGTGGCGAGGGTCTTCAGGAACTTGGGATCATTGCCCTGCAGGCCGGTGATGAAGGCGATGCCCAGCCGGCCGGAGAGATAGGGATCTTCGCCATAGGTCTCCTGGCCGCGGCCCCAGCGGGGATCGCGGAAGATGTTGATGTTGGGCGACCAGACGGTGAGCCCGCGATAGAAGTCGCTGCCGCCATTCGGATGGCGCCGTTCGACATATTTGGCGCGGAACTCGGTGGCGATCGTGTCGGCGACGTCGTGGAGCAGCGGCGTGTCCCAGGATGCGGCCATGCCGATCGCCTGGGGGAAGACGGTGGCGATGCCGGCGCGGGCGACGCCGTGCAGGCCTTCGTTCCACCAGTTATACTCGGGCACGCCGAGGCGCGGGATCGCCGGCGCGGTATGGCCCAGCTGATGTGCCTTCTCTTCCAGCGTCATCTTCGAGATCACGTCGCGGGCGCGCTCTTCCGGCGTGGCGGACGGATCGCCGAGCTTGCCGGGAGGGGTGGTCTGCGCGCTCGCCAAGGGACCCAGCGCGCTCGATGCGAGCAGAATGAGCGCAGTCTTCAGCTTGTGATTCACCTGGGGCCTCTCCTTTGTTTGCGCGAAGGCTAGCGCAAAAATGGTAGCGCTACCAGATGCTCTTGCAGCTGCGCGGGCTCGTGGGTTCGACAAGAGCATGGTAATCTTTCCGGCGCAGGAGATACGCAAAGGGGGATAATGCGTTCGGCGACCATCTTGAGAGCGTTTTCGGGGCGATATCTCCATCTTCGCTTCCGGTCCGGCCGGGACCATGCGGTGGAGATCGTCGAGCGGCCGGCATTGTCGCTGCCGCCGGCCGAGCTTGACGCCCTGGTCTCCGCATGTCGAACAGTAGTTGCTGCCTGCCTTGACGGGCGCCAGCTCGACTACGGCCTGTTTGCTCCTGAAGGCTCGGCATGGGAGCGCAGCGTGGTGACGCTGGTGCGCCGCACGGACGACGGTGCGCCGATCGCCTTCAATGCCATGCCGCTGCTGCGGGTCGAGCGCGGCGGCGCGCCGGGCGAGGTCCTGCATCTCGGCCTGGTGATGGTCGATCCCGCCGAACGGAGCGGCGGCCTGTCTTGGATCCTCTACGGCCTGACCTGTTTCGCGCTGTTCGTCCGGCGCGGGCTGCGGCCCCTGTGGATCAGCAGCGTGACCCAGGTGCCGGCTGTGGTCGGCATGGTCGCCGAGACGTTCGATGACGTATATCCGGCGCAGCACGGGACAAGGGCGAGCTTCGCCCATCACCACCTAGCGCATCAGATCATGCGGACGCAGCGCGATGCCTTTGGGGTAGGGGAGGATGCCGGGTTCGATCCGGCCGCCCAGATCATCACCAATGCCTATACTGGCGGCTCGGACAATCTGAAGAAGAGCTTCGATGTCGCCGCCAAGCACCGCGACGAGCGCTACAACCGCTTCTGCGCGGAGGCGCTCGACTATGCGCGCGGCGACGACGTGCTGCAGATCGGCCGCATCGACCTGGCGACCGCGCGGCGTTTCCTGGCGCGCAGCGTGCCGCGCAGCGCCGTTCCCCAGCTGGCCGTCCAGGGCATCATCCTCGCGATCCAGGCCGTGGTCGCGCCGCTGGTGCAATGGCTGGCGGCAGACAAGCCCCTAGGCAGATTGAGACCCGCCCAATGAATGCCTTCAGCTATGACGAGATGACCACGCGCAACCGCGGCTTCGTGACGGCGCAGGAGCAGGCGCGGCTGCGCGGGGCGTGTGTGCTTGTCCCCGGCGTGGGCGGCATGGGGGGCGCCGCGTTCATGGCGCTGGTCCGCGCGGGCGTGGGGCGCTTTGTGATCGCCGATATCGACACGTTCGAGGTCTCCAACCTCAACCGTCAGCTCTTCGCCACGCTCGACACGATCGGCCAACCCAAGGCGGAAGCGGCGCGGGCGGGCGCGCTCAGGATCAATCCCGAAGCCGAGATAGAGCGGCTCGGTGGCGAGTGGACTGCGGCGCTCGACCGGCTGATCCCGGCGAGCGACGTGATCGTCAACGGCATGGACGATGCCGCGGCCGGGGTGCATCTCTATCGCCGCGCCAGGGCGCATGGCCGCACGGTGATCGATGCCTATGCTTCGCCTCTGCCCTCGGTCACGGTGGTGCGACCCTCGGCGCCGCGTCCCGAGGAGCGCCTTGGCTACCCAACGGTCGGCGTGCCCTGGACCGAGGTGACCGCCGAAATGCGGGTTGCCTGCCTGCAGCGCGAGATCGAATATGTGCTGACCCACAGCTCCTCGCACCGCCATGTCGACCTGGACGTCGCCGCCGAAGTCGCGGCCGGCAAGCGCTCACGCTTCTCCTTCTCGACCATGGTGACGATGGCGGGCACGCTGATGGCCGAGGAAGCGGTGCGGGTGATATTGGGCCGGCCGGGCGGCGCCGATCATCGCGGCTATTTCTTCAATCCCCACCGCACCAGGATCGAGCGGCCGCTGCCGGCGCCATTCGCTGCGGTCCGCGGTTTCGCGGTGCGGCGCTTCATGCAGCGGATGATGGCGTGAGCGGCACGATCGACCAGCTCATTACCGCCATTGCGCTGCTCGCCCTGCTCATAGCGCGATGGGGCGTGGCCGATGCCGCGGCGCGCTCGGGTGTCGCTGCCCGGCTTCGGACGGTCTACACGCTGACCGGCCTGCTGCTCGCGTTGCGCCTGCTCGCACCGCTGCTTGCCATGACGGCGCTGGTGGTCCCGCTGATGATCGTCGCCGCATGGCTGCCCTTTGCGGGCGTGCGGCTGGTGGAGGAATTGTGCCGCCGGCACGCGCCGCGCTTGGTGAAGCTGCTTGCGCTGGGCGGTGCGATGGCCTTCACCCTGATTGCCCTGACGCTGGGCGTGGTGTGGAGCGCCGGGGCGCTGCTTGGCCTGGCGGCCTATCAGTCGGTCATGCTGCTCCTGATGATCCGGCAGCTCGCTGGCGCACGGAGTACGCTGGGCACGGCGGAGCGGCGGACGGTCGATACCTTCCTGCTCGCCTTGTTGCTCACCATTCCGCTGGCGCTCACCGATTTTCCGGCGCTGTTCCCCGACCTGCCGGTGCGCGGCGGTGCGATCGCGGTGCTGCTGCTCGTGCTCGCCTCGTCGCGGCTGGTCAGCGATCGTGGCACGCCGGTCGGGCTGGTGGCCGACCTGTTGGTGGCGCTGGGAGCGAGCGGGTTGGTCGTGCTCGCTGGATATGTCGCCTTGCGGGGACTGGATGCCGATGCGGCGGTGAAGCTGGCGGCAGGCGGATGGGCGGTCGCCGCGTTGCTCCTGCTCGTCGAGCGGGCTGCCAATGGCGGAACGCGGGGATCTGGGCTGACAGCGGCGCTTGCCCAGGCACCCGGCGGCGAACTCGGCGCCATTATCTCGGCCCATCCGCTGCTGGAGTCCGGACGCGTGCTCGAGGGCGACGATCTGGCCGGCTATCCTTCGATGAGCTTGGCGCGGCTGCTGGAGCATCGGGTGATCAGCGCCGATATCGAGGGTGCGGAGGCGGGCGATGCCGGGCGTGACCTGCTCCAGGCCGCGCAGGCGACGCATCTGCTGCGGATATCGCGCGACCCGCCGCGGCTGCTGGCGATCGCGGCGGGAGGACTCGCCGGCGCGGCGCTGGACGACGAGATCGAGATCGCGGCACGACTGATCGAGGCAAGGGCATGACGATCGAGCTGAGGACAGGCGACCGCGACGCGTTCTTCGAGGCGCCTTTCCACGCCTATCGGCGCGCGGACGGCTACGTCTCGCCCCTGCGCGGCGATGTGCTGCGGATGCTAGATCCCGAGGCCAATCCGCTGTGGAAGGCGGGCAATCCCTTCCGCTTCTGGACCGCGCATCGGGACGGGCGCCCGATCGGGCGGATCGTCGCCCACGTTCATGGCCAGTCGAATGCGCGGTACGAGACGGCGCGGGCGCAGTTCGGCTTCTTCGACTGTGCCGACGATGGCGAGGCGGCCGCCGCGCTGCTCGGTGCCGCGGAGGATTTCGCGCGCGAGACCGGTCAGCGCGAGCTGGCTGGCAATTTCAACCTGACCGCGATGCAGCAATGCGGCGTGATGACCGGCGGGTTCGGCGCGCGCGGCTATACCGACATGATCGTCAACCCGCCGCATGTCCCCCGGCTGCTCGAGGCGAACGGGTTCACGCGTTTCTTCCCGATGCGCACCTTCGAGCTGCAACTCGCCGAAGCACGGACCGAAGGCCTGCGCGCGCTCGAAGCAGCCGACGGCTTCCGCTTCGCGCCGATCCGGAAGGCCAGTTTCGCCGAGCGGATGGAGGAGGCGCGAGCAGTGCTCAACGACGGGTTCGCCGACAATCCGATGTTCGTGCCGCTTACCGCCGAGGAGTTCCGCTTTCAGGCCGGCGAGATGATGTCGATCCTCGATCCGCGCCTGTCCTCGGTGCTGGTGAAGGACGACCGGCCTGTCGGCACGATCATCTGCATTCCCGATCTCAATGGGCTGCTCGCGGCGACGCGCTCGCGGATCGGGCTGGCCACACCCTTCCATTATCTGCGCTACCGGCTGCGTCGGCGGCGGGCGGTGATCATCTTCTACTCGGTGGTGCAGGACATGCACGGCCAGGGCCTGATGGGCGGGATGCTGGCGCGGACGGTCGCGGCGCTGCGCGATGCGGGGTATGAACAGCTCGGAATCACCTGGATCGCCGATAGCAATGCGGCGAGCCTGCGGCAGATGGAGAAGCTCGGCGCGCGTCCGCTGCACGAGACGCATCTGTTCGGGAAGGCGGTGGCATGAGCGGGATCGACCGGGAGGCGCTTGTCGCAGAGGCGATGCTCGCGCCCAGCGTCCATAATGTCCAGCCGGCACGATGGCGGCTGGTGGGGGCGGACGGGCTGCAGTTGTTCGAGGACCCGAATTGCCGGCTGAAGGTGGGCGATCCGAGCGGCAACGATGCCGGGATCAGCCTTGGCGCTGCCGCGGAAGGGCTGCGACTTGCCGCGAGCCGGGCGGGGCTCGCCGTGGTTGCTGGGGAGCCTCCGGCGCCGCAGGCGGGGCTGCACCCGGTGGCCGGCTATCGGCTGGTTCCGAGCGGGGAAGCGCCCGATCCCTTGGCCGGTCATGTCGAGGCAAGGCGGTCCTGGCGCGGTGCCTTCGCGAAGCCGGAAGCGGCGGACTGCGAGGCGGCATCCACGCTGGCGGGCGAAGGTGCGGCGGTCCTGATCGATCCGGCAGCACTGGCCGGTCTGGCGCGCCGGTTCGACCAGGCGAGCTTCGGCTTCATGCGCGACGGGGATTTCCGCGGCGAGCTGCTCTCCTGGATGCGCCTGACCCCGCGCCATCCGCGCTGGTCGCGTGACGGGCTCAATGCCGAGGCGATGGCGATGGGGCGGGTCGAGGCCTGGGGCGCCGGGCTGTTGCTGGGCCGGGGCTTCGCGGCGTTCGACCGGATCGGGCTCGCCCGGCCGCTGCTCGCGGAAGGCGCCAAGGTCGCTGGCGCCGCCGCGCTGGTGGTGTTCCACCGTCCGGCAGACGAAGTACCGTTCGACAGCGGTGCGCATTTCTACCGGCTGTGGTTGCGGCTGGAGGGGGCGGGTTTCGGTGCCGCGGTTCTCGCTGCGCTGGCCGATGATCGCGAGGCCGCCGCGGAGGTTGCGCGGATCGCCGGGGTGCCGGCCGGGCACCGGGTGGTCAGCGCCTTCCGGATCGGCCGCCGACCAGTGGGCGCGATGCCCGGGCGGGCACGGCGGCCGATCGGGGAAGTACTGGTCTAGAGCAGCTTGAGGTAGGCGAGCAGCGCCTGCTTCTCGGCATCGGACAGGGCCACGCCATAGTCATGGCCGGTATTGCCACGACCCGGTGCGCGCGTGTCGATCCAGGCGGGCTGGGAGAAGGGGCGATAGCCTTGCGGATAGCTTCCGTCGGGCGTGAGGCGCAGCCCGACCCGGTCGAAATCCAGGGCATGGCCGCCGACCTCGAAGCGGGCGGGCCGCATCGCCGGCGAGAGCAGGGCGGCCAGCGTGGGGACCGAGCCGTTGTGGAGATAGGGCGCCGAGGCCCAGATCCCGGTCAGCGGTGGCGCGACATAGCCCTGGCCCGCGGCGGCGGCGATGGTGTCGCGATAGACGGTCCGGTTCACTGCATTGGCGAGTGCCGGACCGAACGCTGCTGCGCGCAGCCGGTCGGTGCCGACATCGCCGGCCCAGTTGGGAAAGCGGACGAGCTGCGGACGGCCGCCGGTCAGGCGATAGTCGCCATGGCAGGCTGCGCATTGCCGGGCATAGACCTCTGCGCCTGCCCGCGCCTGGTCCGGATCGACGGAGCCGGGAAAGGATTGCGGACGATAGGTCTTGAGGAAGGCCATGATCGCGGTGGCGTCGTCGATCCTCCCGATCGCCGCATCGGGATGCACGCCCATGCTGGGCACGGTGAAGAAGGTGGTGATCGCCGCGAGTGAGCGAAGATGGCCGGAGGTGAGATCGGCCTCGACCGTCGGGCGCCGACGCGGCCCGCCGGGCACGGCATAGGCGCCATCGGCGAGCAGGCTCGTCTTCCAGACCCGGTCGCCCAGATCCGGGATCGAGACGACACCGGCATCGCCAGCGCCGCCACCGATCAGCGGCAAGCTCAGCGCGGCCTTGAGCGCGGCAACGCCGTTGGTGCTGCCCGGCACGCCATTGGGGAAGGGCAGGGGGCGGTCCGCACCGGCCAGGCTGGCGAGGCGGCGCTTGGCCAGCGGCAGCACCAGCATCCGCAGCGTGGCGCGCTCCCGCCAGTTCATCTCGGGAAACAGGGCGGCGGCGGCGGGAAGCAGCCTGTCGCTGCCGGCAAAGCGCCGCATCGCCTTGAACACGGCCATCGTATAGGCCTCGAGGTCGATCGAGCTGTTCGGCATGCCGAGCACCGCGCGGCGCGGATCGGGCATGCCGTCCGCGCCATAGGCCACGCCGGCATGGCAGGCCGCGCAACCGAGATTGGCGACACGGACCAGGCTTCCGCCGATCGGCGCAAGATCGCCGGCGGTGAAGCCGAGCGGCATGCCGCTGTTCCGCACGCCGATATTGCCTGCCGGCCGGTTGACCACGCTGGCATCGGTGAGGAAGCCGAAACGGGCCAGGACGCGCGACAGGGTGGCGGAATCGATCTTCGCCGAAGGATCGCGCGCTTGCTCGTCCAGCACCAGTGCCGCCGCGACCAGCCGCCAGGGCACGGCGTTGCTCGACAGCGCACCCATGCTGATCCCGCCGAAGCCGGCGCCCTCGAATGCCGCGGCGCCCTGGGCCACCGTGCCGGCACCGGGCGCCAACGTGGGACGGGTCAGCGATTCGCGCTCCGTGCGCGCGCCACCCCAGAGCAACGCGGCGAGCAGCACCAGGCCCGCACCGACAAGGGCAAGGCGGCTCCAGCGGGTCAGGCGAGAAACTCCTCCACGGCGGCGACGAAGATATCGGGTTGCTCCCAGTGCGGATAGTGGCCGCAGCCATCGATCAGGATCGCCCGGGCATCGGGCAGCAGCTCCGTGGCGCGCGCGGCGTTGCGGAGCGGGAAGACGCGGTCCTGCCTGCCCCACAACACCAGCGCGGGTGCCTCCACCCGCCGGGCGAGTTCGGCCATCTCGTCCAGATGCGTGCTGCCGAGCAGATTCACGCCGGTCTGCAGCGTGCGGACGAACGAGCGGTTGCTACCGGGCAGGTTGGCGTAGCGGTTGGTGATCTCCACCAGTTCGGGCGTGATCTGGCGCGGGTCATGGATCGCCAGCCGCAGGGTCAGGCGGTTGTTGGCGGGCGTCGGTCGGCCGAGCCAGCTGCCGATCAGCGGAAGCGCCGGCGCTCGCATCAGCAGGTTGGTCTTGCGGCCGAATCCGCCCGGCGCAGCGAGCACCAACCGGTCGACCTGCTCGGAATGCGCGGCAGCGAAGCGTATCGCGACACTGGCGCCCAGCGAACTGCCGACAAGGTGCGCCCGGTCGAGTTCCAGCGCGTCGAACAGCGCTGCTAGCTGCGTCGCGAAGAAGGCACCGTCATAGGCGGCATCGGCCGGGCGGTCGGCCTGGCCAAAGCCGGGCAGGTCGAAGGCGATGACGCGGCGACCCCCTACCAGCAGGGGCAGGACCTTGCCCCAGATCTCGATGCTGTTGGCCAGTCCGTGGACCAGCACCACCGGAACGCCATTGCCGCCGGTGTCTAGCAGCCGGGTCCGCAGGCCGGTTGGGAGTTCGAGGAAGCGCATAGCCACGGCAGGGTTCTGCCACCAATAGGCTGCCGATCGGTTACGGCGCGTATGTGCCGTTCTCCGGTGTGGGTTGACGGCCCTGGCCCCAGCTATATCGCGGGAGCATGAAGGTCTGGTTCAATCAATCGTTCTCGTTGCGTAACGTCGTGGCTCGCATCGTACGTGAGCGTCCGGAGGTGCGTTTGGCTGTCAGTGCGATCGATGCCGATTCCCCGGCCAGAGATGTCGCGCCTGAATTCTGGCAAGAGCCGGGAATTGCCGCCGGGGATTATCCGGATTGGGTTCTCGCCACCGCGATCGAAAAGCGCGTCGAGGCGCTGGTCCCGCAACGGGGACGTGCCGCGCTTGCCCGGATGGGCGATCGATTTCTCGACGTCGGGATTGCCCTGCACGTGGCGGGGGATGCCGATACGCTTGAAATGCTCGAGGACAAGGCCGCTTTCACCGCGTCCCTAGCCGGAGATCCGCTGCTTTGCCCGACCATTCCGGTCGATTCCGCAGGGATGTTCGAAACGGCAGTCGAAAGCCTCGCCGCCAATGGCGTCACGGCTTGCGTGAAACCGGCGATCGGCATTTACGGCGCGGGCTATTGGACCTTGAATGCGAAGGGATCATTCGATCATTTGGCCGATCCGGATGCACGGAGGATCACCCCCGAAGCCTATGGGACGGTACTGCGTCAGGCCGAGGCGGCCGGCAAACAGGTGTCGCTTCTGGTGATGGAGCATCTGCCGGGCCTCGAGGCGTCGGTGGATATCGTCGCCGACCAGGCCAAGGTGATGCTTGCTGCGGTGCGGACCAAGCTCGACGCCAATCGGCAGCGTATCCAGACCCGTCATGAACTCATCGCGCATGCCGGCGGACTGGTCGCGCGGTTCGGTCTGCACGGGGCGGTCAACGTCCAGTACAAGCAGGATCGTCACGGCGGCTGGCGGATTCTGGAGATCAACACGCGCGCGGCAGGTGGTGCCTCCTATTGCGACGAGGTGGGCGTGCCCTTCAGCACGACCTGGATCGACGTCGTCACGGGCACTGCGCAGCGCTTCGATGCCGAGATCGATGCGGAGATCGTCGCAGTGGTCCGTGCGGAGCGCCGACACTGATCGCCGTAGCGGTCAGAAGGGATCCGCCGGTTCGAGCCACGCATAAGGTACCGGCTCGCTTTATGCCCCTGCATCCTGCGTGGCGCTGCCGGGCAGCGGCTATCTGCGGACGAGGCGCTCCATGCTCAGCCAGAGATGGTCCTTCGCATCGCGGACGTCGACCAGCACGCCGAGCAGCTTGATGATCTCGTTGCCGCTGCGCCGGAAGCCGCGAAATCTGCCAATTTCGACCTTCATTCGCGCAGAGCATCGTCAGAGTTTGAGTATGCAGTATCTGGCAGAAGACTTGCGCGCATCAAATCCGTGTTGGTCCAAAAAACCGGAGCGGCGCTAATGTTTTCAATGCTATTGCGGCCGTCGGGCGAATTGTCATAATCGTCTGGCACCAGTACCTAACGATATAGGAAAAGGGGGATTCCGCTTGGTCAGCCTGCAAAAGGGCCAGTCCGTTCGACTGGAGAAGTCCGGTGGTGGCACGCTGACGCGCGTGGCGATGGGACTCGGATGGGACGTCCGCAAGGCCAAGGGCCTGATGGGCTTCCTCGGCGGCGGTGGCGGCGACATCGATCTCGATGCCTCGTGCCTGCTGTTCGATGCCGATCGCAACCTGCTCGACCAGGTCTGGTTTCGCCAGCTCGCCAGCAATGATGGCAGCGTCGTGCACAGCGGTGACAACCGCACCGGCGCGGGCGATGGCGACGACGAGACCATCAGTGTCGACCTGACTCGCCTTCCCGCCAATGTGCGGACGCTGATGTTCACGGTGAACAGCTTCACCGGCGACAGCTTCGACCGCATCGAGAACGCCTATTGCCGCGTCGTCGATTCGACCAACGGCAAGGAGCTAGCACGCTACGACCTGACCGGGGCGGGTCCGCATACCGGGCAGGTGATGGCGAAGCTGGTCCGCTCGGGCGATGGCTGGGAGATGAAGGCGCTGGGCGAGCGCACCTCGGGCCGTACGTTCCAGGAAATGATGGGGGCGATCGACGCCGCGCTCTGAGGGCGGAGGCGGCAGGCGCTCCACGGTGTATACGGGATATTCGCATGACCGATCTGCAACAGGGCGGCAACGCCCCCGCGCCCGGCAATGCGCTGACCATCGCCTTCGCATGGACGGTGGCGGCGGGGCGTGACGTCGATGCCGATGCTTCGGCCTATCTGCTGACCGCTTCGGGCAAGGTCCGTGGCGACACCGACATGATCTTCTACAACCAGCCCGAAGGCGGCGGTGGTGGCATCCGCTTCGTGTCTTCGGGGGGCAGGGGGAGCTTCGAAGTCGATCTCGCGCGGCTTCCCGCGGAGATCGAGAAGATCGTGTTCTGCGTCACCATCCATGAGGCGCAGGCGAAGAGCCAGACCCTCGCGCTGCTGGACGGCGCGGAGATCAGTGTCGCGCCCTCCGGGGGCGCGGCTGCGCTGCGTTTCGCGCCTGCGCTTGCAGGGGCCAGCGAAGCGGCGATGACCTTTGGCGAACTCTATCGTCGCAATGGCGAGTGGAAGTTCCGCGCGGTGGGGCAGGGTTTCAATGGTGGCCTCGCGCCGCTGGCCCGCTCGTTCGGTATCGACGTGGCGGAAGAGGCAGCACCTGCTCCACCGCCACCGCCACCGCCACCGCCACCGCCGCCCCCTCCGCCGTCTGCGCCGGTAAATCTGAGCAAGGTGATGCTCGAAAAGGCGGGCCAGACCGTCAGCCTGGAGAAGCGCGGGGCGAGCTTCGGCGAGATCACGATCAACCTGAACTGGTCGCGAGGCCGCAAGGGCTTTTTCGGCGGCGGCAGTGCGATCGATCTCGACCTTGGCTGCCTGTTCGAGCTGGCCGACGGGCGCAAGGGCGTGGTCCAGGCGCTTGGCAACGCCTTTGGTTCGTTCCACCAGCTGCCCCATATCGCACTGTCGGGCGACGACCGCACCGGCGACGTCTCCCAGGGCGAGACGATGCGGATCAACGGTGCGCACTGGGCGCAGATCCGGCGCATCGCGGTGTTCGCCAACATCTATGACGGCGTGCCCAACTGGCAGCAGACCGATGGCGTCGTGCTGGTGACCATGCCCGATCAACCGCCGATCGAAGTGCGGATGACCGAAGGCCGCGACGATCGCCGGCTGTGTGGGATCGTGCTGATCGAGAATGACGCCGGGCGCCTCAAGGTCACCCGGATCGTGGAATATGTTCGCGACCAGCAGGTGCTGGACGAAATGCTGGGCTGGGGCCTGCGCTGGGTCGCCGGCCGCAAGGATTGAGCCGTAACCGGCACAAGGGGGAAGACGTTGTTCAGATACTATAAGGGTTCATTGCTGTTCACGGCGCTGTGTCTCGCAATCGGTGCGTGGCTCGGCTGGACGATCACGCATAGCATCGTCGGCACGCTCGGCATCCTGTGGATCGTGCTGGTGCTCGGCGTGCTCGAAGTGTCGCTGTCGTTCGATAATGCCGTGGTCAACGCCACCGTGCTGCGCGACATGGATCCGGTCTGGCGCCGGCGCTTCCTGACCTGGGGTATCCTCATCGCCGTGTTCGGCATGCGGATCATCTTCCCGCTGGTGATCGTCGCGATCGCCGCGAAGATGGGGCCGATCGACGCGATCAAGCTCGCCGCGACCGACCCCGCAACCTATGAGCGGATCATCACCAGCGCGCATGTCGGCATCTCCGGTTTCGGTGGTGCCTTCCTTGCCATGGTGGGGCTGACCTTCTTCCTCGACGAGGACAAGGAATCGCACTGGATCAGCATGATCGAGAAGCCGTTCTCGAGCCTGTCGCGGGTTTCCGGCCTGGCGATCGGCCTTGTGCTGCTCGCGCTCTACGGCATCTCGCGGATGATCCATCCCGAGGAGGGCATGACCTTCATCGTCTCGGGCATCTTCGGCCTCGTCACCTATATCGGCGTGCAGGCGATCGGCGCGCTGCTCGAGCGCGAGGAGGAGGAAGAGGTTGCGGGTTCCGGCACGGACGCCGCCGTCGTGGTCGCCAAGTCGGGGCTTGCCGGCTTCCTCTATCTCGAAGTGCTCGACGCATCCTTCTCGTTCGACGGCGTGATCGGCGCCTTCGCGCTCTCGAACAACCTGTTCATCATCGCGCTCGGCCTCGGCATCGGCGCGATGTTCGTCCGCTCGATGACGGTGATGCTCGTCGATCGCGGCACGCTCACCGAATATCGCTATCTCGAGCACGGCGCCTTCTATGCGATCATCGCGCTCGCCGCGATCATGCTGCTGTCGGTCCGCTTCGAGATTCCCGAGACCGTGACCGGGCTGATCGGCGCCGGCTTCATCGGCCTGGCCTTCATCGCCTCGCTGCGGAGCAATCGCGCCGAGGCGGCCGGGGAGATCCCGCTCGAGGAAGCCGATCCGATTGCCCCGACGGGCGAACACCTCAATCGATCGTAGTCAGGAGAGAATATCATGTCGGTAAGCCTGTCCAAGGGCGGCAATGTCAGCCTTTCCAAGGAAGAGCCCAATCTTTCGAAGATCCTGATCGGCCTGGGCTGGGACACGCGCACCACCGATGGCGCGGACTTCGACCTCGACGCCAGCGCCTTCCTGCTCGCCAGCGGGGACAAGGTGCGCGGCGACGGCGACTTCATCTTCTACAACAACCTGCGCTCGAGCGACGGCTCGGTCGAGCACACCGGCGACAACCGCACCGGTGAGGGCGACGGCGATGACGAGGCGCTCAAGGTCGAACTGAGCCGGGTGCCCGAGGAGGTGCAGAAGATCGCGATCGCGGTGACGATCCACGAGGGGGAGAGCCGCCGCCAGAGCTTCGGCATGGTCTCCAACGCCTTCATCCGCATCGTCAACGACGCCAATGGCCGTGAGATCTCGCGCTACGACCTCGCCGAGGATGCCTCGACCGAGACCGCGATGATCTTCGGCGAAGTGTATCGCCACAATGGCGAGTGGAAGTTCCGCGCCGTGGGACAGGGCTACAAGGGTGGCCTCGCGCCGCTCGCGCGCAACTACGGCGTCAACATCGGCTGATCCTGGCCGCAAGGAGTATTCATCATGGCAGTTTCGCTTTCCAAGGGCGGCAATGTCAGCCTGAGCAAGGAAGCACCGGGCCTCAAGGCCGTGCGCGTCGGCCTTGGCTGGGACACCCGCGTCACCGACGGCAGCGCCTTCGACCTCGATGCCAGCGTCTTCCTGCTCAGCGAGGGCGGCAAGGTCCGCTCGGACGCTGATTTCGTGTTCTACAACAACCGGAACGGCGGCAACGGCTCGGTCGTCCACCAGGGCGACAACACGACGGGCGAGGGCAGCGGCGACGACGAGGTCGTGGCGGTGACGCTCGACCAGCTTCCCGCCGATGTCCAGAAGCTCAGCTTCGCGGTGACGATCCATGAGGCCGAGGGGCGTCGCCAGAATTTCGGCATGGTCTCCAACGCCTTCATCCGCGTGCTCAATGCCGATGGCGGCACCGAGATCGCCCGCTACGACCTGTCCGAGGATGCCTCGACCGAGACGGCGATGATCTTCGGTGAACTCTATCGCCACAATGGCAAATGGAAGTTCAAGGCGATCGGCCAGGGCTTCGCCGGCGGGCTCGGGCCGCTGGCCCAGTCCTTCGGCGTCAATATCTGACCTCCGGGACTGCGCCCGCACATGCGTGACCTGGTTGCGGGCGAACGGGCGGCCATTGCCGGAGCGCACGTCCTTGCGCTTTCCGGCGACGGCGGTGCGCCACCGGTTCTTGCGCTGATCGCGCTGGGGGCGGATCGCCGGACCGCGCCCGCCTTCCCGCCGATCGACGCGCTCACGCGGGAGATGCGCCCGGCGGCGCAATTCGAGGACGAGACGCGGCTGCGCATCGACCTCGATGCCATGCCGGCACCGGTCGAGCGGTTGATGCTGATCGCCTTCGATCGCGGCAACCAGCCGATCGGCAGAACCGTCACGGTGGAGACCGGCGAGCTGCGCTTCGCCGCCGATCTGCGCGGCCGTACCGATGCCGCGGTGATTCTCGTCGAATGCTACCGCCACCAGGGCGCCTGGCGGATCTCTGCCAACGGCCAGGGTTTCGCGATGGGGTTGAACGCGATCGCGGCCGCGCACGGCATCGATCATGGCTGGGTGATGCGGCTGATCCCGCGGCTGCACCCGGGAAGCGGCTCCGGCTATGACGGCGATCCCCGCCCGCGCGGCAGCGGTCCCTCGAGCGGCAGCGGCGTGGCCATCGACCGCAACCATATCCTCACCAATGCGCATGTCGTCGAGGATGCGCGGTCGGTCACCGTCCATGTCGGCGGCCGCGCGATCCCGGCGGAAACGGTGTTCGCCGATGCGCGCAACGACCTGGCACTGCTCCATGTCGAAGCGGTGCTGCCCGGCGTCGCCCAGTTTCGCTCGCAGGTGGGGCTGCATCTCGGCGAGGACATCGTCGCGCTCGGTTTCCCTCTCCAGGGACTGCTCGGCACCGGGCCGCAGGCGAGCGCCGGCAACATTGCCGCGCTTTGCGGAATCGGCAATGACAGCAGTGTGTTCCAGTTCACCGCGCCGATCGCCAGCGGCAACAGTGGCGGGCCGATCCTCGATATGGCAGGGCATCTTGTCGGGCTGGTCAGTTCGTCGCTCAATCTCGATCGCATCCGTGAGCGCGGGGCCAGCGGCGAGAACATCAATTTCGGGATCAAGGGCGCGATGATGCTCAGTTTCCTCGATGCCTTCGGGATCGAGCCGCAAATGGCGCGCGAGGCGAGTGTAGCGGGCCGTGCCGAAGTGGTCCGTCGCGCGCGCGACTTCATCGCCAAGGTAAGCTGCGAATGCTGACGCTCGCCTCGACGACCCGATCGATTCCGCTTGCGACCGGCCGGCTCGACATCGCGATCGAGGAGGCCGCCTGGCCGCTCGACAGCCTGTGCGATTTCGCTGCGCGCGAGAATCCGCGGCGGGGCTTCCTCGTGGTCTCGCGCGTGCTCGGCCGGCATCTGCCCGCCGCACCGCAGATGATGCGGCAGAGCGTGCGCGACCTTGCCGCGCGTGTCCCTGCCGACCTGCCGGGCCCGGTGATGGTGATCGGCCTGGCCGAGACTGCGGTGTGCCTTGGCCAGACCGTCCACCAGGAACTGCGCGCGGCGACTGGTCGGGAGGATATCCATTTCCTCCACTCGACCCGCCAGCAACTCGATCATCCGCTGCTGTGCCGCTTCGAGGAGCCGCACAGCCACGCCTCGGCGCACCTGATCTATCGCCCGGAACTGCCCGAGCCGCGATCCCTGGTGATCGTCGACGACGAAGTCTCGACCGGCACGACGCTGTGCAACCTTGCCGATGCGCTGGTCTCCGCCTGGCCGCGCGTCGAGTCGATCGTCGTTGCGACGCTGACCGACTGGTCGGTGGGCAAGGACTGGCAGGCGCGGATGCTGCGCCCGACCCGGGTCGCTGCGTTGCTTCGCGGGCGGCTCGATTGGACGCAGGGCGAAACGGTGACCGCCGACGCCACGTTCGACATGGCGGCGGCCTCGCTCGGCCGGATGGCGTCGCATCGCAATTTCGGCCGGCTCGGGATCGACGCGCCGGTTGCGCCGGCGCCTTCTTCGGCATTGCCGGAAGTGACCGGGCCGCTGCGTATCGTCGGCACCGGCGAATTCACTTACCTGCCCTTCCGGCTGGCCGAGCGGCTGGCTGCCGAGGGACATGACGTCGTCGTGCAGGCGACCAGCCGCAGCCCTGCGCGGCTCGGCGCGGCGATGACTGACAAGCTCTGTTTCTCCGACAATTACGGAACCGGCGTGCCCAATTATCTCTACAACGCCGATCCGGCCGACGGACGCGTGAACTGGATCGCGCACGAGACCGGGGCGGAGACGATCGATCCTGCACTGGTTGCCGCGCTCGACGGCCGACTGGTCGGCTGGACTGCATGAGCCGCGCCATCGCCCTGGTCGATCTGGACGACACGCTGTTCCAGACGCTGCGCAAATGCCCGCCCGAGGTGCCGGTCGAACGGCTGACGCCGCTGGGCTTTGCCCGCGACGGTTCGCCGCTCAGCTACGCGACGCCACGCCAGATGCAGTTCCTCGAATGGCTGGCCGAGACCACGCATCTCGTGCCGGTCACCGCGCGCAGCCTCGATGCGCTCCGGCGCGCGCGCATCCCGTTCCGCGCCGCGGTCTGCGCGCATGGCGGGGTGGTGCTGGATGAGGATGGCGAGGTCGATGCCGGCTGGGCGGGTGCCATCGCAGGCCGTGCCGCCTCCTATGCCGGGCAGTTGGCCGACCTGGCCGAGGCGATCGCGGGCGAGGCGCGCGGGCAGGGCGTGCCGATCAACGCCCGTGTGCTCTGCGAGGGCGAGCTGCCGCTCTACACGCTCGCCAAGCATGACGACGCCGATGCCGACGCATTGTTCGCGATCGTCGACGCCGCGGTCCCGTCACTGCCCTCGGGCTGGACCGATCACCGCAATGGCAACAACGTCGCGTTGATGCCGCCCTATCTCGGCAAGGCGCATGCGGTGGCGCATATCCTGCCGGGCCTGCGTGCCCGCTTTCCCGACGCGCCGGTGATCGGGATCGGCGACAGCCTTACCGATGCGCCGTTCATGGGGTTGTGCGACTTTGCGATGATGCCGCCGCGCTCGCAGCTGGCGGCAGGGATGTTCCATGCCCGCTGAGGCCCATGCGCTTGCCGAGGCGCCTTTTTCCGGCAGCTACGATCCCGCTGACGTCACGTTCCTGCTCAAGCCCGTGGCGATGGCCGCGACCGGGGTTGCCGACAAGGAGGCGGCGATCCAGTCCGGGCGTCGCCATTATTCGGAGATGATTGCGCCGGAGAGCGTACCCGATCCAGCCTATCTGGCGCTCTATCATGCCGCGCTGGCGCGCAACGGCGCGCGGCTGGCGCAGGACGTGGCGAGCCTGGCCGCGCATCTCGCGGCCCACCGGCCAGGCCGCGAAGTGGTGATCGTCTCGCTCGCCCGTGCGGGCACGCCGATCGGGGTGCTGCTGGCCCGGACCCTGCGCGCTCGCGGGCATGTCGCCTATCATTATTCGGTAAGCATCATCCGCGACCGCGGCATCGATCTCGTCGCGCTTGCCCATATCGCCGCGCATCATGATCCGCGCGACGCGGTGTTCGTCGATGGCTGGACCGGCAAGGGCGCGATTGCCGGAGAGTTGCGCGCGGCGCTCGCCGGAAACCCGTTCGGCTTCGCGCCGCAGCTGGCGGTGATCGCCGATCCTGCCGGCCAGGCGGACATCGCAGCCACCGACGACGACTATCTGATCGCCTCGGGACTGCTCAATGGCATCGTCTCCGGACTGGTGAGCCGTTCGATTCTCAATGCCGAAGTGGTCGGGCCGGGCGATTTCCACGCCTGTGTCACCTATCCGCAATATGCCGATGCTGATCTGTCCCGTGCCTTTGTCGACGGCATCGCGCCGCTCGCCGCGGCTGCGGCGCCCCGGCCCATCGACGGGCATGGGGCGCGACGCGAAACGCTGAGAGAGGGATGCGAGGCAATGATGGAAGCGCTGCTGGCGCATGGCGGCACGCGTGACCGCAACCGGATCAAGCCGGGGATCGCCGAGGCGACGCGTGCGCTGCTGCGGCGCATGCCCGAACGGCTGCTGGTCCGTGATCGCCGGGACGCGGACGTCGCGCATCTTCTTCACCTTGCCGCTGAGCACGGCATACCCGTCGAGCCGCTCGGTGAGGGCTCGCACTATCGCGCGGTGGCGATCATCCGCAGCCTGGGGCAGGACGCATGAAACCGATCTCGGCGCTGGCACTCGGCGCGACACTCTATCTGCCCTGCACGCGCGAGGATCTCGCCGAGGTTCTCCTTGGCGCGAAGCGCATCCCGGGACTGCGCTCGGCGGTGTTGTGCCTCGAGGATGCCGTGCTCGATCGCGACCTGCCGGTTGCGCTTGCCCGATTGTCCGGGTTCCTACGGACACTCGCCGTCCGTGCGCCGGCGGCCGGTGAACCGCTGCTGTTCGTGCGGCCCCGCAACGCGGCGATGCTGGAGCATGTGCTGTGCATGCCCGGGGTCGAGCGGCTGTCGGGCTTCGTCATTCCCAAGGCTCATGCCGAGAGCATGCCCGCCTATCTCGTCGCGCCGCTCCACGATCATCACCGGCTGATGCCAACGCTCGAGACGCGCGAGGCCTGCGATCCGCAGGAGATGCGACGGCTTCGCGACCAGCTGCTGGCGGTGCAGGAGCGTATCCTGGCGCTGCGCATCGGCGGCAACGACCTGCTGCAGGCGATGGGTCTGCGCCGCACCGCGGGGTGTACTGCCTATGAAGGGCCGCTCGGCAGCATCATCGCCGGGCTGGTCGCCGCTTTCGCGCCCTGGGGATTCGCGCTCAGCGCGCCCGTGTTCGAGCAATTCTCCGATATCGCATTGCTACGCGACGAGGTTGCTCGCGACATCGAGCATGGCTTGGTCACCAAGACGGCGATCCATCCCGATCAGGTCCCGATTATCCAGGCCGCGCTCGCCGTTCCTGCCGACCAGATCGAGGAGGCCCGGCTGATGCTTGCCGAGGATGCGCCGGCGGTATTCGCGCATGACGGCGTGATGTGCGAACCGGCGACGCATCGCGCCTGGGCCGAGCGGCTGCTGGACCGGGCGGCACTTTACGGCATCGCCGATCCGCACGCCGTGCCGCTGCGCCTCGTTTCGGGTGCCGATCATTGACCGGGTTTCGCGCCACGATCGACTAACGGCTGGGCCGAGCATCAGGGCAGGGGATCATCCTTGCCATAGCGGTTCTCGATGAAGCGGAGATTGTCGGCGAAGCTGTCCAGGTCCTCCTGGGCGAGGCTGCGCGACAGCGTTTCAAGGCGCGCGATCATCTTCTCCAGACCCTGGTTGAGATTGTAGCTGGCCGACCGGCCGGTCTGCCGGAAGATTTCGGCACGGTGGCTGGCCGGAATCTCGGCATAGCTTTCGATCAGTCGTGGCAAATGATTGTCGCGCATCTGGCGGACCTCGGTCAGCGCGGAGACCATCAGCGCGTCGTCATGCGTTCGCGCTTCGATATCGGCGATCAGGGCGAGCAGCCTGGCGACGAGCGGCCGCGATGCATCGGGCAGCCGGGGATCCTCTGCCGAGATCGGCGGCACGGTCGGCGCGTTGCTCGCCGGCGCGGGATCCGGACGCGCAGGTCCGCTCAGCCATCCCGCCAACCTGTCCAGAAATCCAGCCAACCCGATTTTCCCACCCGAATGCGTTACATAGCACGGTAGAGCATCGACTCGATGTCGCGCTAGAGGGGAGTGCGCCGTTGCGCCGCAGCATCGATCGCGCGGCGGGCCTGATCGATGGCATCGTCCAGGACACGCTGAAGGTCGCCACGCGTTGCCGGTGCTTCCTCCGCTGCCCGTGCCGTCCGCTCCAGCGCTTCGGCCTGGCGCGCCATGTCCTGGCTTCCTGCGATCGCGCGGCGGGCAGCGATCGCGGTACGCAGCGCCGCGATGCTGGTGTCGCGTGCCCGGGCGAGGGCCTGGGCCAGCGCATTCTGTCCGTCGATCAGCAATTGCAGGGTGAGGATGCCCTGTTGCGTCACCGCGGCCTGGGTGGCGACGTCCTGCTCGCGGGACAGGAGACGTGCGTGGGCGGTGTCGCACAGGAAGCGGGCACGGGTCGGCTGGTCGAACATCAGCTCCCGACCCGCCGCGTCCATCATCGCGGCGCATGCGCGGATCAGCTGCAGGGCGTCGTCCAGCTCGGCGGCGGCTGCGTGCAGTTTCTTGCTGTCGGTCTCGATCGTGATCAGGGATCGGGCGACATCGTCGCGTTCCTTGTCGAGCGTCTCGATCAGCGCCTCGAGGCGCGTCTGCGCATCCGCGGGGTTCGTGCCGGCGGGTTTGAAGAAGGATCGCCTGCGGGGCCGGACCGGCGTACCGAGATCGGTCACGAGGGCCTGGAGCTCCGCCAGATTGCTCGCTGCCGACTGGCCTAGGGAAGTTGCGCGATCAAGCCGCGCACTCGCTTCCGCCGCTCCGCCGATCGCGCGCCTGCCCAGCGTGTCGATCGCGGCAAGAAGGTCATTGTCGTCCGATGCCAGCCATTGGCGGAGCAGGCGGCGCGCTTGATCGCGAGAGGCCTTTTCGACGCCCGAAGGAGAACTGGGCAAACTTCTGTTCCTCTGGTCGATCCTTCACAGGCACATGCGAACTGCGCAGCGTGGATCACCACCCTCTAGTCGATACCCGACTTGGCCTGCAACATGCGTGTGGTGCTATCCAGTGCCACTCGAAGATCGGAGTTGTGCGAGGCTGGGCGTCGTTGGCAAGGCGAGAGCGAGTGCTGCTCCGTGCGCCCAAAAAGAAATCGATCGATGAGAATGCCTTCGTCGGCCCCCGTCCGTGAGACAGGCTTCGTTGCTCAACGATATTTGCTGAGGTTCAACTCGATCAACCGGGAAGAAAGAATGGTGGACGCACTTGGGCTCGAACCAAGGACCCGCTGATTAAGAGTCAGCTGCTCTACCAACTGAGCTATGCGTCCATTCCGGGTTGTTTCGGCGCTCTTGGTGAGTGCGCCTCCGCAGTGGAGGTGGGCCTTTAGCGGCGAGGTTCGCGGCTTGTAAACCCCCTATTTCGAAAAAATCACCATCGCTGCACGCGGCGGCTCTGGCGGTCGATCGAAAGCAGGATTCCGAAGCAGATCATGAAAGTCATCACGGCGGTGCCGCCGAAGCTGATCAGCGGCAGCGGAACGCCAACCACCGGCGCCAGACCCATCACCATCGCCATGTTGATCGCGCAATAATAGAAGATCGTCGCGGAGAGCCCAGCCGCGGTCAGCCGGGCGAAGCGGCTCTGCGCGCGCATGCTCACGCCGATGCCCCAGCGGATCAGCGTGCCGAAGCCCAGGATCAGGAAGAAGCCGCCCATCAGGCCCCATTCCTCCATCATCGTCGCCAGCGCGAAATCGGTATGCCCCTCGGGCAGATAGTCGAGATGGCTCTGCGTGCCCTGCAGGAAGCCCTTGCCGAATACGCCGCCCGATCCGATCGCCACCTTGGACTGGCTGATGTGATAGCCGGTGCCCAGCGGATCGCTCTCCGGATCGAGGAAGATCATCACGCGGTTGCGCTGGTAATCGTGCAGCACGAAGTTCACCGCCAGCGGGGCCGCCACCGCGAGTGCCAGCGCGCCGCCGATGAACAGGCGCAGCGGGATTCCCGCCAGGAACATCACCGTCACCGCGCCGAAGCAGATCATCAGCGCGGTGCCGAGGTCGGGCTGGAGCATGACCAGGCCGGCGGGGATGCCGAGCAGCACGCAGGCCGGCCAGATCGCCCCGAACTTCCGGATCTCGCCTGCAGGCAATATCTCGTAGAAGCGCGCCATCGCCATCACGATCACCGGCTTCATCAGCTCGGAGGGCTGCAATCGGATGAAGCCCAGGTCGAGCCATCGCTGGCTGCCGCCGGCGACGGCGCCGAGCAGCTCCACGCCCACCAGCATCACCACGATGACGATGTACATGGGGAAGGCGCCCAGCGCCCAGAAGGTCTCGGGCACGCGTGACAGGCCGATCGCCATCGCCAGGAACACGAAGAAGCGTAGGCCCTGGTTGAGCGCCCAGGGCGTCATGCTGCCGCTCGCCGCCGAATAGAGCACGACCAGCCCGAACATGCCGATCGCCACCACCAGCCCGATGATCCGCCAGGGAAGCTGGGCGAGCGGGCCGGGGACGATGCCCGAGGGGCCGAGGCCGGAAGATTGGAGCGTGGCCATCAGTCTGCCTCCACGCTGCCGCGTTCGGCTGCGCTGCTGTCGATCGTGTTGCTGGTCGTGGCGTTGGCCGCTTCGGAAGCGACGGTGCTCGCCGCCTCGGCCGCGTCCTCGGGCGCTTCGGGGGGCGGGGCGTTCTGGGCGGTAGAGAAGGCCTGGGACTGCGCGGCCATCCGGGTGCGATAGTCGCCGCCCCAGGTCGGCTCCTCGGCGTGGAGCGAGTCCATCGCGCGCTTCCGGTCGAACAGGAAGGTCATGATGTCGCGCCCGATCATCGGGGTGTCGAGGTTGCGGATCGTGTGGCCGTTATGCTCGAGCACGATGCCCGCGGCATATTTGGGCTTGTCCGCCGGTGCGAAGCAGACGAGCAGCGCGTGGTCGCGCAGCTTGAACGGCAGCGAGGCGTTCTTGAGCACGCCCGATGCGCGTTCCGCCATGGTGATGCGGCGCACCTGGGCGGTGCCGGTCTTGCCTGCCAGGGTGATGCCGGGCACCTGGATGCGCGCCGCGCCGCCGGTGCCGCCTGAATTGATCACGCCGAACATCGCATCGCGGATGATCGCCAGCTGCTCGGGCGTGGCGGCAAGGGGCGGGGCCTCCTGGCGTGGCGTGTCGGCTAGCAGCCGGGGGACGAGCTGGCGCCCCGAGGCGAGCCGGCTCGCCATCACCGCCAGCTGCAGCGGATTGGCCAGCACATAGCCCTGGCCGATCGAGGCGTTGAGCGAATCCGCCACCGTCCAGGCCTGTTTGTAGCGCTTCAGCTTCCATGCGCTGTCCGGCACGGTGCCGAAGCGCTGGGTGGAGAAGGGCAGGTCGAACTTCTGGCCGAGACCCAGCGCGCGCGCCATCGGCGCCACCGCATCATAGCCCACGCGGCGCACCATCTCGTAGAAATAGATGTCGCAGCTCTGCATGATCGCGTTCTTGAGGTCGAGCGGACCATGGCCACCGCGCTTGTGGCAGTGGAACACGCCATTGCCGACGCGCATCGCGCCCGAGCAGACGACGCGGGCATGCGGATCGACGCCGGCATGCATCAGCGCCAGCCCGTTCATCGGCTTCACCGTGGAGCCAGGCGGATACAGGCCCTGCAGCGCCTTGTTCATCAGCGGGACGTGATCGTCCTCGCTCAGCATCTTCCATTCGTTGCGGCTGATGCCGTCGGAGAAGCTGTTGGGATCATAGGCCGGCATCGAGACCATGGCGAGGATGTCGCCATTCTCCACGTCGATCACCGTCGCCGAGCCGGAGTTGGTGCCCAGCCGCCGTGCGACATATTCCTGGAGCAGCGCGTCGATGGTGAGCTTCACCGTCTCGCCGGGCTTGTCGGGCCGGGTGGCGAGCTCCTTGACCAGGCGGCCATGCGCGGTGACCTCGACGCGCTTGGCGCCCGGCGTGCCGCGCAGGCGATCTTCCAGCGTCTTCTCGAGCCCGTCCTTGCCCAGCTTGAAGCCGGGGGCGACGAGCAGCGGGTCCTTTTCCTTCTGATACTGCTCGGCCGAGGCAGTGCCGACATAGCCGACCAGATGCGCCACGCCCGCCGCAAGCGGATAGTTGCGCGAGAAGCCGCGTGTGGGCTGCACGCCCGGCATCTCGGGCACGCGCACGCTCACCGCGGCGAAGCGCTCCCAGTCGAGGCTGTCGGACACCTGCACCGGCTGGAAGCCCGATGCGCGCTTCAGATCGGTGCGGATCCGCGCCATCTCCTCTTCGGACAGGCTCAGGATCTGCTGGAGCAGGCCCAGCGTCTTTTCCTTGTCCTCCATCCGGTCGGGGATCATGTCGACGCGGAACGCGGTGCGGTTGTTGGCGATCGGGATGCCGTTGCGGTCGACGATCCAGCCGCGCCGCGGCGGGGTGAGGGTCAGGCGCACGCGGTTGCTCTCGGCGGTAAGCCGGTAGCGCTCGTTCTCGAATACGGCGAGCCAGGTCATCCGGCCGGCCAGCACCAGCGCGGCAGCACCCTGGATCCCGCCGAGCACAACTGCGCGGCGGGAGAAACTATATGCCTGCGCTGCTTCGGTGATCCGGACCATCAGTTCTGTTTCTTATCCCGATCCAGCCACGCGCAGAACCGGGCAATTACGGGAAATAATGCCGCCGAGACGACGATCTGGAGGAGCAGTGCCGTATCGACATGCGCGCTGAACGGCACCGCGATCAGCCGCCCGCCGACCAGGACCATGGCGATCGCTCCGCTGGCGATCAGCCAGTCCTGCCAGAAATCGCGCCACACCAGCCGCGTGTCGAGCACGTCGACCATCAGGATCGCCAGGGTCCACAGCACCATCGCGCTGCCCAGCGGCTGCCCGCTCAGCATGTCGTCGACAAAGCCGAGCGGCACCGGCATCCACACTTTCATCGCATCGCCGCGCACCAGCCGCCAGCCGAGCAGCATCATCAGCCCGAACGGCGGCAGGAAGGGCACGGTGGCGACGACCGGCAGCAGGGTCATCATCGATCCCAGCACCACCGAGAGCGGCGCGAGCCAGATGCTGCGCGGCAGCTTCTCGCTTCGGCCGAGGGGAATGAAGTCGGTCACCGCTATTTCTTCGCGGAGGCCGGCTTGGCGCTGGACGAAGGGGAGGGCGTTGGGCTGGGCGTGGGCTCGGGCAGGAAGGTCTGCTGGACCAGCGCGAAGTCGAGCGCGTCGGGATTGGCCGATGGCTCGGCGACGGCAATGTCGCGCGAGGTGCGGATCACCCGCGCCACCGGGATGTTCGGTGAGAAGATGCCGCCGGTACCCGAGGTCACGAACGTGTCGCCCGGCTGGAAGATCATCGTCGCCACGCTTGCCGAGCGGATGTCGAGCAGGCCGTCGCCGCGCCCGGTGGCGATCGCGGGAAGACCGTCGCGGGTCCGCCGCACCGGTACGATGCTCTCGGGATCGACGATCAGCAGCACGCGCGCGGTGTTGGGGCTGGTCTCGGTCACCTGGCCGATCAGCCCGTCGGGCTGGCGCACGGGCTGGCCGCTCTTCACGCCCTGCCAGTTTCCGGCGTTGAGCGTGGCATAGCGCCGCGTGCTGCCGAGCGAGCTCGCCACCAGCCGCGCCACCACCACCGCGTCGGTAGACACGTCGCGCAGCTTGAGCATCTCGCGCAGGTGCCGGTTTTCCTGGTTCAGCGTCCGCGCACGGCTGACCAGCAGTTCGTTATCGGCGATCTGCTTCTTCAGCCGCGCATTCTCGCCGCGGACGTCGACATAGCTGGAGACGCCGCCGGGCACCCCGGCCACGCTGGTGCGGATCCAGGTGAAGCCCGAGGCGATGGGGGTGGTGATCTCCGAGAAGAAACCCCGCACCGCCGCGAACGCGGGTGGATTGAACGTCGAGAGCAGCAGCAAGGCAACGCCGATCAGCATCCCGCCGACCGCGCCCACGTAACCGAGGAAGAGCCCGTATTGCGCCCGTCGCGAAAAACCCGAGCGCCGGTTGCGTGGCGGCGCCATTGCCCCCTGCCTTCCGAATTAGACCGAGATGAGCACGCCGCGGAACACCGGATCCTCGAGCGCACGGCCGGTGCCGAGCGCCACGCAGGTCAGCGGGTCCTCGGCGATCGTGACCGGAAGGCCGGTCTCGTCGCGCAACACCTCGTCGATCCCCTGCAGCAGCGCGCCGCCGCCGGTGAGGACGATGCCCTGGTCGACGATGTCCGCGGCCAGTTCCGGCGCGGTGTTCTCGAGCGCGATGCGCACGCCCTCGACGATCGTGCCGACCGGCTCCGA
>Ga0102592_1000764_pt1 | contig 45657 bp, 46 predicted proteins | sample AraplaCol_mMF_r2_FD_76861 | JGI IMG/M metagenome (GOLD analysis project Ga0102592, IMG submission 76861) | Arabidopsis root microbial communities from North Carolina, USA - plate scrape MF_Col_mMF_r2 (SPADES assembly) (version 2) | ecosystem: Host-associated > Plants > Roots > Endosphere...
CGCGATGGTCTCGGCGGCCCATACGTTCCCGAGTTCGCAACGAGCATCGATCGCAGATATTGGGCGCACACCGCCGACGAGATCGACTTCTCGGCACTGCGCGGCAAGAGGGTCGGCGTGATTGGTGCGGGCGCGTCGGCAATGGACAACGCGGCAAGCGCTCTGGAGACCGGAGCTGCCCGCCTCGACATGTTTGTTCGTCGCAGCGAGCTGCCGCGGATCAACAAGTTCACGGGTATTGGCAGCCAGGGCGTCGTGCACGGATTCGCCGGGCTGCCCGACGAGTGGAAGTGGCGTTTCCTTAACTACGCGATGGGCCAGCAGACTCCGCCGCCGCGCCCGAGCGTCCTACGCGTCAGCTCGTTTGAACAGGCTTACCTTCATCTCAAGAGCCCGATCAACGGCCTGCAGCAGGACGGAGATCAAGTCATCGTGACGACGCCCGGTGGCAGCTATCCCGTCGACTTCCTCATCTTTGGCACGGGCTTCAAGATCGATCTGACCAATCGGCCGGAACTCGCCGCCTTCGAACCCCACATCCGCCTCTGGCGCGACCGTTTCCCAACGCCCGCTGGGATGGCGAACGGAGAGCTCGAGGGGTCGCCAGATCTCGGAGATGCGTTCGAGTTCCTCGAGCGGGAAGAAGGGGCGTGCCCGACGCTCTCGAAAATCCACTGCTTCAATTTCCCTGCGACGCTGAGTCACGGCAAGCTTACGGGCGATATCCCGGCGATCAGCGAAGGCGCTGACCGCCTCGCGCGCGGCATCGTCAGATCGCTCTTTGTCGAAGATCGCGAGAAGCACTTCGCAAACCTCCAGGCTTTCGACACGCCGGAACTGCTCGGCGACGAGTGGGCCGACGACGATACCGAAGCGCTTTCCGAACCAGCCTCCAAAAGGACCTGAGACCCGCAATGCTCGAGATCAAGAACCTGAAGCTGTCATACGGCAGCACCCAGATCCTCAACGGCGTCGATCTCTCCGTAAAACGGGGCGACGTGGTGTCCATCATTGGACCCAGCGGTACGGGAAAGACGACGCTTCTGAAGTGCATCAACCATCTTGCGAAGCCAGCCTCGGGGATCATCGCTTTCGACGACATCAAGATGGACTTCGCACGGCCCGACAAGGCCGCCGTCCAGGCGATCCGCCTGCGCACGGCGATGGTCTTCCAGCAGTTCAACGTCTTCAAGAACATGACAGTCGTTCAGAACGTCATGGATCCGCTGGTCGTCGTGCAGGGCAAGCCGAAGGACGAGGCGCGCGCCATCGCAATGCAGGAACTCGAGCGGGTTGGGCTTTCTGACAAGCTCGACAATTATCCATCGCAGCTATCCGGTGGCCAGCTCCAGAGAACGGGCATTGCCCGCGCTCTGGCAGTCAAGCCTGACGTGATGCTCTTCGACGAGCCGACATCGTCGCTCGATCCAGAACTCGTGAACGAGGTACTCAAGGTGATCAAGGACGTTACATCCTCGGGCATCACCTCTCTTCTCGTTACCCACGAGATGCAGTTCGCGAAGAACATCTCGAACCGCATCGTCTTCATGGACAGGGGTGTCGTTGCAGCCGACGGCAGTCCGACCGAAATCTTCGATACGCCTTCCAACCCGCGCCTCGCACAGTTCCTCAATTCCGAACGCGCGATCCAGTAAGAAAGGGTGCCTGAAATGACTTCCATGAGTTCAATCTCTCGCCGTGGTCTCGGTCTCGCCGTCGCAGGCGTCGCGATCGCATTCGCAACCGCTTCGTTTGCCGAAGACGTCCGCACGATCAAGATCGCTACCTCGGCAGAATCGAAGCCGCTTTCCTGGGGTGCGATCGGTGTCGAGCCGCAGGGTTACGAGCCTGACGTCCTGAAGGCGATCAATGCCAAACTGCCCCAGTACAAGTTCGTGATGGAAGGCGCTGCTGACATCGCACAGGAGACAGGTCTCGCGACTGGCAAGTACGACATCGCAACCGGCGGCTACTACCGCGCTCCAGCCCGCGAGAAGCAGTTCCTCATTCCGGAAGCTCCGATCGGTGCCAGCCTGATCAAGATCTATAGCCGCAAGGACAGCGGCATCAAGGAAATGAAGGATTTGGTCGGCAAGAAGATCGTGCCTGTGACGGCCGGTGGTGGCATCTACAAGTTCGCGACCGCCTGGCAGGAAAAGAACCCTGATTACAAGATCGAGGTAACGGCCTCGAGCGCTGGCATTCCGTATCCGGACCGCCTGAAGGAGGTCGAGAACGGCAAGTACGACGCGCTGGTTCTGCCGTCCAATCTCGGCGAGCAGACCGTGATCGACGAGCAGAAGCTCAACGTCCAGGCCAGTGAGCCCGTAGCGATCAACGAGACCTTCGTCCTGATCCATCGCTCCGAAGAGAACAAGGCGCTGTCTGACGGTATCGACAAGGCCCTGAAGGAACTCAAGGCCGATGGTACCCTCGCCAAGCTCTCCCAGAAATGGTTTGGCGAAGACATCACCACGTACATGAAGTGACGCTCGGCTAAGGAGCCGGCGGTCAGGCCAGAGACTGAAAGAGGAGAGTTCCGACGTGGACCTATCTGTAATGATCCCCGAGCTGCTGTCGGCATTGCCGCTGACGCTTGCGATCACGTTCACGGCCATGGCCGCCGGCTTCATGCTGGCACTAATTGCGACGACGTTCCGGGTGCGCAGGATTCCTGTGATCAGCCATTTCGCTGATCTTTACGTGTCCTACGCCCGGAGCGTTCCCGTCGTCCTTCAGTTGTTCGTCGCTTTCTACGGCTTGCCTGTGCTCGTCGGCGTGTTTGGAATAGATGACTTCGTCTCGCCGACGATCGCCGCAATGCTGGGCCTCAGCATCTATCATGGCGGATACCTGTCGGAAGTGATGCGTCCGGCCTATCTAGCCGTCGAACGAGGCCAGCACGACGCGGCCGACAGCCTGGGTTACACGTTCAGCCAAAAACTCCTGCGCGTCGTTGCACCGCAGGCCGTCCATATCGCGCTTCCAGGCTACGGCAATTCGATCATCTATCTCATCCATAACGTCGCCCTCATTATGTATATCGGCGCGGCCGACGTGATGGCGACCGCCCACCTCGTGATGGAGCGTGACTATAATCAGTACCAGTTCGAGACCTACCTCGTGCTTGCAGTGCTTTATTCGGTCCTCTGCCTGGCCGCGTGGCTGATCGTCCGCTTCCTCGAGCTTCGTTCGGGTAAGTTCGCCCTGAGCGCGGCGTCCGCGAGAACGCCGCTGACGGCAAGCGTCTGATTCAAGGAAGGAGCACACCATGTTCGATATCGAAGTTCTTCTTCCCGACCTCTGGGACATCCTCGGCGCATTGCCGCTCACGCTCGCGATGGCGCTCGCCATTTTCGTGCTCTCGACGATCGTCGGCAGCCTGTTCGCAATGGTCGAATACCGCAAGATCCCAGTGCTTCGTCAGTTGGTCGTCGCCTACAAGATCGCCTTCAAGGGTGTGCCGATGGTGATCGTGATCTTCCTGGCCTACTACGGCCTGCCGTCGAGCCTGCATTTCCTCGCATCACTCGTAGGCATTGACTACAATGGTCATTCGACGCCGAACTGGGTGACGCTCATTGTGGCCCTAACTGCCTGCGTCGCGGCGTTCCAGGCCGAAGTGGTTAAGGGCGCCCTCAACTCGTTCGACCCCGGGCAGGCAGATGCCGCCTATTCTCTCGGCTACAAGAAGAGCCAGCTCTTCCGCCGTGTCATGCTTCCGCAGGTCATCGTCGCGGCGATCCCGGATCTCGCCAATTCGTTCATGGTGATCATGAAGGCGCTGTCCCTTGGTTTCGCAATCGAAGTGGTCGACATCTTTGCCCAGTCACAACTGACCGCGGCTTTGAATTTCTACTACCTCGAAGCCTTCCTCGTTGCCGTCGTTGTCTACATGGTGATCGCCTACGCGGTCACGCAGATAGCCGATTGGTCGGAGCGGGCATTGCGAATCCGCACCTAAAAAGCGTCATTCCGGTGAACTGATGTCGCTCGCCCCAGCGCTCGAGCCATAAGGGCGGCGGGTAGGCAAATAAGAGTCAAAGCGAAATCACGCTAAGGATCGAAGGTTCACCTCACATCTTTGGTGAAATTCTCGAGCGGTCACAAATATACGATCTGTATCCCCTCCGGCTGATTGACAGATCCACTTTCGAGGTTGCCGTCGTGGCGGCTGCCCTGACCATCGCTTAATATTACACGGATCTATTCCCCTTTCAGGCCTCCGGGCTACTGTCAACGCGCCGGGAACGGCGATGCTGACAGGACCGCCGCAAAGAGCGCTAACTGTGCGTGGGCCGACCCCGGCACTTCAGGAAACGTTAGCGCCACCTAGTTTTGCCGAGGTGCTTGCACTGCTCCGTGTGGGCCTTTTGTCGGTAAGCTTTTTGAGGGCGGCACCGCGCGCCGCATCAATACCGTTTGGAAAGCCGCTGCGGTCACCGTAATCGCGGGCTTTTCCCCGGTCAGTGGTGTGCCGTGCTGTGGTGGCGCCAGTTGCAATTATGTCGAGAAACGTGACGCCGGCGACCATGAACAATGCCAACGCTGCATTGTCCCGCTTGCGGTTGTCGGGTCGCATGGCTGTTGCCAAAGTGGCAATATCGAGTGCGTCACCCGCAATCCGACTGGTAAGCCCCGCCTTTTGGTCAACCGACAGCGTCATGAAACCGGATGTGATCTCCCGCACTCCGAAGGCGCGCACCAGACTTTCTTGGCCGCGCATACCGAGCGCACTAGTAATTTTTTGGGCGGTAAGCAACTCGACGATCCCGAGACCGATACTGAACCAACCGAGGTTGCGCGCCAGACGATCGGAAGACCTGAGCGAGCTTGGTCCGGACTGGATGACTTTCGGATCGCTTTCTGAGCGAGTCCAGTTGCCGAGAAACGTCATTTGGAAACTCCCTATGGTTTGAGAACAACCTTGATGCAGCTGTCCTGCTTGTCGCGAAATACCTTGTACATTTCTGGTCCCTCTTCGAGGCCAACAGTGTGGGTGATCACGAACGATGGGTCGATCTGACCTTCCTCGATGCGGCGCAGCAGATCATCGGTCCACCGGCGCACGTGGGTCTGCCCCATCCGGAAGGTGAGGCCCTTGTTCATGGCCTGACCCATCGGGATTTTGTCGACTAGACCGCTATAGACCCCGGGAATGGAAATGATCCCGCCAGGCCTGCAGACATAGATCATTTCGCGCAGGACATGCGGACGGTCGTTCTCCAGCATCACAACCTGCTTTGCGCGGTCCAACAGTGTATCCGGCTGGCCTATTGAAACGTGGCTTTCCAGCCCAACCGCGTCGATGCATTTTTCGGGGCCTTTTCCATCCGTCAGGTCGTTGAGACGTTCGATGACGCTCTCGTCATTGAAGTTGATGGTGGTCGCGCCGCCAGCTTCAGCCATAGAAAGACGTTCCCAAATGCAATCGATGGCAATCACCTGCTTGGCTCCCAGAAGTACGGCACTGCGAATCGTCATTTGGCCGACAGGGCCGCAGCCCCAGACGACGACGGTGTCGGTTGGCTCGATGTCGCACTGGGCAGCCGCCTGCCAGCCCGTCGGCAATATGTCACCAAGAAAAAGGACCTGCTCATCCGTCAGACCGTCGGGAACCCTGATATGTGTTTTGTCCGCAAAGGGTACCCTCAAGTATTCGGCCTGACCGCCTGGATAACCCCCGGTAAGATGAGTGTAGCCGAACAGCCCCGCGGTGGTGTGGCCGAACGCCTTATCCGCCATCTCCTTGTTGCGATTCGTCCGCTCACAGACGGAGAAGTTGCCGCGTTTGCACTGGTCACATTCACCGCAGTTGATGGTAAAGGGAACGACGATTCGATCGCCCTTCTTAAGGCTCCCATTCACGTCAGAACCGGTCTCGACCACCTCGCCCATCATCTCGTGTCCCATGATGTCGCCGGGCTTCATAGCAGGAATGAAATTGTGGAATAGGTGAAGGTCTGAGCCGCAGATCGCGCAGCTCGTCACCTTGATGATGGCATCACGTGGATGTTCGATTTCGGGGTCCGATACGGTGTCGCACCGGATGTCTTCCTTGCCGTGCCAGACTAGCGCGCGCATTGCGTTCTCCTTCCGCTGTTGAGTCGATACCTGAGCCATGTGTCGTGTCGAGGCATGAACTTCCGGCTCATTGCTAAGGACCGCAAACTTCAGCGCTCTGCAGAAGTTCCCGGACCGAAGATCTTATTTTGGCCGGGCGTGATACTAAGATTTGCATACCTCACCCATCACAGGTTCGGCTGGACACATCAAATCGTTCAAGGGGGAGAACTCCTGATGTGTTCAAGTGTTGAGGCGCCATGAGTAGTTGGCTTCCTGGCAACGGGAACTTTGAGAAGTGGACAAGGTTCGAGGGCCAACCAACGGAGGCCCTTATGCACAAGAAATTCTTTGAAGCCCACGTGGTGTCAGCCGTAGCCACCGTCGCGACCTTGTCGTTGCCGCACTATGCCCATGCTTAGACCATGGAAAAGCTGACGAACAAGGCAAAGGAACTGGTGGCGCCGGTTGCCGGGAAAACAGATGACCGACTGGAGAAAGTCGCCACCTTCGACCATCAGGTCACGGGCGTTACCGTCTCGGAGGATGGCAGGATCTTCGTTAACTTTCCCCGGTGGTTGGAAGACGTTCCGGTCTCTGTCGCCGAAGTGATGACGGATGGCTCGATCAAGCCCTATCCCAACGATGAGTGGAATGCCTGGCGCAATGCGAAGATGTCGGAGATTTCACCCAAGGATCACTTCGTGACGGTGCAAAGCGTGATGGCCGATGGCAAGGGTTCGCTCTGGGTCGTTGACCCGGCAGCGCCTAACAGCGAAAAGACGGTCATAGACGGTCCGAAACTGGTTCGAATCGACCTGAAAGCCAACGCGGTCAAGCGCGTTTACCCGTTCGCGCGTGAGGTCGCCGGCCCGGCCAGCTACCTCAATGATGTCCGCATCGCTCCCGATGGTACTTTCGCCTATTTCACCGACTCCGGCTCACCTGGCGGTCTGGTGGTTCTCGATCTAATTTCCGGCAAGTCTTGGCGTGTCCTGAGCGATGATCCATCCACCCAGTTCGAAAAAGGCGTCGTAGTCCATATCGATGGCAAACCGCTTCGCCGACCCGACGGTCGCCAGCCGCTTTTCAATGCTGACAGCATCGCGCTTTCGAAGGATGGGAAAACCCTTTACTGGAAAGCCCTGACCGGAAAAACGATGTATCGGATTTCAACGGAGGCATTGCAGAAGGCGGGCCAGGATCCGTCTGCGGCGAAAGCGGAAAAGTACGCTGACACGGAACCGTCCGACGGGTTGTGGATGGATGACCAGAACCGCATTTACCTCAGCACGATGCAAAACGACGGCGTCAAAATTTTGGGTCCCGACGGAGAAGTCGCGCCTCTCCTTCAAGACAGTCGGCTGCGATGGCCGGATACGTTCGCGCAGGGACCCGACGGCACAATGTACATAACGGCATCGCATATCCAGGACTCGCCCTGGTTCAATCAAGGTTGGACGGATGATTCTTTTACGCTGTTTAAGTTCGCGCCGCCGAAATAATCACGTGCCACGAAAGCATGGCGACGAGTGCCTTCAGGAACTGCGGTGGCTCTCTGAACCGGCGCGACCTCGACGAAGCCAAAACCGATCTTTCTGCCTTTCTCGCCAAGTGGTCGGCACGCATCCGCGCTTGACCAGCTGGGTCGATGAGACAATCGAACAAACACTGACCTTCTTCCGATAGCCCCGCCAGCATCACAAGCACTTGAAATCGACCAACATGCCTGAACGCCTCACCGAGGAAATCGGCCGCATGACCTATGTCGCGCGCATCTTTCCAAACGCAGAGAGCTGCTTGCGCCTCGTCAGAGCGCTCGCAGTTGAAACCCACGAAGACTGGATGGAGGCCATCCGCTACAGCAACATGGACGATCTACGAGAGCACAAAAAACTCGCTATGCGCCAAGCCGCATGACCGCCCAATTTGCTGATGGGATGGATGCCAACCTCCTCGACGGCATCGCAATGTGCCAAGTTTGTGTTCCTAGCGCGACTTAAGGGCAGGTTGAGATCAATGAAAACGGTCACTATCATCGGAGTCGATCTTGCAAAGAACGTCTTTCAACTGCATGGAGCCACAGAGAGCGGATCGACCGCGTTCCGCAGGAAGCTGTCTCGCTTGCAATTTAGCAGGTTTATGGCGAGCCATCTGCCGTGTGTCGTGGCGATGGAAGCTTGCGGTAGCTCCCACTACTGGGCCCGTCGGCTTCTCGACGATTACAAACAATGCCAGGTGTGGGCCCTATTACCGCCTTGGCCGTCGAAACCTTCGCACCCCCGATGCAGACCTTCAAGTGCGGTCGCGATTTCGCCGCTTGGCTCGGATTGGTTCCTCGACAGAAATCGACTGGCGGCAAGCAACGATTTGGGAGGGTATCGAAGATGGGCCAGCGCGACATTCGGCGGCTGCTCATTATTGGCGCCATGGCGGTGGTTAGATGGGCATCTAGTCGGGGTGCGCCCCTCGGCTCCTGGCTCGCCCGCGTATTGGCTAGAAAACCGCGTATGCTGGTGGCAATCGCGCTGGCTAACAAGATGGCCCGTGGCATCTGGGCCATGCTGACTAAACAGGAAAATTACCGGGATCCGGCGACGGTGCCTGCATAATCCGTAGCGCATTCGAGACCGGAATGTCGGGGACGTAAGGAAGGCACGAAGAGCATGGGCAAATGATCGATTAGATCGGGATCAGGAAAGCCAGAGTCAAGTTGAGAGCCAGGCAAGCTCGCTTTGCTGATTTGGACCTGATCGGCGTATCACCATACCGGCCCGCGGCATTTGCAAGGCGCAAACAGAGGTCTGACACATGACCGCACTCGATCAACTGTTCATTGCCTCACATTCTTCCTTGCTAAACGGTTGGCATCCACACATGAACTTGACGCACATAACCCACATGACCATACCGCCCAATCCGAAGGCTCGGCATTAACAGTCGGCTTGTGTCCTTGGCCCGTTGTGGGATTGCGACGAGCTTTCGAGGGAGTTAATCGTCGCCCACAGCAGTTTGCGGGCTCCGGCGGCTCGGTCAGGATCGCCATGGCAGGAAGCCATGCATGGTCACCAGATAGCCGGCGGTGGCGGAGCTAGCTGTGATGACCATCCCCCACAGCATGTCAATGAGACTAACTCCCAGCGACCATCCCTTCAGTGTCGCGAGATTCGTCATGTCGTAAGTGCCGAAGGCGACGAGGCCGAGGATGGCGCCGGAGAGGAGTGCGGTGCTCCAGCTTTCGGCGTTCAGGGCCGGAGCAACGGCAAAATACACGATGCCCGCCACGTAGAGCAGATAGAAGGCCGCGGCAGCGGCAAAATTCGGATGCACCAGCAGAAGCTCACCGATACGGCTTCGATAGAACGCCGGCGAGATACGCGTCAGCCAGAGGACGTCGAGGCCGAGAAAGACAAGCGCTGTTGCAATGTATGAGATCAGGTTCATCATTCCGTTGTGCGCCCTCCAAGCTTCGATCATATGCCGAGTACCGGCTGGACCAATCGTACAAGCCAGCTTCTGAACTTCAGTGGCGCGTCAGTAACGGCCAGGCAGATGCAATCTTCATCAGGGGTTGCTACGGGCTGGTGCTGTACGCTGGTGTCAGCCTCCTCAAGGTCGCCGCGAGCGAACAGTTCCTCGCCGTCGTGGAAGCTGCCACCAAGGACAAGCGTGAGTTCGCGGCCGCCGTGGCCGTGCTCCGGCACTGCCTTGCCGGCCGGTATCCGCAGGAGCCGAACCATCGTCGTTCCGTCGTCGGTCGCGATGGGAATGTGGTAGGCACCGCGCCCGAGAGATTTCCACTTCAGATTTTTGACATCATCCCCGACATAGGAGCGAAGCGGTTCAGGCAGGACCGGCGACGCGACGCGGCCCGAAGCAGCCGGACCTGCTCCCGAAGCAGCGGGCAGGACCGGCGCACGCCCGGCAAGGATGCGCTGCCGCAACCGGTTGAAGGATATCGCCACCGGTTCTGGAGTAATCTCCTCGAGCAACTGCCCCGCAGCCTCCTCCATCAGCGAAAGCCCTTTGCGGCAATCAGGGCAGAGCGCCAGATGCGTTGCGACGGCGAGCCGCCAACCATCCTCAAGCGTGCCGGCAGCGTAGTCAATCAACAGTTCGTCGCTGACATGGTGACGGATTGTCATTGTCCGTCCTCCAGTGCGGCGCGCAGCTTGAAGAAGGCGAGCCGGATACGGGACTTTACCGTGCCGAGCGGCAGATTGAGCTTTTCGGCGATCGAGGTATGCGAGCAATCGTTGAAAAAGGAAAGACGAAGCAGCTCGAGTTGCTCCTGCGGCAGAACCGCCATGGCACTGCGCAGCCGCTCGGCCTCCTGCAATTCCTCGAATACGGCATCCGCCGGCGGGCTCTCGTCCGGGACGAAAGCGGGGTCGTTCGGATCGAAATCCAGCCGACGGTTCTTGCGGTAGGTATCGATCCGCAGGTTGCGGGCGATGGTAAAGATCCAATTCGAGACGTTTCCTCGGCCCGGCTCGAACTGGGCGGCCTTGTTCCAGACCGCAATCATAGTTTCCTGCATCAGTTCCTCGGCAATGCCGCTGTCTCGGGCGAGGTGGGCCATGTAAGCCTTCACCCGTGGGCCATAGTGGCGAAAGAGGACCTCAAAGGCCTCCATGTCCCGATCGCGCCCTACGGCTTCGAGCAGCGCGCGGGCTTCTTCCGGTGTCATGTCCCTGGCGGCCTCGCTCATACGTCCACGTTTCATGTTGACCACAAGCCCAGGAGCGCAATCACGCCAGGGCCGGGGGATCGGTGTATCGGGGCACACGGGCGCCGGTATGGAGATTGCGATCGTCATGCAGGCCGGTACGGCGTCAACTGTGTGCCGGATCACCATTGTTCAAAAATCTGCGCCGCTATCAATCCGGTTGTACGTTTCCTTCGTATCCCCAAGCGAAACTGTTGCTGCTGGAAGGGGATGTCATGCGCGATGACCGCGATCTCGGCGAAGTTCCACGCCAACGTCGTGTGGCCGTGATCGGTGCCGGAATTTCCGGGATGTCGGCTGCCTGGCTCATCGGTCGCACCATGGACGTCGTGCTATATGAGGCGTCGGGCAGGCCTGGCGGCCATGCGAACACGGTATCGGCGCCTTCACGATGCGGCCCGGTCCCGGTCGATACCGGCTTTATTGTCTACAACGACCGTAACTATCCGAACCTCGTCGCCCTGTTCGAACATCTGCATGTGCCTACCCAGGGCTCGGACATGTCGTTTGCAGCATCGCTCGATGGCGGCGCGTTCGAATACTCAGGTTCCGGGATCGGTGGCTTGCTCGGCCAGCCCGGCAACGTTTTGCGGCCGCGCTTCTGGCGCATGTTGTCCGACACGCTGCGCTTCTACAAAGAGGCTCCGGCTGTGCTCGATCGCGAGGATCTGGCATCGAAGACGCTAGGTCAGTACCTCGACGAAAACTACTACAGTTCAGCCTTCGTCACCGATCACCTGCTGCCAATGGGGGCGGCGATCTGGTCGACGACGGCGAGAAGGATGCGCGACTATCCCCTCCATGCGTTCATCCGCTTCTTCGAAAGCCATGGTTTGCTGGCCCTTTCCGACCGACCTCGCTGGCGCACAGTGACCGGGGGCAGCCGCGAGTATGTCAAGCGGCTGCTTGCGGACTTCTCCGGCGAGATCCGCCTGAATAGCGCCGTCCGCGCGGTCCGGCGCGTCGTGGGCGGTGTCTCGGTCACCGACTGGCGCGGCAACCGCGACATATTCACCGACGTCGTGATCGCAACCCATGCCGACCGCGCCCTTGCCATGCTCGCCGATCCCGACGAGCGGGAACGAGATCTGCTGGGAGCGATCGGCTATTCGGACAACACCGCCGTCCTGCACACCGACGAGCGGCTGATGCCGAGGCGCCGAAGAGTCTGGTCGAGCTGGAACTACATCGGTGAGCGCGAACGGGACGGCGAACGTCCGCTCTGCGTTACTTATTGGATGAACCGGCTTCAGGGCATCGATCCGGCCACGCCCCTGTTCGTCACCCTCAATCCCCACCGCGAAATCCCCGAGGAACGGATCATCGCCGAGGTCGACTACGACCACCCCCTGTTCGACCCGGCGGGGCTTGCTGCGCAGAAGGAGCTCTGGCGCCTGCAAGGGCGCCGTGGCGTATGGTTCTGCGGCGCCCATTTCGGCAGCGGCTTCCATGAGGACGGCCTGCAATCAGGGCTTTCGGTCGCCGAGGCGATAAGCGACCAGCGTCGACCCTGGGCCGTCGACGCCGAAAGCGGCCACGTTCCTTCCACTGCCAGCCTTGCGGTGGCGCAATGACAAGCGGTTCTGCCCTCTATGTCGGCGAAGTCATACATGCGCGACACCGCCCGCGCCGCCACCGGCTGCGCTATCGCGTGTTTTCCATGCTGCTGGATCTCGACGAGCTGCCAGCGTTGGATCACAGTCTTTGGCTCTTCGGGCACAATCGATGGGCAGTATATTCCTTCCAGGAAGCCGACCATGGGGAAGGAATGTCCGGCGGACTACGCGCCTGGGTCGAGCGCCAGCTCATCGACGCCGGCGTCACTGTCGACGGCATCCGCATCCGCCTGCTCTGCTATCCACGCATCTTTGGCTACGTGTTCAATCCGCTGACGGTCTATTTCTGCGGTGGGCAGGACGGTGCGGTGCGGGCTGTCCTTTACGAGGTCTGCAACACCTATCTGGAGCGGCATACATATGTGATCCCGGTCGCAACCGACCTTGGCGCCATCCGGCAGTCCTGCGCCAAGAAACTGTACGTCTCCCCCTTTGTGCCGATGGATTGTCGCTATGAATTCCGCATAGCGCCGCCGGACAAGCGCGTGGTGATTGCGATCAATGAGTACGACGATGAGGGACCGCTACTCGTTGCAACCTTCTCCGGGAAGCGGATCGAAATATCCGATCGCCGGCTGCTTTCCATGCTTTTCAAGTATCCGCTGATGACACTGAAGGTCATGGGCGGGATCCATTGGGAGGCGTTGTGGCTCTGGATGAGAGGTGTTCCTGTCCATCGGCATCGACCCGCCGGCATTCCCGTCGCCACTACCATCGTTTCCCGCCATCCATCGGAAGAACCTCCGAATGAGCCAGTCTGAACAAGACGCCCCGGCTTTCCTGGCGCCGCGCCGGCCGCTCTGGAAGCAGCTTGTGTGCCGTTGGGCCGAACGTATCGAGCGCGGGCGCATTCTGATACAGTTTCCCTGCGGCGGGGAGTGTGTGGGGGTTGGAGAGAAGGCCGGCCCCTCCGCTGTCATCCGGTTCAACAATGCGCGACCGTTCTGGCGTTTGTTAACAGGCGGCAGCCTTGGTTTCTCGCGCGCCTATCTGCACGGCGACTGGGATTCGCCGGACCTGGGTGCGGTCATGGAACTGGCGATCGCCAATGAACTGGCGTTGCGGCCGGTCCTTGCGTCCTCGCCGCTGATCGGCAAGCTTGCCTATCTTCGGCATCGACTTCGGCGAAACTCCCGCGCGGGCAGCCGTCGCAACATTGCCTTCCACTACGATCTCGGCAACGCGTTTTACGGCGCCTGGCTCGACGAGACGATGACCTATTCGGCCGCCGTTTTCGAGCATGAGGGGCAGCTGCTGCACGAGGCCCAACGGGCGAAGTACGACCGGATCCTGAAGGCGCTTCAAATCGGTCCGGAGGACCACGTGCTCGAGATCGGCTGCGGCTGGGGCGGGTTCATGGAACATTCGGCGTCGCACACCGGTTGCCGTATTACCGGACTGACGCTGTCAGCGGAGCAGGCGCTATATGCGCGGGAGCGACTGAAGGCTGCGGGTCTCTCCAACCGCACGGAGGTGCGGCTGCAGGACTATCGCGATTGCGAGGGACACTTCACCAAGGTCGTCTCGATCGAGATGTTCGAAGCGGTTGGCGAGGAGAACTGGCGGCTCTACTTCGATCGCCTGCGTCAATTGCTGGCGCCGGGCGGCCAAGCGGTGATCCAGGTCATCACCATCAACGAGACTCGCTTCGAGCACTACCGGCGCAATGCCGATTTCATCCAGACCTACATCTTCCCCGGCGGCATGCTGCCGTCAGCGACAATCTTCGGGGAACGGGCTGTCGCGTCCGCTCTGACGGTTATCGATTCATTCTCCTTCGGTCGCGACTATGAGAAGACGCTTTTGCACTGGGAGCGCGCATTCGTCGAGAACTGGAGCGTGATACGGCCGCTCGGCTTCGACGAACGCTTCTTTCGGATGTGGCGGTACTATCTGCACTATTGCGCGGCAGGATTTCGTACCGGCAGACTCGGGGTGTATCAGTTCCGCCTGGGAAGGCCGTAACCTCACGCGTCGTTGCGCAGCATGCGCCGGGTGAGCGCGAAGCGCAGGCGCGGAGGCAGCACTTTCAACACCTTCATCGCTATCTTCATCGTCCACGGAAAGACTATTTCGAAGCGTTCCTTGTCGAGGCCCCGCAGGATGTGGTCGGCCGCTTCCTCCGACGAGATCAGGAAAGGCATGGGAAAGTCGTTCCTTTGTGTCAGGGGCGTGTCGACGAAGCCGGGGTTGATTACGGTCATCCTAACACCGTGACGCTCGAGTTCTGGATAGAGCGCTTCGCACATGTTGATCAGCGCCGCCTTGGTGGCGCCGTAGCCAGCCGCACCGGGAAGGCCGGTGTAGCCTGCGACCGACGCTATGACGGCGATCTGCCCGCATCGGCGTGCCAACATCTGTGGCATCGTCGGTTCCAGGCAGTTGACAGTACCCATGATGTTGAGCCAGATCATTTCACCGATCTCTCCGGCGTCGAAACTTGCGAGGGTCTCGCGCCGGTAGGTTCCCGCACCGAAGATGGCGAGGGAGACCGGTGCCAGATTTGCCTCGATTGCGGCGAGAGCGGCAGTGGTTGCCTTGCGGTCGGTGACATCGAGCGGGTAGGGGTAGATAAAGCCCGGCAGCTCCGCCGCGAGGTTTTCGAGTGCGGCCGTGCTGCGGGCACTCGCAGCGACCGTCCACCCGTTCTGCGCCAGCCTAACGGCAAGGGACCGGCCAATGCCCGAGCTTGCCCCAGTAATCCAGGCCACCTTGCGTGGGATGTCCTTCCGGTCCGGTTTGTTGTTGCTAACCAAATTTAACCTCAGGTTTATGTGGAGCCTCCCCGATTACGGAGCCTGAGACGTTTCGGATCAGTCGGGTTCGCTTTCTGCTTGCCTCTTTTCACGTCCCGCGAAGTAGCTCGTCGTGCGCCAACCTATCGATCGGAAAGCACGAGCTACCGCAGGCTCAGGCGATGCGCAGCATTGAGCACAAGGTGCGCGGTACAGCATTGGCAAACCCATTGAACAGGGAACCCGCGCAGGGGAACATTTCTTGCCTTCACGTTTGAGGCTGCGTACCATTAGATCAAAAACGATTTGTTTCCGCCCCGCGAGCGAGCCTCTATTCGTTCTAGCAGCAGTCGCTACAGGTTATGTTACGACACTGTCGGCTTGAGACGAGACGCGGTACCCCTGGAATTTGGTCCTGAGCGTGTGGTCGACTGTCGCGAATTGACTACTTGATAGCTCATAAGCATGATGGATGCGATCTGCTGGAGGTGGAGCAATGCGGTCTATACGCGATATGTTGTCCAGTTCCGACGTTCCTCAGTCCGTGATCAAGGGTGTGGCTGTAGTAGGCGGATGTATCGCGTTAGCGACATTGGTTCGTGCAGCAATTGATCCTATTGTGACCGGAGTTCCCTTCATTACGTTCTTCCCGGCAGTCGTCCTCGCAGCGTATCTGGCTGGTCCCATTGCAGGCGTCGTGACGATGGCGATCGGTGGTGTGATCGCGGCATTTTTTTGGATTCCGCCGTTCCATTCATTGGCGCTTACGGCTGACGCCTGGTTCACCGTGTCCATCTATGCGTTCTTATGTGCCCTGCTTGTCTTTCTGATCCATCGTCTGCGGGTAACGGCGCGGCGAGCAAGGGTTGCGGAGAAGACCGCCCAGCTTTACGCGCGCGAAATGGCTCACCGGACCGCAAATCTGGTTACCCTTGTGCAGGCGGTGGCATCTATGACCTTCAGGAATGAAGGCTCCAACGAAGACCCGCGCCAAGTGTTCGATGCGCGTTTGACGGCGCTAGGACGGGCATTAACGGCACCATTGAGTGAGGATGGCGGTCAGGATGTGCTGACCATGATCAGATCTGTGCTCGCCCCCTTTGGAGACAGGATCTACGTTGCAGGGCAGTCAGTGGCCGTAGCGCCTGAGGTTTCTGCGCGGCTGTCGCTTGTATTTCATGAATTGGGGACCAATGCGCTGAAATATGGGGCACTAAGTGTCAGTTCGGGGAGCGTGAGCGTCGTGTCCTCTTTGAAGGACGATGCACTTGCGCTTGATTGGTGGGAAAGCGGCGGCCCGGTTGTGGAATCACAGCCCAAACGTAGAGGCTTCGGCAGTCGTCTCCTTCAAAGAGCACTTTCTAGTGACGCCGGATCTATTGAAATTGTCTTCGACGCTGCTGGAGCGAAAGCGCATATTACGATCAAGAAGTGCAAGCCCGTGGGCCGGGACGCTACGACTGCCACGATGAAGCCTACTGCCGGACGGCCGGGCTTACCCGGTCAGGCTTTCCAGTCGAACTCTTAGAGCGGACAAACCGATCGACAAGGACAGAACTAAGATTGCTCTTACGTCGGCGGCGATCCGCTGACATCAGGCTGAAGTCCTATCGGGTGACCACTCGAAACTCGCGGTTCTGCGATGCCGTTGTTGAAAGCGAGGCCAGTATGAACGGCACCAATGGTTTAAATCTCTTCGCAAAATTTACCACGGCGGTGGCCGACTGGTCAGGCGGCCGGCGACCTTCGTTCTAGCGGTAGCGCTGGTTGGGATTTGGGCGATTACAGGTCCACTCTTCGATCTTCGCGAAACGTGGCAACTCGTCATCAAACCTGTACCACCATAATCGCCTTTCTCATGGTCTTCGTCCTACAAAATTCCCAAAACCGTGACGGCAAGGCGCTGCAAGCGAAGCTCGACGAACTTATCCTCACGTAGCAGGCGCAGAACAAATTCGTTGACATCGAAAAGCTTGACGAGCAGCAGCTTCGAGAAACGAGCCAGAAACTGGCGGAGAAGGCCGCATGCGTCGAGGAAGCAGCTGATGGCATGATCGGTCAACTTCGTTAGGCACCCCTGTGACGTTCATCTGCAAGACGTGACAGTTCTTCCAATTCGAGACGCTCTATTCCAATCATATGGTCGCCAGCATCGCTCGCTCGTATGAGCTCGTCGACTTTCACCTGAAGCGCGGCCATATCCCGGTTCTGGGAGTGCTGCATGATTAGCAATAGAAGCAGTGTGACGACAGTTCCGAGCATGTTGGAAAGCAAAAACCACTGCTTCGGAAGTCCCCAAGCAAATCCCAAACTGATCCAAGCGATCACAACGCCGAGGGCCGTTGCTAGGACGAAGCTATGACCTGCTAGCCATGCGACGGTTTCAGACAGGACGAGAAAGATACGACCGCTTTTCATGGGTCAGAAATGGCTGAAATGAGCAGTGGTTCCGTGGAGGTAGGGTCCGCGCACCTTTCCAGTAAAGCATAGGAGCATTGCTTCTCGTATACAAAAGGCCGACCGCCATGGCTTGCAACCTGTGGGACCGCTGCAGGTAAAGGTAAATGGGAAAGGTTCCCAGGCGCCCAAGTTCACGCGCTGCCGAGGAGGTTGAATGACAATCTAATATCCATGGAGGCTGTCTGTTACGGCAACTGCGACGAATCTTGCAAACCATTCTCGTCGTTGAGGGAGCAGAGGTCTTAAACTCGGGCCCAAACGCTCCCACTGTTGGAAACGGCGGTTTCTTCAGCAGCCGACCTAGATCTTAACCCGCGCGCGGTGGCGTCGCTTTGAGGTTCCTGATGGAGCGAGCTGTACCGTTCGGTTACTTATAATACTAATGCGGACGGTAACAATTTCGTATGTAATTATCTGCATGTTAAAGTAACGGCGATCACCAAACGGACATGAGGTCCCTGATGACTACGCTTACGAAAGATGAGTTCCAGATACTCTCTCGTGCTGTCGTTCTTTGGTATCGTTTCTATGGCTTGTCGCCGGTTGAGTATCGATCTGCAATATTATGCAGGGAAGCAGTCGATCTTTATCGGGAAGGAACCACAACTTCAGAAGCTGTTGCGGATGAACTCATCGCCAGGTATAGCGCCGAAAGCTTCCCGCTCAGGAAGTCGTCAGGCGCACGGGACGGCATCGAGGTGTCGTCACAAAGAGCGAAGAGCGCTGATCAAACGACCGAGATCAGTTGGCTTTCCCAGCGTCGGTACATCCCTTAAAGTGGGATGCCGTTCAAGCTCGGATTCGTGCAAGGCACTGGTGAGGACGAAAGGCACCTTCATCGACGTCAAAAGATTGGCGACAGGTGTCACCATCTCGTTTTCAAGAGTGACATCAAGAACAGCCGCAAAAGGACGTTGATCGTTTATGATGCGAAGGGCGTCATCGACAGTCGACACCGGTCCGAGCACCGCGAAGCCGCCCTCGGTCAAAGCGCGCTTCACCTCCATCGCGATGAAGTATTCATCCTCGACGATAAGGACTGTGTTGCTATCTGCTTCAGCATTAGAACGTGTGCTCATTACTGCAACCTTCAAATCGGGAGACTGAACATGGCGGTAAAACCTTCAGCCCCGAAGTTAAGTTGCACCGTCCCGCCAAGATGCGCGGACATTCCTTCTATCAGTTCTCGTCCGTACCCTCTGTGTATCGGCGGCGTGATTGTCGGTCCGTCCGTCTCGCGCCATTCGCATTTCAGGTATGTTCGGCCTTGCGGAACTCTTTCCAAAGACCAGTTTATGTTCACTCTCCCGGTGCGGCTCGCCAACGCTCCGTGTTTCGCTGAATTGGTGGCCAGTTCATGAAATATCATGGTGATTGACAGAACCTTCGAGGCTTTGATTTCGATGGCGGGCCCCTGGAAGCTAACTCGATTTTCTGTCGGTTCTCCAATAGTCTGCCTGAGAAGCGTTTCGAAATCAGTCGAAATGACAGTCGCGGCTATCTCCTGAGCGCGGAGGGTCACTTCAAGCCGCGCTAAAAAGCTATCGCGGTATTGGACGCCGGTGCGACCCTCTGCCTCGGTATCACTGGCTAGAGCCCTGACTATCGCGAACAGGTTCTTCATTCGATGCCGCATTTCCGAGATAATGAAATCTTTCTCTGCATCGTGGCGCTGCTGTTCCGTGACATCATCGAAGCTGACAAGGATACTCATGCTATTATCGTCTGGGTGAGCAAGCCGCCGTGCATCGATGAGGAATGTTCTCTTTCCGATTGTCGGGAAGTCATGCTTCACTTCGAAGCCGATAACCGCTGCGGCTCTAGGGATGACCTGGGAGACAAGCTGCCGAAGTTCCGGAATGTCCCATTGCCCGTTGCCGAGCTGGAAGAACGTTGCCCCAACGATGTCATCGCTAACGACCCTGAACTTTTCGAGAAAGGCATGGTTTGCGGTCGTGACACACATTGTTTGGTCAAGAACTACCACGGGCTGGGTCATCGTATTAACAATGCCCTGCGCCTGGACGTGTCCAGCCCTTAGCAAGCGGTAGAGGTCTTCCAGCATCATTTGGCAACTTTCCACCAGCGAACGGCAATGATGATAGCTAAATAATGCAGCGGACTGGCTCAGCAAGTCCAGTTAGCAAAGAGGATGTTCGGCGAATGCTGGCCTGGATGGCCGCCCTTCGCCGGGCCGGCCGATGCGGAAAGCGCCTATGTTGCGGCTTTCTTCAGAGACGCCCATCAGATGTCTTCAGTCGTCCGAGACCACCCCCTTCTCGGGCCGTTACAGAAGGCGGTGGGAAAATATAAGGCGACCCTTGTGCGATCCCTGAACCCGACCGCAGCAGACTCATTTGCGAGGCGCGAACATAATCCGAACTATGGCGAGACCCGGCTCTGATGGCGAAATCCGGGCGGGTCCTGGTCGCGGCGCAGTCGGCTCGGGAATACGACATTACTGGCTTCGACGGCTACAGACTTATCCCCTTAACAGCGACGGATTTTGGGAAAAGCTGAGCGTTGTAAGTGTCTAAATAGTGAATTGTCATCGGTGATTGGGCACGGCATCTTCGCTCTGAAACCGAGGTCCGTATGTGACAGTGGGCAGAAGGTGCGCAAAATCATCATGACAATCGTGGTAATAAGTAACCGCGATACTCATGACAAGCATTTCGTATCGCCGCCACGGCCGACCTTCGGCCTCTACGCGCGCTTGATTCCGCAGTGAGCAGCACCAGGGCCCGGGTTCCGGGCTTCGAATACAGCAGGCATCCAACAATGCCGCATGTTGGTCGACGCGATCGGGACAGAACGGTGGTTGAGGCCAGATGGAACGGCTTGGATCAAGCCGGAACTTTCATACGACCGCATGGTGACAGAATGTTTCCTGCTCGATGGCCGCGATTTGGGGGCGGAGCTGGTTCGTAGTAGCCTAGCTCTGGACTGGCCCCAGTTCTTCGACGGCAAGTACAGGCGCTTGGAGCCCGAAGACGCCCAACGTAAGCTGTGGCGCGCTCATGCTCGTCAACGCGGCATGCTTTCGAACTCAGGACGATGGTTAGTAATCGACCAATCTCAGATCGAGCGCATGCCGTCGGGCGGGTCGCGGCAGTCTTAATACGGTTATCAGCGGCGCGATTGGATTCTTGCTTCAGACCAGCGTGGACAGACAGCGCTTCTTCAAGTCCGAAAGCACGAACCCGCCTCGGTCGCGCGGCCTGGGCAAGCCGACTTCGAAAACGTCCCGGATTCTTCCGGGATTGGGCTCCATGACCAAAACCCGGTCGGCAAGGTAAAGAGCCTCCTCGACGTCGTGGGTCACGATGACGATCGAGACGCGGTTTCTCTCCCAGATAGTTAGCAGTTCGTCCTGGAGGCGCATCCTCAGAATCGAGTCCAGCGCGCCGAACGGCTCGTCCATGAGGAGGATGTCAGGTTCTTGTGCAAGGGCCCTGGCGATCGCGGCGCGTTGGGCCATGCCGCCCGAGAGCTGTCTTGGATACGCTCTGGCGTAATCGCCAAGCCCGACGAGATCGAGGTAGTACCGTACCCGCTGGCGTCTGGCCGACGCGGAAAGATTGGTGTTGTCAAAGGCAAGGCCGATGTTGCTCTCGACCGTCAGCCACGGATATAAACGGTGATCCTGGAAGACCATACCCACCTTTGCGGAAGCAGAACCGTCCGGACCGCCGCGTATGATGGAGCCGCGGTAAGCGTCATCGAGGCCGACAATCAGCCTGAGCAGCGTGGATTTTCCACATCCCGAAGCCCCGACGATGGCGACGATTTCGTTGTGCCGGACCTGAAAGCTGACGTCCTTCAGCACCGGACGCGACGCGCCCTCCAGGACGTAGGACTTGCTCACATGCTCTATGGAAAGGGCGTTTATCATATTTCTCGGTTCCAGGGAGACAGTTTCGAAGTGGCGAGGCGGATGGCAGCGGCGAGAAGCACCCCGCCTGCGGCCAGGGCGAAGACCCCGATGATCACGATGTCCATGCGGAATTGATCGCGGGCGCTTGCGATATAGCTCCCAAGGCCTCGACCATTTCCGATCGCATACTCCGCTCCTATGGTGCCGATCCAGGCAGACAGCGCGGCTATCTGCAGGCCTACGTAGATGTTCGGTAGGGCGGCGGGAAGATAGAGGCGGAGGATGCGGGTCGTCGGGCGAAGAGCCAGCGTCTCAGCAACTTCGGCCAACGGCCTGGGAACCTGTCGGATACCTTGCTCGGTCGCCAGGAAGAGTGGGAAGAATGCCGATAGGGCCGTGAACACGAGCTTCGTGCCTTCTCCGTTGCCGAACCACGCGGTGAGCAGCGGTATCCAGGCGAACAATGCGACCTGGCGAACCGTGTGAATTGTCGGAGCAAGTCCAAGACCGGCGGCCCGGTACATGCCGGCGACGTAGCCAAGAATAAGGCCAGCCACGCCTCCGAGGAGGCCGCCCGCGAAAACCCGTAGGATGCTCGCCAAAAGCGCCCCCCACAGTTCGCGACCTGAAGCGTCCAGGAAAGGTGTCTGGATTACCTGCCATGGACTCACTGCCATAGGCCCGGAGAGGAGGTCCGTGGAAGAGGCAAGCCACCATATCGCCGCCGCGATTATGGGCACGACCGCACCACGTGGAAATCTTGTTCGGAGAAGAGGTTCAGCCATTTGCGGCACTCCGCTTGCATATGAGGGCCTCAGCCCGCTTGAGGAGGATGTCCAACACGAAGCCGACGACGCCGACGACGATCATGCCGACAATGACGATATCGAGTTGGAAGAGGGTGCGGCCCCAGGCCATCATATAGCCCAGGCCGTCGGTGCCTGCGAGCATTTCGACGACGATAAGCGATATGAACGCCTGGCTGAGCGAAAGCCGGACGCCGCTCGCGATGAACGGAGCCATCGCCGGGATAGTCAGCTTGAGGAACCGGGTTCGTTTACGAAGGCCCAGAACCTGTGCGACCTCCGTCAATCCGGCCGGGATGTTTCTTGCCCCCTCGGCCGTGCTGATGGCCATCGGCACGAAACAGGCTTTCGCGAGTATTACGATCTTCAAGCTTTCTTCGATGCCAAGAAGCAAGATCAGTACTGGCAGCCATCCGAGCGAGGGAACGGCGGCCAGCGCCCGGAATGTCGGCCCAAGGTAGGCGTCGGCCGTTCTGGACTTGCCGATGAGAAGACCAAAGAAGAACCCGAGTGTGGCTCCGATCAGAAAGCCTTCCGCGATGCGCCGGAAACTTACGGCCGCCGCCGCGATGATGTCGCCGCTCGCCAGCAGGTCCAGGAACGTCTGCACGACCCAGTCTGGCCGGGGCAGAACCTGGGGCGAAACCAAGCCGTTGATTGATGCCCCCCACCAGAGCGCGACCAGCGCGACGGGCAGGGCGAGGATCAGGAGGCCGGTCCCGACAAGGGACTTCGCCTTTGTGAACACGTCCGGAGCCGCCTGCACGACAGAAAACTCGTCTTCAGCTCCGAACGTAGCCATGTGATATCCGATCAATTCTGAAGTACGCCGGCCGCCGAGCGATCTGGCCAGAGCGACTGAAGGTTCAGTGTCTTGACCGCGTTGTCGACGTAGGTGGGGTCGACCCAGGCGTCGAGATCGACGTCGCGGCGGATCAGCTTCTGCTCGCGGTTAAAGGCAATTGCGCTGCGGTAGCGGGCTACGAAGAACTCATCGAGACGCGGATTGTACTTTTGACCGAGTTGGCTGCCCGAGTTCGACTTGCTGATCACCTCGATCGGCGTTCCGGCACGAGACCATATTTTGAAGGCCTCGTCGCGGTTCTTGTCGTCGGCCAGCCACTGCGCCGCCTTGACGAAACCCGTCACTACTTTCTGGGTGGCCTCGGGATACGCCTTGCGGAACTTGTCGGTGACCAGAAAAGCGCCGAAACCGTCCCCCGATGCGCCGGCTTCCGAGGACTTGTAGAAGATTTTGGCGACACCCTTGTCTTCCAGCGGCAGAAGGAAGTCCGCGCCAAACACCGCATCCACGCTTTTCGCCGCAATAGCTGCGAGCTGGTCGGCGTTCTTCAGGTCGACGATCGTGATGTCCTTCTCTGACAAGCCAGCGTTCTTCAACGCGGTTATGAGGCCCCAGTGAATGATCGTCGCCTTCTGAATTGCAACCTTCTTGCCCTTCAGGTCAGAGATCGACTTGATCTCGAGGTCAGGCCGGGCGGCACCGAAGATGGTTGTTCCGCCGTAGGAAGCCAGGATCACCGTGTCTAGGCCGTTTGCCTTGCCGATGATGTTCGGTACTGCGCCGTAGGATGCGAAATCGAGCTGTCCGTTCGACAGGGCCTCGTTGATTGCCGGACCGGTTCCGGTGAAATAGGTGAACTCGACCTTTGTGGGCGTGCCCTTGAACTCATCGGCGATGAAGCCCTTTGCGTCGGCGATCGCCTGCAAACCGACACCGAACGGGGTGCCGAAGCCGAAACCCACGTCGCCGAAGCGGATTGTACCTGGCGCGTCCTCCGCGTGCGCGGTTGCCGCGCCAAACGTGACGGTCGCCGCCAGCAGGAAGGTTGAAAGAAGCCGTCTCATTTGTCTCTCCAGTTAGGGGGTAATCGTTCCGGTCTCGAAAATCCGGTAGCTCAGGTCGCCCGCGGTGCCGCGCGGTTTTGCATTCTTCCAGCCCATCTCGCGACGGAAGCTGCCCATGACGCCTCGGGTCACAAGCTCGCTCTCGGTCGAGCCCTCGATCGCCTCCGATAGCGGCGAGACGTAGAGCGCATCCGTTGGGCAGAAGAGCTCGCAAAGAAAGCACGTCTGACAGTCGGATTGACGCGCGATGACAGGAATGCCGCCGGGTATGGCATCGAAGACATTGTCCGGGCATGCTTCGACACAAAGGTCGCACTTGATGCAGCGATCCTCGCTGACGATTTCGATCATGATGCTGCACTCAATTGCTGCTGAGATTGGAGAGACGCCCAGACTTCGCCGGTACCGCCGGAGTCGATCGAGCGAGAAAGGAGAGGGTTGGTTTCCGGGAAGTCGGTCCGGCGCTGAAGGCCTCGGCTCTCCTGCCGAAGCAGCGCGCTTTCGGTTGCCCAGCGTGCCGTTGCGATCAAGGCTTCCGCCTCACGGACCTTCGCCGCCGGACCGGAGCGCCATGCCGTGTCGCGCCACAGGTCGGAGAGCGACTGAGCCGCGCGCGAAAGGCTATCGTGGCTCCTGAAATAGCCTCCGTCCAACGGCAGGATTTGCTCCTTGGCTTGTTCCAGGACGGCGTCCAAATCTCCATGGGCTGTGGCGGCACTAACTCCCGCTCGCTCGTTGGCTGGGCGGACATGTCTCGACTTCCAGGTCGCGCCGAGAGAGCGCACGAACTTGGCGGCGTCCTCTCCCGCCCACGAGCCGGTCGCAATCGCCCAGCTAGAATTGGGTCCGCCGCCACCGGTCGATGCGCCGGACATACCTTGTCGCGTGGCCGCGTCGCCAGCCGCAAATAGGCCGGGCACAGTGGTCGTCGATCGGTCGTCGATCTTCAGGCCGCCGGTCCCACGGACGGTGCCCTCGTGCCGAAGGGTAATCGGGAAGCGCTGGGTGAAGGGGTCGACGCCCATCCGGTCGAACGGAACGAAGATGTTCGGTTGGCCTTTGCGGAAACCTTCCTGGAGGCGAGCGTCGGCTTTGTCGAGAATGGCGTAGACGGGACCCTTGATCAGTTCACTTGCCACGACGGCCTGTCGGTCTCCGGGTGCCGTAAGAACGTTGCCCGCTTTGTCGCTGAACGTGCCCCAGAAATAGACAACGCCTTTTGTAACGCTCGAATAAGCCGGCGAGATGCCATACTGCGCCGAGAACTCCATTCCCGAAAGTACCGCGCCCGCTTCGGCGGCCATGAGATAGCCGTCGCCAGTCAGGTTGTTGGTACCAATTGCGCCGCTCAGGAACGCGCAGCCCCCAGTAGCGATGACGACTGCGCCTGATCGTATCTCCAGGGTCTCGCTGGTGCGGCGAAAGCGGGCGATCGCCCCAGAGACCGCGCCCTCTGAAACCAGGAGCTCCTCCACGGGACAATGATCGATGACCTTAACGCGGGCCTTGATGAGCTTTTGACGCATGAACCGAAGGTAGTCGGGACCACGAAGCATTCCGCGGTAAGGGCGCCCATCCTCGTAGCTAGGGAAGTCGTATCCCCACTCCGCCAGGAGATCGAGGTTCTGCAAAGTACGATCAAGCACGCGTTCAATGCGTTCGGCCTCTGCGAAACCATGGCCAAGGCGAAGTCTCTGACCGACGGTCGCCGCCCGTTCGGTGCTGCCACGACGCGTATAAATCGTCGTTGTATTGCCCGCGGCCGTTGCCCCGCTTGTGCCGACGTAACCTTTCTCAACCAGGACTACGCTTGCGCCATTTGAGGCTGCGTTCCAAGCAGCCCAGCAGCCCGCCGGCCCTCCGCCGACGACAAGCACGTCCGTCTCGATTTGCATTGCTTTATTACCCATGGTCTCTCGCATTCGTGGCAAAGACTACAAAGACGATAGATATTATCGAGATAACTTGTGTCGGATCATGTTTGTTAAAGGGAAATATTTTTCCCCATTCCCAATTTTGCTGGATAGGAAACGCTTCAAGGTGGCTCACGGTGTTGTGTTGGATCGTCCGACTTTCCGACCTTCAGCACGACGCCGTGCGCCGCGAAGCCGATGCCAGGCGATCACGGGGCCCGAGATCTCAGGATCTGGTTCAAAATCCCGTTTTGTTGACATCATTAGATGAGCAGTATGACGCGCCAACGTCGCTGGCGGCGAATAGACCGTTCTTTCTCGTAATTGTTTGGGGCTGATCGCGCGCTCGACGATATTGGAGGCATGGCGTTCATTTGGGATCAGTATCAACGCGACCGTCGCTGCACCTGGAGCGACGCGATCCACTCTGGGCGATCAAGGCTTTGCGTGACGAGCCGCTACCTCAGATCTTTTAAGTCTCGCCGAGCGCGTCGCGGACTTCTGGCCACCGACTGGCAGGGGTGACGAGTTCGCGCACGGATCACCAGGGCATCTAGATTCAAGAGAGCGGGCTCGGGACGTTAGACCGCGCGATATCTTCATTCCGATCTTCATATCGACTCACTCAAGGTAAAGAGCCGGAATTTTCATTAGGGATGAGCAAGCAATCGATTGCTGCGGAGAGGAGCCAGTCTGATGGTTCGTCGCTGTCGGAAGAGAGGCTGGGGCGTTGCCTCTGGAGAGTCCCGAGCCTCCCTTCCTCTGGCGTTCGACCTTGCCGCAATAGCTGCTCGGTCCTCGCAGCCCGCCATCTCGGGTCAGGTCGCGACGCTAGCCATGAATTACATAATAGGCAAGTTCGGCGTCATGGAAACCTATTCTTAGGCAATGGGTTAACGCCGGAGCCTCGATCACCTCATGCGTAGTTTACGAAAACCTACGATGGCGCGCGTGCCGTCGTTGAGGAACATGGCTGAGGGTACGGCATTGGCCTCAACTACGCGCGGCACATGATCAGGGACGTTCCGATCTGCAAAAGCAGGTGTCCGAGACGAGCGACACCCTTCACCAGTTCCAGGCTGATTTCAACGCCACAAAGACCCTCCTGCCTCCGCTCCAGTTCAAACACGAGCAGCAGGAGCTTGCAGGCGCCGAAAACAAGGCTTCCATTGGCGAGACGAACAAGCGGACTGATCGGGTCGTGGAATTTTTCGGCGGCAAGCTGGACACGGTGCTCGCCACCATGAACAAGATTGCGACACGGGTGGAAGTCTTGGGAAGCAAGATCGACGATGCCAACAAAGCATAAGACGATCTACCGGACGCCGATCGTCAGGCCCTTAAATAAAGACCCCACCAGAAGGCGGGTCCGATGCAAGCGGCCCGCAAGTTTCGGGGTGCGGGACCGCCGGTGCATCGAGCACTGGCGCCCTGGGGAGAGCGCCACATAATCTGTGATCCCCAATTAATTAGGGGTCAAGTCTGAATCGAAGTGCCAGGCGCATATTGGCCAGCGCCATCGACAGGCTTTCGCGCGTGTTGAAGCCGGCCTCCATCAGGTCTAGTGCTGTGGCGGTTACAGCGCGGGCGCACTCGCTCTCCGGGTCGGTTTGGTTGGCATGACACCACGCGCTGACGACGGAAGTCAGGATCTCAACCTCTTTGTCTTCTAATCTGACGAAGGTGGGAAATTGCATGGTAACGCTCCTCCCATAGTGGCAAGAGCGCTGAGGGGTCTCTCAATCGGACCGTGCCGTGCATCTGGTCCAACGACACATAGTACGCCTCATTCGCACGAGGGTGGCGGAAAAAGAAAGGCCGGAACGAGACCTGTGCCCCGGCCTTCCTCGATGCATCTCAACAACAGACTGCCGGTGCCTCCCGTGGCAGCGTTGGAAACGCAATAGGGCAAAAGTAACGCCCACTGGACTGGATTCAAGTTAACTCGGTCCGCGCTGCTGAGAATGACGGTGATTTCTTGAGGCCGGTTCCGGAAGCTCCGAGGGGTTTTACACGCGAGGGGCGTGCCGGAGCATTCCGGTATCCGATGGGCTTGGACGGGACAAGTTCCGCGTGTTCAAGCCTTCGGGCCAAGGCCCGATTCTGCTCAGCCCTTGGCCAAGGACCTTTCGACCCTGCGCCGCCGCCGCCAAATCCGTACTCGACCCGCCGACGATCACCCATCAGTTGCTGAAAAGATATTCGTAAAATGTCGTATTATTTGACTGTTTTAACTGTGCTTACTCATCCTGAAGCCGTTGCGGAGTTCGCGAATGGTCATATAAGGCCATATCGAACTAACGATTTCGGGAACGGCGCTGGCTTATGACCTTTCTTGCGAATGTATCGGGCGCGATTTGGCGGCCGATAGCGATGAGATTGGCCGCAGTCGGTATCGCGCTTTGCTTGGTAGGATGGGCCGTTCTAATGCTCGTTTGCCTTTTCCTAGTATCATTGGACTCGGCAACCGAGGAGTCCCAATCGTTCCTGAGCCCTCCCGCGTCCGAGGCCCACAAAAAGACCCCGCCTGGGCACAAGCGGGGTCAGGACTCGATATGAAAGGAAACGGCAGGGAAAAGAAAAGCCGCCGTTTCGGTTGATCAACGACGGAATTCTTGTTCGTTCCAGCACCTGACGAAATAATTGCCCCGCCGGCGTGATGGCGAAGCGGGGCTGGTAAGCATAGCAGATGCATTCAAGGAATCGGCAAGGAGGGGCAAGCCGTTCCAAGCGAGATAAACCAGCGACCGTCGTTTGTTCCGTCGCCGATCAAAAAATGGGTCTATGGAATCGGACCTTTTTTGGCGTACCGACCGCCCCGCTCAGGTCAATGTCTTCCTTACCCCTTAAATGCGGTCTAGAATGCAGCGTGCTTTCGGGACCGCTCTCCCGAGGGTGCTTTCTCATAACTGGCCCCTGCGCGTTACCCCGCCGAGGGGCCCTTCTTTTTCGGGAGCGGAAATATCATTAGCGGAGCCATAGATTAGGGTTTTGAATGACCAGGCTTCGGGGTTGGGACAAATGAAACCTCGGAGGCGCACACACGCAAGCGCACGGGGAAATCCGGCCTGTCGCGATCAGTACACCCACCTGAATGGGCCATTCCCCTCAAGCCCCCTCGCCGCCGGGGATCATCGACGCAAGGATTGGGTGTTGCGCAGATCATATGTCTCACCTGACACATCAGTGCGTCGTTCCCCTGCGCCTTGTGATGTACTGGGGGTCAACCAGATCGTCGGCCTCCTCGGGAAGGAATGGCCTATGGGATCATTGCTAGCGTCAAACATAGAGCGGAGTAGGAAGTTCTCCAGCTCAGAACACAAAAGCCCGGCGTGCTTGGGGGCGGGCGCCGGGCCTGGATTGCGGACCTACATGTTGGGCGAAGCTAGGTCCCACAGCGTATCTGCTAAGCGCTGCAATGAGTGAACCGGCGGGACGCGGGAAGAGTGAACCGGCGGGACGCGGGAAAGTTCCGACTGTTTTAGTAATTGCTTAACCAACGGCAGCTACAGTCAGATCGTCACGGACGATTATCGTGACAGCAGGCAACATCTACATGCATGACTCGAAAGGCTCGCCCACTGCGCTTTAGGGCGAGCCTTTTCTTATGGCACGATGCCTGGTCTGCGATGGAATTGGATAGATCTGACGCGCGAATGCCCCGTCTCGATATATCTCTGCACCGTCGTACGAGAGCAGCCAAGCTCCAACGCGATCCGCCTAGTGCCCCAACCCAGCTTCTTGAGCCGCAGCATCGCAGTCACCTCGTCCGGTTCGAGCATCGCTTCTCTCCGCGCTAATCTCGCAGAGATCTTCGTACCTGTCTCGACGTCCATCAGTCCCTCCTAAGGTATTAAAGGGGGACCAGTTTTAGGTGTCGCTACCGGACCAGTATGTCGGCTAACGACAGTCTCCAGTATTCTCCGTATAAGCCTTCTGGGCCTCCACTCGGACAATTGTCTGCGAGCGCACTCGTCACATTGAGTTAATTGTCTTTTTAGGCTTCGCCTGATGTAATCGAGCGATGACCAAAGTTCCTTCATCAAAGCCGCTTTTGGCAGACGAAAAGCCGCTCCGCAGCAGAGCGCGAAAGCCGCGCGATCCATCGCAACCAAATCTTCCTTTTGATCCCATGCCGGCTCGCATAGAGCCGTGCCTGGCTCTGTTAAAGCCGCGTCCACCAGTCGGGCCAGATTGGCTCTATGAAGTCAAATGGGATGGATATCGGATCGCGCTTCACCTCAACAACGGCAATGTGCGGATCCTCACCCGTGGCGGTCACGACTGGACCCATCGATTTCCCGGTATCGAAGCAGACGCCAAGCGCCTTGGCGTTGGATCGGCTATCCTAGACGGCGAGGCAGTCGTCCTCGACGAGATTGGACGCTCTAACTTCGGAAAGCTCCAGCAGTCGCTCGGCGGCCGAGGTGGCAAGCTCAATTCCGGCGCTTCCATTATGTTCGCCTTCGATCTTTTGTATTTCGACGGGCACGATATCCGCAGCCTCGAACTCACAGCTCGTCGCTACTTCCTCCAATCGCTCCTAAAAAATGAGACGGGCGCTATCCGTCTGTCGGAGACCATTGACGGCGACGGGCGCGATATCTTCGACGCGGCCTGCGCGCACGACCTTGAGGGCATCATCGCGAAATACAAGGATGCGCCATATCGCTCTGGCCGGTATGGCGAGTGGATCAAGGTCAAGTGCACCCAGTCAGACAGCTTCATCGTTGTGGGCTACGAGCATTCCACGGTGGCACGATCGGGTATCGGCAGCCTCCTACTGGCCGCCCGCAAGGGAGATGATTGGGTTTATGTCGGTTCGGTCGGGACGGGCTTCAACGAAGGCAGCGCCGGGCATCTTCGCAAGACACTCGATCGGATCAAGCGGAAGGCGCCACCCGTCAAATATGAGGGGAGGCGCAAAAATCTCGTATGGGTCCAGCCTACACTAATTGTCGAGATCGAGTATCGCGCCTGGACGCATGACGGCAAGCTGCGCCACGCGTCCTATAAGGGTCCGCGCGAAGTTCAGGACAATGCGGCGGTGTATGAGATGGTGGCCGATCCCGCAGGCTAGCGCACGCAATCCATATTCTTGTTGACCTTACCACCTCTTTCGGTCCTGACGTCCTTCAGCTGTCTGCAGTCGATTTTTTCGGTAGGGTCGGTACGATTGGGGTCGATCGCCTGCATGTTAGATGATTTTCCGAAACCACCTGGGTTTGTGATGCTCTCCTGCTGGGAGGTCGAATCCTTCTGGCCGAGCGACGGACCTGCCTCGTCAGGTAGAGACTGCGCCAATAGGGGCGTGACAAAGGTCATTGCGGCGACTGCTAGGGGGATGCGAGCACGCACTGACGACCTCCGCGATTTGTTTTGTTAGAAACCGCGGCGCTGCCAAGTTGTTCCTCGCGACCGCGGATAGCTTTCATCAAAACCGCGTTCTGCACGGCGGTATTATTTCCGTCATGAAGTCGGCTGTACCTTTGTGAAAAGCCAGTTCGTATTTTGCGTTATTATGGAGCAATTGCCACCAACCGATAACGATGCGGCGTTGGCAGCTCTGCGCAAAGCGGTCATGAGGCCGCGTTCGCCTTGCGCGCCCGAGGTGACTGTGACTATGCCCTTCCATCAGAAATCCGTGCTTTCACGCGGAACTGCAGGAACCAGGCTCCTGATGCCAAGGGAGAAGCTCAAGCGGCGCAAACCGCAAGGCGAGAGTACCGATGTAGGAGACTGGGACGGACCGCCCCGTATGAACGTCGAGGATCCTGTAATGGGTCGGAGCAAGGGGGAGGATCAGCTGGTCGTATTGTTTGGAACAACTGGAAACAGGATGACTTCGGGAAGTACGACAGACGAGCCGCTTCGCGCTCGTGGAGATCAGTGTATAGCCGACCGGTGTTTACATAAACTGCCTTGGTGTCGGTCAGATGGATGACTCACGCCGCTTTCCGACCTTTTTGAGGTCGGCTTGGATGCTCTTGTTCAATTCGCCAATAATATTTGACGACGTTAAACGCGAGGCCGGATGTTGCGCGCTTTCTCGCGCGCGCTCATTGAATTTCATTGTGAAGGATGCTGCGCGACCGCTGGCCAATTCTTCGCGACAAGCCTCGCCGAAATCGAGAAGAAAATTCATTGTGCCGGAACGAGCGAGGTCGCGAATTTCAGAAAGTGAGCGATTGGGGGTCAGGTAGGCTTCTACGATCCTCTCCATCGCTAGCTCCGCTGCGTCCACAACGACTGTGGAGGAGACCAGGCGCATTTGAGCGACCAATGCATAAAGCAGAACGAGGTCGGAGACGTCGTCCTTTTGATGGCTGAGGGCATCACCATAAAGCCTCGTGGCCTCGGCTATGAAATCCGAAAAAAGCTTCTCGCGTTTGGCGCCCTCGACTTCGCGATGCTTTTCCATCACCTGTGACCGATGTGTCACCCAGGCGGTAGCGAAGGAGGCCAGCCCGCCAATCGCAACCCCGACGAGGCCAATCAGGGCAGAAATATATGCGTCCATGAGATTTTTCCTCTCGGAGCGAGAGCAGCATGCGCCAGGAGTTGACTAGGCCGCTCGCCAAGCTCCGTGCCCGGCGACCTTCATCGGTTCTTCTATTCCGTTAGCGGAGGCCCGACCCAGACACCTTCGGGCATCGCGGGTATGCTGTTCACCAGTCCTTCGAGCATTCCGTGGAGGACGCTCTCGGTAAGCTCCTCCATCTTGTCGCTGGGTCCGACCAAGCGGTCTACCAGCAGTAGGGTTAGGCCGTGCATTTGAGACCAAAAAACGAGGATCGCGCCATCGATGGTTTGCGCGTTGGCCTCGCTTTCTTCAACTCGGCGCCCGAGAGCACCGTCAGAAATCGCGCTCACTATGAGAGCTTTCATGGTGTAAGCCGCGGTTCGTTCGATCACCGGACGGCTTTCGTCCTGACCGCCAAGGTAGCCGCCGAACATCAATCTGTAGAGCGCTGGGTTGCCGACGCCGCCGCAGACATATGCGCGCGCCATAGCTGCGAGCCTCTGACGAGGGCTGTCGAGTTCCTTGATCGCTTCGGCCATTCGCGTCGCCAGCAGCTCAAACCCAATTGCCGAGACGGCGGCCAGCAATTCGCGCTTGTCGGCGAAATGCTTGTACGGGGCGTTGTGACTGACACCTGCGCGGCGCGCGAGCTCCCGAAGCGAAAACTCGGTGCTCTGGAACTCGCTTAGAAAGTCAAGTGCAGCCTCCACGATCGCCCTGTGAAGGTCGCCGTGGTGATAGGGCCGCTGTTCTTTGGTGGAAATGTCTTTGGGCATAAACCTCCATTAAGTTTCCAAGTTGCTTCTGTCAACTTTTTTCGCCGCCGATGTTGACATTGACCACTCTTGGCTTTAAGTGGCTGCTGTCAACATTGGCGCATGCCCGCTGTGCGCGTCAATTTGAGCCGGCGGACATCGCGGCTCTCTTTGTGAAACCCAACGTTACCGGAGCAAAGATGCAGTCCTTACGATTGCTGGGAATTGGCCTCGTCTGCGCAGTTCTTACTGCCTGCGAGGAGAAAGCCGAAGTGGCTCCCCCGCCGCAGCAGGTCCGCGTCGTTGCGGCGGCGGAGACCCGCTACCAACCGGGAGCCGAGATCACTGGCGAGGTGAGAGCGCGGATCCAGACAGAGCTCTCGTTTCGCGTCAGCGGCAGGGTTGTCGAGCGAAAGGTCGACGTCGGGTCGCACGTCCACGCTGGCGACGTCCTGGCACGGCTTAACGACACGGAACAGCAAGCCGACGTCAGCGTCGCTCGGGCGGCACTGGAGTCCGCGCAGGCGGTACTCGCGCAGAAGACGCTTGCGTTCGAGCGGGCGAAGTCCCTGCTGCAATCCCAGGCCGTCCCGCGGGCGATCTTTGACGACGCCCAGAAGGAGCTGCTGAGCGCGCAGGCTTCCCTCGAGGCGGCCGAGGCCGCGCTTGCGACCGCCGAGGACGCTCTGTCCTACACCGAGTTGAGGGCGGCCGCGGACGGCATCGTCACCGCCCGCGGTATCGAGACGGGGCAGGTGGTGTCGGCGGCGCAGTCCGCCTTCACGCTCGCCCATGACGGCCCGAGGGATGCTGTGTTCGATGTCTTCGAGGCGTTCTTCATCGACGGCCGACCGCTGAACGACGTCGAGGTCGCGCCTGTTTCCGATCCCGCGCACGACGTGCACGCCAGCATCCGCGAGGTCTCTCCCGTGATCGATGGGAAGGGCGGCACGATCCGGATCAAGGTCGGGCTTCAGGAGGCCGCGCGATGGCCGCTCGGGAAGCCCGTGGTGGGCAAGCTGCTGGCCACTCCGCGCGAGGGAATTGTGCTGCCTTATACCGCGATCGCATCAGCCGAAGGCGAACCCGCCGTGTGGCTCGTCGATCCCCAACACCATTTGGTTTCGCTCCGCAAGATATCGGTCGGCCGGTACCGCCAGAGCGACATCGTCGTCACCCAAGGCGTTGCGCCGAAGGACCTGGTTGTCACCGAAGGCGGCAAATTCCTCAAGGAAGGCCAGGCAGTCGCCTGGGAAGGCAAGTGAGATGGCACTCGTGCGCATATGCAGCTCTCTTTCAATTCTCCTCTCAATTCCACTGCTTGTCGGCTGCGATCAAAACTCCGCCGCAGGAGAGCAGCCGGGACCTCGCCCCGTCAAAGTCGTCGTGGCTTCGGCCGAACGGAACCAGGCACCCAGCGTGCCAGGGATCGTACGAGCTCGCATCGAGACCGATCTGGCGTTCCGGAGCTTGGGGCGGATGGTGTCTCGAAGGTCGAGGTTGGCGACCTCGTACGCAAAGGCGACGTCCTAGCGGAGATCGATCCGCTCAGCCTGCAGCTCGCGGTCAAGAGCGCGGAGGCCGATCTTCGCAACGCGCAGGCGCTGTTGGAGAACGCTGTTACGACGGAGACGCGCAAGCGCAGGCTCGTTCAGAGCAACGCGGCAAGCATTGCCGATCACGATCTTGCCGAACAGCAACTGAAGTCGGCGACGGCCAATGCTGCGAAGGCAGCGGCCAGCCTTGCCAAGGCGCATGAGCAACTTGGCTACGCAGCGTTGAGAGCTGAGTTCGACGGCGTGGTCACCGCCACGTTTGTAGAAATGGGCCAGACCGTGTCGGTGGGCCAGGCGATCCTGAAGCTGGCACGCCTCGAGCAGCGAGACGTGGTCGTCGACGTTCCGGAGGCGCAGTTCAAAAACGTGCGTCGGGACGATCGGTTCAACGTGGCTCTCCAGCTCGACGGCAGGATTCATGCCGTTGGCGTCGTCCGCGAGATCGCCCCTCAGGCCGATCCGAACACCCGCACCTACCGGCTGAAGATCGCCATCGATCAGGCGCCCGACATCTTCCGCCTCGGCGCGGTGGTGACCGCGACGCCGCTTGCCGATGAAAAGACTCGGGTCATCGCGCTGCCGATCTCCGCCACGCGAAACGACGGCGGCGGCCCCCAGGTCTGGGTAGTCGATCGCTCCACGGCCACGGTCGCTGCGAGAGCGGTTGAACTGGATGGCCCGCCACCCGATGCGCGTTCCGTCAGGATCCTGTCGGGCCTGCGCGAAGGCGAAGAGATCGTCGTCGCCGGGACCGATGAACTTGTCGACGGACAGAAAGTGAAACTCGCACAGGAGCCAAGCCCGTGAAAAAATTCAACCTTTCGGACTGGGCGCTCGAGCATCGCTCTCTCGTCTGGTACTTCATGATCATGTTTGCGGTGGCGGGCGCCTTTGCCTATCTCGCGCTCGGTCGCGAGGAGGATCCATCGTTCACGATCAAGACGATGGTGATCCAGGCACAGTGGCCCGGCGCTTCGGCCGCCGAGGTGACGCAGCAGGTGACAGACCGCATCGAAAAGAAGCTGCAGGAACTCGACAACCTCGAACATACGCGAAGCATCACCACCGCCGGTCAGACGATCGTCTTCGTCGATCTGCTGCCGGACACCAACGCGCGGGATGTGAAACCCACCTGGTCGCGCGTTCGCAACTTGGTCGACGACATCAGGCACGAGTTTCCACAGGGCGTTGTCGGACCCTTTTTCGACGACCAGTTCGGCGATGTCTATGGCAATATCTTCGCCTTTACCGGCGACAGCGGACTTAGCCAGAGGGAACTGCGCGACTACGCCGAGAACGCCCGAACGCAGATCCTCAAGATCCCCGACGTCGGCAAGGTCGACATCGTCGGCGCGCAGGACGAGGTGATCTACCTCGAATTCTCCACCCGCAAGATCGCCGCCCTCGGCATCGACCGCTCCGCCATCATCGCCACACTGCAGGCGCAGAACGCCGTCACCCAGTCCGGCTTCGTCGAGACCGGACCCGAGCGCGTCGCCTTGCGGGTCGGCGGACGGTTCATCTCCGAGGAAACGCTGCGCGGGATCAATCTTCGGGTAAACGACCGCTTCTTCCCGCTGACGGACGTTGCCACGATCACCCGCGGCTACGTCGACCCGCAGACGTCGCTCTTCCGGTTCAACGGTAAGCCGGCGATCGGCCTTGCCATCGGGATGAAGACGGGCGGCAACCTGCTCGCCTTCGGTGAAACCCTTGAAAAGACGATGGGTAACATTATCCAGGAGCTTCCGGTCGGCGTCTCCGTCGAAAAGGTCTCCGACCAGCCGAAGGTGGTCGAGGAGGCGGTCGGCGGCTTCACAAAGGCCCTGTTCGAAGCCGTCGCGATCGTACTCGCGATCAGTTTTATCAGCCTCGGGATGAGAGCGGGCATGGTGGTGGCGGTCGCAATCCCGCTGGTGCTCGCCATCACCTTCCTGGTGATGCTCTACACGGGCATCTCGCTGCAGCGCATCTCGCTCGGAGCGCTGATCATCGCGCTGGGTCTTCTCGTCGACGACGCCATGATCGCCGTCGAGATGATGGTCGCGCGGCTGGAAGCGGGCGACAGCCTCAGAAGCGCTGCGACCTACGTCTATACGTCCACGGCCTTTCCGATGCTGACCGGCACGCTTGTCACCGTAGCGGGCTTCATTCCTGTCGCTTTCAACAAGAGCAGCGCGGGCGAGTTCACCTTCACCCTTTTCGTCGTCATCGCCGTTTCGCTGGTCGTTTCATGGGTGGTCGCGGTCTTGTTCACGCCCCTGATCGGCGTGACCATCCTACCGAAGACAATGAAGAAGCACGCTGAGCACAAAGGCCGCTTTGCGAAGGCGTTCTCGACCCTGCTGCAGCTCTGCCTGCGCTGGCGCTGGATCACCATCGTCGCAACCGTCCTGCTTTTCGCTGGATCGGTCGTCGGGCTGTCGATGGTGCAGCAGCAGTTCTTCCCAAGCTCCGACCGTCCGGAACTGATCGTCGACTGGAGCCTGCCGCAGAACAGCTCGATCGCCGAGACGAGCCGCCAGATGGCCGAGTTTGAACATACGATGCTGACCGGGAACCCTGACGTGGAACATTGGTCGACATACGTGGGAAGGGGTGCGCCCCGCTTCCTTCTTTCGTTCGACGTGCAGCCGGCAGACGTGTCCATCGGCCAGACCGTCATTGTCACAAAGGGGATGGATGTTCGGGACAAGCTGAAGCATCAGATGGAGACCTATCTTCAGAAGACCTTTCCGGGAACGGACGCCTATGTGAAGCTTCTCGACATTGGACCTCCGGTCGGCAAGCCGATCCAGTATCGCTTGTCCGGCGAGAACCTGCAGACGGTGCGCGACCTGGCACAGAAGCTGGGTACTATCGTCGGCACCAATCCCTCGCTTAGGAACCTCGCCTTCAACTGGAACGAGCCGGCCCGCGTCGTGAAGATAGACGTGTTGCAGGACAAGGCCCGACAGCTTGGCGTCTCGTCCCAGGATATCGCGACGGCGCTCAACACCGTCGTTCAGGGAAGCGCACTGACGCAGGTCCGCGACGACATCTACCTTGTCGACGTCGTCGGCCGTGCCGCGGAAAAGGAGAGGGGCTCGATCGATACCCTGCTTGACCTGCAACTGCAGAGCAGCAGCGGTCAATCCGTGCCCCTGTCCTCTGTGGCTACCTTCCACTACGAGCTCGAGCAGCCGACGATCTGGCGGCGCGACAGAGTTCCCACGATCACCATCAAGGCCGGGATCGGAGACGCCACGCAGCCGGCGACGGTCGTGAAGGCGCTCTCCGACAAGGTCGCGGCCTTCGAAAAGACGCTGCCGGCCGGGTATACCGTCCAAATTGGCGGCGCGGTCGAGGAAAGCGCCAAGTCGCAGGGACCGATTGCCAAGGTTGCGCCCGCGATGTTCGTCATCATGGCGACGCTGCTGATGATCCAACTCCAGAGCTTCCACAGGCTGTTGCTGGTCTTCTCGGTGGCGCCGCTGGCGCTCATCGGCGTCGTCGTGGCGCTGCTCGCCAGCAACTCGCCACTCGGATTCGTCGCGCTGCTTGGCGTCCTGGCGCTCGTCGGAATCCTCATCCGCAACTCCGTCATCCTAATCGTGCAGATCGAGGAGTTGCGCGCAGAGGGAATGTCGGCGTGGAGGGCCGTAGTGGAGGCCACCGAGCATCGCATGCGACCGATCATGCTCACTGCCGCGGCTGCGACGCTCGCCCTGATTCCCATCTCGCACGAGATCTTCTGGGGACCGATGGCGTACGCGATGATGGGCGGGATCGTCGTGGGCACGGCGCTGACGCTTCTCTTCCTGCCGGCGCTCTACGTCACCTGGTTCCGTATCCCGCGCGAAGTGGAGCAGAACTGAAATGACAGGGTCGCTCTCGCACCCCGGGCGCGTTGCCCAGGGATACAGCCACACTACGATGATCGCGACCGTTCGTCGCGCGTGCAAAGCCGTCCCGGTCCTCGTGGCCCTGTCGCTTGTCACATCGGGTTGCGCCAGCCGGGCGCAAGACGTTCTGCGGCCGCTCGCCGTCGCCCCGGTCGGAACCACTCGGGTCACCATGCTTGTCGCCACGACGAGAAAGAGTTCGGAGGATCCCGGCAAGCTCTATTCCGGCGATCGCGGAACGGCGATCTCGCTTAACAGCGTTGACGTGTCCCTCCCGCCCGACAGGAAGCGCAACATTGGAGAGGTGCAGTGGCCGTCGCGCATGCCACCCAACCCGCAAAAGGAGTTCGCGGTCACTCAGGTCGACAAGGTGGAATCCGAAGGCAAGGCTCTGGACTGGTACCGAAGGAACCGAAATAAGAGGCATCAGGTGATCATCTTCGTTCATGGATTCAACAACACCTATGCCGACGCGGTCTTCCGCTTCGCGCAGATCGTCCATGATTCGGGAACCGATGCCGCGCCGATCCTTTTCACCTGGCCCTCGAGAGGACGCGTCTTCGACTACCTCTACGACAAGGAGAGCGCCAACTATTCGCGCCGCGCCCTTGAGGATCTGATCCTCCAGGCTGTAAAAAGTCCCGACGTCTCCGATGTGACGATCCTCGCCCACTCGATGGGTGGCTGGTTGGCTGCCGAGGCACTCCGTGGCGTCGCAATGCGAGAGAAATCGATCCCGGCAAAAGTGAGGAACGTCGTGCTCGCATCGCCGGACATCGATATCGACGTCTTCCGCCGCCAGTTCACGGAAATGGGGCCGAAGCGGCCGCACTTTGTTATCCTGACATCGAACCACGACAAGGCGCTGGAAGTCTCGGGCTGGCTTTCGGGCGGGATCAAACGGCTTGGCGGGTCCGATCTCAGACCTTACGCACCTCTTTTCAACGAACTCGGCGTTTCTGTCATCGACACGAGCGCGATCGCGACGAACGACCCGCTCGGCCACAACGCCTTTGCCGACAGCCCGGAGATCGTGCGGCTGCTCGGTCGGCGGCTGGCCGGACAGAGCCTCGATGGCGGAAAGGCAAGCGCGGCAGACCAGATTGGCGTGACTGCCGCGAACCTTGCAGGTTCGGCTGCGCGTCTCGCGGTGGCGGCACCAGTCGCCGTCATCAGCCCCGAGGCGCGAGAAATTCTCAAGGAGGAACTCTCCTCCGATGGTGCGACGATCAAGAATGGGCAGATCACATACTGAGCCGTAGCCCGCAAAGGGTAAAGATTCGTACGAACGGAAGATGGAAACAGCCGACACCGCAATACGCCTGCAAGGGACTGGCGACCTGTCCAGGATCGTAGAATGTGGCATGACACATCGGCTGTAGATATTCAGCGCAGGCACGTGCCGGCTATCCTTGTTCGCGGAGCAGCGGCAAGTCAAAGGCTGGCTTTGCGCATCTCGGCTTAATCGTCGGGAAGAACGTGCATCCGGCCTGATGCGCCGCATCGACGAACGCGCCGCGCGCGGTATCGGCTGACACGTACCCAGTCGATAGCCTCCATCGACCGCTGCAAACGCATTATTGTACTTCGTGCCACCCTTAGTGCCGGGCGGCCATAAACGTTGACCTTCCCGTCTTTATTAGGCCACTTGCCGTAGAAATAAATGGACCTGGCCAGGATCAAAGCGCCGACACGGTGCAGGATTTGATAAAAGGCGCCGCTGTTAGGCGGCAGATGGCCGCAACTGCAAGGATTAGAAAAAAACCCCGCCGAAGGAAGGCGGGGTTTCATTAGGTCAGTGCAGGATGGTGAAATCATGGCTTCGCTTCCACCACATCCCTAACGCCGTGGAATCGTCTTGGTTCCAGTTCGCTAGCGAACATTCAAGGCTCGCGAAAAAGAGCCCGCTGCGCGGATGCGAGGTAAAAGAGTATTGAAGCTTCGCGGGGGGTGTCATTCCGCAAAGCCAATATCAAAACCGACAGCGCCGCCGTATGGTTCCGCCCTTGACCCGACTCTTGGCTTACGCGAACCCCGTTTCGTAATTCATCCTCAGAAGAAAAGTGGCCGAGACACCACTAATCCGACCGATGGCAACCACATGAACTCGTAACCGGGTACGGGAAATGGGCCGGGTTCGGCTTCGCCTCGTCCAAGAACATCGAAACCCGCTGGGGGTGCCATGAAGACTACCCGCATTGGGAAGATCTCAAGGCTCGTGATCATCGGGGCTGAACTCCACGGGGCTTTTTACGGCGCTTCTTTAAAATTCGCCAGTGGGTCAACCAAATTGTCTTGATTAGCGGATGCTAAAGCGAGAGAATGCTACTTAGGTTGTCCGGTTCCCCCACACACGGTATCGGGTGACCCAAACGAAAGGCTCCGGTGTCCAACTCCGGAGCCTTTCGCTTAATACCCCTAGTTCGCGATCGCCCGCTAGGGCTTCGATAATGCCAATGATCAAGTGTGGACATCCTCTTTCCTTCACTCTTTTGGGGGGCACGCGCTGGTGTCGCGCGCGAGCCCCATGCCATTGTGCCGGAAGCGTATCGGCCGTACTGGAGCGAGAGTTGGATAGAATCTCCGGACGAGGGACGGGCGACAAACTACACGCATCTCTCCTGCGGGGGCCTGCCGGACTTGGCCCGGTGTGCAAAAGTTGTGGCGACCTCTGGACCGGAAGGATGCGCGCGGATCTAAGTAACATCCTCCGGTTAGCCCGCCTGAGAAGGCAGGCATGAGAAGATCGCTTAAGGTGTGGCTCAGTGCAAGTGATGACGAGCCAAACAAAGAGGGCCGCTGCGCGTTTACTATCTGACTGCATATCCCAGCGTCAAAACGCCGGCTTGGCTGCGGTCACGGCAACATCTGGGTTGAGAATGGTTGGCCCCCACTACGCATTTCGCCTGCCTGGTATTGCACGCCTGGTTCTGGGGTGGGTCTTTATCGCCGCTATAAGCAGTCTGGCCAGGCTGCCTAATTAGACTCGCCCGCAGCATTCTCGGATGGGCCTTTATTGCCGCTCGGATGGCGCTGGTATTCGGGATCGCGTCGCTTCCAGCATGGTGGCCGCGATGACGCCACACGCCGAGAGGGTCGCCCTATTCTCATAATGCGCTACTGCGTTTCTGGCGCTTATCTGGCAATCGGGTGACTGATGGCGCTTACGTTGCTCGGTGCCCATCGGCTCCCCGCCTTGTCAAGCGCCGTAGGTGAACACGGATGGGTGGCTAGGGGAGTTGAGAGCTACCTTGCTCATCCAGCTCCCCCGATGAGGCGAGATATCTCCTCAAGGACTGGGCGGACGATCGCAGCTGGCAGGCTTTCGGGATTGCGACCTTCGTAAACATATCCATGCCATGGTAACTCGGCCGCTGCACTTCCCTTCTGCGGGGGAGCGCTTTTCCAAGTTAGCTGGCTTTGCCCATCTCGGCGTAATCGTCGGGAAGAACGTGCATTCCGGCTTCGTGTGCCGCATCGACGAACGCGGCGCGCGCGGTATCGGCTGACACATACCAGTCGATAGCCTCCATCGCCCGCCACAGCGCATTATTGTACGTCTTGCCACTCTCCGGCCATTTGCCGCCCAACAGCATTTTGACCAAGTCCTGCACCGTATCGGCGCGTTGATACTGACCAACCCCACTTATTTCTACGGCGAGTGGCCTGATGAAGACGGGAAGGTCTACGTTCATGGCTGGCCATCATTAATAACTACAGAATTAGAAAATGGTGAAGTCAATTGTCTTCGTCTAGGTCTGTCGGAAAACAATATTAGCGACACCATAAAATAAGGTTTAGGATGGAACCGTGCTTTCGGGGTCTCCCGAAGGTGCTTCTCAGAACTGGCCCCTGTGCGCCACCCCCCCTAGGGGCCTTTCTTGCTGGTGGGCAGAATATATTGGCGGAGCTACTAGGGCCCCTTTTTGGCAGCGGCGCAGGTCATAATCGGAACGATAGCCGCTGACGCGATCTTCCACCCAATCGCCGCGGGCGTAGGACCCATAGAGAATGACCTTGAGGATCCTGCCGCCATTGGGCTTTGCCGACAGCTTGGTCGCCTGGAACTTCTCGACGCCGGCAAACAGAATCTCGATGATGCGCGCCAATTCGCGCCGCTTCCTGTCCGGCAGGTGATCGATGTGGTCCGTCAGTGTCAAAGCAGCGTCAAAGCCTTCGGCGTGAATCGCATCCATCCTAGCGGTTCCATCGTCATTACGCACTCATACCTTTTACGCGAATGCCGCTATCCATACAATCAAAAGAAGCAGAGGGCGATGCACGGTGAGGCGGAAGCACTTGACGCCTTGCCGAGCTCAGTCGCGGTCGTCACGGTCCTCGCGGCCCACGCGGTGCTCACGATCATCGCGATGATCGCTTCGCGCCGCCTGCTCGAGCTGTTGCCGGCGCAGCTCATTGTCTCCAGCGCCACCAGGCCGAACCGTTTGGATCGACTGCCTTCCATCCTTGACCTGGGAACTGATAGGTGAATTCACTTCAGCCGGGATCTTAGCCCAGTCAGTATGGTCGCCTCGGGCGATATGTTTGTCAGATGATTGGCGTTCAGCGTACTGCTGTTTCTCCCTGCCCTGTGGCGCATAACCGGCTTTGTGTTCCGCCTGCTCCATGATGTCGCGATGCACACTGACATGATCACGTGCGGCAGCGGCGATCTCATCGAAAACGCTACGCTGCCTTTCGTGCATGAGGCCTTCAGCCCGAGCAAGGCTTGCCTCCACCCGTTGTTCGTATGCCTCAAACTCTGCACGGGTCATGACCTTCATGGAATCGACCTCCGTCAGCTGAGAAAGTGTAAGAAGAACAGTCCGCAGTTGAGCCTGTGCCTGATCGGCTCCCTGTTGCTCCGGCTTTTCCGGTCCCAGATGCCGCTCTGCTATTTCCAGACGTGCAAGCTGGCGAGCGGCAAATGCTCGAACATCTGCGTTGCTGTCATCGCGCGCCAGGTCAGACCATCGCCTGTGAACATCGCGGCTATAGGCCAGGCTTCTATCTGTCCTTGCGGTGCTTGGAGCCTCACGCCGCTTGTCTTCGTATCGGCGCCGCGCAGAGGGCGTGGTTCCTTCGTGTTCGGTTCGGCCCTCATGGCGGATCGCGCGCACCTGGTTGCGGCTGAATGCTGGCGCGCTCGCCTGGTCGCGACGATCCGTCATCTCCATCCGGATGCCATGAGCACGCGCATGTTCGGCCAGTCCTTCACGCCAGCGCCGAAACGCGGCGATCGATGTTTCCACCCGCTCTCCATCCTCGCTTCGCATCGAAACGATCGCATGGACGTGCACGTGCGGTCGCTTGCCGCCGTGCAGTTCGCCCTTCGGATCATGCGTCGGATCATGAAGGGAGAATACATATCTGTGCTGCGGGAATTCTGCTGCGAGGAAATCCCGAGCAGCAGAGCCAAAAGCCTTGGTGTCGGTTCCGGCTCTTGCCGACATCACCAGATGCATGATGTCCCGCGGCTTGCGGCTATGGAGCTCGCCGCGCCAGTGCAGTTGCACGAGATCGCCGGCCCGTTTGGCGTCGGCAATCGTTTCACCGCGGTCAGTGGTAACTTTGCCTGCAGAGTTCTCGACCAGTTGCCGCAGGCGCGCGCTGCCATAGTCGACGCCGTTGCCGTAGCCGGTGAAGCGGAATTGGAGATCTCCGGCATGTAAGCTGCAACTTTCCGCCAGCCGCCGCTGAGTGATCTCCTCAGCCTTGGTATCGGCACTCAGCCGCTCGCCGTGGCGATCGCGCAGGACGACCAGGCCGTCGATCCGGTAGTGCCCCTGATGCTCGGCTACGGCGAAGGCAAACGACCGCTCGCCCAGCGCCGCCTTCACGATATCGCTTGCCCATGTCTCAAGCCTCTCGCCTTCACCAGGTCGGTCGTCAACATCGATGCGAAAGGAGCCGATGTCGCGGCTTTCGGCCCGGTTGCCCATCAGGTCAGCCCAGTCGTTTGCAAGGGCGGCCGTCGCTTCTTTACCGTGCAATGAGTCCCCTGCCTGGTTCTCCATGACGAGAGCGCCATTGCGGGAGATGTAGGCGGCCATTGCCCGCAGACGTCCGCCGCCGGCAAACGAGGCCATCTTGACCATCGCAGGCTGACTTCCACGGGCTAGGGCGGTAAACCGCGTTGCCATTGGCCGCAGGGGGCGCGGCTGTTGCGTGACGCTTGCGTGACTGCTCCTCCTGATCGCTGCCGGGCGGAAAAGAGTGGCATCCTCAACGAGGCTCCGTCGACGGCGCTCTTCGTCCTCATAAACCGTCGTCCTGCCGCCAAGTTGCTCGTGCAGGAATGCTGCCCTGCGCTGCTCCCATGCCTCGGTAAAGGCGCCGAGAAAGATCTCCATCAGGACGGCCCTCCAACCTTGCGTCTCCCGGGGCGGATGGTGAGCCGACGAAGCTCAAGGGCCAGGCCTGCGACAATCGGCTGAAGCTCCCGGAGTGTATCTGCGATGTCCGATGACACATTGCCTTGGGTTGACTGGCGGACGAGAGCGTTCAGGTTAATTGCGATTGCTGTCAGATCATGGTGAAGAAACCTGAAGACGGCCCGCTCCTCGTCGATCAGGAAGGGAAGGACTTCGGCGCCATCAAGGATCAGCGAACGGACAAAGGCCGATAGCGTCATCCCCGCTCGGCCGGCGGCGTTTAAGGCCGCCATCCATTCCGAGGCGGCAAGACGAGCGTGAACGACACGCTCCTTGCGCTCCTTCAGCAGCCTTGCCGTTGATGCCGTTGCCTGCCCAGTCTGAGCCACCTGCCATAGCCCCGCTGTTGCTGCCGCAGGCGCCATCGACGGCGTGTCCGTCGATCGTCAGCAAATTTGTATCACAAATTTGCGTATCCTGCCAAACCAACATAGACT
>Ga0102592_1000766_pt1 | contig 45616 bp, 44 predicted proteins | sample AraplaCol_mMF_r2_FD_76861 | JGI IMG/M metagenome (GOLD analysis project Ga0102592, IMG submission 76861) | Arabidopsis root microbial communities from North Carolina, USA - plate scrape MF_Col_mMF_r2 (SPADES assembly) (version 2) | ecosystem: Host-associated > Plants > Roots > Endosphere...
AAAGCCGATGCGGTTGCCGAACGCAATGTGATCGAGCGTATGCCGGAAGACCCCACAAGCATCAGAGACGAGAAGTTGACCCGGCTGTTCGAGGCCGTGAGGCGCTTTGCCGACGAGCAGCATCTCGTCGAGCGGCGGGATCGTTCGAAGATCGTCGCCAGCGCCAGTGCCGATCCGCAGAAGGAGAATATCCCCATGCTTGCCGCCGTCACCGAGTTCAAGACTCCGATCGAGGAAGAGGCGAGATCTCGCGCTCTGGCCGGCCCTCTCTATCGCCAACAGCGAGCAGCGCTAGCCGACGTGGCATCAACGATCTGGCGCGATCCCGCTGGCGCCGTCGGCAAGATCGAGGAACTGCTTCAGAAAGGTTTTGCCGCCGACCGCATCGCCGCCGCGGTGATCAACGACCCCTCAGCCTACGGTGCATTGCGGGGGTCCGATCGCCTCATGGATCGGATGCTGGCTGCCGGCCGGGAGCGGAAAGAGGCGGTGCAGGCCGTACCCGAAGCAGCCGCTCGCCTACGGTCGCTCGGCGGAGCCTATGCCAGCACCCTTGATGCCGAACGCCAGGCTATTGCCGAAGAGCGACAGCGCATGGCGGTTGCCATCCCCGGCCTGTCGAAGGCGGCCGAAGAAGTGCTGACACGCCTGACTGCCGAGGCGAAGAATAACGGCCACAAGCTGAGTGCATCGGCGGCCTCTATTGACCCCAACATTCGCGGGGAGTTTGCCACTGTCAGTCGGACGCTCGACGAGCGCTTCGGTCGCAACGCCATCCTTCGGGAGGAGGAGGATCTCATCCACCGTGTGCCACAAACACAGCGTCGCGCCTTCGAGGCGATGCAGGAAAGGCTGAAGGTCCTGCAGCAGACGGTTCGCTCGGAAAGCAGCGAGCGGATCATCTCGGAACGGCGCCAGCGAACCGTCAATCGCAGCCGCGGCGTCGATCTCTGAAGCCGATGAAGGAGACAAAGGGTGGTCATCGCTCGGCGGGAGGCGCCCATCGCGAAACCGCAAGATTGCTGAGCCTCACCTGCGGCACCCGACGATTTCCATCCTGATTAAGGCGATGCCAGGAGTGCGATCCTGCGGCTTACCTTGCGCCGCGCCCGTGAGATGGAGACCACCAAGACGAGGTCGACGGGTCTTTCGCATCCCGAGAGTTTTCTCCGTGCGCGGCCCTCGAGTGCGACATAACGTTCGAAGTCTATGCCCCTCACCTTTGTTTTCGGATTTCCACAATCTTCTCTGTCCCCAGATGCTCGAAAACCCGGATCCAAAAGCTGAAATCGCCCGAGCGACCGTCGGAGCGTGCGCCTATGGCACACCAGGCCGCCGCTGTTTTTGCATGTCGTCCGTAGAGGGAGCGGACAGCAGTACTTATGTCCCCGACATCTGCATCACTCCAAAAATCCAGTGTGGCTGTGGCGCAGCCGGCTGGGAACCCTTCGAACTTTTCGCGCATTGAGAAAGCCCCGTTACCGTCCGGAAACAGGCCATCAATTTTTGCCGGACGTCCGATCCCACGAGTGGGCCACGATCACGTGTCGTCCCTGGCAAATATGCGCTTCGGCGCGAAGTGCTCCTCACACTCAATATTATGTTGTAACAAAACAGAAAGGCAAGCTATAAAAATATTCGCAATAAGAGCGCTTTCGCGATTCTTTTCGAGGCTGTCTATACATCAGGCTTGAGGTGCTACCCAGAATGAGGCGATCCGGTGATATGTTTGTCATATCAAAAGTGGCGACAGTGGGATCAGCAACTGGCGGATCGAGCCGATGAGCGCACTTCTGGCGATCGTATCTCGGGATGCCGACTATTATTTGATGCTGTCATACATCTTGAGAGGGGCCGGATACCGAACGGTGCTGGTCGATGTTCCAAACGATGCCGTGACGACTGCTAAGGAGCGCGGCGCCAGTGCTCATGCGCCTGACTGCCGAGGTGAAGAGCAACGGTTGCAAGCTGAGTGGTATTCGGCGGGAGTTCGCCGCAGTCCGCGCGGCGCGCTCGACGAGCGCTTTGGTCGCAACGCCATCGTTCGCGGCGAAAAGGATTTCGTCAACCGTATGCCCCTGTCAGTCGCGGGCGCGGCATCGATATGAATGGCCATTGTCTGTTGATCTGGATCCACAAAATGGATCGCTCGTGGCTAGAATGTACCGGTCGCATTGTCCTGGCTGCGAAACGAACGGAAGACAGAAAAGGTATTGCAATTCAGGCGAGTAGAATGCGTCTATTCAGACACGTGGATGATAGGGGCGCGCCAAACGACTACTTCCGATTAGATCCGGCATGTCGCTGCTGGAATTGAAGAAGATCGTCGCCGACCTGATCACCGACAAGCCAACTCGCTCTGAGTCCCGGCGTCACGTAGCAATCGTTGAGGAGATCTCCACGCTCACGAAAGTCTCCAAGTGCCAAACGAAGGTTAATCATCAGGCACTGTGGCGAGCGTGCTAAGGCCGCAAGGTAAGATTGGCAATTGTACAAATCTCACTGATGATTTCGGGAAGCGAAACCAAAAGACGGTTCCCGACGTTTCGATGGAACCCATGCTCCGCCCGGACCGTTGTTCCTGCTGACGGGAGAATGAGCATGTCAAAAACCCTTCTCTATGGCGCGACCAAGATCGACGAGACCAACAGCGCCTATGCGCCGGCCGAAAGCCTTGCAGCCTACCAATGGAAGAACCGCGTCTTCATCCTTTTTGCCGACAAGGACAATGCCCGCGCCGCCCGCCAGGAAAATCAGCTGCTTGCCGACCGGGCCGGGCTCGATGAGCGCGACATCGTGGTGCTGAAGGTGTCGGGCGGCCATGTCCGGCTGCTCTTCGGCGCGGCTGGCAGTCTCGACGGTGAAGCGATCCGCCGTGACCTGGAGGCACCCGAGGAGGGCGAATTCGCTGCCTTTCTCCTCGGCAAGGACGGCACGGTCAAGCTGAAAGCCACCGAGCCGATCGCCAGCGGCGAGCTCTTCGCCATCATCGACAGCATGCCGATGCGCGCCGCCGAATCGTTGAAGCCCGACAAATAGCCAGGCGAACATCACTCATATTGAAAATCATGAAAGGGAGGCGGTCATGTCCGTGCCCAACGAACCCATTCCCGATCAGCCGCCCACGCCCGCACCGGGCTGGAAGCCGGTGCCGCCGATCAAGGAGCCGGAGCCGGACCGGCTTCCCGACGAAGCGCCGGTTCCAAATCCCGATGAGAACGACGAGCCGGCCAAGCACGTCTCCTAGAGGAAGATGTTCCGTTCCGCGCTGACAAGTTCCTGAAGAAAGTCGGCAACGCTCCGGACGCGCAGCAGGTCACGGGCCGTTTCATGATAGGTCGTCCAGTAGGCGCGCCGGATCGAAACATCAGGCAGGATCCGCTGGAGTTCGGGATATTGCCGGGCGATGTAGTCGTGCAGAATGCCGATGCCGGCACCTGATCTTACCGCCTCCGTCTGGCCGATCGCGGTCGAAATCTCGAAGCCTGCATCCCAGCTCCGCATCACTGCGCTGGAGAAATTCAGCGATGCGGTAAAGATCAGGTCTTCGACATAGCCGATGCGGCGATGCGCCTTGAGCGCGTCGATATCGGCGGGTGATCCCTGCGTAGCCAGATAATCGCGCGAGGCATAAAGGCCGAGCGTGTAATCGGTGAGCTTGGAGGAGACGAGCCGGCCCTGTTCGGGTCGCTCGAGCGTGATGGCGATATCGGCCTCGCGCTGCGACAGCGAAAACGAGCGCGGCACCGGCACGAGCTGGATCTTCAGTTCCGGATGGCGCTCGATCAGCCTGCCCATGCGAGGTGCAAGAAAGGAAACGCCGAAGCCGTCGGGCGCGCCGACGCGCACCGTTCCGGCAATTGCCGCATCGGTGTGGCCGAGATTGGCCTGCACGGCCAGCATTTCCGTTTCCATCCGTTCGGCGGAAGCAAGAAACACCTCGCCTTCCGCCGTCAGCTCGCAGCCGGTCGGCCGGCGGATGAGAAGGCGGGTCTTCAATGCCTCTTCGAGCGAGGTCAGGCGTCGCGAGAGCGTCGCGTGGTTGAGCCCCAGTCTTTTCGATGCGGCAAGGATCTGTCCCGTACGGGCAACAGCCAGAAAGATGCGGACATCGTCCCAGTTCATGATTTGGCGCGCATCATGATGGGATCGGCATCGATGAGCGTCAGCGACCTCACCATGCCGGCCGTCTCATTCTTGTATTTGAGAAAATGCGGCGTTTTCAGATGCGCTTCGTAAGCTTCTCTGTTGGCATAGACCTCGAGGATACGAATGCTGCTCGGGCTGTCCTTGAGGCAAACCGCATTCAGTGAGAGGACGCCTTCTTCCAATGCCACCGATGCTTCGATCTCTTCGGCCAGAAGAACCCGATAGGCCTCGAGCATGCCTGGCTCGATCTCAAGCTCCGCCATTCTGACGACAAGTTTTCCGCTCATCGGTCATTGTCCCTTTTATCGCATGACTTCAATTCACGCACAATGGTTGCTTACATCAGCGCATTGATTTGTGCAAATTGAAGTGCGATTGTGGGGCATCCCAAAAACAGGAGGAGCATCCCATGCGTGAGATCGGTCATTTCATCGGCGGCAAGCATGTTGCTGGCACCAGCGGCCGCGTGAGCAACGTCTACAATCCGGCGACCGGCGAAGTGCAGGCGACGGTGGCGCTTGCAAGCGTTGAGGAACTGCGCGCCGCGGTCGAAAACGCCAAGGCCGCGCAGCCGAAATGGGCTGCCACCAATCCGCAGCGCCGCGCCCGCGTCTTCTTCAAGTTCGTCGAGCTCCTGAACACGCACATGGACGAGCTCGCCGAAATGCTCTCCAAGGAGCACGGCAAGACGATCGAGGACGCCAAGGGCGATGTCATCCGCGGCCTCGAAGTCTGCGAATTTGTCTGCGGCATCCCGCATCTTGCCAAGGGCGAGTTCACCGAGGGCGCGGGTCCGGCGATCGACATGTATTCGATCCGCCAGCCGGTCGGCATCGGCGCCGGCATCACGCCCTTCAACTTCCCCGGCATGATCCCGATGTGGATGTTTGCGCCGGCGATCGCCTGCGGCAACGCCTTCATCCTGAAGCCCTCCGAGCGCGATCCCTCTCTGCCGATCCGTCTTGCCGAGCTGATGATCGAGGCCGGCCTGCCGGCGGGCATCCTCAACGTCGTCAACGGTGACAAAGGCGCTGTCGACGCGATCCTCACTGATCCCGATATCGGCGCCGTCTCCTTCGTCGGTTCGACGCCGATCGCCCGCTATGTCTATGGCACCGCGGCGATGAACGGCAAGCGCGCCCAGTGCTTCGGCGGCGCCAAGAACCACATGATCATCATGCCGGATGCCGATATGGACCAGGCCGTCAACGCGCTGATGGGCGCAGGCTACGGTTCGGCCGGCGAACGCTGCATGGCGATTTCAGTGGCCGTCCCAGTCGGCGAAGAGACCGCCAACCGCCTCATCGAGAAGCTGACGCCGAAGATCGAATCGCTCCGCATCGGCCCGTACACCGACGACAAGGCCGACATGGGCCCGCTCGTCACCAAGGATGCCTATAACCGTGTTCGCGGCCTCATCGACCGCGGCATCGAGGAAGGCGCCAAGCTCGTCGTCGACGGCCGCGATTTCAAGCTCCAGGGCTATGAAGACGGTTATTTCGTCGGTGGCTGCCTGTTCGACCACGTCACGCCCGAGATGGATATCTACAAGACCGAGATCTTCGGGCCTGTCCTCTCCGTCGTTCGCGCCCAGAACTACGAGGACGCGCTGTCGCTGCCGATGAAGCACGAATACGGCAATGGCGTCGCGATCTACACCCGTGATGGCGATGCCGCCCGCGATTTCGCCTCGCGCATCAACATCGGCATGATCGGCATCAACGTTCCGATCCCGGTTCCGCTCGCCTACCACTCTTTCGGCGGTTGGAAGGCATCGAGCTTCGGCGATCTCAACCAGCACGGCACGGATTCGATCAAGTTCTGGACGAAGACCAAGACTGTCACTGCCCGCTGGCCCTCCGGCATCAAGAGCGGCGCGGAATTCGTCATGCCGACGATGAAGTGATCTTCACGACATCACGATCTGCGATCTGTTAGTCGGGGGCCTTTCGGCCCCCGATTTCTTTGATTTTAAGCCGTTGATATCAGCCCGCCTGCCATTCAGCTGTGCTGCCGGTCTGCGATTGCCGTTTGTGGCGCCGGATTAACGTCGCGGCAAATGGCCTCATAAGCTGAATGTGATTTTCATATTTTGGAATTGTTCAAAACTATCAAACCGCCTATATAGGTCTGAACAGGCACGAGTCAGGAGATTGGCATGCGGTTGACGAAGCAGACGAACTATGCGGTTCGCATGTTGATGTATTGTGCTGCCAATGAAGGGCACCTGAGCCGGATTCCGGAAATCGCCAAGGCCTATGGCGTTTCCGAGCTCTTTCTTTTCAAGATCCTCCAGCCGCTGAACAAGGCGGGTCTGGTCGAAACCGTGCGCGGTCGCAACGGTGGTGTGCGCTTGGGTAAGCCGGCGGCCGAGATCACCCTTTTCGACGTCGTGCGGGTGACGGAAGACAGTTTCGCCATGGCCGAATGTTTCGAAGACGATGGCGTGGTCGAATGCCCGCTGGTCGACAGCTGCGGCTTGAATTCTGCCCTGCGCAAGGCGCTGAACGCCTTCTTCGCAGTGCTTTCGGAATATACCATCGACGACCTCGTCAAGGCGCGTCCGCAGATCAATTTCCTACTTGGACTGACAGGCGAGCAGCATTATCGCAAGCCTTCGGTCGTCGCCCCGGCCGCCTGATCAAAAGAACAGTCCAGACTTCTCAAACCGCGATTGCCCTGCAATCGCGGTTTTTGCTTTTGCTGGATTTCGCCGGCCTCCGAAATGCGGGGAATTGGCGGCTGTATGTCGTTATGGGAGGTGCATTTATACCAAATGCGACAAAATTCTGGTTGTTTTTGTGCGAATATTTCCAAATAAGGCTGATTTTTGACTGAAAATTTCTAAAATTGTCCAGCTGGAAAAATTTTCTCCGTAGACCGTTGCTTTCAGTAGATAAATGTCGTTCCATCGACCGTCGATCGGGATGCCTATCTACGGTCTCCAAACATCAAAAAAGAACAACCGGGAAACAATATTATGAAAAAGATCTCTGTCCTCCTGGCAGCGACGGCCCTGATTTCCGTCATGGCGACGTCGGCTTGGTCCAAGACCCTTGTCTATTGCTCGGAAGGCTCGCCGGAAGGCTTCGACCCGAGCCTTTATACGGCAGGCACGACCTTCGACGCGTCGTCGCGCACGGTCTACAGCCGCCTCGTCGAATTCAAGCATGGCGGCACCGAGATCGAACCGGGTCTGGCCGACAGCTGGAGCGTTTCGGCTGATGGCAAGGAGTACACCTTCAAGCTTCATCCCGGCGTCAAGTTCCAGACCACCGACTTCTTCACGCCGACGCGTGATTTCAACGCCGACGACGTCATCTTCTCCTTCGAGCGCCAGCTCAAGGCTGACAATCCGTGGAACAAGTATGTCGAAGGCGGTTCTTACGAATATGCCGCCGGCATGGGCTTCCCCGAGCTGATCAAGTCGGTCGAGAAGGTCGACGACCTCACGGTCAAGTTTGTGCTCAATCATCCCGAAGCGCCGTTCCTCGCCGACCTCGCCATGGACTTCGCCTCGATCATCTCCAAAGAATATGCCGACAAGCTCGCCGCCGACGGCAAGATGGCGCAGATGAACCAGCAGCCGCTCGGCACCGGCCCGTACACCTTCGTTGCCTACCAGCCGGATGCCGTCATCCGCTACAAGGCGAACGAGACCTATTTCAAGGGCAAGGAAAAGATCGACGACCTGGTTTTCGCCATCACCTCTGACGCCGCCGTCCGCGCGCAGAAGCTGAAGGCCGGCGAATGCCACCTCATTCCTTATCCGAATGCGGCTGACGTAGCCGAACTCAAGAAGGACGCAAACCTGACCGTGCTCGAGCAGGCCGGCCTGAACGTCTCGTATCTCGCTTACAACACCTTGATTCCGCCCTTCGACAAGGCCGAAGTCCGCAAGGCGCTGAACATGGCGATCAACAAGCAGGCGATCGTCGATGCCGTCTTCCAGGGTGCCGCGGCCGTTGCCAAGAACCCGATCCCGCCGACCATGTGGTCCTATAACGATGCCGTCGTAGACGACAAGTACGATCCCGAAGCATCGAAGAAGATGCTGGCGGATGCCGGCGTCAAGGGTCTGAAGATGAAGATCTGGGCGATGCCGGTTTCGCGTCCGTACATGCTGAACGCGCGTCGCGCCGCAGAATTGATGCAGGCCGATTTGGCCAAGGTCGGTGTCGATGCGGAAATCGTCACCCATGAGTGGGCCGAATATCTGAAGCTCTCGTCCGACAAGAAGCGCGACGGTGCCGTCATCCTCGGCTGGACCGGCGACAACGGCGACCCGGACAACTTCATGGATACGTTGCTTGGCTGCGACGCTGTCGGCGGCAACAACCGCGCTCAGTGGTGCAACAAGGAATTCGACGATCTGATGACGAAGGCCAAGGAAACGGCCGACGTTGCCGCGCGCACGAAGGCTTATGAGCAGGCTCAGCTGATCTTCAAGAAGGAAGCGCCCTGGAATACGCTCGACCACTCGCTGGTCTTCGTTCCGATGAGCAAGAAGGTCTCTGGCTTCTTCATGGATCCGCTCGGAATTCACCGTTTCGACGGCGTGGACATTTCCGAATAATAAAAAATCTGTAAACTACCCGGTCAACGCCGGGTGCGGCCGGCGGTCAGGTTCCCCTGACCGCCGGAAACTATTGGAAAACCTGCCATGTTGCGTTTTTTCATCGGCCGCCTCGCGGTGCTGATCCCGACATTCCTCGGCGTTTCACTGATAGCCTTCTCGTTCATCCGCCTGATTCCCGGCGACCCGGTCATGCTTTTGTCGGGTGAGCGTGTCATGGCGCCGGAACGTCACGCCCAAATCATGCACGATCTCGGCTTCGACCGGCCCGTCTATGTGCAATATTTCGATTATCTCGTAAAAGTGCTGCACGGCGATCTCGGCACCTCGATCGTCACCAAGCGGCCCGTTCTCGGCGAGTTCTTCACACTGTTCCCGGCAACGCTGGAGCTTTCGCTCTGTGCCATCATCATCGCAGTCTGTCTTGGCGTGCCCGCCGGCGTCTTTGCGGCCGTCAAGCGTGGCACCTGGTTCGATCAGGGCGTGATGGGTGTTGCCCTCATCGGTTATTCCATGCCGATCTTCTGGTGGGGTTTGCTGCTCATCATCTTCTTCTCCGGCTATCTCGGCTGGACACCGGTTTCGGGCCGCATCTCGCTGATGTATTTCTTCAAGCCAGTCACCGGCTTCATGCTGATCGACAGTCTGCTGTCGGGCCAGAAAGGCGCCTTCGCCTCGGCGGTCAGCTACCTCATCCTGCCGACCATCGTGCTGGCGACCATTCCGCTTGCCGTCATCGCACGCCAGACACGCTCGGCAATGCTCGAGGTTCTCGGCGAAGACTATGTCCGCACCGCCCGCTCCAAGGGCCTCAAGCCGCTGCGCGTCGTCGGCGTGCATGCGCTACGCAATGCGATGATCCCCGTCATCACCACGATCGGTCTGCAGATCGGCGTTCTTCTTGCCGGCGCCATCCTCACCGAGACGATCTTCTCCTGGCCGGGCATCGGCAAGTGGATGGTCGATTCAGTCTTCAAGCGAGACTACGCCGTGGTCCAGGGCGGACTTCTCCTGATCGCCGGCGTCATCATGATGGTCAACCTGATTGTTGATGTTCTCTACGGCTTCATCAATCCGCGTATTCGTCACTAGGAGCGGTCCATGAGCACGGTCACCATCAAAACCGGCCAGCCATCCGCTCTTGCGGAGTTCTGGCATTACTTCTCCCGCAACAAGGGCGCCGTCATCGGCCTCGTCGTTTTCACAGTCATCCTTGTCGTCGCAGTCTTCGCGCCGCTCTTTGCGCCGCATGCGCCGAACGAACAGAACCGTGCGGTGCTGCTCGCCGTGCCGGCCTGGATGGAGGGCGGCAGTGCTTCCTTCCCGCTCGGAACGGATGCTGTCGGCCGCGATATCCTTTCGCGCCTGATTTACGGCGCGCGGTTCTCGCTTTTCATCGGCGTTGTCGTCGTCACGCTTTCGGTCATTTCAGGCGTGTTGATCGGCCTCGTCGCCGGATATTTCCGCGGCAGGATCGACACGGCCATCATGCGCCTGATGGATATCATCCTGGCCTTCCCGTCGCTGCTTCTCGCGCTCGTGCTGGTCGCCGTGCTGGGGCCTGGCCTTACCAACGCGATGATTGCGATTTCACTGGTCAACCAGCCGCATTTCGTGCGGCTGACGCGCGCCTCGGTTATCTCCGAGCGCGAGAAGGAATATGTGATCGCCTCGCGTGTTGCCGGCGCCGGCACCCTGCGTTTGATGTTCAAGACGATCCTGCCGAACTGTCTCGGTCCGCTCATCGTTCAGGCGACCCTCGCCTTTTCGGCCGCGATCCTCGATGCCGCAGCCCTCGGCTTTCTCGGCATGGGCGCCCAGCCACCGACACCCGAATGGGGAACGATGCTTGCCGAGTCCCGCGAGTTCATCTCGCGCGCCTGGTGGGTTGTGACTTTTCCGGGTCTTGCCATCCTCATCACCGTTCTTGCCATCAACCTGATGGGCGACGGCCTGCGCGATGCGCTTGACCCCAAGCTGAAGAGGTCGTGATGCCACTTCTCGAAATTGAAAATCTGACAGTTGAATTCCAGACGTCATCCGGTCTCTTCCGCGCCGTCGACCGCGTATCGCTCACCTGCGACAAGGGCGAGATCCTCTCGGTCGTCGGTGAATCCGGCTCGGGCAAATCCGTTGCCATGCTGGCCCTGATGGGGCTTCTGCCCTGGACGGCGAAGATCACCGCCGACCGCATGCAGTTCGACGGTCAGGACCTGCGCGGCATCTCCGCCCGCCAGCGCCGCAGGATCGTCGGCAAGGACATGGCGATGATCTTCCAGGAGCCGATGTCGAGCCTCAACCCGTGCTTCACGGTCGGCTTCCAGCTCGGCGAGACGTTGCGCTTCCATATGGGCCTCAATCGGAAGGAGCGCCGCGAACGCTCGATCGAACTGCTGAATCTCGTCGGCATTCCGGCGCCGGAAGACCGCCTGTCGAACTTTCCGCATCAGATGTCAGGCGGCATGAGCCAGCGCGTCATGATCGCCATGGCGCTCGCCTGCAATCCGAAGCTTCTGATCGCCGACGAGCCGACGACGGCGCTCGACGTGACGATCCAGGCGCAGATTCTCGATCTGCTTGTCCGCTTGCAGAAGGAGCATGGCATGGCGCTGGTGCTGATCACCCATGACATGGGTGTCGTCGCCGAAACTGCCGAGCGCGTGCAGGTGCAATATGCCGGCCAGAAGGTCGAGGAGCAGCCGGTGAGGGCGCTGTTCCGCGATCCGCATCACCCCTATACGGCGGCTCTGCTTGCCGCCCTGCCGGAACGCGCCGAAGTCGGTCACCGTCTTCCCTCGATCGCTGGCGTCGTTCCCGGCCAGCACGGCCGCCCGACAGGCTGCCTGTTCGCGCCGCGTTGCGGCTACGCGACGATCGAATGCGATCGCGGCGTCGTCCGCCAGGGACCGGAGTTCGGGCTGGCGCTCTGCAACTATCCTTTGAAGGACGGCAAGCCGCTCGGACATCCCGGTGTCATGGCCGTTCAAACTGCAGGAGACCTGGTATGACGGGCGCTGTTCTCGAGGGCAGGGATCTCGCCCGCTTCTACACCGTAAATCGTGGGCTTTTCAAAGCCGACGCGACCGTTAAGGCGCTGAACGGTGTCAGCTTCAGCCTGCATTCCGGCAAGACGCTCGCCGTCGTCGGCGAATCCGGTTGCGGCAAGTCGACGCTCGCCCGCCTGGTCACGATGATCGAGGACCCGACCGCAGGCCAGTTGCTCATCGACGGCAAGCCCGCCCATGTCGGCGATCGCAGCCTGCGCAGCCAGGTGCAGATCGTCTTCCAGAACCCCTACGGCTCGCTCAACCCGCGCCAGAAGGTCGGCTCCATCCTCGAGGAGCCGCTGAAGATCAACACCGATCTCGACGCTGCCGCCCGGCGCCGCAAGGTGGAGGAGATGATGGCCCGCGTCGGCCTGCGTCCGGAACATCACGGCCGCTATCCCCATATGTTCTCCGGCGGCCAGCGCCAGCGCATCGCCATCGCCCGCGCCCTGATGCTACGGCCGAAGGTGCTGGTGCTCGACGAACCGGTTTCGGCTCTCGACCTTTCGATCCAGGCGCAGGTGTTGAACCTGCTGATGGACCTGCAGAAGGAGATGGGCCTTGCCTATCTCTTCATCTCGCACGGCCTTTCCGTCGTTCATCACATAGCCGACGACGTGATGGTGATGTATCTCGGCCGCCCCGTCGAAACCGGTCCCGCCGCCGAGGTCTTCGCGAGGCCGCGCCACCCCTATACCGCAGCCTTGCTGTCGGCGACCCCGATCGCCGATCCCGAACGCGCGAAGAACCGCATCCGCCTGCAGGGCGAGCTGCCTTCGCCGCTGAAGCCGCCGTCGGGCTGCCACTTCAATCCGCGCTGCTGGAAAGCGCAGGACTATTGTCGCCAGGTTTCTCCCGAACTAAGTGGAGAGGGCGCACAACAATATGCCTGCCACTTCCCGCTCGACTGAGCGGGAAGCCGGAGCAATTCCACGAAAAGTGAGGAGCGGTTTTCCCAGGCAAAGCGCGAAGCGCTTTTGCCGGGAATTGCGTAGACAAAAGGTTGGATGTTCGGAGGAATCATGCCGGATGAGCGGATGAACAAAGCCCATGCGATCATCGTCATGGGGGTGAGCGGCTGTGGCAAATCCTCTGTCGGCGAAAAGCTTGCCGAAGCTCTTCACCTGCAGTTCGTCGAAGGCGATGCGCTTCATCCGGCCTCTAATGTCGAGAAGATGTCGAAGGGTATTCCGCTGACCGATGAGGACCGGATGCCCTGGCTCGACCGCATCGGGGAAGACATGAAGGCCTCGCTGGAGAAAGGCGATGGCATCATCGTTTCCTGCTCGGCGCTGAAGCGCATCTATCGCGACAGGCTGAGGGCTGCTGCCGGCGGCAATCTGTTCTTCGTCTACCTGGAAGGTTCCAGGGCGCTGCTGACGCAACGCATGGGTGAGCGCAAGGGGCATTTCATGCCGGTGTCGCTGCTCGAAAGCCAGCTGGCGACCCTTGAGGTGCCCACAGGCGAGCCGGGCGTCGTCACCGTCGATATCGACGACACGGTAGAAGGCATTGCGGCAACGGCGCTCAAAGGCTTGGCAGCACTCGGCGTTACGGGTTGAACCGCTGCGGTGAATAAGGCGCAATATCGATGAACGGCGCTTCCCCGGTAATGAGTTCGGCAAGCACGCGGCCGGTTACCGGACCGAGTGTGAGCCCGTGATGGGCATGGCCGAAGGCGAACCACAGGCCCTGATGGCGCGGCGCCTTGCCGATGATCGGCATCATATCGGGCGTGCAAGGACGCGCGCCCATCCAGGGCTCGGGATCGAGCCTTTTGCCGAGCGGGAAGATCGTGCGGGCCACGGCTTCGGCGCGATCGAGCTGAACCGGGGTCTTCGGCGCATTCAACGTCGCGAACTCCGCCCCCGTCGTCAGGCGAATGCCACGGCTCATCGGCGCAAGGAGATAGCCGCGTTCGGCATCGAGCATCCAGTTGTTGAGCACGGCGTTGCCTTCAGGGGCATAATGCATGTGATAGCCGCGTTTGACGCCGAGCGGGAAGGAATAGCCGAGCCGCCCGGTTGCGACGGCTGCCCAGGGGCCGAGCGCGATCACCGCATCGTCGGCTTCGAGCGGACCCTCGCTCGTCATGATCTTCCAGCCGGAGCCGAACTGGCCGAGCGAGGCCGCGTCACCCGTGACGAACCGGCCGCCGAGGCTTTCGAAATAGCGGCGATAGGCCGATGTCAGCGCATGCGGGTCGAGCACCGACCAGGGGTCGCGCCAGCGGATGCCGCCGGTGAAATCGCCGCTAAGATCAGGTTCCATGCGGGCGACATCGGCCGCAGTCAGGCTGTCATATTCCACGCCGAATTCATTCCGCCAAAGTGCGGCTTCCGTGAGGGCTTCGTCGTGCCGGGCTCGCGTCCGGAAAAGCTTCATCCAGCCATCCCTACGGATCAGCGTTTCGGCATGCGACGCCTCAATCAGGTCCTTGTGTTCGGCAATCGAATTTTCGATCAGCGGCGCATAGGCTCGGGTGATGACCGCGTGGCGCCGCGCATTGGAGTTCCACCAGTAGCGGGCAAGGAAGGCAAGCTGACTTGGCAGCGTGCGCAGGTGATAATGCGCGTCGATGCGATTGTTGAGGGCATAGCGCAGCAGAAGGCCGAGCTGTTGGGGAAAACCGTAGGGCGCGACACCTTCGCGCTGGATCAGGCCGGCATTGCCGAAGGAGGTTTCCCTGCCCGGATCCTTGCGGTCGATCAGCGTCACCTGCCGGCCGCGCCGCTGAAGATGGATGGCGGTGGAAACTCCGACGATGCCGGCGCCGAGCACGATTGCGTTCTTTGTCATTTCCCCTGAATTCCGCTTTGCCGTCAGGTGAAAATGCCCGTGCCGATACTGGCGCGCAAACAAAAAATCTCATTCATTTCAAAATCATTGCGCTTTCCAGTGCGGCATTTTCGGCCTTCACCCTGACATAAAGGACGCAGGCGTTGAGAAGTGAAAAGACGACCGCGTAAAGCGGCAGGCCGAAGGCGAGAGGAAGCGCGGCGATCTCGCCGATGACGATTACATAATTGGGATGCCGGAGAAGGCGATAGGGGCCCGATCTCACGAGCGGCGCGCCGGGCAGAATGATGATGCGCGTCGTCCAGCGGCCTTTCAGCGTTGCGAGCACCCAGAGCCGCAGCCCCTGCAGCCCCATGAACACGACCAACCAGAAGAGATCGACCGATCTGCCGGGTGCCAGCAGCCACAGGCCGATGATCCAGCCTGCATGCAGCGCCACCATGAAGGGATAGTGCTCCGGCGCGACTTCTCTGGCGCCTCTGGCAAGAAGGGCGGCGGTATTGCGCCGGGCGAGCAAGAGTTCTCCCAGCCGCTGCAGCGTCACGAATGAAAGGAGCGCGATCGACGGCCACATCATGCCGGTCTCCGGAGCGTCACGCAGCTCGCCGAAAAGCCCGGTCCCATGGCGATCATCGCCGCACGTTCCGGCAATCCGGCGCGGATCACCCGCTCCAGCACGAAGAGGACCGTGGGCGAAGACATGTTGCCGTATTCGGCAAGCACGGCGCGTTCATGATCCAGCGTGCCGGGTGCGATTGAGAGCGCGCTTTCCATAGCGGCCAGCACCTTCATGCCGCCGGGATGGCAGATGAAGCGGCCGATATCCCCTGCTTTCAGCCCGTTTCTCGCCAGAATGCCCGCCACCGCCGGGCCGAGCTCCTTTTCGGCAAAGGGTGGCAGCGATTGCGCCAGCACGATGCCGAAGCCGCCGTCGTCGATTTTCCAGCCCATGATATCGAGCGTATCAGGAAAGAGATGCGCGCCGGTTGATTCCACTTCCGCCAGTCCATCGCCTCCCGCGCGTAGCACGCAGGCGGCAGCGCCGTCGCCGAAAAGCGCCGTGGCGATGATGTTTGGCCGCGTCAGTTCGTCCAGCCGGAAGGCCAGCGTGCAAAGCTCGACCGAAACGAACAGCACGACGGCCCCCGGCCGGCTGCGCGCCAGGCGCGAGGCGATCGCAAAGCCGGAGACACCGGCGGCGCAGCCGAGCCCAAAGACCGGCACGCGTTCGATATCGGCCCGGAAGCCTATTCGGCGGGCAAACTGCGCATCAAGGCTCGGCGTCGTGAAGCCGGTGGACGAGACCGTAACGACACAGTCGACATCACTGGGCTTGAGCCCTGCTCGACGAAGTGCGGAGGTGGCAGTCTCGACAAACAGCCCACCCGCCACCTCCGCATAGGCCTCCATCCGATCCTGCCAGCCATGTGGCTCGTCGAACCAGGCAAGCGGCCGCGCGGCATGGCGTTTTTCGATGCCGGCGCTGTCGAAGACGCGGGCGAGATGCCGGAAGTCCTCGAACCGATTGGCAAATAGCCTGGCCGAGGCTTCGGCGGCCTGACTTTGGGTAATGACGTGTTCGGGCGTGGCGACGGCGAGGCTGACGAGTTTTACGGTATCGGTCACTGAATTCTCCTTGTCGTTCCCGGCGCAACGACTGAGAACACGTCGTGTCGATAATTTATTCGATCTGGTTTGCTTCACGAAGCTGTGATCGAGAAAAATGAAGAGGCTGCCGAATAAAGCCCGATGCAGCGGTGTTCTCTCCTCGCAACGTCACTTCTAGAGGAGTTTTCCCATGACGCTCACGACAGTCCGTATCGCTTCCATCCTTCTCGGCGGTTGCCTGGCCGCTTCCGTTTTCTCTGCCCCGGTCTTTGCGATCGGCGATAACAATAGCACCATGCCGACCTGCAAGAAGGGCGAGATCTACGACCAGAAGACCAAGAAATGCGTCAAGCAGCAGAGTGCCAATGTCTCCGACGAGAACCGCACCGACTATGCCTATTCGTTGGCCAAGGACGGCCGCTATGAAGAGGCGCTTGCCATGCTCGACACGGTCAAGGACCAGAACACGGCCGAAGTGCTGAACTATCGCGGCTATGCCACCCGCAAGCTCGGCCGCACCGACGAAGGCATTTCCTATTACCTCAAGTCGGTGAAGATGGATCCGCAATACGCCAAGGTCCGTGAATATCTCGGCGAAGCCTATGTCATCAAGGGCCAGCTCGATCTCGCCAAGGACCAGTTGAACACTATCAAGGCGATCTGCGGCACGAGCTGCGAGGAATATCAGGACCTCAACGCTGCGATCCTCGACCCGTCGAAGATCTGATCGACGGAGTGGGCAGGAAGACGGAACCAGGGAAAGGCATATCCGAATGTCGGTCGCGCGCACCACATTTCCTGCCTATAGTCACGCAAGGATGGAATCGCCGGTTCGCCCGGCGATTCCGAAGGATGCAAGACTGGCGGAGGCGGCCATCGCGAGCGAAGCGGATATCAGAAGCGGCCTGACGGAAAATCTGGCGCGGCTCTGGCGTTATGGTCTCGTTCTCTCGCATCAGCGCGATGTTGCCGACGACCTGGTGCAGGCGACCTGCCTTCGCGCGCTGGAGCGCGCCGATCAATTCATACCAGGCACGCGGCTCGATCGCTGGCTGTTTTCGATCCTGCATTCGATCTGGCTGAACGAGATCCGCGCGCGGCGCGTGCGCCAGGGCCAAGGGTTCGTCGACGCCGGGGATGCGCTGACCTTCGACGGCGCCCACGATACCGAAACGCATGTGATGGCGGGCCAGGTTCTGAGACAGGTGAATGCGCTGCCCGAGGCGCAAAGGACAGCGGTTTTCCTCGCCTATGTGGAAGGACTTTCCTATCGCGAGGTTGCAGGCATACTGGATATTCCGATCGGAACCGTCATGAGCCGGCTGGCGGCTGCCCGCGCGAAGCTCTCCGGCGCCGGACCGGAAGGGGGACGGCAATGAACACGAAACACACCATTCCCTCTGACGAGGACCTCACCGCCTTCATCGACGGCGAACTGACCGCCGAAGAGGCCGCGCGCATCGAAGCGCTCGCCAACGAAAACGAAGGCGTCGCCGAACGGCTGGAATTCCTCGCCCGCGCTAGCCTGCCGTTCGCGCAGGCCTTCGCCCCGCTGCTCTCCGAAGCCCCGCGCGAAAAGCTGGAAGGCATGCTCGCTGCCATTCCTGAGCAGAAGAGCGCAAAATCCGCTTCCGCACCACCAAACGCCACCCGCCGCCGCTTCCTCGGCGCGCTCGCCGCCTCGCTTGTCGCCGGCATCGCCATCGACCGCGCCGTCCTCGGCATCGGCAGAGGCTTTTCGGCAAAGGATGAAAACAGCGAATGGCGTGCAGTGGTCGCTGAATATATCTCCCTCTACACTCCGGAAACGCTCACCGGCCCCGTGCCCGCCAGGGAAGTCCAGGCCGCCCAGCTCGCCAGCCTCGACGAGAAGCTCGGCCTGTCGCTCTCCCCCGAAGCCGTCTCCCTTCCCGGCATCGATTTCAAACGCGCTATGCTCCTGCAATACGACGGCAAACCGCTCGCCCAGATCGCCTACCTCGACCCCGAAACCGGCCCGATGGCGCTCTGCATCGTCATGTCAGATGCCGGGCCGAAGGCGCCGGACCTTGAAAACCGCAAGGGCATGAATGTGGTTTATTGGTCGAACGCGACGCACGCCTTCATGCTGATTGGGCATGCGACGGCGGATAGGATGACGGTGATCGCGGATGGGGTGAGGGAGAGGGTGTGAGTTTCGATTATTGGAACACCTGCACACGAGATATCTTGTTGGCGCGACGCTCGTAATCGGCTAACGGCTTCCGCAAAAGCAAACCAACTGATATCGAAGTCCGGATGAGAGTTCTCCATTTCTTCAAGACCTATTGGCCGGACACTTTCGGCGGCGTGGAGCGAACGATCCATGCGATCGCCAAGGGCACGAAGAGATATGGCGTCGAGTCGGACGTTCTTTCACTCAGCAAATTCCCGCAAGCCAATACCATGACGTTTGATGGCCACATGGCTTACAAAGCGAAACTTGATTTCGAGTTTGCCTCGACAGGCTTCTCCCGTGATGTTTTCCGGCATTTCCGAAAGCTGAGCAAAGAGGCGGATATCATTCACTTCCACTTTCCATGGCCGTTGATGGACATTGTCAACCTTGCCACCCGCCACGGCAAGCCGAGCATCGTCACCTACCATTCCGACATCGTGAAGCAGAAGACGCTTCTCAAGTTCTACCAGCCGCTGATGTTTCGTTTTCTAGGAGGCATGGATCGCATCGTCGCGACCTCTCCCAACTACCTTCGCTCCAGCGAGGTCCTTCGAGCCTTCAGCTCCAAGACAAGCGTAATTCCGCTTGGATTGAGCGAGGGTGACTATCCTGTTGTCGCGGAAGAAACCAGAGCGCGGTGGAGCAGCCGGCTTCCGAAGCGGTTCTTTCTCTTCATCGGCGTGCTACGGTATTACAAAGGCGTGCATGTCCTTCTGGAAGCGGCCCGACAAACGGGTCTTGACGTGGTTCTGATTGGTAATGGGCCGCTTGAGGACGAACTGAAAGGAAAGGTTCGTCAACAGAACCTGTCCAATGTTCATTTCCTGGGGGCTTTGCCGGATGAGGACAAGCTCGCGATTCTGGATCTCAGCCTGGGTCTGGTATTCCCGTCACACTTGCGCTCGGAGGCTTTTGGCTTGTCGCTTGTCGAGGCTGCCATGCGAGGCAAGCCGATGATTTCATGCGAAATCGGTACAGGGACCAGCTTCGTCAATTTGGATGGCGAAACCGGACTGGTCATTCCGCCGAATGATGCGACTGCTTTGTCGCAGGCCATGACAAGGCTCTGGAACGACCATCACATGGCGCTGTCATATGGGGCCAATGCCCGACGACGCTACGAGACCAACTTCACCGCCGACCAGATGGCACAATCCTATGTGGATCTCTATCGCGAGGTGGCCGGCTCCCGTTGAGCGTTGCTTTTTGCTCGCCCGTTTGGTGGTCGGCGACGGGGTCCTGATGGTACGAAGTCGACCACTGTGGATATATGAATAGTGGCATAATTCACTTGCAAAAGCACAACCTCTAAACTAATCGAACACAGAAATGCGCGATTGCAGATATTGGACGGCGGTCGCTGGGGTCGCATTGTCGCTCGCACAACATGATGTTGAAGACCTATGGAGCACGAATCGTGGAATGCTTGGCTCTGTCGGTCATTCTGATGCAGCGAACAGAACTGGGTTTTGATCGATGAGCAGCAGAACACCGGTTGCCGTCTTCACCTATAATCGAGCCGAGCATACCGAGCGCGCACTTGATGCCTTGTGCAGGGCAAGGCGGATCGAGGATTGCGACTTTTATTTCTACTCTGACGGTCCGCGGACGGAAGCCGCTCTGGCAAGCGTCGAGGCGACCCGCGAAGTTTTGCGCCGCTGGGCGCCTAGGCTGAATGCAACCATTGTTGAGCGGCCCAGCAATCTCGGTCTCGCGAAATCGATCTTCACGGGCGTGAGCGATCTTAGCGATCGATATGGACGCGTCGTCGTCATCGAGGACGATCTGGTCGTCAGCCCTGACTTTCTTCATTTCATGATCGAATCCCTCGATCGATACGAGAACGAGCCTAGCGTGATGCAGATCGGCGGCCTGACGCTGAGCCCGCCGTCCGACGTGGAAGCTGACGCTTTCATGCTGCCGGTCACGACGACATGGGGCTGGGCCACCTGGAAGCGCGCATGGCAGCATTTTGCCTGGGTGCCTGATGACCTAGAGCAGGCCCGACGAGACGAAGCGTGGCGACAATTATTTGATATCAACGGAACATGTACGTTTTCAGCAATGCTGGAAGACCGCATCGCCGGACGCAATGATTCCTGGGGTATCTTGTGGTGGTATGCTGTCTCCCGACGGCGCGGCTTGGTTCTTTATCCGCGCCACAGCCTCGTCTGGAACGGCGGCTTCGATGGATCAGGTATCCATTGCGGCGATGACGATTTTCTCCGGCAGGGAGAGGCGGCGGATTACGCACAATCCAAGTTTGACACGAAGTTGTCGTTTCCCCCGGCTTTAGACTATGACGTTCAACACTTGAAGTTGCTCGAAGAGTTCTTTCGATCGCTTCAGCAAAAGGTGGAAGGACTCCCTCAAGCGGGAGCGAAAGTCGCGTTGCGAACGATTGCCAGGAAATTAAAGGCGACCTTGAGAAATGCGATTTTTCAGACGACTTAAAAGTCGAATTCTTTCCAGGCTCGTGCAGGAAATCGATCGCGAACGCTCTGGCGGGCAGGGTGCCAATCATTGTGTGCTCGGCGCTGGATCGGCATTGTTGCCTGAGAGCGAAATTCATAACTTTTCCGGAAATCCGGGAGATATCAGCATCGGCAAGGATTCACACGTTCGTGGCCGACTGTTGACATATGGGCATGGTGGCAAGATCACGATAGGCGACTGGTGTTATATCGGCGTCAGGACCGAGATATGGTCGATGAAACTGGTCGAGATCGGGAACCGCGTGCTGATCGCGCATGACGTCAATATTCATGACGGAACTGCCCACTCGCTCGATGCAACCGAACGTCACGAGCATTTTCGGCATATTATCCAAAAGGGCCATCCCAGTGCCATCGAGATGCTGCCGGGCATCCATTCAGATTCGATAATTATCGAGGACGACGTATGGATCAGTTTCGGCGTAACGATTCTGCGCGGCGTCAGGATCGGCCGCGGGAGCGTTATTGCAGCAGGTTCCATCGTGACTCGCGATGTCCCGGCAGGGATGATCTATCGAAATGCTGTTCAACCCGTCCTGGAGCCGCTGAACGCGATGCTTGCTAACAAAAAGAACTGAGAGAAGTGATTTGCTAAACAAACTCGCACAAATGGTTGCCGGCCCCGTTTCTCAGCGCATCGATGCAGTTATATCCCGCGCAATATCCGGTCAGCGCCAGCAACTCGATGACTTGATGATCCTCCAAGGGCGAGCTCTCGCGTTGCAGAATGCGGCCCGAGCGCCTTTCGATCGTTTGCAGGATGCTGAGTTCAAAGTATTCTCCCAATTTGGCGAAGACGGTATTCTTCAGCATTTGATCAGGGAGACCGGCATAAGCAGGGATGAGACGTCTTTCGTCGAATTCGGTGTTCAGGACTACTCCGAGTCCTGCACGCGATTTTTGCTCATGAATGATCATTGGCGTGGGATGATCATAGATGGAAGCAAGGAGTACATGGACCATGTTCGCGGCCAGGATCTTTATTGGCGACATGATCTTACGGCAGTGACTGCGTGGATCGACAGAGACAACATAAATGATCTGATCGGAGATGCTGGCTTCTCCGGTGATATCGGTATCCTTAGCGTTGACATAGATGGCAATGACTACTGGGTGTGGGAGCGTATCAACGTCGTCAATCCGGTCATCGTTGTGGTGGAATGGAACAGCGTATTTGGCCCCGACTACAGCATTTCGGTTCCGTACGATCCGAAGTTCCAGAGGGAAAAAGCTCATTATTCCAATCTGTTCTGGGGCGCATCCATTGCTGCATTCGAATACCTGGCCGGGCAGAAAGGATATGCTTTAATGGGCTCGAATACGGTTGGTAACAATCTGTTTTTCGTGCGAAAAGACCGGCTTGGTCGATTGAAGCCCACGTCCGCGGTCAATGCATACGTAGAATCACGTTTTCGAGACTCCCGCGATTCCAACGGAAAACTGAACTTTCTCGGCGGGCAACGGAGGCGGCTTGAGATCATCGATGTTCCTGTTGTGGATGTTAAGAGTGGACAGACCACAACTTTACGCACATTGGACACTGCCAAAGCCGATGGCTAAAGAGGATTGTATATGAGCACGATGACATGGGAAGAATCCGTCCGTTGGCTGCGAGATCAACCCGACCAACAATTTCTCGTCCAAGCGTGCTACTTTGACGATCCGCTTGATAAGGCGGCTGAGCGTTTTTGGCAAAGTGCTGAATGGAAAGCCATCGCGGCACTGCTCCCCCAGCCGAATGGCGGAAAAGCGCTCGATCTCGGGGCAGGTCGTGGAATAAGCAGCTACGCGCTTGCTCGAGATGGTTGGAATGTGACCGCGTTGGAACCTGATCCGAGTGAATTGGTCGGCGCGGGTGCTATCCATTCGCTTTCTCGTGCCAGCGGCTTGGAGATTGCTGTCGTCAGCGAATTCTCCGAGCAATTGCCCTTTGCCGAAAACACATTTGATGTCGTCAATTGCCGTCAGGTGCTTCATCACGCACGAGACCTGCCACAGACCTGCCGTGAGATTTTCCGTGTTCTGAAGCCCGGCGGCGTCATGGTGGCGACTCGCGAGCATGTGCTGAGCAGGAAAGAGGATCTTCAGGCATTTCTGAATGCTCATTCGCTTCATAAATTCTACGGCGGGGAAAATGCTTTCCTCCTCGACGAATATATGTCGGCGATAGAAGGTGCCGGTTTGTATCTCGATAAAGTTATGGCGCCGCTCGATTCGCCGATCAACTATTTCCCAATGACGCCCGAGCAATGTTTCGTTTATTGCACTCGTCCGGTTGCAGATGTTATTGGGAGGCCGTTGACGAACATGGTGTTCAGCCAGCGCCATGTGCTTGGCAGAACGTTGATGAAAATGCTGGTTTCTACCATCAACGGCCGAGACAATACGCCGGGGCGACTTTATTCCTTCGTCGCAATCAAGCCAGAAACCGGTGGAAAGCGTTGATGCTGCAGAATAGCTTCGATAGCCGGAGACCAGCCAAGGTCATCCGCAGGTATGAAGCCCAGGGCGAAGTATTGGGCCCGGTTCGGTCGGTCTTGCTTGCAAGCCGTGAACTCTACTGGTCGCGCCATATTCTCTGGCATCTTTTCGTGCGCGATTTTGTTGCGGGTTTCCGACAGAAGCTGCTTGGCTATCTCTGGATCGTTCTCGTCCCTCTGCTTGGTATCGCCAGCTTCGTCTTCATGCAACTGACCGGTATTCTCAATCCCGGCGATACTGCATTTCCCTATCCGATCTATGTTTTCGTCGGCACGACAATCTGGGGTGTTTTCGTCAGCGCCCTGACGGTGGTTGCAAATGGTTTGATCAACAACACCGATCTGGTCATGAGGACCAATATTCCGAAGATCGGGCTGGCAATTACGGGCTTGGCGTCGCTTTTTTACAATCTCTTGGTCAATCTTTTCGTTCTGGCTCTTCTGATGGCTGTGTTCGGCCGTATGCCGTCGGCGTGGGCTCTGCTTTATCCTCTGGCCGTTTTGCCGATCATCATGCTGGGCGTTGGAATAGGACTGATGCTTTCGGTCATTGGTGCGGTTGCACGTGATGTAACCGGGATGTTCACCACCCTGATCAATCTGGCGATGTATGTCACGCCGGTCGTCTACACCGCGGATTTTCAGAACCTGATGTTGCAACGGATCGTTCGCTGGAATCCGCTCACCTATCTCGTCGACACTCCGAGAAGCCTGTTCGTACTCGGCACCGTCCCGGACGCGTGGGGCTATGTCTTTGCCACTGTTTTTTCAATTCTGGTGCTTTGGCTCGGTGTCCATGCTTTCTACCTCATTAAAGACAAAGTAGCAGAACGACTATGAGTGCTGGTGAATGGGCCATTCGGGCTGAAGGTGTTTCCAAGAAGTTCGGCCTTACCCTGCGTCAATCCATGAAGTATGGAATGAGGGACGTGGGCCGTAAGCTTTTTGGCCGCTCAAGCACGACCGACGTACTGCGCGAAGGCGAATTCTGGGCGGTGAATGACGTCGGTTTTCAGTTGCACCCCGGCGAAGCGCTCGGAATCATGGGCGTCAATGGTTGCGGCAAGACCACGCTCCTGCGGATTCTGAATGGCGTCTACGCTCCCGATAAGGGGCATGTCGAGGTAAGGGGGCGTGTAGGCGCCTTGATCGCTGCAGGTGCAGGTTTTGCGCCGATGCTGACCGGCCGTGAAAATGTCTATGTGAACGGCGCACTGCTTGGTTTGTCAACCAAGGAGATTGACGGGTTGATGGATGAGATCGTTGCTTTTTCAGAGCTTGGCGAGTTCATCGATCTTCCGGTCAAGAATTACTCGAGCGGAATGTTCGTGCGTCTCGGCTTCGCCATCGCAGCGATGAGCCGCCCTGACATCCTGCTGATGGACGAAGTTCTCGCGGTCGGCGATCTTAATTTTCAAAAGAAGTGCTATGACCATATATTGCAATTGAAGCGCAACGGCACCGCGATCATCCTCGTTTCGCATGCCCCAGGCGCCATTTGGGCTGTGTGCGACCGCGGTCTTTTCCTGGATCGAGGAAGAGTTCACGTTGATGGGCCAATTGAGGATGTGATTCGTGCCTATGACGACCAGAATTCGAAAAACGCGCGTGAATCGGACATTCAGTTCTCCCAAGCGGAAGCTCATGCGCAGCAGATCGCCAAACCGCAAGCCGTTGCCGCCCCCTTGGAACAATCTGAAAAAAGACCTGGAACAGGAGATGTGACCTGCACGGATTTCCGGGTGCTTACAATCGATGGTAACGAACGAGTTTCGGAACTGGAGTTTCTGCAGCCGTTCGCAATCGAAGTCGATGTCACTGTAATCCGCCCTATTGAAAACTTCATCCTACGTGTTGTTTTGGATGCGGTGCATTATAGAAACATAGTGACGCTGGATAATTATGAGCAGGGATCGCCGATCCCAATGCTGCAACCCGGAAAATATATCTTCAAGATTAAGGTTCCCGATCAGAATTTCCGTCCGGGCGCTTACGCGTTCAACGTTTCTGTCGTCAGCAAGCATGTTGGTACACACCTCTTCCTTTGGTGGAAGTGTGCGCATGTGGTTGTCCTGAGCCCCCGACACCAGTTTCTTTATTCCGAGCCGAATGCGGTCATGCATTTTGATGCGGAGTTCACGCATCTTACTCTGGATAGCGATAAATAGACGGTGGGAGCACAGCTCTTCATCAGGCGAGACTCGGCACGGCGTTCCGACAACGGCGCAGGTCCGGAATATGAACACGGTCTACTCTCCGGACGAAGGCTCTTCGCGGCTGCTAGTGAGGGATGATAGGGCGTCGATTTATTAAGGGTTAAGTTGATGCATGTCTTTGATCTGAGCGATATACGATGCGTGGCATGCAACAGCGGCATTGTGCCAACGGGTGAAGGTGAATTCACTGCCTTTGCCTGTGTTGACTGCGCTCGTGTCTATGAAAAAGTCTTGGGTCTGCCTTTCTTCGGAAAGTATGAAGAAGAAGACCTTCTCGGTTTGATCGAAATCGCCGCCAATATCGGAAATCGTGATAGTTTTGGCATAACGCCAAATGCTGTGGAAGAATGGGAAGCTCTGTTGCTTGCGTATGACCAAGCGACAGATAAGGAGGCGTTTCTTCGAGAGGTCCCGTCGGAGAAAGCGCCATATTTTATGAATCGATATGGAGAGTGGTCCGAGGTCGGTTATCTCACTCGAGATGTATCTCTTGCCGGGTTGAAAGTACTCGATGTCGGAGCCGGGTTAGGTTTCGACAGCCATCGCCTCTCGCTGCTTGGCGCTCATGTAACGGCACTGGAGTTTTCTCCGCTTCTTGCAGAATCCGGACTGAAAAATTTTCCTCATATCCGCTGGGTTGGAGGGTTTTCCCATTGTCTGCCTTTCCAGAGCGCAAGCTTTGATGCTGTATTTTGCAACGCCGCTTTACACCATATGCGGGATATCCCCGCCGCAATCTCCGAGGCTTTGCGTGTTTTGCGGCCGAATGGCATTTTGATCACGACCTGTGATTCATTTAGGCCTAGTGCATCGGGCGATGATTTGGAGCTTGAGATATTCGACAGGGATCCCGCGGTCCTGCTCGGCGTAAACGAGGGCATTCCGCGATTTTCCGATTTCATATCTACGCTCAAGCGACACCCAGAGATTCTAGACGTCGAGCTGCTGACCCATGTTCTTTATGACGCGCCTGATATCGGCACGATCACGCATCTAAAACACTGGAATCTGGAAAAGGATGGGCCGATGCTTGCCGAGCGCAGTGGGTCCATTGCAATGCGAGTGCGACTCAAGGACGTTTGGCCTGACCCTGCTCGGGTACAGATGAACGGAGTGTTGTCTGCTCATGAATATGTATCATGGATGAGTTCTGCATCGAACGCGGTCAGGAAGCTCGCGCCGATGATGCCGCGGAAATACGTTGATCTGCCATTTCCGGGAGATCAGGGGAGTAAATTTGAACTGCTGAACGGCTGGCGGCGACCGCGGAAGTATCAACATGCCCGCACGGCATATCGGCGCGGGCGCTGGTTCATGCAGAGCCTTTCCGAGCGGTCTGTTCTTGCTTTTGATCTGTTGTTACCTCTTGATGGTTCTTCAGGCGTTGAAGCTGTCAAGGTCATGCTGAATGGTGCTGCCGTCGCAACCTATCCGGTTAGCAACAAGAACTGGGTATCGGCACACGTGGAAATAGCCACGGTTCCATCTGGCGACGTATTCAGTATCGAGCTGGAGGCGGTGGGCGGAGGAGCATCCATAGAGGAGGCTGCATTTGTTGTTCGCAACCGCCGGCTTATTTCGGATGCCTCCGAATCTGATGCCGGAGGTCGAAGCAGAAACTTTCAAAATCCAACTGTCTATGCGGTTGTTCCAGTTTTTAATCGTCTGCATTTTACGCGCGAGTGCATCAGGTATCTCAAAGAGCAAACCTATGCCCCACTCCAGATCATCATAGCCGACGGTGGCTCCACGGACGGGACGCAGGACACCATCCGTGCGGAATTTCCTGACGTCACCGTTCTCACTCCCCCAGCAGCGGAGCTCTGGTGGAGTGGTTCGATAGCCATGGGTATCGACTATGTCTTGCATCACAGCAGCTGTATCGATGACTACGTGCTTATGATGAATAACGATACACAGTTTCCGTCCGACTATGTCGAGAAATTGATTGAGGCATCTGAGTTCCATGATGCGGCAGTTGGGGCATTGATTGTCGACAGTCGTGACGCGACGCATGTCCTTGATGCTGGCGAATATATCGATTGGGCAACTTATACATTTTCCGTAAAGCATTCCATCAATGATGGCGAGCGTTTCTGCGATGATGTTGACGTGTTGCCTGGTCGCGGAAGCCTGATACCTCTGCGCATGATACGCGCTGCTGGAAATATTGACGCAGAGATGCTGCCACATTACCTGGCCGACTATGAATTTTTCTGCCGCCTTAAAGAGCAGGGGTTCCGGTTAGGGGTCTCCTATGAAACGCGAATCCTGGCACATATAGAAGAAACCGGCATCATACCGACAAGTGGAAGTTCGGCTTTTCGAACAATTTGGCACGAGGTTTTTTCGCGCCGCTCAATGAGCAATTTTTTGGATCACTGGCGTTTCGTGACGCGGCACGCGCCGGATGAATATCGTAACCGTACTCGATTTCGCCTCGTTAAACGAGTCATTGCCGACTTCACTTTGCGGACGCCGGCGAGGTGGTTCTTTTTCCCCCTCTACGTTCTGCTGACGTTGCCCTGGAGAACATGGGCTGTTGTGAAAGGCCAGAAAAGAGCCTTCTCTCGGCTCGCCGCAGCTATCCGCAAGGACGGAGCGGATGTCGTTTGCCAACCTAAACTTATTCCAGGTATTATTCGCCTGCCGGTCTACCTCGCAGTGGCGCCAGGACCTCTGAAGCGTGAACACATAGAAGAACATGGGCTGGTTGCCGACGAACTTCTGCGAAGAGGTATTCTGCGCCACACTCGTTGTCGTGAATGGTATGCGCTGAACACCGTCAATTTTGGCGGCGACGCTGCAAGCACGGAATTGGAGCGGCTTCGCCGGAAGGCGTGGAATCCCGTTGCCAAGATCGGACGCACGTTTTCCTGGTATATGGCCATGCGAAAGACTGGGGTGGCCGAATGAGAGGCTCGTCCAACCGGTTGCGCATTGGAATCGAGCTTATCGACGATCCGGCCTGGATGGGCGGAATGCTCTATCTGCGTAATCTTGCGATCGGCCTGTCCCAATTGCCCGAGAGCGAACGCCCCACGGTGCGCCTGCTCGGCGCGCCTCACGTCGTTGAACGGTTTCTTGACGGGTATGACGACCGGACGATTTTCGAGGCCGATGCTGCGGGTCTCGTGTCGCGAATTCGGCGCCGATTGGGTTGGGCGCAGAAAAGCGCAGCTACGGTTGACGTTGTCTATCCTGGCTTTGGTTCTGAGATTTCGGGCGCCGTGACGGTGCGCTGGATTCCCGATTTCCAGCATCATTATCTCCCGCATCTCTTTTCTGCCGAAGAGATTGCAGCACGTGATCGCTCAATCGGTGAGATAGCCGCAAAGCCGGGTGTCGTCGTGCTCAGTAGCGAGGTGGCGGCCGCCGATTTTCGAAAATTCTATCCCGATCACCGTGCCGTGGCTCGGGTCTGGCGGTTCCATTCCCGGCTTGATACTCACCAGCCAGCATCTCGTGCTGCGATCGACCGGTTTGAGCTGCCCGAGAAATATCTCTATCTGCCAAATCAGTTCTGGGCCCACAAGAATCATATCACCGTACTGCGCGCGCTGGCGCGTCTCAAACGGGATCATAATCTGACGATCCCCTTGGTCTGTACCGGCGCTCAGTCAGATCGACGCAATGAGGCTCATTTCACGGAGTTGGCGCAGTTTATCAAGGATGCAGGCCTCTCGGGCCAGGTCCATCTCCTGGGATTGATCGAGCGAGAGCACCAGACGGAAGTTTTTCGGCATGCTACCGCCGTCGTGCAGCCGTCCTTGTTTGAAGGATGGAGTACTGTCGTCGAAGATGTTCGCGCGGTAGGCCGGCCGATATTTCTTTCAGACCTTCCTGTTCATCGGGAGCAAGCACCGAACCACTGCTTTTATTTCGAACCACAATCGGATGAAGAATTGGCGGCCCTGCTGGTGGAAAAGTGGGGGCAACTTCGGCCTGGTCCAGACGCTGGGATGGAACGGGAGGCGCGTGCGGAAGTCCAGGGCTTGCTGCTGAATTCTGCGCGGGAATTCTGTGGGATAGCACGTCAGGCATGGGAGACGGGCAGAGCAAATGTCGATGCTGTGCATTGAATTCCATGAAGACGATCAGTGGCTTGGCGGTTCGATCTATATCGACAATCTGCTCGCCGCTTTATCCGTGCTTCCTCCGGGTCAGCGCCCTGCTGTTCGCCTAGCTTTCCTTTCGTCATCGAAAACGGCTCTTGCCAAGCGGCTGTTGGCTCACTCAACGATCGTTCAGAAGCAATCAGGAGCCGCATATTCTGATCTGGTTGCCAGATTACGCCGGCTTCATCGGGCGTTCAGTCGTCGGTGGCCGTGGGTCGGCCGGTTTTTCCGAACACGAGGGGACGAGGTGTATTTCCCTGTGTTCGATGTCTCTCAGCGCTGGAGGCGGAATCTCTATTGGATACCCGATTTCCAGCCACTTCACTTCCCGACGCTCTTCGACTCGCGTGAACTCGGTCTGAGAACGAAAAGTATGGCCGACATTGCCGGCTCGACCGGCCTATTGTTGCTCTCCAGCAATGCGGCTATGAACGATTTCCGAAGTTTCTTCCCAGAAGCCACCGTTATGCCGCGCGTATGGTCGTTTTGCAGTAGCCTGGAGCCGGCATCACAGGATAGGCATCAGGAAGTCCTGCAGCGTTATGGTTTGCCGCAGAAGTTTCTTTATATTGCCAATCATTTCTGGAAGCATAAGGATCATGAGACCGCGTTCAAAGCGTTGAAGCTTTTGAGCGACCGCGGCGATGACATATTCCTTGTATGCACCGGCCTCCAGGCGGACAGGCGCAATCCCGGCCATTTTGAATCGCTGATGCAGGCTCTTGCAACATGGGGCATTCAGGACCGGGTGCGGTTTCTAGGGGTTGTGCCGCGTGAGGATCAGGTCGAATTGTTCCGCGTGGCTGCGGCGGTGGTCCAGCCCTCGCGATTCGAAGGTTGGAGCACAGTGATCGAAGATGCTAAGGCATTGGGGCGACCGATGATCGTATCCAATATTGCGGTTCATGTAGAACAAGTCGAGGGGCTTGAGCATGCCCGTCTCTTCAAGACATCGGATGCCGAGGATCTTGCGGGCGCGATCTCCGATCTGTGGCCTACCTTGACGCCGGGACCGCAGTTGGATCTGGAACAGGAAGCGGTCAAGCGAAGAAATTCCGTGCGCATCGAGGCGGCGCGCAAGTTTGTAGCGATTGTGGAGGAGGCGGCGGCCTTTTCCCGGACAGTCTGAAAGGAACGGAAGATATGTGTGGCATCAGCGGGGTGATTTCTCTTGCTCCTTTGACAGAGGTTGAAACCTCGAGCGTGCGCGAGATGAATAGGTTGCTCGAACATCGCGGACCTGATTCGGAAGGCATATTTTCTGCGGAACACACGATGCTGGCCATGCGTCGTCTTTCGATCATCGATCTTGCCGGTGGCAAGCAGCCGCTCTTCAACGAGACCGGCGACATTGTCATTATATGCAATGGAGAAATCTACAACCACAACGAGTTGCGGGAAGATCTCCGGGCGCGAGGGCATCGATTCAGTTCGTTGAGCGATGTCGAGACGATCATTCATGCCTATGAAGAATATGGGATTGAATGTCTCGCAAAACTGCGCGGCATGTTCGCCTTCGCCCTCTGGGACGCGAAAAGGCGCGTTCTTCTGCTTGCGCGGGATCGGATGGGCGAAAAGCCGCTTTACCTCCACCGAGATGGGGCAGGTCACTTATGGTTCTCCAGTGAAATTCGTAGCCTGACGACGGTGATGCCGAAACCATTGAGGCTGGCGCCGGAGGCTTTCAATCTCTTTCTGACGTTTCAGTATGTGCCGGAGCCGGCATCCGTTCTGGACGGCTTGGAGCAATTGCCTGCAGGGCACTATATGCTCTTGAAGCCTGATGCCTTGGAGGCATTGCCGCAGCCCTATTGGGATACGTCGAATGTTCACGAAGATTCGCGCGATCCCGTAGCCGTGACCGAAGACATATTGGACAACGCCTGCCGCCTGATGGGAACGGCGGATGTGCCGGTCGCAGTCGCACTATCGGGAGGGATCGATTCCAGCCTCGTGGCGGCTTTGACCGCACGTCATTTTCCAGGTCAACTGCATGCCTTCACCATCGGTTACAAGGGGCGGCCTGATACTGACGAGCGCGGTTTCGCGGCCACCCTGGCAAAGGAACTCGGTATAGGTTTCACCGAAGTGGAACTCGATACCGGTACGGTTATTGACGCCTTCCCAGAGTTGATGTCGGCTATGGATACGCCAATTGGCGATATCGCAGCCTTCGGCTACTACACCGTTGCTAAGGCTTCGCGGGAGGCAGGTTATCCTGTCTTGTTATCCGGGCTTGGAGGAGATGAATTCTTCTGGGGCTACGGGTGGGTGCGTGACGCCATGACGCGAAACGAGGCGCTACTTGCCGGAACACCAATCAAATCGCCTTGGTGGAAGCGCCTGGCAGGCAAGCCGGTCGCGCAGAAGCCTGATTTCTTCGGTGTCCATGCCGATTTGCGCAACGGCGACGCCTGGTCGCGCAAACTCATGCCGGCGAGGGAGCGAGAGAGGCTGCCCGAACATCTATGGCTGGATGGCGCCAGTCTGGATCTGTCGCAGCCGCTTCATCTTGCCGTCTCCAATCTACTGAACCGCACCTGGTTGCGCTCCAACTGTTTGGCGCTGATGGATCGGATGACGATGGCGCATTCGGTCGAAGGCCGCTTGCCCTTGTTGGATTCGGAATTGGTCGACCGGGTTACCGGGATGCGAAACGACGGACTGACGGACTGGCACAAGCCCCACAAGTGGCTTTTGGTGGAAGCGCTTCGTGACGTTCTACCCGCCGATGTTTTGGCTCGGAAGAAACAAGGGTTCACGCCGCCCGTTCGAGAATGGATGAGCGGAATTGTGAAACGCTTCCTGCCTCTTGTTTCGGATGGTGCATTGGTAAGGCAGGGGTTGGTTGACGCAAACAAGTCCCGCACTGGGCTTGGCGAGTTTGATCTTCCGTTCCTGTACAAGCTGGTGCTGCTCGAATGCTGGGTTCGCATCCATATGGAAAAACAGCCTGTTGCTGAGTTGGCACGCGAATATGCATAAATTGCAAGCTCGTGTGCGGAATTACGCTATTTTCCGGCACCATTCTCGGATTTCGGCACCCCGTATTGGCGAGAAGCATATCAATATTCGCGACACCGTGATTCTTTGACATTCGGCGCAGCTTATCGAAGAAGGCGTGTTGGTTCTTCGCGGTGGCACATCGAGGCTTGCCTTGACAGCCATCTGGCCGTGGTCAGGATGATAAATGCAGGTCTTGACGGTAGGATATCTTTAGTCTCGCCATATGAATGGCAGGGACACTATACCGTCGATGGTGTTCACCCTGCGGCCAAAACCTACGAGGTCATTGCGGAAAAGCTACTTTCCAGTTTGTCGGGTTCTTGCGCTATCGGGAACAAGTAGTGTAACGGACCCATCAATGATGGAGAGTGGTTAAAATTGACCGGACAAAAGATTGCTTTGGTCACCGGCGCGTACGGCTCAATCGGCCGCCATGTTGCATCGGCGCTGGCCAAGCGCGGCTGGTCGGTGCACGGTATTGGCCATGGAGAATGGAGCCGAGACCAGTTATCGCAATGGGGCCTTTCGGCCTGGCATCAGGAGGATGTTAGCCTTGATGGGCTGAAGTCCATGCGGGTTCGCCCGTCCTTGATCGTTCACTGTGCGGGGAGTGGTTCCGTCGGAGCCTCGGTCGCGGAGCCATATATCGATTTTGGGCGAACGGTTGCACCAACTGCGGCTATCCTCGAATTCCTCCGCGTCGATTGTCCCGGTGCTGCTCTGGTCTATCCATCGAGTGCCGCTGTTTATGGAATCGCGGACAAGTTTCCCATGTCCGAGGATTCGCCTCTGCGGCCAACATCTCCATACGGAGTTCACAAGAGGAGCGCCGAAGAGCTGATCAGGGAATATGCCCGCCTGTTCGGCCTGAATGCTTCGGTCGTGCGCCTTTTTTCCATCTACGGCGAAGGCTTCCGCAAGCAATTGCTATGGGACGCCTGTCGCCGGATCGTAGCCAATGAATACGAATTCTTTGGGACGGGCAGCGAGACGCGTGATTGGCTCCATGTTTCGGATGCCGCGAACCTGATGGTTCGCGCCGCTGATTACGCATCTCCTCGATGCCCGGTCGTCAATGGTGGTGGGGGCGTCGCGGTCACTGTCAGGGAGGTGGTTGCCGAGCTTTTTGCTTTGATGGACCGCAAGAATCAGGCCGAGTTCTGCGGAACTATTCGACCGGGTGACCCAAGTGATTACCAGGCGGATATTCGCCAAGCGCTTGCCTGGGGCTGGCAGCCGCGTATTCCGTGGAAGGACGGGCTTGCTCTCTATGTTTCATGGTTCCGGCGAGAGCATGGTTTGCTATGATTTCGCGGTTTTCGTCGCTAGGCCTTGGTATCGCGGTGCGACGCCTCCTCGGCGTCCGATTGGGTCGATTTCATCAGTATAAGCCTCGCCAGCTGTCTCTCGTTGCTGTCAATCATGCAGGCGGTGACGACCGACTTCCGGTGATATCGTTGGTGACGCCGTCATTCAATCAAGCGCGTTTCGTCGAGAAGACACTTGAAAGCGTTCTCGGGCAGAACTATCCCAAGCTGCAATATGTCGTGCAGGATGGGTTATCCTCCGATGGCACGCGAGAAATCCTGGGTAGATACGCAACGCGAAACATTGATATACGCATCGAGACCGATGGTGGACAGACAGATGCGTTGAACAAGGGCTTTGCGCATACGGACGGCGAGATAATGGGATATCTCAACTCGGATGACCTTTTATTGCCGGGTACGCTGTCTTTGGTCGGCCGCTATTTTCGCGATAATCCTTCGGTCGATGTAATCTACGGCAATCGTCTGATCGTCGACGAGGCTGGCCGGGAAGTCGGTCGTTGGGTATTGCCGGAGCACGATTCCGAAATCCTGACCTTTATCGACTATGTCCCCCAGGAGACGATGTTCTGGCGTCGCCGCATATGGGAGCAGGCTGGCGGACGATTCGACACCGATTTCCACTTCGCCATGGATTGGGAATTGCTTCTGCGTTTTATTCGTGCTGGTGCGGCTTTCCGGCATCTACCGGGACTATTTGGTGCCTTCCGCGTGCACGGCAAGCAGAAATCGCAGACTGACTTTCTTGTTCGCGGAGTTGGAGAGATGAACAATCTTCGATTGCGCTATGCTAGTAAAAATATGAGCTTCGTGCGACGTTTCGCGCTTCATTGGGCGTATCTTTCGCAACATAGGCTGGCGGATGCAGCTTTTGAAGCCTCCCTACGGAAGAATGGATAGAATATGAAAAAGGCGCTTATCACAGGTGTAACCGGGCAGGATGGCTCATACCTCGCTGAGCTTCTTCTCAGCAAAGGCTACGAGGTCCATGGCATAAAGAGGCGTGCTTCCCTCTTCAACACCGATCGCATCGATCACCTGTACCAGGATCCGCACGAAGACCGGCGACGGCTCATTCTGCACTATGGTGACATGACCGACTCGTCCAGCCTGATCCGTATCATGCAGAATGTTCAGCCGGATGAAATCTACAACCTTGCTGCGCAGTCGCACGTAGCGGTTTCGTTTGAAGAGCCCGAGTATACGGCAAATTCGGATGCTCTGGGCGCCCTGCGCATTCTCGAGGCGATCCGTATTCTCGGCCTCGAAAAGAAGTCTCGTTTCTATCAAGCCTCGACGTCGGAGCTTTATGGCCTCGTTCAGGAAACGCCCCAACGAGAAACGACGCCATTCTATCCCCGCTCTCCTTACGCCGTCGCCAAGCTGTATGCCTATTGGATCACGGTAAATTACCGCGAAGCATATGGCATTTACGCCTGCAACGGTATTCTGTTCAACCATGAGAGCCCGGTGCGCGGCGAGACATTCGTGACGCGCAAGATCACGCGCGCACTTGCCCGTATCAAACTCGGTTTGCAGGATTGCCTCTATCTCGGCAACCTCGATGCCAAGCGCGACTGGGGACACGCAAAGGACTATGTCGAGATGCAGTGGCTCATGCTGCAGCAGGCTGAGCCGGAGGATTTTGTCATCGCGACAGGCGTCCAATACAGCGTTCGTGATTTCGTGAATGCAGCGGCTCGGGAGATCGGCCTTTCGGTCACCTGGGTTGGTACGGGGATTGAAGAGAAAGGGTTCGATGCCCAGGGCAAATGCATCGTTTCCGTAGATCCGCGCTATTTCCGGCCGACCGAGGTAGAGTCGCTGCTTGGAGATGCGTCCAAAGCGAAAGAGAAGCTCGGCTGGGAGCCCCAGATCAGCTTCGATGCGCTCGTCGCCGAAATGATGCGGGAAGATCTCAAATCAGCCGAAAGAGATGAACTGGTCAAGCGGCACGGGTTCTCAGCCTATGACTATCACGAGTGATATGATGGACAAGACGTCGAAGATTTATGTCGCAGGTCATCGAGGAATGGTCGGGTCGGCGATCCTGCGCCGTCTTGCTTCGGCCGGATACACAAATGTAGTTACGCGCACCCACGCGGATCTGGACCTGGTCGATCAGGCCGCGACCTTGCGGTTTCTCGCCGAGGAGAAACCCGACTATATCTTCATGGCTGCGGCCAAGGTCGGCGGCATTCACGCCAACAACACTTACCGGGCTGAGTTTCTCTATCAGAATCTGATGATTGAGACGAATATCGTCCATGCCGCGTGGCAGGCTGGCGTGCAAGGCATGCTTTTTCTGGGCTCGAGCTGCATCTATCCCAGGGATTGTCCGCAGCCAATCCGGGAGGATTATCTGCTCACTGGACCGCTCGAGCAAACCAACGAACCCTATGCGATCGCGAAGATCGCCGGGGTCAAGCTTTGCGAGAGCTATAACAGGCAATACGGAACCCGCTATGCCTCGGCGATGCCGACCAATCTTTATGGTCTCAACGACAGCTACGATCTCAACAATAGCCATGTCCTGCCGGCATTGATCCGTAAGGCGCATGAGGCAAAGATCCGCGGTGACAAGGAATTGGTTGTCTGGGGCTCGGGTCAGCCGATGCGCGAGTTTCTCTATGTTGATGATATGGCCGATGCCTGCGTTTTCCTGATGGAAAATCAAATCGACGAGGGGCTTTTCAACATCGGTACGGGCGAGGACATAACGATCCGTCAGTTGGCCGAGACCGTCATGGAGATCGTCGGTTTCGAGGGAGATATTGTCTATGACCGCAGTAAGCCCGACGGCACGCCCCGTAAACTCATGAATGTCGACCGTATGAAGGCGCTCGGCTGGCAGGCTAGTACATCGCTCGCCGACGGCATAGCGAAAGCTTACGCCGACTTCCAGTCGCATACTGCCTGAGACATGACCGAACCGCTTGTCACGATCGCCGTCCCCTCCTTCAATCAGGGTCGCTTCCTCGACAAGGCGCTGGCATCAATCTTCGAGCAGGATATGCCGGTCGAGGTCTTTGTCCTTGATGGTGGCTCGTCGGACAACTCCGTCGAAATCATCCGCAAATGGGAAAATAGGCTCGCCGGATGGCGCAGCCATGAGGATGGCGGACAGGCAGCCTCTATCAATGAGGGCATAGAATCTGGTCGAGCACCTTATGTCTACTGGCTCAACAGCGACGATTGGCTTTTGCCCCATGCGTTGAAAACGCTTCTTCGGGCGCTGGAGGATCAGCCGCAGGCATCGGCCGCCTACGGACGCTGCTGGAATATCGTTGAAGAAACCGGAAAGCGAACGCCTGTCTGGGTCGAGCCGTTCAGTGAGCGGCGCCTGGCACTGCGATGCATCGTTTCTCAGCCCGCCACGTTGATCCGGCGTTCGGCATGGGAGGGTGTTGGCGGCGTCGACGAAAAACTGCACATGGTCATGGACTATGACCTTTGGTGGAAGCTCTTCAAGCGCATGGGGCCGCTGCATTTTGTCGATGAGTTCGTTGCGGTCAACCGCGAGCATGAGCTGACCAAGACGCGAAGGCTGCGCTGGCGCCATTATAGCGAGGCGATCGATGTCGTTCGCAAATATCACGGCAGCGTTCCGCTGAAGTGGTGGATCGCTCAGCCCTATGCCGTCTGGTACAAGTCCATACGAGGTTAGGAACGTGCTCCCGCCACCCAGGTCAAGGCAGCGGCTCAAGACTGCAAGCCCCCGTGAAAAGCGGGAAGTCACGGGGTTGCCCCTCATTGTTGTAATATGTTAGGGGCAGCGATCCGAGCAGAGAGAAGACGTACCCCGTCAACAGACGGTGTCGGCTTCGAAAGGGTACATCAAACGAACGTGACACGTAATCTTCTCAACCATCAGCGATTGCAGATGTTCATTGCATCGGCGATAAGCCTCGTCTTTTTGGCTTTCCTGCTTCGGGCCGTGGATTGGGAGGAGGCTATTCGCATTTTCCGCAATGGAATATCCACAACATCGCTTTTATGGTTTTCGCTTGTCACCTTCGTCATCGCTGTCGGTTACGCGCTGCGGTGGCGACTGTTGCTCGACGGAAAGATCGGTTACGGAACGTCCCTGATGGCTTCCCTGCTCGGCCTGGGCGCGAACATGTTCCTGCCCGCAAGAGGCGGAGACCTTTTGCGCGTGCATTATAGCCGCGTGGTTGCAACTGTCCCCTATGCCGATGCTCTCGGCAGGCTTCTTGTCGAAAAGGTGGTTGACCTAGTCACCATCATTTCCGTCGGCTTATTTTCTTTGTTCTTGCTGAACCGTACATTGAATGTCGAGTACCGGAATGTTCTGTTGATCGCCATGCTCGGCGCAATTCTCGCAATACTGATAGCGGCAATTCTGATAAGGTGTTTTGGAGATCGGCTTGTCCCGTTGCTGCGACCCGTCTTCGGTCTCGTTCGGCTGCAGGATTTTTTTGACCGTCACATTGTCTATCTCGTTCGAAATTCGGCACGGAGCCTATCCCTCTCGGTGACCGTCCTTCCAGCTGTTGTTACGCTGGCTTTGTGGCTGTCCGCATATGCGCTCGCCTACATCTTCGTCGCCCGGTTTGTTGGCATCGCATTGAATTATCAGGAGTCATTGTTCGTATTGTTTGCGGGCGGGCTGGGCCTGATGATCCCGGCGGCCCCCTCGGGGGTAGGTACTTTCCATGCATCCATCGTGTCGGCATTCGTACTTCTGGGGCGTTCGCCGTCAGAGGGGCTGCTCCTGGCAACGGCGGTTCATCTTCTCTTTTTCGTGGTCTATGTCGTGCCTGCAGCCCTCATTCTGGGACATTGGCGCTTGAACCGCTTGGCGCCGAGGTAACTTATGAAGGAATACTTTTACTCTCTTTTGAGAAAATACATCGGGCTCTTTGTCCTGGGTCAGAACTCCGTCGTCGAGATTGATCCGACGACGCCTCTTCTGATTGGTAAATTTCCCCGGGGCAAGGTGACGTTTCGTTCGCCAACGCAACCGGCGGAGCTTATGAACGAGTTTGATGAGCACAAGGTCGTCAAACTCGAGGACGTCGCTGACGCCAAGCCTGAGTACCTGATCATCAGCGGCCTCATACACTACGAACGAGACATACAAAGCATGTTTGGGCAGGCGCGGGCGTTGTGCTCGCCCGAGACGCGCCTCGTACTCACATATTACAGCAGTTTGTGGCGGCCGCTTGCGACTTTTGCATCCAAGCTCGGTCTGCGCCGGCGGGTTCCTGAATCAAACTGGCTTGCCCACGAAGACGTCCAGAACCTTCTGACGCTCGAAGATTTCGAATTGATACGGCTGGATCAGAAGATCCTGATTCCATTCTATATTCCTCTTGTCAGCGGCGTCGTTAATCGTTGCCTTGCCCCGCTTCCATTCTTTCGAAATCTCTGCCTTCTCAATATCGCGCTTGCGAGACCGGTTGACAACGTCGCTTCGAAAACGGAGCCATCGGTGTCGATCGTGGTTCCGGCGCGAAACGAGGCAGGAAATATCGAGGATATCGTCAAGCGGCTGCCGGATATGGGGCCGAATGACGAACTCATCTTCATCGAAGGCAATTCCACGGATGCGACTTGGAAAACGATCCAAGAGGTGCAGCAGCGATACGGCGGCGAACGGTGCATTCTGATTGCTCAGCAGGAGGGCAAGGGAAAAGGCGATGCCGTCAGGAAGGGTTTCTCCATCGCCACAAAGGAAGTCCTGATGATTCTTGACGCGGATATGACCGTTCCGCCCGAGGATCTTCCCAAGTTCTACAATGCGATCAAGGACGGAAAGGGTGAGTTCATCAACGGCACCCGATTGGTCTACCCTATGGAAAAGGAGGCGATGCGCTTCTTCAACCTTTTGGGCAACAAGTTTTTCGCCTTGGCTTTCTCCTTCGTTCTCGGTCAGAGATACAAGGATACCCTATGTGGAACGAAGGTGATCAGCCGCTCCAACTATCTGAAGCTTCAAGCAAACAGATCCTATTTCGGTGATTTCGATCCTTTCGGCGATTTCGACCTGATCTTCGGCGCAGCGCGGATGGGCCTGAAGATCGTAGAGGTTCCGATCGGCTATCGTGAAAGAATATATGGTGAGACGAACATTTCACGTTGGCGCCACGGTGCCATTCTATTGGCCATGCTGGTCTTTGCCGCAAGACGAATAAAGTTCCTCTGACGATGGAAACGGAAAGCGCTCTCTATGAGGCCGACCTTGCCCAGACGCTGGCAAATCGCGAGCGACTGAGCGCAAATTCGAACCTGATGCATTGGTATGGTGAGCTTTACAACGAGATGTTTCGACAGGAGCCGGATATCGCCGGGAAGACCGTCCTGGAGATCGGAAGCGGAACCTCTCCTCTCAAGCGCTTCCTGCCCAATGTCATCACGTCCGATATTCTGAAACTGGAATATCTGGATATTGTCTTCGATTGCCACGAGATCGCGAAGCTTGCCGATATTGCAGACCATAGCGTCGATGTGATCACCATGACGAATGTTCTGCATCACTTGAAGGACCCGTTGGCTTTTCTGCGGGGCGCGACGCGCAAGCTTGCCAAGGGCGGCAGGGTGTATGCGACGGAGCCCTATCTGTCTGCGCTGTCCTATCCGATGTATAAGCTCCTGCATCATGAGCCCGTTGATCTCAGCATCCGTCGTCCGGTTCTGAATACGGTGCAGGGACCTCTTTCGACCTCAAATCAGGCTATGCCACACATGATTTTCTTTCAGCGGCCGGACTGGCTTGCTGAGCTTTCGGATTGTTACAGCCTCGATAAGACAAGCATCAGCTATTTCACTTCACTCTCCTATATGGCGACCGGCGGGGTATCCAAGAAATTTCCAGTGCCTGGTTGGGTTTACAAGCCTTATTTCAAATTCGACAGGGCGGTGGGTCGTGCATTGCCCAAGGCGTTTGCCTCGTTCTTCACAGCCCGTCTTGTTTCAAGAGACGAGGTGTGAAGATGGTCTTGCTTCGCCTGGCTGACTGGCTCTATCGGTATTGTTATCCCATCTACTATCCGCTCTACTCCCTGTGGAAGGCGGTCTCTGAACGACGTGAGCGCAGGCTCATGCGTGACATGATTTCGCCAGCGATGATCGTCGTGGATGTCGGCGCAAACATTGGAATATACACTCGCATGTTCTCCTCTTTGACGGGAGCGGCAGGCCATGTGCATGCCTTTGAACCTGCCCCGGCGAACTTCGAGAAGCTTGAAACGACGGTAAACGGCTTGTCGAATGTATCGCTGCGACATGCGGCGGTAGGAGCCGGCAGCGGCACCATAAAGCTTTATGTCTCGAACGAGCTGAATGTGGACCACCGGACATTTGATAGCGGCGACGGGCGAGCGAGCATCGACGTCCCGTTGGTGAAGCTGGATGATTATTTTTCACCGGGGCAGCGAGTCGATTTTATCAAGATCGATGTCCAGGGTTATGAGTTGAGCGTTCTGCGGGGTGCGGAGCGGGTTCTGCGGGAAAATCAAGACATACGGATATTCATGGAATTCTGGCCTTACGGCTTGTCGAAGGCGTTTGTGGATCCGTCCGAACTGACTCAATTCCTTGAGATGCTGAATTTCGAGTTCCATGATACGGCCGATCCGCCAGGCGCGGTTTTCGATTACCGGCGCCTCGAGCCAAATAACGCGGGCCAGTATTGCAACCTAATCGTTGCAAGAAAAGCGTCCGCCAATCACGATATCAATTGAAGGCGGCATGAGGACGATGTTATCCACCAGCAACAAAATCCTGATTGCTCGTTATCTATCCAAGGCAGTCTTGTTCGTCCGTGGTTGCCTTGGCTTGCCTACGACCGTCCTAGCGAAGCGTCGCGGAATAAACTGGTCGCTGGACCTGAGAGACGGTGTCGACTTCGCGATCTACCTACTGGGTGGCTTTGAGGTTAGAACGCTCGATAGATATAAAGAGCTGATAAGGAATGGAGACACAGTCCTCGATATCGGCGCCAATGTCGGTTCTCATACGTTACCTTTGGCCGAGCTGGTGGGCGGGACAGGCAAAGTGATCTCCTTCGAGCCTACGGCTCATGCGTTTGCGAAACAGAAGAAGAATATCTCGCTTAACCCAACGCTCGCCCAACGAATCGATGCTCACCAGATGATGCTTATGGCAAGTGCGGCCGAAACAATGCCGGAAGCGGTCTATTCGAGTTGGCCGCTTGAAGTTGCGGAAGACCTGCATAGCGAGCATCATGGTCGTCTGATGTCGACGCAGGGCGCGCGGCTCGATACGCTGGACGAAGCCCTTCGGAATCTTCGGGTCGATAAGATTGATTTCATAAAACTTGACGTTGACGGCAACGAGCTTGAAGTTCTGCTCGGGGCGACGGCGCTCCTGGAAAATACCCGGCCCCTCATCATGCTTGAGCTGGCGCCCTATGTTTACGCTGAAAACCCCGACAATTTCGATCGAATGCTGACGCTTCTGTGGGGCCGCGGCTACGAGATCACGGACGTAGCGTCTGGGAGGAAGCTGCCGCAGAACGCTGATGGGGTGCGCAGGTTGATCGTCGAGGGCGGCGGTTTGAATGTGCTGGCTCGCGGTCGGCAACAATAGGAATCCAGGCGAGATGCGTCTTCAATCCTTGAATATCGCCCGCGGCACGGAACCCTTTATCCAGCGGTGGTTGGCCGGGCTTTCGTTCGTTTTGATTGTGACGGGAATTGTTGGTTATCTCAAGCTAGGCCAGGTGGTCTACTACTGGGATGAAAGTTTCATCGTCTATGACGCATGGCGACTCTATCTGGGGCAGATCCCGAACAGCGATTACGTATCGGGTTATATGGGCGCCCAATCGCTCTTGCTTGCCGTCGTTTTCGATCTATTCGGGGCGACTTTTGACGCATATCACGCGTCTATGTTCGTGTACTGGTTGATTTATGTTGCGGCTGTTTTCGTCGTGGCAAGGCAGCTCGCTTCACAATTATCCGCCGTTTTTGCATCTTTGCTCGCAGCTCTGGGTTATCTGCAGTGGTGGTATCTCAATCCAGGCCTGAGTGTCGAAATCCTCGCGGTGCTAGCCCTCGGTAGTTTGCTTCTTTGGCAACGCAATCGGCAGCGCCGGTTCCTCGTTCTGGCTGGATTACTTTGCGGCGCAGCGCTCAGCTTCAAGCAAAGCGGTCTTTTCATCGGGGTTGCGGCCCTCAATGTGATCACGATCCTGCACCTTCTTCAGGCACCCTCAAGGCTATGGCATAGGCTGGCCATCGGCTTTTTGCCTGTCGTCGCGTTCGTTGGTTATGTGATCCTTCGGCTCTCCGGCCAAAGTGTCGCGCCGACGCTGAACTATGTTGTGCTCGTACCCTGGCTGTTCATCGCCTTGGTCCTGATTGCATTGACATTCCGAACCGGTTCAAGGGACCATGGCCTGTTCCCTTATCTTGCCGATTGCCTTGGATTCGGCGGAGCCGCGCTGGCGGCTGTCGCCCCGCTGGTGATGTGGTACACCTTAAACGGGCTTGCTCCGTTTGCGCTTATCAAAGAAACTTTCGTGAGAGTTCCCGCTCTAGTGGATCGGGGTGTGGCACCGCTCGGAGCCCCAGATCTCGAAATGTTGGTGATGATTGGCGCCTCTCTCCTACCGCTTTATCTTGGCTGGTTGCTCAGAAGACGCGTCGCCATTGTAGCGTCGATCGTCGTGCTTGTGATGGCAGTTCTGGTCGGCTTTTACGGGGCGCGCGATTTCGCGGGTTTTATTGATGGAATCTACGAACGGCTCTGGCGTGGTTTTATCTGGTGGACGATCCTGGTCACCCCGTTTGTGCTAATGGCGGTTGTCCTTCCAACTCAGGTTGGGCGACTTGGACTGATACATCATGAAACGGAACGGCTTTGCATTCCGATTGTTTTCGGAGGCACCTTTCTAGCGATCGCGTTTCCTTGGCCGACGCATATGTATGTGGTTGCAATTGTTGCATTGATGGCGGTTGCATTGGCTTCCGCGATCTCGACAACTCGCTCGCGAAACGGAACCGCCGGCCCGAAGCGAGTTTCCAAATGGCTAGGCATTGCTCTTTGTTGCGCTCTTGTCGCGATGCTTTTTGATTATCAACTTAGAATACAGCGGCCACTCTATCCGATTGAGGTGGATCAGCCACGGCTTCACGGCTGGGTTGCTCAAAACGAAGCGCCGTACATAGAACTCACGCAAGCAATCCAGCGCCTTCCAGAGGGCGAAACGGTTTTCGCCTATCCTAATCTTGCTTTTTCCATGTTTCTTGCCGGACGCGCGCCCCAGACCAAATATGGAAATTTCCTTGGAGGTGAGCCGGAATTCGATTCGCTCGTGCGGGAAATCGAGGATATGAAAGTGGATTGGGTGATTGTTAGTCCGAACGACTACGGCAGCCTGTTTTATCTTCAGTATGGACTTGCGCAGCGGGGATTATCGCAAGCGCTCGCACCGCAGTACGAGAAGGCGTTTACGCTGAGTGAGTGGGACTTTTACAGACGGGTCAGGGATCGATGAAAAACTACGAGCGTGGTGATGGTGCGAGCGCCGGTTCATAATGGTCCTGATGGCGTTGCTTCATTGTTTGTGGTCGCGCTGGCGTTATGCGCGATTGAGCGGCTTTTCAAATGGCAATGCTCGGAACAGCGTGGTCGGCCAACTAAAATCGTGAAACATTCCTTCAATTGACAGGCCAATACATAATACCAATCGCCGAGATCCAAGAATAATTGCAAAGATGCCGCGTAAAGACCGTGGGCCAAGTCCGGGCCTGTGGAGGTGGCAAAAAAAGAAGATAAAGGCGCTTGCCATCTTGTGCGCGATATCTTGCTGCGTCTTTTCCCGAAGATCTTTGCCGCCCCCGTTTTGGCTGCCCGCTTATTCCACGGACGAGAGCTATTTCGACATGTAGTTAGCGGCCTCCGGCAATGAAAGCCGTCAGATCAGGCCTGGATGTGTTGAAACCACGCGGAGTGCTGATCCAGTTCGGGCTTGGTGGCCACTTCCCCATTCCACGGAACCTCGCCGTCGCCAAGGAATCGAGATGAGGGGAGTTTTCGTCCACGAACAGCTCGGCCTCGCCGCCGGCCTGATCAACAAGCGTCGGTGGAGTGAAGCCGCTGCTGCCCAGTGTATTTTCCACGGAGAACGCGGTCAGGCCTTCGAGGTTGCCGGCGACAGAAGCCACAATCAATGAAGGTGCAGCTTGCCTTCGATGGCTGCGTATTCGTATGCGCGGGTGGCGTCTCGCGATCATTGTCCAGCAGATCATTCACGCGTCTAGTCCGTTATGAGGGTCTTATCCTCTGGATTAGATCAAAACGCCTTGCTCGAGGGATCAGTAGATGATGCCAACCACTTGCAGGAGCGCAAAAACCACAATCCCGACTATGCCGCTCGTGAGGCCCGTATACCGACCTCGTGCGTTCTTCCTCGTAAACACATAGCGGGCGGCAAGAGCGATAATAAAACCGGGAACGAAATTGGCCGTCATGTTCCCTAGGTAGTCCTCCCCGTTTTAGCGGGGTTCAGCGGTAGAATTCACGCGGCCATTTTCAGTTTCTGAGCGGGTGTGATGCCGCCAATGCCCATGTTGGGCCGTTCGTGGTTATACGTCCAAAGCCACTCC
>Ga0102592_1000768_pt1 | contig 45500 bp, 25 predicted proteins | sample AraplaCol_mMF_r2_FD_76861 | JGI IMG/M metagenome (GOLD analysis project Ga0102592, IMG submission 76861) | Arabidopsis root microbial communities from North Carolina, USA - plate scrape MF_Col_mMF_r2 (SPADES assembly) (version 2) | ecosystem: Host-associated > Plants > Roots > Endosphere...
TGGAGACGGTGTAGCCGAACACCGGATCGGGCTGGCCGAAGATCTTGGTCGTGCCGTTGACCGTGACGGTCACCGCGCGGCGGGCGATGTCGGCGGTCACCGGGGTGGCGGACAGGGTGACGCTGTAGTTGGCCGCGTCGGCGCCGGTCAGCGCCAGCCCGCTCACCTGCACCGTGCGGCCGGTGCCGGCATTGGCATCGGCGAAGCGATAGCTGGCGGTGCCGGTCACCGTATCGCCGGCGATCATGCCAGTCAGCGCGATCCGGCCGGTGGCGACATTGGTGCCGTCATAGACCCGGCTGTCCGCCGTCGCCGTGGCGGTGATTGCCTTCTGCGCGATCACCGCGGTGCCGGTGGCGGTGCCGGCGATCGTGTAGTTGCCGGCATCGGCGCCGCCCAGGGTGAGGCCGCCGGCGGTGGCGGTGCGGGTGCCGGCATTCCTGCTGTCGAAGGCGATGCCGCTGGTGCCGACGCTCACCTGGTCGCCCGAGAGGACGCCGCCCAGGCTCAGCGAACCGGTGGCGGCGGTGGTGCCGTCATAGGTCTTGCCGTTCGCCGACAGCGTCGCGGTGATCGCCTTGGCGAGGATGTCCGCCAGGGTGGCGACGCTGGTCGACGAGAGCACATAATTGCCCGCATCTGCGCCCGAGAGGCCGAGGCCGCTCGCGGTCACGGTACGGCCGGCACCGGCATTCCGGTTGTCGAAGGCCAGTCCGGTGCTGGTCGCCGACACCGTATCGCTGCCAACGACGCCGTCCAGGCCCAGCGTGCCGGTGGCGCTGGTGGTGCCATCATAGGTCTTGCCGTTCGCCGACAAGGTGGCGGTGATCGTCTTGGCGACGATGTCCGCCAGCGCCGTCGCCGTCGCGTTGACGGTGTAGTTTCCTGCGTCTGCGCCCGAGAGGGTGATTCCGCCCGCGGTTACGGTGCGGCCGATGCCGGCGTTCCGGCTGTCGAATGCGAGGTTGCCGGCGGCGCTCACCTGGTCGGTGCCGATCAGGCCGTCCAGTGAGAGGCTGCCGGTGGTAGCGGTGGTGCCGTCATAGGTCTTGCCATTGGCCGACAGCGTTGCGGTGATCGCCTTGGCGAGGATGTCCGCCAGTGCCGTCGCCGTCGTGTTGACCGTGTAGTTTCCTGCGTCTGCGCCCGAGAGGGTGATTCCGCCCGCGGTTACGGTGCGGCCGATGCCGGCGTTCCGGCTGTCGAAGGCAAGGTTGCCATTGGCGCTCACCTGGTCGTTGCCGACCAGGCCGTCCAGCGACAGGTTGCCGGTGGCGGCGGTGGTGCCGTCATAGGTCTTGCCATTGGCCGACAGCGTCGCGGTGATCGCCTTGGCGAGGATGTTCGCCAGGTCGGTCACGCTGGTGGCGGCGAGGACGTAATTGCCTGCATCCGCGCCGGACAGGGAAAGGCCGCCGGCGGTGACCGTGCGGGTGCCGGCGTTCCGGCTGTCGAAGGCCAGGCCGGTGCTGCTCACCCCCACCGTGTCGCTCGCGATCACGCCGCTCAGGCCAAGCGAGCCAGTGGCACCCATCGTGCCGTCATAGGTCTTGTCATTGGCGTTCAGCACCGCGCTGATCGTGCGCGGATCGATGATCACCGTGCCGGGGACGAAGGTGAAGCCGTAGCCCATCTCCGAAGCCAGCGTGCCGAGCGAACTATAGGCGAAATAGGTGCCGGCATTGCTGCCGACGCCGCTGATCTGGGCGGCGCCCGACCAGGCATTGGCCGCGCTGTCGCCATTGACCAGGCCGGTGATCGTCGCGGTGACGACCGGCGTGGTGCCGTCATAGACCAGATGGAGACTGGACGGAGTGACGGTGAGGACCGGGCGATAGCCATAGACAAAGCGGTTGCCCGCGTTCGGCGCGGTGGTGAAGCTGCCGGTGCCGAAATCATAGGCGTCGCCATAATAGCTGACCCCCGCCAGCCCGCCGAAATCATTGTTCGGATCGGAGATGCCCGGATTGCCGCCGGTCTGGGTGTAGACCAGCCAGCGGCCATTGGCGGCGCTGAGCGCCGAGGCACCGGCGAGGTTGACGAAGCGGCCGTCCGAGGCGAGCGTTATCGCATCGCCCGCGGCGGTAGAGCTCACGCTGCTGCCCGAGCCGATCGTCATCCCGCCATGCGAGGCGATCACCACCGCGCCGCCATTGCCCTGCACCGCCCCGTCGATCGTCAGTGCGGTGATGGTGCTGAGCTTCAGGCCGTTGCTGCTGAAATCGCCGAGCTGGCCGATCCGATTGTCGCCACCCAGAGCCGCCGCGCCGGTCACCTGCCCCTCCAGGCGATCGGCGACGACATAGCCGCCGCTCTGGCTCAGCGCGCCGGCGACCCCGAGGTTCAGCGTGCCACCGACTTCGATCGCCCCGCCCAGGGCGAGATCGGCGAGGTTGCGGAGCCTGAAGCCGCCATGGACTGCCAGGCCGGTCAGGCGGGCGACCTGCGAACCGGTGCCGCCGGCATCGAGATCGACATCGCCGTTCACCGTCACCACGCCGAGCGTGGCGGCCGAGACGCCGGCGCCGCTGATCGCACCCGCCGCCTGCAGCGACACGTCGCCGCCGGTCACATGGCCGAGGGTCAGGCTGCCGGTGCTCGCACCGAGATTGACGACGAAGTGGCCGAAGACATCGCCCAGGCTGGTGTTGCCCTGGCCGGAGATGTTGATGTGGCCGGCGCTGGTGGTCACATCGCCCAGGGCGAGCCTGCCCGACGGGCCCTGCACGACGATCGCGCCGACCGCGTCGATGTCGCCGGCGGAGAAATCGCCGGTGGTGACGGCGATCTGCAGCGTCCCCGCCTCGATCGCGCCCAGCGCGCTCGCCTCGTAGAGGTTGATCGCGACATTGCCGCCGCCGGCCCGGATGGTGGTGCCGGTCAGGCTCGCACCATGGTTGGTGAAGACGTTGCCCGTGGTGATCGAGGCGGCATCGGCCGCACCGAAGCGCAGGTCCCCGCCGGCGATGAGCGACAGGCTGTTGGCCCCGGTACCGTAATAGCCGGCGCTGGCGAGCGACAGGTCGGTGGCAGCGTTCAGGCTGATCGCGTTGCCTGCCCGGAGGTTGCCGATGTTGAGCAGGCCCTGCGTGGCGCTGATCGAGATGGCCCCGCCGAACGACAGGTCGGTCGCGCCGAAGTCGAAATTGCCGGCCGTGTCGGTGATCGTCAGCGAGCCGGCGCGGGCGGACCCGGGTGCCAGGGTCTCGCCGGCAAAGTCGCCCGCGGTGAGCGTGTAGTCGTTCTCCACGCCGATCGAGTTGACGATGTTCGCGGTGCCGGTGCCGGCGTCGATGGTCACGTTATGGCCGAAGGCGCCGTAGAGGCGCACACCCTGCCCGATCGCCGTCAGGTCGCCCTGGCCATCGAGCGACAACAGGCCGGTGATCGCCCCGTGCTGCGCCTCGACATGGATGTCGCCCGAGGAGAGGAGCCCACCGCCTGCACCGAGGTCGCCTGCCGTGTCGATGATCGTGACGTTGCCCAGCGCACCGGCGCCGCCAAACAGCGTGGGGTTGAGCGCGTCGCCACCGAAGTCCGCCGCGGTCAGCGTGTAGCTGCCGCCGCTGCTCCCGACGTCGTACATGGTCAGCACGCCGGCCACCGTCGCGCCGATATTGTGGCCGCGGAGCTGGTTGATCGCCAGATCGCCATTGGCGACCACGATAGCGACGTCGCCCGTATCGGCACGGACCGCGTCGAACACGCCGGTCACGCCGGACAGGTTGATCGAGACGTTGCCGCCCAGCGAGACGACCCTCCCGCCGCCACTGCCGCCGCCCGGCGTGCCGCCGCCCGGCGTGCCGCCGGTCGAGACCGCATTGCCGGTGCCGGCCGTCGCGCCTGCATCGGCACCGAGCGTGACGTTGCCCTGCGCCTGGAGGGCGAAACCGCCGGTCGCAGCGATGTCGCGGATCGTCGCGGAGCTGCCCCCCGTGAACTGACCGCTACCCACGATCGAGACCTGGTTGATCGCGAGAGCGCCCGTGGTGGTGCTGACGGTCGCGTTGCCGCCGGCGGAGAACGCGTCGACCGTGATCCCGCCCGCGGTGCCGTAGACCGCCGCATTGCCGTTCGAATGGAGCGAGGCCGCGCGGACCGTGCCGCCCTCGACATAGAGATAGTTGCCGGCGGAGAGATTGGCGACGGCGGTCGTGTCGGTGAGGCCGTCGCTGGTCAGGTAGAGATCATTTGCGGTGATCCCGCCGGCGCCCAGGGTCAGGCCGCCGCCGATCGCCCTGAGATTGACGATGGTGCCAGTAGCCGAACCGATCGAGAGCGAGCCGTCGCTCAGCAGCACCTTGGCGTTGCCGCTCTGGGCCCATAGCAGCCCGATCGACAGATCGCCGGACGCCACGTTCACCTCGGCATTGCCGGCCTGGATCAGGTCCAGCGCCGCCGAATGATGGAGGTTCACCGTGGCGCTGGTCGCCCCGGCGACCGTGACGTTCCCGACCGAGCCTGCCGCACGCTCGAAATAATTGTCGGTGCTGATCGAGCTGGCGTCATCCGCGCCAAGCCTTGCCGCCCCGCTGATGCTCTGCACGCTGAGCGTGCCGGCGGCACCGGTGAGCTTCGCCTGGCGCAGGATCGCGTTGCCCGTCAGCGAGAAGACGCTGATGTTCCCGCCCGCCTTGGCGGAGCCGGCGATGGTGGACCCGAACTGGGAGGTCAGGTTCACATCGGTGCCGGCTTCGACGCCGCCGGTCACGGTGAGCCCGGTATTGCCGCGCAGCGTCACGCTGCCCAGGGTGGCACTGCCATCGACAAGTCGGAGGGCCCCGGCCGTGGCGGAAACGTCGATGTTGCTCGCGGCCCAGATCTGGCTGAGATCGGTGGCATTGGCCTCGCCGGTCACCGCGCCCTGCATCGACCAGACCGAGCCGTTCTCGATCAGGTCGGCGACGTGGAAGTCGATATTGCCCTTATAGTTGAGCGTGCCCCCGCCCAGGTTGAGGCCGGCGAGGCTGGTCAGGGTCCAGCTGCCCGCCTTGTCGCCGATCGGCGAGAGCGCGCCATGCAGGAAGGCGCTGCCCTTCAGCACATAGTCCTGGCCGACCGAGACCTGCCCGACATCGACCGCGCCGGTGCCGTTGAGCACCACGTCATAGGCGCTGTTCGCCGCGCCCAGCGTGATGTCGGCGCCGTTGACGGTGAGCGTGCCGTCCATGGCCAGGCCGGCCGCGAGCGTCGCCGTGCCACCCAGGACATTGCCGGCCGCAGTGACGGTGGTGTTGCGGCGGGCGGCGATGTTGCCCGACAGGGTCAGGTCGCCGGAGGTATCGGTGATCAGGATGTCGAGCGGGTTGCCGCCCTGGAAGTTGAACGCGCCCGCGCCGATGTCGCCCGCGGTGACCGAGTAGACGCCCGAAGTGGCGATCGAGCTGGCCGTCAGGTCGGTGCCGGCGAGCAGCGTGATGTTCGCGCCGGAGACACTGCCCAGCAGCAGCTGGTTGGTCGACTCCGCGTAGACATTGCCTCCCGCCGAGATGTTGATCGCGGCGTTGTAGACCTGGTCGACGCCCAGCGTGGCGTTGCCGGTCGCCTGGATGGTGACCGTGCCCGGCGTGGCACCGACGCTGTAGTCGACGACGTTCGAGCCCGTGATCGAGCCGCTATCGGCACCCAGCTTGACGTTGCCGCCCGAGATCAGCGCGTTGTAGCCGTCGCCTGCCACATCGTTGTTGCTGGACCGGTAGAGCGAGCCGACCGCGACATTGCCGGTGCCGGTCACCGAGACGTCGTCGCTGGTGGTGATGGCGTCGATGGCCAGGTCGTTCGCCCCGCCCTGGACGGTGACCTTGTTGCCCGAGAGCTCGCGCATATAGCCGCCCTTGGCGGTGATGCTGATGTCCCCGTAGGTCAGGATGCCGGCATTGTTGGTGAAGTTGCCGTCGACGTTCAGCGTGACGTCGCCCGAGCCGAGGTTGCCGATCAGGACCAGGTCCCTGGCATTGGTGAAGCTGAACGCGGTGCCGCTATGGGCGCTGCCCTGCAGCCTGTTGACCTGGTTCTGCCGGTCGAGCGCGATGCCATAGCCATTGAGCGTCAGAAGGCCGGCCGTCAGCGTGCCGGCCGACTGGGTGATCTGGCCGTCGGCGTCGATGACCACGCCCATCGTCGCGACGAAGTTGCCGGTGAGATCGAGCGAGCCTGCATTGTAAATCTCGAAGTTGCCGGCGCTCACATTGCCCAGCGCGCTGAAGCTGACGGTGCGCGGGTTCATCGGGTTGCTGTAGAAGCTTGCCCAGGCGCCTGTGGCGAACACGTTCAGCGTGCCGCCGCTGACCGGATCGGCGCCGGTGATGCGGATGTCGCCGCCCGCGGTAAGCGTCATCGCCGAGCTGGCGCCGGCGGTGAGCGTGCCGGCGATGTCGAGGGCGCCGCTGGTCTTGAAGCTCAGATCGCCGGCCGCGGTCAGCCCCAGGATCGTGCGGATCGTGTTGTTGCCGCCCAGCAGCATGTTGCCGGTCGCCGAGCCCGCGGCGCTCGCGGCGGTGATGACCGAGCCGGCGGACTGGGTGACCGAGCCGCTGAGCGCATCCGCGCGGAACGCCCCGGGCGCTGTCACGGTGCCGGTCAGGCGTACGTTCTGCGCCTGGAGGCTGACATCGCCCGCGGCGGTGATCTGGTCGCCGAACGCGCCGACATCACCGCTGCCGAACGCGATCGCGATGCCGGTCTGGGCGCGGGCGGTGAGCGTGCCGGCCACGCCGCCGGTCATCGTGGAGCTGGTGATCCGCCCGCTCGAGGTGAGCGACAGATTGCCGCCGACATCGACGATGCCGGTGAGCATCACATTGCCGGCCGTCTTGACGGTGGCGTTACCCGCCAGGTCGAGGCTCAGCACGCCGAACTGGTTGGCCCCGCCCAGCGTGATGTCGCCGCCTGCGCTCGCGCTGAGCGTGCTGCCATAGATCACCGCGTCCGGATCGTTCGCCTGGACGATCGAGCCGGTATCGGAAATTAGCGTCACGTCATTGCCCGCCGCGGCGATCGCGTCGGTCAGGTTCACATTGCCCGCGACGTGCAGCGTCAGGTCGCCGGCCAGCGCGCGCAGCTCGCCGATCGTAGCGATCTGGTTCGCGTTGCCGAGGTTGATCCCGCCATCGGCGATGCCGCCCAGGCTGGTGGCGGTGACGATGCCGCCGCTCTGGTCGATGTCCCCGCCGGTCCGGAACCAGATGTTCTGGGCGGTGACGTTGCCGGTCAGCTTCAGGTTGGTCGCCCGCAGGTCGAGCTCGCCGCCGGCGCTGATCACGCCCAGCGACAGGAAGCTGTTCGCGCCATTGTCGAGCGTGATGTCGCCCGCCGCGCGGAAGCTCGCCGCGCCACCGATCGAAAGCGCCGCCGACTGGGTGATCGAACCGGTATCGGAGATCAGCGTAAGGTCGCCCGGCGTGGTGAAGGCCGCGGCGTCGAGATCGCCCTGGTTGCGGAACAGCAGGTTGCCGCTCGCCGTCGAGAGCGAGACGCTGGCGATCTGGTTCGGGCCGGCGAGCGACAGGCCGGTGCCCGCGGTGCCGGTGAAGTCGCTGGTGATGATCCTGGCGGCCGGGGCCTGGGCGATGTCGGTATCCGCATCGAAGGTGACGCTGGTGGCCGAGACCGTGCCCGATGTCTGGGCGATGCGGCCGCCATCGACGAAGAACTGGGCCTGGCTGCCACCCGTCACATCGCCCGCGATCTCCAGGTCGCCGCTGTTGTTGACGGTGACGCCGGCGCCGCTCAGCCCGGTGATCTTGCCGATCTGGTTGGCGAAGTTGAGGGTGATGGCGCCGCTGGTCGTGCTCGCATCCAGCGATCCGACGCTGAGCACATCGAGCTGGCTGATCATGCCGCCTGCGCGCAGGCTCATCGACGCGGCCTGGCCGCCGATCCGCAGCGCACCGGTGCCGCGCAGCGTCGCGTCGCCGCCCGAGGCGACATAATATTCGGAGACCGCATTGGCGCCGTCGAGCGTGACGTCGCCGCCAGCAGCGATGTCGACATGCCCGCCGGTAAGGATGCCGCTGACCTGCTCGAGCGCACCGGTGCCGGTGTTGAAGTCGAGGTAGCCGCCGGTGACGTTGCCGTCGAGCGTCAACCCGCCCAGGCTGGTCAGGCGGATCGCGGCGTTGGTGAACGAAGTCAGCTCGGTGACCCGGCCGATATGGTTGCCCTGCCGCAGGTCGATTGCGCCATAAGCGGTGGCGAGCAGGCTGCTGGCAGTGATGCTGCCGCCGGTCTGGGTAAGCGCGCCGAAATTCGGCCCGAAGCTGTTGTTCGAACGCAGCGTGAGGTTGCGCGCAGTGATGTCGCCCGCAATCTCGAGATCGCGGGTGGAGACGAGCGAAACGTCCCCGCCGGTGCCCGCCGAAACCCCGTCGACCCGCTGGATATCGCCGGCGAGCGCCACGCCGTCGCGGCCATAGGCGGTGAGGCCGACGAGCTGGACGATTGCGCCGCCTGTCTGCGTGATCGCTCCCTGCTCGCTGCGTAGCGAGACGAGGGAATTGGGCGACACGATCCCGTCGATCAGCAGATTGCCGCTATTGGTGAAGGCCGCGTTTCCGCCCGGCGTGTGGAGGTTGAGCGTGCCGACATTGTTGGCCGCGGCGGTCAGATCGACACCGACGCCGAACACATAGAGATAGTCCGCGGTGATATTGCCGCCGCTGATCGCGAAACTGCCGTTGTTGAGGTTCACGCGGTGGCCCGCGGCCTCGATACGGTCGACCGTGATCGCACTGCCATAGCCGCTGCCGTTGCTGTAGATATCGACGTCGCCGCCGCTCTTCACATCGACATGCTCGAGCTGGTTGCCGTTCGCGGCTCCCAGGGTGACGGCGCCGGCCGCGTCGATGATCACCGAGCCGATCAGCGAGCCGGTGTTCCAGTCCTGCGTGACCGATCCGGTATCGGAGATCAGCTGGATCGTGTGCCCGGCGGCGCTGACCGTGCCGATCGCAATATCGCCGAGGTTGCGGAAGCGCAGGTCGTTGCCATTGGCATCCAGGCTGATCGTGCCGACATCGTTCGCGCCGAGCAGCGAAATGCCCGAAGGTCCGGTCGCCTGCAGGGTGGCGGTGGTGATCGCCGAAGTCGCGGCATTCTGGGTGATCGTGCCGCCGGCAGTGAGCTTCACCAGGGTCGGCGCCGTGATGGCGCCGGTCAGCGCCAGGTTGCCGACGGTGTTGAGGGTGAAGCTGCCGTCCGCGGCAATGTCCTTCACCGCGCCGATCGTGTTGTTCTGGTCGAACACGATGTCACCGTGGAGCGCCGTGGCGGACAGGGCACCGACGTTGATGCCGACGGACTGGGTGATGCCCCCCGTGTCCGAGACGAACGAAGCCAGGCCCGGCGTGCTGACGCTGCCGAGCAGGATCGCGTTAATCGAACGGAAGCTGATGTCGCCGGCGGTCGAGAGGAACGCGTTGGCGCTCCTATCGTCGATATCGTTTGCCTGATCGAGCGAGATCGCGCCCTGCGCCTGCGCGGACAGGCTATAGCCCGTGATCGTGCCGCCCTGCTGCCGGATCGCGCCGTTGTTCGAGGACAGGACGATGTTCTGGCCGACGGTGACGAGGTCGCCGAGCAGGATCAGGTCGCCGGCATTGGTGATGGTGATGCCGTTGGTGCTGGTGTTGCGGACCGTGCCTAGCGTGCCGATGCCGTTGGCCTTGTCCAGCACGATGCCGTTCTGCGCCGTGAGGGTCACGAGCCCCGACGCGGTGAGCGTGGTGCCGGCGCCCTGGGTGATCGTGCCGATGAGCGTCTCCAGCGTGACGTCGCCGCCTGCGCTGAGGTTCGACAGCCCGATATCGAACATGTTCCTCAGGCGCAGGTCGCCTGTGGTGGTGCTGAGAGTGCCGAACGCATCGATGGTGTTGTTGACCATGAACAGGTCCAGCCCGGTGCTTGCCGAGGCGGACAGGCTCGCCGCTCCGATGGCGCCGCCGGTCTGGTTGATCGCGCCATCGAGCGAGGCGAGCGTTACCGCGCCGCCGCTGTTGATGCCGCCGGTCAGTTCCAGCGTGTCGCGCGCCGTGAAGCTGATCCCGCCGCTGCCCGACATATTGACCAGCCGCGCGACCTGGTTCGCCTGGGTCAGGATGATCTGATTGCCCGCCACGACACTGAGCTGGCCGGCGGTGATGATCCCCGCGCTCTGGCTGATCGAACCGGCGATCGCCGCCAGCGAGACGGTGCCGCCATTGCCGGCCGTGACGTTGCCGGCGAGATCGAAGCCGTTGGTGCCGGTATAGGTGATGCCGCCGTTCTGGCTCACCAGGCGGAAGATCGTCCCGACATTGTTGGTGCCGGTCAGGGTGATGCCGCTGGCTGCGGTGGTATCGAGCCCGCCTGCGGTGATCGAACCGCCGGCCTGGGTGAGACCGCCGCTCGTGGCGAGCGTCAGGCGGCCGGTGCCGATGTTGATCGCGCCGTTGACGGTGAGGTTCGAGCTGGAGTTGAACGCAGCATCGCCGCCCGCGCCGACATTGCCGAGCGTGACGATCCGGCCGGTGAGCGCGATGGTGCCCGAAGCGCTCGCCGTGAGCGTATCGGCGTTGACGCCGCCGCCGAGATTGCCGCCGGTCACGGTCAGCGAGACGTTGCCGCCTTCCACCGAACCGAAGCTGGTGTTGCCGGTCGAGACGGCAGCGACGTCCCCGAAGCCGCTCGAAGTGACGAGGCTCGCCCCGTTGAGCCGGTTGGCGGCGCTGGTCAGGGAAATGCTGGTGCCGCGGAACGAGAGCATGCCTGCCGGACCGGGGTTAACGATTCGCCCGCTGCTCTGGGTGATCGCCCCGTTCGCGGTCAGATCGACATAATTGGTGACGATGTCACCGCGCAGATCCAGCGCCCCCGCGACTGCCAGGACGAGCTGGGTATCGACATTACCGAGCGCGTCGATCGCGTTCCCGGTGCCGGACGGCCCCTTGAGCTCGGAATAGGCGCTCCCGGTCATATTCAGCGTGCCGGCGGTGATCAGGCTGCCGCTGCCGGCCTGAAGAATGTATCCGGTCGTGGAGTTCATCGAGCGAAGCGAAAGCGACTGGCCTGCGGCGCTGATGTTGCCATTGATATTGAAGCCGTCGGCGTCGGTATAGGCGATGCCCCCGCTGGTGGTGTTGCTCAGGCCGGCGATGCCCGTGATGTTGTTGGTCGAGCTGGTCAGCGTAAGGCCGGTGACGGCGCTGGCATCCAGCAAGCTGGTGACGATCGCGCCGCTGTTCTGGGTGAACGCCCCGCCGCTGGCGAGTGTCACCGTCTGTCCGACGCCGGTGATGTCGCCGTTGATCGTCACGCTGTTCTGGCTGCGGAAGGCGATCCCGCCGGCGCCGCTGGTGCTGTTGCTCAGCCCGCCGATCGCGTCGATCGTGTTGCCCGCATTGCTGAAGTCGATGCCCGTCGCGGCACTGAGCGTCACGCTGGTCGCGTCGATCGCCACCGACTGGGTGATCGAGCCGGTATCGGAGATCAGCGTCAGCGCACCGCGGCCGTTATAGAAACGGAAATCGCCGTTCGCCTCGATGCTGCCCTGGTTGCGGAAGGCGATGCTGGTGCCGCCCGAACTGAGGTAGTTGCCGGTCGCGCCGACCTGGTTCGCGCCGATCAGGCTGATGTCGCCGCCAACCGCCGAGATGTAGTTGGCGATGATCCGGCCGGTGCCGGTCTGGGTGATCGCGCCGTCGGTGGACAGGCCGATGCCGTTCGTGGCGGTGATCGTGCCGGCGCTCTGGCTGAGCGTGTGTCCGCTGATCTCGATGCCGCCCGCCGCGGTGACGTCGCCGACGATGTTGAGGTTGGCGCTGGAGGCGTTGATCTGGATGGCGCCGCCACTCTCGACCGTGTCGAGCGTGTTGAGATTGGTGAAGTTGAGATAGAAATAGTCTTCGGCGCTGCCGGTCAGCCGGTCGGCGCTGACATAGCCGGTGCCGTTGACCGCGCCGCCCGCATGGAGCGCCAGGGTACCGCCCACGCTGCCGCCGGCCATCACGATGTCGCCAGGGCTGTTCACCGTCAGCGAGCCGCCGACCGACATGCCCGAGGCGATCGTGGTGGCGAGCGTGGAGCGCAGCGTCGCGTCGCCGGTGACGTTCAGCCCGAAGGCGCCGACGACATTGGCATTGTCGAGGACGGCCGAAGCATTGGGCGCCGTGGTCGTGACGTTGAGCCGGTTCGCGGTGATGACATTGCCGGTCGCCTGGCTGAGGCCGTCCTCCGCAGTGATCGAGACGGTCTGCCCGGCGGCGGTGATGTTGCCCTCCAGCAGCACGTTGCCGAGCAGGTTCAGCGCGATGCCGCCGCCACCGCTGTTGGTGATCGTGCCGAGATGATCGACGGCGATCTGCCCGCCGGCGCCCGCCCCCGAATAGATGCCATTGGCGGCGGAAAGGGTCAGCGTGCCGGCCGAGGACGAGCCGGTACCGGTGAAATTGATGTTGCCGCCCGAGGTGATCGTGGCCGCGCCGGTGGCATTCAGCCGGAGGTTGAGGTCGCCATAGGACAGGAAGCTGCCGCTCCCCATCGTGATATTGGCCTGGCCGCCGACGATGTTGATGACATTGCCCATGTCGAGCGTGCCGGCAGCGTTCAGGTTCAGATTATAGGTGTTGATCACCCCGCCCGAGCCCTGGGTGATCCCGGCGGCATTGGTGATCGTGGTAGTCCCGCTGACGACGATGTTGCCTGCCAGGCCAAGCACGCCGGTGGAAAGGTTGGAATTGGCGATGAAGTCGCCGTTGTCGAGTCTGATCGAATCTAGATTGTCGAGGGCATTGGCGCCGAGCACGGCATTGCCGTTGACGATGTAGAGCCGCAGTGCGCCCGCGGTGATCGTGCCGCTGTCCTGGATCAGCGAGCCGCTGCCGACGTAGAACGAGATATATTGGCCCGGCGCGGTCACATCGCCGGCGAGGTGCATCTCCACATCGGAGGCGATGGCGATCCCGACAGTGGTGGCATTGCTGCTGTTGGTCAGGCCGTCAATGTAATGGATCTGGTTGCCGATCTGGTTGAGCACCAGCCCATCGACCGCCGAGGCGGTGAGGTGGTTGGCGATGACGGTCCCGCTGTTCTCGCGGATCGCGCCGGCATCCGCGATGAGCGTGACATGGTCGCCGCGCACATTGCCGGCGATCTGGAAGCCGTTGATGTCGTGGAAGCTTACGTCGCCGTCGGCGGTGAGCGCACCCAGCGTAGCCACGTCGTTGGCACCACCCAGCGTGATCGCGCCGCTGGCGCCGCCCGCGGTGGCATAGAGCGACGCGGCTGTGAGCGTGCCGTTGCTCTGCGTGATCGCACCCTGGGCACCGAGCGTCAGCCTGCCGCCGACAGCGATGTTGCCCAGCAGGCTGAGCGACGTGCTGCTCGTCGTGATCGTGGCATCGCCCGAGGCGCTGACCGCACCGAGATTGACGAAGCTGTTGCCGGCATTGCCGAAGCTGACGGTACCATGCTCGGCCACCGCGGACAGCAAGGAGGCACTTATTGCGCCCGTCGAGGTGATCGAGCCATTGTCCGAGACCAGCGCGAGGGTGCCGCCCGAGGTGTAGCCGCCCAGCGCATCGAGATCGATCAAACCGGCATTGCGCAGGATCAGGCCGCCGTTCGCGGCCGTGGAGACACTGCTCCCGGTGCTGTTGAAGCTGTTCGCGCCGCCGAACTGCAGGGAATAGCCGCTCAGCGCGATGGTATTGGCGACGATCCGGGCGGCGCCGACCTGGTTCAGGTTGCCCGTGCCGGTGAGATGGACGTCGTTGCCGGTGATCGTGCCGTCGAGCTGCGAGATCCCGCCCGCATTCGCCCGCAGGTCCACCGTGCCCAGCGTGCTCGTGCCCGCGGTGACATTGCCGGAGATCTGGAAACTGTTGGCGTCGGTGAGCAGGATATTCCCCGACGTCGTGACCAGCTTGCTGACACTGTTCACGTCCGTATTGAACGTGAGGTCGATGGCTCCGCCAGCGGTGAGCGACAGGTCGCCCGCCCGGATATAGGCGCCGAGCACGCCGCCCGCCGTGGTCACTGCCGCGTTGCCCGTGGTGCTGATGCTCAGGTCGAGCGTGGAGGTGCCGGCATTGTTGAAGGTGACGGTCCCGCCGCCCTGCGACGTGCCGCCGAAGCTGGAGAGGCTGTTGTTCTTGGCGAGCGTGATGCTGCCGGCCGCGCCGGTGAGCACGGTATTGCCGGTCAGGATGCCGGCGCTCTGGGTGATCGAGCCGGTATTGGCGATCAGGCTGGCGGCGAAGAAGTTACTCGTCGCGGTCAGGTCGATGCTGCCATCGCCGACCAGCGTGAAGCCGCTGATGACCGAGGACGCGCCCAGCTTGATGTCGCCGGCGGTGTAGACCGTGGCGTTGACTGCCGAAACGGTGAGCGTATCGGCGTCGACCTTGCCGTGCGGAGTCGTGACGATGCCGACGGTGGTGGTGCCGGTGGTGATGTTGCCACCGCTGGCGAGCGCGACGGTGCCGGGCGCGGTGATGTCACCCTCGATGGCGAAGCCGTTGGTGTCCGCGATCCGGATGTCGCCGGCTGCAGTGATGAGCCCGTCGAGCGCTGTGAAGTTGTTGGCCAGGGCCAGATTGATGCCGGTGGCGGCGTTCGCGATCAGCGTAGCGACAGTAATGGCGTCGGTCTGGCCGATGCTGCCCGTGTCCGAGGTCAGCGTTAGCGTGCCGAAGGTGGTCGACGTGGTCGGCAGCACGATGCTGCCGAGGTTGCGGATCGTGACGTTCGTGCCGTTACCATGGCCGACTTCGGTCAGCGTGCCGAAATTGTTCGCGCCGCCGAGCAGCAGGTTGCCGCTGGTGCCGGCCGCCAGCCGGTCGGCGGTGATCGCGCCGGCGGTCTGGCTGATCCCCTGCGTGGCGTGAAGGACGACACCGCCGCCGGTGATGTTGCCGGTCAGCCCCAGCGTGCTGTCGGTGAAGATGTCGATATCGGTGCCGCCGGTGTTCTTGGCGGTCAGGTCGCCGAGCGAACCGATGTTATTGTTGCCATAGGTGAAGACGAGCTTGCCGTTGGTGGCAGTGGCGCTCAGCCTGGTGGAGACGATCGGGCCGCCGATGATATTGCCGGTATCGGAGATCAGCGTGGTGTAGTGGTTGCTGCCCGCCTGGTTGGCGGACCCGCTCATGTCGATCGTGCCGACCGCGCGCAGCGTCAGGTCGTGGGTGACCGTGTAGGTGTTGATCCAGGGGAACTCGTTCGCGCCGATCAGCGACACGTCGGTGGCGCGGAGGCTCAGGCCGTAATCGCCCACCACCACCTTGGCACTGGCATCCTGCGACACCGACTGGGCGGCATCGAGCTCGACGCTGTAGCCGCTGATCGTCCCGCTATTCTGCAGGAGCGAGCCCTGGCTCGAGTTCAGGCGGACCCAGTTGCCACTGGTCCCGCCGTCGGCGGTGACGTTGCCGTCGAGCTTGATGTCGCGCTGGTTCTCGATGTCGATATAGCCGTCGGCGACGCTGAGGTAGCGGTAGCTGCCGATATCGACGTTGACCGTCTGGTCGTACAAGCTGATCCCGGTACCGGCGGTGATCCCCACCGATCGCGCGGTCACGTCGCTGCTGTTGCCGGCAGAGCCCGCGGCGGTGACGGTGAGGTCGCCCGCGGTGTTCACCATGAAGTAGACGTCGGCGTCGCCGCTGAGATTGATGTTCCCGCCGCCGGTCGAGGTCGCCCAGATGTTCACGTTGCCGGCGCCGGTGAGATCAATACCGCCCTGGGCCGTCGCATAGATCGCGCCCGGGAAGCTGTTGGACACCGTCCCGCCGTGCGTCGTGATCGCACCGTTCGACGAATAGAGGTACAGGTTGCGGTCGTTGGTGTTGACGGCGCCGGTCAGGTCGATGTCGCCGGTGGTGGCGAGCGAGAATTCGCCGCCGGACGTGCTCACCGCACCCAGCTTGATGTTGCCGAGCGCATCGAACGACGCGCCGCCGCCCGCGGTCACTTCCAGCGTGCCGGCGGTTAGATGACCGGCGCTGGTGGTGATGTCGCCGTTGGTACCGAACTGAACCAGCCCCGGCGCGCTGATGTCGCCGGCGATGTCGAATCCATTGCCCTCGGTGAAGAGGATGTCGCCGCTGGCGGTGGTGAGCCCGCCCACGGTGGTGACCGTGTTGCCGACGCCGCCGCCGTCGAGCAGCAGCCCGGTCGCGGCCCGCGCGATCAGCGTGCCGGCATAGATCCCGTTGCCCTGGCGGATGCTGCCCGTATCGGAGATCAACGTCAGCGTGCCGACGGTGATGCCATAGCTGTTGTAGCGCATGTCGTCGACCGAGCGGATCGTGACGTCCTTGCCGGTGCCCGCCGTCAGATACGGGTCCTGATAGCCGAGGTTGTTCGCACCGCGGAGCAGCAGGTCGGTGGCAGCATGTGCCTCGAGCGAATTGCCCGTCAGGATGCGCGCGGTGTCGTTCTGGTCGATCGCCCCGGAGGCGGCGTTGAGGTAGACGTCATTGCCCGCAATTGTGCCGGCGTTCTGGTTGACCCCGCCGGAATTGGACTGAATCGAAACGGTGCCGGGCGCGGTCACGTCGCCGGCAAGGTTGACGGTCGCGTTGCTCGAAATGCTCACATCGCCGCCGGCGGTCGCCAGATCGCGATATTGGCCGACGAGCTGGCCGGCCAGGTTGAGCTGGATGCCACTTCCGGCGCGGACGCCGATCGAGCCGACGCTCAAGACGCCGGAGGCCGTCGCGCTACCGCTCACGTCGATGGTGAGATCGCTCGTGGTGAACGCGCCGAAGGTGAGATTTCCCACTGCCTTCAACGAAATCGACCCACCGGATAGCGAGGTGGCGACCGCGTTGGTGAAGTTGTTGTCGCCCGAGATATCTATCGCCCCCGCGGCACTCAGCACCACGGAGCCCGCGCCGTCGATGATGCCCCCGGTCTGGAGGATCGTCCCGGAATAGGCGGACAGGGAGAGCGTGCTGCCTAGCGTCATCGCGACGGTGTCGGTCAGCCGGATGTTGCCGGTCGTCGTCTCGATCGTCACCGGACCGCTGGAAAGCACGTCTGCGACGTTTGCATCGCCCAGGATCTTGAACGATCCGCCGTCGCCCAGATAGAGCGACAGCGAGGCCGCGCTGATCGAACCGGTCGTGGTGTCCATGAAGCCGCGCGCGCCGAGCGTGACCTTGCCGGGCGTACTGATCGCGCCGGTGATCTCGACCCCGTCCTCGTCGCCGATATAGGCGAGGTCGCCGGTGTCGGTGGTGAGCGCGCCGAGCTTGTCGACCCGGTTGGCGCTGAACGAGTTGAAGTTGATGCCGGTATGCGCGCTGGCGGTGAGCGTGTCCGCCGTGATCACACCGGCGAACTGACGGACATCGGTATTGTCGCTATGGAGGCTGACGACAGCGCCTGTCTCGCCGACATCGCCGCGCAGCAGCACGTTCTCGGACGCGACGAAGTCCACCTTGGGTCCCGTCACCGCCCCCCCGAACGTGCCGACGTGTCCCTCTCCGATGCCGGAAAGCGGTGCCGCCACCGCCGCGCCGTTCACGATGTCGTGGTTCGCGCTGAGCACGATCGCGCCAGTCTCGTCGGTTCCGACGGTATTGGCGCTGATCGTGCCGGTGTTGATGATGCTGGCCACCAGGCCCGACTTCGAGACCGCCGCGACGAACACGCGGTTGCCGCCGATGTCGCCGGCCAGGTTGATCGCATCGGTGCCCGAAGTGCCGGCGCCGTCCGCCACCTCGAAGCTCAGCAGGTCCATGTCGTCGGTCGAGGTCGGCCGGAAGCTGATCTGGTATTTGGACGCCGAGCCGATCAGCACATTGCCGCCGTCATTCGCCGAGATGCTCGATCCCGCCTCGGTGGTGACCACCGGCGCCACCAGCGCGATCGCGCCGCCATGGCTGGCGATCTGGGCGCCGTTCTGCACCGTGATGTTGCCGGTCCCCGCCCCGGTGAAGCCGAAGCTGGTCGAGCTGCCGTCGAGGAAGCCGCCCGCGCTGGCGTCGGTCGCGCGGTCCACCGCCGCGGTGGTGACGAGCAGGCCGCCAGTGCTGACCCGGGCATTGGCACCGATCACCACGCCATTGGCGTTGTAGATCCAGATATTGCCGCCCACCGCGCCGCCGGCGGAACCGATCGTGCCGTTGAGGTTGCCGTTGATCGTGCTGCCCGCGCCGCCCACGCGGTTGAGCACGATGTCGCTGCGATTGGCGAAGACGAAATTCGCCGTGTCGCCCGAGTTGATGTCGAACTTGTCCCAGTCGATCACGGTACGCGATCCGCCCAGCGTCACCGTGGTGGTGTTGGGAAGCGACTGGTCGATCGTCGGCGCCGTGCCATTGCTCTGCGCGGGCGTGCCGCCCTGGACGAGCTGGGCGTGTGCGGGCGCTGCCCAGACCGCGGCGAGCGCGAGCGCGCCGAATGCCGAGGTGGTGAGCAGGCGGCGGTTGGGGCGGCGGCGGAGAGCGGACATGAATCTATACCCTCAGAAGATCGAGGCGGTGAGGCTGACGAGGAAGCGGTCGCCTGGCTTGGGCGCGTTGGGTGCCACCCGGTCGAAGGGATGCGCCCAGGCGGCATCGAGCGAGAACCAGGGGCCGATCTGGGCGCGGATGCCATAGCCGGCTGAGCGCAGCGTGGTCCGGTCGGCGCCCGGGCCGATATTGGTCAGGCGCACCGCGTCAAGAAACGCATAGGGGCGGAAGACCGAGCGCTTGGCGAACTGGAAGGGCGCGGTGCTGATCTCGAGGGTCGAGCCCAGCGCCCGGTCGCCCGACGCGGCCGAGGGGTCGTAGCCCCGGCCGATCGACAGGGTGCCGGCGGAGAACTCCTCATAGGAGAGCAACGGCGTGTTGGTGTACTGCCAGCTGGTCGCGACGCTGGCGGTCACCGGCCCGAACAGCCGCCCGCCGACCGAGACATCGGCACGGAACACGGTCGCGTCCGGCCGGCCACCGAAGCGCGAGGCGACCGGATTGCCATAGGGCGTGGCGCCGAGGCCGTTGACGCCCTTGCGCAGCTCGATCGAGCCGGTCGCCACCACCGAGTGGGAAGCGAGCTCGCGCGGCGCGAGGAAGCCGTCGAGCTTGGCGAAGAATACACGCAGCTTGTCGTCGGTCAGCGTGGCGATGCCGCCGCCGAACTCGACCTTCTGGTCGATCCATTCGAGCCCGCCCGACAGGTTGAGATTGTAGCGGCGGTGACGCAGCAGCGGGTAGCTGAGCCGGGCATTGCCGGCGAAGCTGTTGCCGAGCAGGTCGAGCGGCTTGAGCGCGGCCCCCGGCCGGGTCCGCGCGAACGAGCCGGACAGGTCGAACTGCAGCCCCTCCCCGCCAAGCTTGACGCTCTCGGTCAGCTGGATGACGCGCTGCTCGGGGCTGGTGATCGTGCCGTAGCCGACAATGGTGGTGCGCTCGCCGAGCGGAGTGAAGCTGTTGTAGTCGACCCTCGCGGTAGCGAGGTCGCGGCCGATCGAGTCCGAGCCATAGTTGTTCGCCGCGAAGCTGGCCGTCACCGGCGTGCGTGAGACCGCGATGTCGAGATCGACCGCACCCTTGCCCCCCGGCGTCTGCTTGAGCGAGGCCTGGACGATCACGCCCGGGATGTCCGAGGCGAGCAGCAAATAGCGCTGGGCGACGTTCAGGTCGAACGGCGCCATGCCCTTGAGCTTGTCGAGATAGCGCTCGACCTGGCGCTGCGCCGGGCCGACATCGCCGTGGTAGTTGACCGAGGCGACATGCGCCTCGGTGACCGAGAGGATCAGCTTGCCGTCGGCGATGCGCTGTTGCGGGATCTCCACGGCGGCAAGGACGCCGCGGCGCAGGTAGAGCGACGCTACCCGGTCGCGGATCGTGCAGATCGTGGCGATCGGCACTTCGCGGCCGATCAGGTCGGCATAGGCGAGGCGCAGCCGCTCGTCCGAGAGCGCGAGCTTGCCGCTGGTGCCCTGGAATTCGACGCCGGTCAGCGTGACCTTCAGGTCGCTGCCGGCAAAGGGGCACGGCCCCGCCTCCATGTCACGAAACAGCTCGCCGCGCGGCGCCGCCGGGATCGCCGACTGCTGGGCCGGGTTGAGCTGCTGGCGCGAGGGCAGCACTTGCGCAGCCGCGGGCGTGGCGAGCGCAGTGCCCGCGAGGAATGAAAAAAGCGCAAGCGTCTTCCGCCCGCTGAAGCGGGTGTGCACGGCAACCTTCGGCATCGATCGGCCTTTTGTCTGAAACGGAGAAACTGGAAGGCCGCCCTGCCCCACGACCCGGTTGGGCGATCCTGCATCCGTAATGTACCGGAGGGGCGGTTTGGCGTCTGTCGCTACTAATAGTGACAGCGGCGGAACGACGTTACGGAAGCCGTCGCTATCCGGACCGAAACGCTGGCCGACGGCTAAGCCACGGCAGGAAAATCGCTTTTCCATCGACACCATCCCCCTCCGCGAACGCGCACGCACGATCGCGAAGCTGGCTGCCTAGGAAGGCGGTACGGGAGCGAATAGCTCCCATATGGGGGTAAAATCCGCGCGCCCTTGCACGCCGGTTCAGACGGCGCGGATCGTCGGTACCGACATGGCCAGCCGCACCAGGTCCATCTGGCGATGGCAGCCGGTCTTGGCCTGGATCGTCTTCAGCCGGGTACGCGCGGTCGAGAGCTGGATCCCCAGCCTCTCCGCCGCCTCGCCCAGCGGCACGCCGGCGATCACGGCATCGGCGAGCTTCTCTTCCGCCGGCGACAGGCCGAAGCGGCGCGCGATCCAGGCGACCGCGCCCGGCGGGGTGTCGTCGGGATCGGAAACGACGAGCAGCACCTGCCCCGGCAGGCTCGGCAGCCCGAAACCGGCGGCGCTGGCGACCGGCCAGAACATCGCATGGAGCGCCGCCCCACCAGAGCGGCGCGGCAGCATCACGCCGGGCAGGTCGCCGCCCGCCATCGGCGCATCCCCACCGGCACGGCAGCTGGCAAAGGCTTCGTCGAGTGCGCGGCTGCTCCTGTCGTCGAAGCTGCGCGGCTGGCCGAACCGGCTGAGCGTGATCCCCTCCCCGCACGCCACCAGCGCCTCGGCCTTGCGGTTCATCGTCATCATCCGCCCCTCGCGGTCGAGCACGAAGGCCGCGTGCATCCAGCCGTCGAACACAGTCTGCGAGGCCATGCCGGCCGAGCGCATGTCCATCAGTGTGCGCCGCAGCTTGAACGCCCGGCTGAAATGCGGGGCGAGCAGGTGGAGCAGCTGCATCTGGTGCGCGCGCCGGTCGGCATCGTTCCAGCGATCGGCGAAGGACAGCGAGGCCCAGCCGCCGGGCTCGCGCTCGAGCACCATGCCCGTGCCGTGGCGGCCGATCCCGTGCGGGCGCATGAAGTCGTTGTAGTACTCGGTGCGGTAGAGTTCCTCGTCGCGGATGATCGCCTCGCTCCGCACCGGGTTGCCGACCCGGTTGCGCGGCACGAAGTCGACATAGGGACTGGTCGAGAAGTGCCAGGCCGCATAGTCGCGCAGCGCGGCCTCGGGATAATTCGCGACCACGTTGAGCGCCGCCGAGGGCACGAGGCTCTCATGGCTGAACAGCGCGACGGTCATCTCGGGATAGATCGACTCGATCCGGTCGACGAGCCGCTGCCACAGGCACGGATCGAGCGCGGCCTCGTAGATGCCGCCGACCAGCTCCGCCACGAGCATCGGGGTCAAGGGTTCCGGGCTTGGCATGGCGCGACTCTTGTTTTGCCCGACCTGGGAAATGCGCGATTAACCCAGGCGGGCTTCCGGAACGAATTGTAACGAGCCCGAAATATTGCGTATGTCGCTATTTCTAGGGACAGGCCTGAGGCGAAACCGATGGTAAAGGCGAACAAGCCGGGCGCAGCTGCGCGCCCTTCCGATCGCCGCGCACCGGGGCGCGGACCGCTCCAGGATGCCCGAATGGCCGATTCCGCTCCTTCCCGGCTCAAGGTCGCGCTGGTCGAGGACGACATCGCCTTCCAGAACAGCTTCGCCGCCGCGGTGGGCAATTCGGAGGACATGCGGCTGATCGGCATGGCGCACAATGTCGCCCAGGCGCGCAAGATGCTGGCCGGCGATCCGCTCGACGTGCTGGTGGTCGATCTCGGCCTGCCCGACGGATCGGGGATCGACGTGATCCGCGACGCCCATGCCGCCTGGCCCGATTGCGGGATCATGGTCAGCACCACCTTCGCCGACGAGAAGCACGTCATCGCCTCGATCGAGGCTGGCGCGGCGGGCTATCTGCTCAAGGACAGCTCGGCCGAGAAGATCGCCGACGAGATCCGCGCGCTCCATGCCGGGGGCAGCCCGATCAGTCCGCGCATCGCCCGCCAGATCCTGCTGCGCTTCCGCCCCGCCGAGCCGGTGCCCGCCGCGGCGACGCTGGCCGAGGTGACGCCGATCGCCACCCCGCTCTCCCCGCGCGAGCGCGAGGCGCTGGAGCTGATCACCAAGGGCTTCAGCTATGACGAGATCGCCGAGCTGATGCAGGTCTCGCGCAACACCGTGATGACCTTCGTCCGCCGCATCTACCAGAAGCTCGAGGTCACCTCGAAGGCCGAGGCGATCTTCGAGGCCCGCAACCATGGCATCCTCTAGGACGCTGCGGGCCTTTCTACTCTATTCCGGGCTGGCGCTGCTGGTCCTGCTCGCCTGCTATTACGGATCGCGGCCCCAGGGCATCCACCTGACCAGCGCCGACCTGCTGGTGCAGGACACCCAGGGCTACCCGCCGCCGCCACGCACCCAGGACTGGCGCGCGCTGCAGGGCCAGTGGCAGCAGGTCGCCCTGCCCCATGCGCCGCGCCCCAAGATGGTGCCGGGTGCCGGCGACGGCGGGAAGCTGCCCACCCGGACGAGCTGGTATCATTTCAGCCTCGGCCCCCAGCACGCCGCGCCACCCCATTCCTACATCTACATCCCGCGCTGGAAGACCGATGGCGAGCTGGCCATCTATATCGACGGGCGGCTCTTCTATCAGACCCATGCCAATCTCCAGTGGAACGGCTCGAACCGGCCGCTGTGGATCCCGCTCGAGGAAGCCGCCGAGAGCACGCCGCCCAGGGACATATTGATCCGCATCCGCCATGTCCGCGGCATCGGCGGCGCGCTCTCGACGCTGTGGATCGGCGATTACCGCCAGCTCGGCGCCGCCTATTACATGCGCGCCTTCTTCCAGGCCGAGCTGCCCTATATCAGCTCGGCGCTGTTCCTCGCGACCGGCGTGTTCGCCTTCCTGATCTGGCTGCGCACCCGCAGCGAGACGCTCTATCTGCTCTATTCGGTGATGACGCTGGTGACGTTCCTGCGCGTCATGCACGCCTATATGGGCGCGGACCGGCTGCCGATCTCCGATGCCTGGTTCGGCTGGATCACGGTCAACTCGGTCGGCTGGGCGGTACTGATCACCCATCTCTTCCTCACCGCGCTGCACCGCCACCATGTCCGCGCGCTGACCTGGGTCATCGCCCTGATGTGCATCGGCTTCGGCGCGATCACCCTGCCGCTGTTCGAGGGGACGACCGACGCGACGATCATCTCCCCGCTGATGTACATCACCATGGTCTCGGTCGGCGCCGTCACCTTCGCCCTGCACATCGTCTGGAGCCGCCGCGCCGGCACGCTGGAGGGCGCCGGCCTCGCGATCTGCGGCCTGCTCTCCTTCATCCTCGGCGGGCGCGACATGCTGCTCCAGAACAACATCATCGACATCGAGAGCCTGTTCATCTCCTTCTACGCCCAGATCTCGCTGATCATCGTCTTCTGCCAGATCATGCTGAGCCGCTATCTCAAGGCGATGAAGGCCGTGGCCGAATCCAACGTTGTGCTCGCCCGCAGCCTGACCGAGCGTGAGGCCGAGCTCACCGCCAGCCACCAGAAGCTGCGCGAGATCGAGCGGCGCGAGGTCCTCCTCCAGGAACGCCAGCGGCTGATGCAGGACATGCATGACGGGCTCGGCTCGTCGCTGGTCAGCACGCTGCGCATGGTCGAGCACGGCCATATCGACGAGGCCGACATCGCCCAGCTGCTCAAGGGCTGCATCGACGACCTCAAGCTCACCATCGATTCGATGGAGCCGGTCGAGACCGACCTGCTGCTGCTCCTCGGCACGCTGCGCTTCCGCCTTCAGCCCCGGCTCGAATCGACCGGCATCCGCCTGCGCTGGGAAGTGCGCGACGTGCCGCCACTCGCCTGGCTAGACCAGCGTCACTCGCTGCATATCCTGCGCATCCTGCAGGAGGCCTTCACCAATGTGATCAAGCACGCCGGTGCGACCGAGATCACCGTCACCACCGGGGTGCGCGACGGCTGCGTCTGCGTGGGCGTGGCGGACAATGGCAAGGGCTTCGACGTGGCGGCGACCGGTCCGGGCCGGGGCCTGGGCAACCAGGCCCGCCGCGCCGAGGTGATCGGCGGGCGGGTCGAGATGGAATCGAGTAGCCGGGGCACGCGCTTCACCCTGCTGCTGCCGGTCGAAAGCATGCAGCGCGGTGCCAGTCAGGCCATGGCCTGAAATCCCTTAGCCCTGCCCGGCCCGCCGGTGCTGCGCCCGGTAAGCCGCCGGGGTGACGCCCAGCCGCCGCTGAAAGGCGCGGCGAAAGGTCTCGCCATCGGCAAAGCCGCAACGCGCCGCGGCAAGCTTGGGTGCGACCCCGTCCTCGAGCAGCTGCCGGGCGGCCTCGATCCGCACGCCCTCCACCCAGAAAGACGGCGTCGCGCCGACTTCGTCATGGAACAGCCGGGCGAAATGCCTCGGGCTGATGCCAGCGCGCCCGGCGAGGCTGGCGACATCGTGCGGCGCATCGGGATGGGCGATCACCCAGCGCTGCACCTCCTGCAGGATGCTTCGCCCCACCGGGCTCCCCTGGCGGTTCCGGCTATAGTGCAGCTGGCCGCCGGGGCGCCGGAAATACATCACCAGCTGGGCCGCGACGCTACGCGCGACCTCCTTGCCCAGGTCTTCCTCGACCAGCGACAAGGCAAGGTCGAGGCCCGCCGTCACCCCCGCGGAGGTGCGCAGCCGCCCGTCCCGCACATGGATCGCATCCATCTCGAGATGGACGGCCGGGAAGCGCTCGGCAAAGCGCTCGGCCAGCGCCCAGTGCGTGGTCGCCCGGCACCCGTCCAGCAGGCCTGTCTCGGCAAGAAGGAACGCGCCGGTACAGACCGAGCCATAGCGCCGCGCCGCTTCGGCCGCGGTGCGCAGGCGCGCATAGAGCTCGGGATCGCGGGCACGCCGGTGCAGATGCGGGGCGCCCGCCACGAGCAACGTGTCGAGCCCCAGGCTGGCTTGGGAACCCAGCACCTCGTCGTCGACGATGCGCATGCCTGACGAAGCCTCGATCGTCCCCGGCGCACTTCCGAGCACGCGGATGCGATAGACCGGCTCCCCCGCCTGCACATTGGCTTCCGCGAACACGTCCGCCGGCCCCGACACATCCAACAGCTGCACGCCGTCCATCGCGACTATCCCTATGGTGCGTACCGCCATCGCCCGTGTCCGTTCGTTCCCAGCTTTGGCAGGATTATCCTATTTCCGTATAAACATGCCAGCGCGCATGCACGCTATCCGGTCATCTCCCCTCCCAAAGGAGTTCGAGATGCCGATGATCGATCCCGCAGCCGCGATCCCCGACAGCAAGCTTGCCCGGGCGATCACCGAGTTCGTCCGCGACAATGAGACGGACCTGCTCTTCAACCATTCCAGCCGCGTCTATCATTTCGGCGCGCTTGCCGGGCTGCATCGCGGCCTGCTGTTCGACCGCGAGCTGCTCTACGCCGGCGCGATGTTCCATGACCTGGGGCTCATGCCGGATCATGCCAGCCCGCAGGAGCGCTTCGAGGTCGATGGCGCCAATGGCGCACGCGCCTTTCTGCGCGAGCACGGCGTGCCCGAAGAGGATGTCTATACCGTCTGGACCGCGATCGCGCTGCACACCACGCCTGGGATCCCGCTGCACATGCACCCCGTGGTCGCGCTGGTGACCGCCGGCGTCGAAATGGACGTGCTCGGCCTGACCTATGGCGAATATAGCGCTGCCGAGCGCGATGCCGTCGTCACTGCCTTCCCCCGCACGCCCGCCTTCAAGGAAGACATCATCCAGGCCTTTTACGAGGGCATCCGCAACAAGCCCGACACCACCTTCGGCAACGTCAAGGCGGACGTCATCGCCGACAAGGAGCCGCACTTCCACCGCGGCAATTTCTGCGAGGTGATCCGGTCCTCGCGCTGGGCGGGGTGAGGCAAGGCGCAGACCCGCCGCAAGTATGATGGCCTTGCTCGCGTTTCTGCTCGACAAGCGGCACCGCGCCGATCATCCGGCGGGGTGACCGCATCGAGGAGGGACGGCATGGCTGACGACAGGCGAACCGCCGAATGCTGGCTCACGGACATGGACGGGGTGCTCGTCCATGAAGGGCATGCCCTGCCCGGCGCAGCTGCCTTCCTGGCCCGGCTGGTCGAGCGCGAGCGGCGTTTCCTGGTCCTCACCAACAATTCGATGTTCACCCCGCGCGACCTGGCCGCACGGCTCGCGCGTGCCGGGCTCGTCGTGCCCGAACAGGCGATATGGACCTCCGCGCTGGCGACCGCCGACTTCCTGTCGCGGCAGCAGCCGCGCGGGACCGCCTTCGCGATCGGCGAGGCCGGGCTCACCACCGCGCTCTACGAAGCCGGCTACACGCTCACCGACACCAATCCGGACTATGTCGTGCTCGGCGAGACGCGGACGCTCTCCTTCGATGCGATCACCCGGGCCGTCCGCCTGATCGAGGGTGGCGCGCGCTTCATCGTCACCAATCCCGACGTGACCTCGCCGTCGCCGGATGGCCCGTTCCCGGCGACCGGCGCCATTGCCGCGATGCTTACCGCAGCCACCGGCGCCCAGCCCTATTTCATCGGCAAGCCCAATCCGATGATGTTCCGAAGCGCGATGACCCGCATCCAGGCGCATGCCGAGAGCACGGTGATGATCGGCGACCGGATGGATACCGATGTCGTCGCCGGCATCGAGGCCGGGCTCGAGACCGTGCTAGTGCTGACCGGCTCCACCCGGCCCTCGGACATCCCGCGCTTCCCCTATCGGCCGACGCATGTGCTGGAGACGATCGCCGACGTGGTGCCGCTGATCTAGTCCATCGCTTGGGGGATACTGCTTTGATCGCCTCGGTAGATTAGTCTCACCGATATTCCCCGCGAGACTGGCGGGGCGGCCTCGATCATATTTCCCGCATGATCGAGAAAGCAGATGCCGCGGAACACCGCGTCCCAAACAATTGGGTGAGCGTGAAGCTCGCAACCGGCGCAGCGATAAACCTGCTGGGGGTCACGGCGCTGCTGGCGCACGTCTGGTCCTGACCCCAATGGTCACACCAGGCGTGGGACTCTGGCTATGCCGGGCGCGCAGGCCCACCCAGCACTGGCGCCGAGCCCCAGAAACGAAAAAAGCCCGCATTTCTGCGGGCTTCTTCGGGAGGAATGGTGGAGCCGAGGGGGATCGAACCCCTGACCTTCGCAATGCCATTGCGACGCTCTCCCAGCTGAGCTACGGCCCCATTTCCTCGGGAGACGGGCCCTCTAGATGGGCCCTTCGGGTCTGGCAAGGGCCTTTTTTCGACCCCTGCCATTTTCCCGCAAATTACTGCTCGTCTTCGTCGCCGCCGGTCTCGACGCCCAGGTCGTCGTCGCCGCCCAGATCGACGTCGTCGTCGGCCGAGGGCTCTTCGTCCTCGCCGATGTCCAGATCCTCGTCGCCCAGATCACCGTCCTCGGTCTCGGGCTTCTCGCCGTCCTTCTTGACCATCTCGAACGGAAGCGGCTGCTTCGACTTCAGGATGGGCTCCGGATCCCAGGAGAAACTGCAATTGATGCAGGTGACGGGTTCGTCCTTGGTCAGATCATAGAAGCGCGTTCCGCACTTCGGGCACGCGCGCTTGGTGCCCCATTCCGGCTTCACCATGTGTTGCCTCTTCGCCTTTCAAAATCTCGGATTTCGGGATGTTGTCCCGGAAAGTGGGGCGCGCCTTGCCATGCCGCAAGGGCGCTGTCAAAGCCGCGCGTTATGTCCACTGCCACGCCCCGCCCGCTCGCCGTCTCCTCCCGTGGTCCGCTGAAGGGCCGAGTCACCGTTCCCGGCGACAAGTCGATCAGCCATCGCTCGCTGATGTTCTCGGCGCTTGCGGTGGGCGAAAGCAAGATCGAAGGGCTGCTCGAAGGCGAGGACGTACTGGCCACCGCCGCCGCGATGCGCGCGATGGGCGCGACGATCTCGCGCGGCGAGGACGGCGTCTGGACGGTCAGCGGCGTCGGCGTCGGCGGGCTGCTCCAGCCCGAGACTGCGCTCGACATGGGCAATTCGGGCACCTCGACGCGCCTGCTGATGGGCCTGGTCGCCAGCCACCCGATCACCGTGACCTTCACCGGCGACGCCTCGCTCTCCAGCCGCCCGATGGGCCGCGCGATCGAGCCGCTCAGCCAGATGGGCGCCGAGATCACCGCCAGCCCCGGCGGTCGCTTGCCGTTGATGCTCAAGGGCATCAATCCCGCGGTGCCGATCACCTACACCCTCCCGGTCGCCTCGGCCCAGGTGAAGTCGGCGGTGCTGCTCGCCGGCCTCAACACGCCGGGCATCACCCGGGTGATCGAGCCGGTACCGACTCGCGACCATAGCGAGCGCATGCTCAAGGGCTTCGGTGCCGAGCTGACCGTCGAGGACGGCCCCGAGGGCAAGATCATCTCGATCCGCGGCGAGGCGGAGCTCAAGCCCCAGCACATCATCGTGCCGGGCGACCCCTCCTCTGCCGGCTTCTGGATGGTCGCGGCGTCGATCGTGCCGGGATCGGACATCACCATCGCCAATGTCTGCATGAACCCGACCCGCACCGGGCTGATCCAGGCGCTCAAGATGATGGGCGCGTCGATCGAGGCGGTCGATTCGCGCGAAGTCGGCGGCGAGCCGGTGGCCGATCTGCGCGTGCGCCATGCGCCGCTCAAGGCGATCGAGGTCCCGCCCGAGCTCGCCCCCAGCATGATCGACGAATATCCGATCCTGTTCGTCGCCGCCTCGGTCGCCGAGGGCCGCACCGTGGCACGCGGCGCGCATGAGCTGCGCGTTAAGGAGTCGGACCGGATCGCGACGATGCGCGCGGCGCTCGAAGCCAATGGCGTGGTGCTGGAGGAGTTTGACGACGGCCTCGCGATCACCGGCACCGGCGGCGCGCCGATCCCGGGCGGCGGCGCGGCAGTCTCGAAGCTCGACCACCGCATCGCGATGAGCATGACCGTCGCCGGCCTCGCCGCCGCCGCGCCGATCGCGATCGATGACGTCGCCCCGGTCCAGACCAGCTACCCCGCATTCTTCGACGTGCTCGACAGCCTGACCGCATGACCCGGATCGGCCGCCGCGCTTTCCTCGGCGGCCTCGCCGCCGGCGCCATCGCCCTGCCCGCCTGGGCGCGGATCGCCGGCAACGACATCCGGTTCGCGCCGGACAAGGAGCTGATGGTCCCGGTCGAGGGCGGCAGCGTCTATGTCCGGGTGAACGGCGACCTCAAGGGCAAGCTTCCGCCGCTGATCTATGCGCATGGCGGTCCGGGTGGCGATCATTCGGGGCTGTTGCCCCTCACCGCCCTTGCTGGTGAGCGCGCAGTGATCCTGTGGGACCAGCTCGACTCCGGTCGCTCCGACGCGCCGCTCGATCCGAAGAACTGGAAGGTCAGCCGCTTCGTCGACGAGATCGACCGCATCCGCGACGCGCTCGGCGTCACCCGCTGGCATGTCGGCGGCGGCAGCTGGGGCGGCACGCTGGCGATCGAATATGGCGCGCGGCGGAGGCCTGATACCGCCAGCCTGATCGTGCAATCCCCGCTCGTCTCCACCAGGAGCTGGCTCGCCGATGCCAACCTCCTCCGTTCCCAGATGCCTGCCGAGGCGCGCACCACGCTGGAGAAGTGCGACACCGCCGCCCCGCCTCCGGAAGCGGTGTGTGAATCGGCGACCTGGGATTTCTACCGCCGCCACGTCATCCGCTCGCAGCGCGCCGACGGCATCGCCGAGTATCGCGCCCGGGCACCGCGCGATGCCGGGGACACGCTCTACCACCGAATGTGGGGCAAGGCCGAGTTCGTCTCGACCGGCACCTTGCGCGATTATGACGGCGAACCGCTGCTGAAGAGGCTGGATGGGCCCAGAACCCTCTTCGTATGCGGAGAATATGACGAAGCCCGCCCGGAAACCGTATCCCGGTTTTCGAAGCAGGTCCCCGGATCGACCTTCCGCGAGATCATGGGATCGGCCCATTCGATCCTCTCCGACCAGCCCGAGGCCTATCTCGCCCTGCTGCGCAACTGGATGGCCCGCCACGATATTTGATGGTGATTCGCCGCCGAATCGCTTGACGCCGCGCGCGCCTGCCGCGAACGCTCAGGCATATGATCATCGCAGTCGACGGACCGGCAGCCTCTGGTAAGGGCACCATCGCGCGCGCCCTCGCGCAGCATTACGGGCTGCCGCATCTCGATACCGGGCTGCTCTACCGCGCCGTCGCCGCCACCGTGCTGCGCGAGGACCTCGATCCGTCGCGCGAAGCCGATGCGGTCTCGGCGTGCAGCTTCGAGGACTACCTCCTCGACGATCCCTGGCTGCGCACCGACGAGGTCGGCAAGGTCGCGTCGGTCGTCTCCGCGCATCCGCTGGTCCGTGCCGCCCTGCTCAACCGGCAGAAGAAGTTCGCCCGCCAGCCGGGCGGTGCCGTGCTCGACGGACGCGACATCGGCACGGTGATCGCCCCCGACGCCGACGTGAAGCTGTTCGTCAAGGCGACCCCGATGATCCGCGCCCAGCGCCGCCATCTCGAGCTGCGCAAGAACGGCGTGCTCACCAGCCTCGACAAGGTACTCGCCGACATCCGCTCGCGGGACGAGCGCGATTCCAAGCGCACCGAGGCGCCGATGCTCCAGGCGCCCGACGCAGCACTGCTCGATACCAGCTTCCTCTCGATCGACGCCGCCGTGCAGCGCGCGATCGCGATCGTCGAGGGCAAGACGAGACCCGCCGATACGCCGGCCTGAGAAGCGCGCCAGGGCTCAGTCCTTCTCCCAGACAATGATATCGCCCGGCTGACAGTCGAGATACTCGCAGATCTTGTCGAGCGTTTCGAAGCGGATGCCGCGGACCTTGCCCGATTTGAGCAGCGACAGGTTGCTTTCGGTGATGCCGATATGCGTCGCCAGCTCCTTGGAGCGGACCTTGCGCAGTGCCAGCATCACGTCGAGGCGGACGGTGATCGCCATTGCGGGCCTCAGACGATCGAGCGGCTGTCTTCTTCGAGGCGGGCAGCCTCGTCGAAGAGCCGCGCCACGAGGAACAGCACCAGCGCGACGATCAGGAGCAGGAAGGTGTCGGCGTCCATCCCGAAGGTGACGCGGTGCCCCGCGCCCGCGCCGACCAGGAGTAGCTGAGCCGCACTCGGCAACAGCGTCTCGGCGACCGCTGCAAGCAGCAGGAACAGCGCGAAACGGCGGAAGGGACGCGTGACTTCCGGGCAGAACTGATCCCCGGCCTCGATCCGCGCGAGCATTGCCGCCAGCGCGAGCAAGGCCGCGGAGACGAGCAGCATCACCACCAGCGCCAACCCTGCCCCCCAGCCAGGCGGCAGGTCGCCTGCCTCGATATGCACGGTGGTTCCGGGCGCCAGTACAGCGGCCAGCGTCAGCAGGGGCAGGATCGCCGCGCCGAAGATCGCCGCGAAGCGAAGGCGTCGGGCATGGCGCGCCAGAGACAGAGGAGATGCCATTTTACAAAATATTCTTTCTGTTTTACGAAAAGATATTTTCGCGATTCGAGAGATACGCCATGTCCAAACTCCGCACAAGCATGCGCCGTCCCAGTGCCGCCTTGCTGCTCGCAGCATTTGCTCTCGGCCCCGCGGCGATCGCGGCGACGCAGGATCGCGACGCCGCCGCCCTGATCGAGGAGGCAGGCTCGGGCGAGCTCTCACCCCTCGAGGCGGGGCTCGCAGCAACGAAGGACAAGGCCGGCGCCGCGCTGCTCCGTGCCCGGATCGCCGCACTGCGCCTCGATCGCCCCGCGGTAGACGCGGCACTGCGGGCCTTTGCCGAGTCGGGAGACGAAAAGCCCGCGCGCCGTGCCGCAGCACTTTCCATCCAGGCCGAGATCGCCTTCGCGGACGGCGACTATGCCGCAGCAGCCCGGTCGTTCCGCACGCTCGCGCCCTTGCTCGACACGAGCGGCAAGGCGGCGCAGGCCGCCGAGGCGCGCCAGGCACTGTCGATCGCCGCCCTGCTTGCCAATACGCCGCGCCAGACGGTGGCGGGAGGAAAGCCCGAATCCATCCCCACCACCCGAGACAAGGCACGGCTGGTCCGCGCCAATGTGCGGGTGAACGATAGCGAGCAGGAAGCGGTGCTCGATACCGGCGCCAATCTCTCGGTCGTGACGGCCTCCACCGCCAAGCGTCTGGGCTTGCGCATGATCGAAGGCAAAGCGAGCGTCGGCGCCAGCGGCAACGCCAGTGTGGCGACCCGCCTCGCCATGGCCGATCGGCTCGTCATCGCCGGCGTCGAGCTGCACGACGTCGCCTTCCTGGTGCTCGACGATGCAGCGCTCAGCTTCCCGATCCCCGGCGGCTATCAGATCGATGCGCTCATCGGCTTCCCGGTGTTCCGCGCGCTCGGCCGGGTGCGCTTCGACCAGGCGGGCAGCTTCACTGCCGGCGGCACGGCATCTCCCGGCGACGCCAACCTGCGCGCGGCAGGTAACGATCTCTACGTCACTGCCCGCGTGAACGACATCGCCACGACGCTGCATCTCGATACCGGCGCAAACGAGACGGCCCTTACCGCGCGCTTCGCGAACGAACATGCCGACCTGGTCGCGTCGTTGCCGCGCGGCGAGCGGCGCATGGCCGGCGCCGGCGGCGCGATACAGCAGCCCGTCGCCTGGTGGCGGCCGGTTTCGGTGACGATCGACGGACATGGCACTACCCTGCCCCAGCTTCAGCTGGCTCTGACTCCCGGGCCCGGCGGACGCGAGACGCGGAGCGGGACGATCGGCCAGGACGTGCTCGGCGCATTCGACTGGTGGGCCATCGACTTTCGCGCCATGCGCTTCGAGTTCGGCCCTGCCCGCACCGAGCGCTAGCGGTCGATCCGCCCCGGCCCAAAGCCCGCACGCCGCATCCCGCCCGCGCTTCGCAATGCTTGCGGGAAAAGGCGCTTTCCGCTAAGGCGCGCCCGTCCGACGGGCAGTGCCCGCGGAGGAAGGCGCGGAGAGCTTGACTCTCACGCGCCCTTTTCGCTTTCACCGGCGGCTAGACCTTCCTCCGCTTGCTCCTGCGCGACGGATGCCGCGACCGGCGATCGGCCGCCGCGGCGACTCTGGCCCAAAGACCGTCGGACCCAACCGACTGGCCGGAAAAACATTGTTAGGAACTGAAACCCTTATGGCCACTACGGCAAATCCGAGCCGCGACGATTTCGCGGCCCTCCTCGAACAGACCCTCGGTCAGGCAGACGGCTTCGAAGGCCGCGTCGTGATCGGCACCGTCACCGGCATCGAGAACGACCTCGCGGTCATCGACGTCGGCCTCAAGTCCGAAGGCCGCGTGCCGCTGCGCGAATTCGCCGCGCCGGGCCAGAAGGCTGACCTCAAGGTCGGCGACGAAGTCGAAGTCTATGTCGACCGCGTCGAGAATGCGAACGGCGAAGCGATGCTCAGCCGCGACCGCGCCCGCCGCGAAGCCGCCTGGGACAAGCTGGAAACCGAATTCGCCAAGTCGGCTCGCGTCGAAGGCGTCATCTTCGGCCGCGTCAAGGGCGGCTTCACCGTCGACCTCTCGGGCGCGGTGGCCTTCCTCCCCGGCTCGCAGGTCGACATCCGCCCGGTGCGCGACGTCACCCCGCTGATGGACATCCCGCAGCCCTTCCAGATCCTCAAGATGGACCGCAAGCGCGGCAACATCGTCGTGTCGCGCCGCGCCGTGCTCGAAGAGACCCGCGCCGAGCAGCGTTCGGGCCTCATCCAGAGCCTGGCCGAGGGCCAGATCATCGACGGCGTCGTCAAGAACATCACCGACTACGGTGCGTTCGTTGACCTGGGCGGCATCGACGGCCTGCTGCACGTCACCGACCTGAGCTACAAGCGCGTCAACCACCCGTCGGAGATGCTGAACATCGGCGACACGGTGAAGGTGCAGATCATCCGCATCAACCGCGACACCCAGCGCATCTCGCTCGGCATGAAGCAGCTCGAGAGCGATCCGTGGGATGGCGCCGCCGCCAAGTACCCGGTCGGCGCGAAGCTGTCGGGCCGCGTGACCAACATCACCGAGTACGGCGCGTTCGTCGAGCTCGAGCCGGGCATCGAAGGCCTGGTCCACGTCTCGGAGATGAGCTGGACCAAGAAGAACGTGCACCCGGGCAAGATCGTCTCGACCTCGCAGGAAGTCGAAGTCGTGGTGCTCGAGGTGGACGCCGAGAAGCGCCGCATCTCGCTCGGCCTCAAGCAGGCCCAGGGCAATCCGTGGGAGGCCTTCGCGGCTGCCCATCCGGTCGGCACCGAAGTCGAAGGCGAAGTCAAGAACGCCACCGAGTTCGGCCTGTTCATCGGCCTGGACAACGACGTCGACGGCATGGTCCACATGTCGGACATCGCCTGGGGCATCTCGGGTGAGGACGCGCTCAACCTGCACCGCAAGGGCGAAGTGGTTAAGGCCATCGTTCTCGCCGTCGAGCCGGACAAGGAGCGCATCTCGCTCGGCATGAAGCAGCTCGAGCGTGGCGGCGTCGCCGCTGCCGGTTCGACCACTTCGGCCGACCGCCTGAACAAGAACCAGGTCGTCACCGTGACCATCCTCGAAGTCCGCGACGCGGGCCTCGAAGTGCAGGTTGGCGAAGACGGCGCGACCGGCTTCATCAAGCGCACCGATCTCGGCCGCGACCGCGACGAGCAGCGTCCGGAGCGTTTCGCCGTCGGCCAGAAGCTCGACGCGATGGTCACCGGCTTCGATCGTTCGAAGAAGCCGACCTTCTCGGTCAAGGCGATGCAGATCGCCGAAGAGAAGCAGGCCGTTGCGCAGTACGGTTCGTCCGATTCGGGCGCGTCGCTGGGCGACATTCTCGGCGAGGCCCTCAAGGCCCGCAACGAGAAGAACTAAGACATCGGGACGGGGAGCGGCAAAACCGCTCCCCGTTTTCGATTATTCCCGAATATCATAGGTTAATAGCAATCTGCGGGTTGATGCAGGTTGCTGAACGGGGCTAGAGAACCCCAACTGGGATTGACGCTCACGCGGGGAAGTCCGCAGATCCGTGTGCGCAAAGGGAGGGTTGCGGATGATCCGCTCGGAACTGGTTCAGTTGCTCGTGCAGGACAATCCGGGCCTTTCGGTCCGTGAGGTCGAGAAGATCGTGTCGGTCTTCTTCGACGAGATCGTCGGGCGCCTGCAGGAAGATGGTCGCGTCGAGTTGCGCGGCTTCGGCGCCTTCTCCACCCGCGCCCGCGATGCGCGCACCGGCCGCAATCCGCGCACCGGCGAGACGGTCGAAGTGGACGCCAAGCGCGTCCCCTATTTCAAGCCCGGCAAGGAAATGCGCATCAAGCTCAACGTTTGAGCGCCCAGCACCGCTTGACGCTGGCGGCCCCATGCGCTTGCGTGGGGAGCATGCGGACGTGGCGGAACCGGTAGACGCCGGAGACTTAAAATCTTCTGCCCCTCGGGGCGTGCGGGTTCGAGTCCCGCCGTCCGCACCAGCCTTGTGAACAGCCCTCCGGCAGCGATCCGTCGTGATCCGCACGATGCTTGCGGGGGTTGGCAGCCACGGCTGGCCGCCATACACCGGCTTCACCCAGCCGGATTTGCCTGATGCCCCCTCGCCTTCTCTGCCTGTTGCCTCTGCTCGCGCTTGCGGCGTGCGACGGCTCGGGCCAGCGGCGCGACGACACCGCGGTGGTGGTGAGCGCGATCGGCACGGGCAACGCGCTTGCCGACCCCGATGCCGGCCCCCTCGATCCCGCCGCCCGCGTGCTGCTCGGCGCGACCGCGCAGGGGCTGGTGCGCTTCGATGCCACCGGCCAGATCGAGCCGGGCCTGGCCGAGCGCTGGATCGTGATCGACGACGGCCGCAGCTTCATCTTCCGCCTGCGTGACGGCGCGACCTGGGCCGATGGCGAACCGGTCACCGCCGAGCAGGTGGTCCGCACCCTGCGCCGCGCCATCGCCCCCCGCTCGCGCAACCCGCTCTCCCCCTTCCTCGCGGTGATCGACGAGATCGTCGAGATGACGCCGCAGGTCATCGAGGTGCGGTTGAAGCGCCCCCGGCCCGACCTGCTCAAGCTGTTCGCCCAGCCCGAAATGGCGGTGTTCCGTCTCGACAAGCTCGCCGGCAGCGGCCCCTTTCGTGCCACCCGCAACCGCGCCGGCATCGTGTTCAAGCCGGCACCGGAAGCGGCTGACGGCGACGATTCGTCCGGGCCGCGCCCCGAGGACACCTTGCTCTTCCATGGCGAGCGCCCGGCCGTGGCGCTGGCCCGCTTCCGCGACGGCCAGTCGGACCTGATCCTCGGCGGCAGCTTCGCCGACTGGCCGCTGGTGGGCGTCGCCGGGATCGCCACCGCCAATGTGAAGCTGGACAATGCGCTGGGCCTGTTCGGGCTCGCCGTCACCTCCCGCGAGGGCTTTCTGGCCGACCCCGCCAATCGCGCCGCGATCGCCATGGCGATCGACCGCGCCACGCTCACCCACCAGATCCACCCGGACTGGGCGCCGGTCGAGACGCTGCTGCCCGTCCAGCTCGATTCGGCCGCTCCGCCCGCACAGCCGGCCTGGGCCGGGGCCGAGCTCGACCAGCGCCGGCAGAGCGCCCGGGCCAGCGTCGCAGCGTGGCGGCGCGGCCATCCTGGCCAGGTCACCCTCCGCATCGCCCTGCCATCCGGCCCCGGCGCCACCCTGGTCTGGTCGCGGCTGGCCGAGGCGCTCTACGCGATCGGCCTGACCCCGGTTCGCACCGGCCCGAACGACCCGGCGGAGCTGCGCCTGATCGATGCCGTCGCCCCCTATGACAGCGCCCGCTGGTTCGTCGCGACCGCCTGCCAGGCCTGTTCGGACGATGCGCGGACGCTGATCGAAGCAGGGCGCGACGCCCCCGATCTCTATGCCCGCTCGCACCGCATCGCCGAGGCCGACGCGGCGCTCACCGCCGACGGCGCATACATCCCTATCGCCCTGCCCTTCCGATGGTCTATCGTCGCGATGCGGCTCCAGGCGTGGCAGGGGAACGCGCGGGCCTGGCACCCGTTGAACCACCTGCGCAACGAAACGAGGTGAAGGTGGCGAAGACGACGCGGATGGCTTCGACAGGCCTGCCCCTGGGCCGGCACGCACAGGATGTGCGCCGCCGGATCGAGATGATGGAGCATCTGCTCGAGCGCAGCGTGCCGATCCCGGGCACCAAGGCCAAGGTGGGCCTCGACGCGATCCTGGGCCTGGTTCCCGTCGGGGGCGACGTGATCGCGGCGCTGCTCGGCCTCTACATCGTCTGGGAGGCCCGCAACCTGAAGATGCCGAAGACGACGATGCTGCGCATGCTCGGCAATGTCGGCTTCGACTGGGCGATCGGCCTGGTCCCGGTGGTCGGCGACGCGGCCGACTTCGTGTTCAAGTCGAACAGCCGCAACCTCAAACTGATCCGGCGCCATCTCGACAAGCACCACCCGGGCACCAGCACGGTCGACCACCGCTGATTTCCTACACGGGGAGCAGCGCCGACTCGCCAAAGCCGGATCGGCGGTGGCGAAAGGTCACAAAAGTCTCGACACCCAACGGAGCGCGCCGTCCCGCGCTGCCCGCAACATGCTTGCGCGGCACTGATCCTATCGTTCCAACGATTGTCAAAGAGCGGCCAGCGCATGCCGGCCGCGGGAGCCAAGCAGGCGAAATCCTACATTGCAACCGGCGGATCTAGCGCCGCCCGCCGCCCCGCCAGATCTTGAGCGGGTTCGCATCCGCCGCGCCGCCGCTGTTCGGCTTGCAGCGCTCGTAGCGCAGGCCGGTGTCGAGGCAGAGCCACAGCTCGTCGAGCCAGTTCTCCTTGGTCACCGTCACGCGGATCGCCTCGGCGGGGATGTTTGGATTGGCGGCGGCGAAACGCGTCTTGAACTGGCCGACGGTCAGGTCGCCGCGCGACAGCCGGTCCATGTCCGGATAGCGGACGAGATCGTAGAGCCGCCTGGCCGTGGCGAAATAGGTGGCGGGCGACATCGTCGTGCAGGTGCCGTGCTTGGCCCATTCGTGCTGGAGCAACTGCGCCGAGGGCGTGGTGCACAGCATCTGCCTGATCTGCGCCGGCGGCAGGATGCGGGTGTCGGCGCAATATTGCGGCCAGGTCTTGCCCGTGCCGTCGGGCCACAGGCCGTGCAGGGTGAAGCCGAAGCGCGCATTGCGGCTGCAGCGGAAGCGGTTCTCCGGGTTGCCGGCATCGGCGCGGCACAGGCCCGGGTTCCAGGTGAGCGCCAGCGTGTAGCTGCCGATCGGCAGGATGCGGCGCGGCTGCTTGGCATCGGGCAGGTCCGGACGCGGCCGCTCGACCCCGCCGGCCGGACGGCACATCAGCGCCTGGGCGGAGGCGATGCCGGGCAACAGCGCCAAAGCCGTGCCGACAATCCCGAGAACCGTCTTGCGCATCACGCGACTCCCTCTTGCGCGAAATCCAGGCCGATATCGGCGGCGGGTGCCGACTGGGTCAGCCGGCCGACACTGACATAGGTGACGCCGCTCCCGGCAATCGCGCGGATCGTGTCGAGCCGCACCCCGCCCGAAGCCTCGGTCGGCACGCGGCCGGCGACCAGCGCCACGGCCTCGCGCAGCACCTCCGGCCCCATATTGTCGAGCAGCAGATGCGTGGCCCCCGCCTGGAGCGCGGGCTCGATCTGGTCGATCCGGTCGACCTCGACGATGATGCTCCCGATCCCCGCGGCCACGGCGCGGCGCGCCGCCTCGGCCACCGATCCGGCGACCGCGACATGATTGTCCTTGATCATCGCGGCGTCCCACAGGCCCATCCGGTGGTTGGTCGCCCCGCCCATGCGGGTCGCGTACTTCTCCAGCACGCGCAGGCCCGGCAGCGTCTTGCGGGTGTCGAGCAGGGTGGCACCGGTGCCCTCGATGGCATCGACATAGCTGCGCGCCATCGTAGCGATGCCCGAGAGATGCTGGACGGTGTTGAGCGCCGAACGCTCGGCGGTGAGCAGCGCGCGTGCCTTGCCGCGCAGCCGCATAAGATCGGTGCCGGCCGCGACGCGGTCGCCATCCTCGACCAGCCGCTCGATCTCGACATCGGGATCGAGCGCGCGGAAGAACGCCTCGGCGATGGGCAGGCCGGCGACGGTGATCGCATCGCGGCTGTCCATCACGCCGGTGAACACCGCGTCGGCGGGAATCACCGCGGCGGAGGTGATGTCGCCGCGGTCGCCCAGATCCTCGGCGAGGGTGGCGGCGACGAAGGCGGGAAGATCGAAGCGATCGAGCGTGAAGGCCATGCGTCGCCCTTAAAAGCCGCGCCCGGCGGCGGCAATGGCGCGATGATACCGCGCCGGTCTCGCCCGCAAAGTGAAGGGAGTCGGGGCAAGTCGTTTCACTTTGCCCGGAGCACCGGAAATATGCGGGGAATCGGGCCGAATGCGGTGATCGCAAACCATAAAGCGATGGCAGCAGACGAAATCCAACATTGCAAGCACCCCACCTGCCGGGCCATCGATAGGCCATGGCCGATGCCGAACCCCTGCCCTTTCCCCACGTCCGCCGTCTCCACGCATATTGGGAGCGGCAGTCGCATTTCCGTCCCTCCCCGCCCGAGGAGTGGATGGCGGACAATATCCTGCTCGACGCACTGGGGCTGGGGATCGAGCAGACGGCCAGCTTCTTAAACGAGGGGCCGTGCGATTTCGCCGGCTTCTGCGACTGGATCCTCGCCACCGCCGGCCCGCCCGACCCGCTGACGATCGCGCGCTATCATGCCATGCTCGACGGCGCGCCGCCCCCGCCCGCCATCGCCGCGCGCCTGGCTGCGATCGATGCGATGCCGGATGCGCTGGATGCCGGGGACCTCGTCCATTGGGAGGCGCAGGGCTATGTGATCCTGCGCAGCGCGATCACGCCGGCGGAAGCGGCGGCCGCCGCCGACCTGCTCTGGGAGACGATAGGCGGCGACCCCGCCGATCCGGCAACCTGGCATTCGCAGCGCGGCCAGGGGATGATGGTCCAGCGCTTCCAGCATCCGGCGCTCGAGGCGGTGCGGCGCTCGGCCCGCGTCCACAAGGCCTTTGCCCAGCTCTGGGGCACCAGCGACCTGTGGCCGCATGTCGACCGGATGAGCTTCAACGCACCGCTGGCGGCCAATCGCGGCTTCACCTCGCCCCGGCTGCACTGGGACGTGAGCCTGATCCCGCCGATCCCCTATGGGATGCTGGGCGTGCTCTATCTGACGGATACGACGGAGGACCAGGGCGCGTTCGAGCTGGTGCCTGGCTTCCACCACGGGCTGGCGGAATGGCTGGATTCGATGAACGGCGCCGATCCGCGCAGGGTGGACCTGAGCAGCCGGGCGGTGCGCGTGGCGGCGGGCGCCGGCGACCTGATCATCTGGCGGCACGACCTGCCGCACGGCGCCAGCCCGAACCGGACCGACACGCCGCGGCTGGCGCAATATGTGACCTTCTATTCGGCGGAAATGGCGATCCAGCCGGTGTGGCGGTGAGCGGCTTGCCTGAAGCGCGGGCCGCATCGACAGTGCTTTTCCCCGGCGAAGGCCGGGGCCCAGACTAAGCGTGCGCGGCGAAGACGCGCCTAGGCGCGTGACTTTCAAGGACTGGGCCCCGGCCTTCGCCGGGGAAAGAAGAAGGGGGAAGAAGGCCCCGCCTCAATCCCCCTTGGTCGGGTCCCCGCCGATCGTCGGCGCCGGGCCCAGGTCGCCCATGCCCACCGTGGCGCTCGCCATGTCGAGCATGCGGTCGAGGCTCTTCTTCGCCTGGAGGCGCAGCCCTTCCTCGATCTCGATGCGCGGCGTGAGGTCGCGCAGCGCGAGGTAGAGCTTCTCCAGGTTGTTGAGCGCCATGTAGGGGCAGATGTTGCAGTTGCAGTTGCCGTCGGCACCGGGCGCGCCGATGAAGGTCTTGCCCGGCATCGCCTTCTGCATCTGGTGGATGATGTGCGGCTCGGTGGCGACGATCAGCGTGTCGCCGGGCATGGTCTGGGAGAATTCCAGGATGCCGCGGGTCGAGCCGACATAATCGGCATGATCGAGCACGTGCGGCGGGCATTCGGGATGCGCGGCGACCGGGGCGCCCGGATGCTGCGCCTTGAGCTTGAGCAGCTCGGTCTCGCTGAACGCCTCGTGCACGATGCACACGCCCGGCCACAGCAGCATGTCGCGGCCGATCTTGCGCTTGAGATAGCCGCCCAGATTGCGGTCCGGCCCGAAGATGATCTTCTGCTCGGGCGGGATCTGGGCGAGGATCTTCTCGGCCGAGCTCGAGGTGACGATGATGTCGCTGAGCGCCTTAACCTCGGTCGAGCAGTTGATATAGGTCAGCGCGATGTGATCCGGGTGCGCGGCGCGGAAAGCGGCGAACTGGTCCGGCGGGCAGCTGTCCTCGAGGCTGCAGCCGGCATTCATGTCGGGCAGCACGACGATCTTGTCGGGCGAAAGGATCTTGGCGGTCTCGGCCATGAAGCGCACGCCGCAGAACGCGATCACGTCCGCATCGGTCTCGGCCGCCTTGCGGCTGAGATCGAGGCTGTCGCCGACGAAGTCCGCCAGGTCCTGCAGCTCGGGCTTCTGGTAATAATGCGCGAGGATGACGGCGTTGCGCTCCTTGCGCAGCCGATCGATCTCCGCCCGGAGATCGAGCCCGGCCAGGCTCCCACCGATGCCGTTGCGCGCGTCCATGCCTCAAAACTCCCTTGCCCGGGCCGCACATGGCCCGGCGGACGCGCAGGTTCAAGGCTGAATGGGCGGCCAATGCGCGGCGAAGGGGCGATCCGCGCCCGGCGATCCCGCCACGACCATGCGCGTGATCCCCTCGCCCATCGGCGAGAAGGCGATCGCTTCGGCGAGCAGGAAGCTGCCGGTCATCGCGCCCAGCCCCCAGATCCAGGCGGGATGCACCCGGCCGCTGCGCCTCCCGTCGACGAACATGCCGATCAGCGGGAAGAGCGCCGGCGCGAGCAGCGCCGCGACCGGCCAGGACCAGGGGATCATGAAGGGCACGGGCAGGATGCGCCCGAAGCCGGGCCCGGTGATCGCCGCCATCGAGCAGAGCATCAACCGGCGATGCCAGTCCGGCTGCCCGCGCTTCGAGACCGCGGCGAACACCAGCCCGGCGAAGCAGAACAGCCCGGCGGGGTTGCCGAACAGGAACTCGGGCAGGTCGAAAAAGGGCGGTCCGCCGTGATGGCGCACCGAATAGACGGTGATCGCCATGCCCATCGCCACCATCGCCGGCACCCAGGCCACCGAGATCCAGCCGAGCCTGCGGTGGAGCGCGACATGTTCGGTCGCGACCAGCAGGTTCTGGGCGAGGAAGATCGCGATCCAGCCCATGAAGACCAGGGCGTGGAGGTGGTAGATCAGCGGCAAGGCGAAGCTCGACCGGCCCATCGCCAGGTTGAGCGAGAAGCCGCCGACGATCACCGCGATCATCGCGAGCGACAGGATCAGGAAGAAACGGTCGCGCCGCGCGCGCGGAATCGGTTCGGCAATCGTCGCCATGTTCAGTCCCCCCAGATGATGAACCTGCGAATTTGCGAAGCTATCGTGTTTGGGGGCGGAATGGCAACACTTCTCCCCTCTCCCATTCAGGGGAGAGGGGAGAAGTGCTTCACCACTTGTTGGCGATCACGTCCTCGGGCCGGCGGGATTCGTCCCAGCGCTCGGTCGGGCGATTGGCTTCGTCGGGGAAGAGCACCTCGACATCGGCGGCGATGCCGGTGGCGCGCAGCGGCATGGCGAAGCTGCGCTCGACTGCGCGGCGGGTCGCGTCGCGGGCCATGCGCATGTAGGGGCCTGACTGGGCCTGGCGGAGCAGCTCCTGCTGGCCGGCCTTGCGATTGGCATCGTCGAGCTTGCCGCCGACATCGGTGACCGAGAGCAGGATGCCGCCATTGTCGTACTGGCGGACCTGATCGAGATCGACGTCGGGCCCCATCGCCTCGACCGCGGGCAGCCGCACGGTGAGGCGCTTGCTCGCGGCGTCCCAGCGCACATCCTCCTGGCGGAGCTTCGACAGGTCGACCTCGTAGCGGACGCTGCCCGGCATGATCATCGTCTTCTGCGCGGTGAGGCCGAGCTGGCTCTGCTTCGACGTGACCACCGCGACGAACTTGGCGGCGAAGGCGGACAGACGGTTCTGCTCGCGCAGCCCCTGCAGGCTGGCCTGCGCCACCGTCTCGGGCGTCGGGCCGGCGAATTGCTGCTTGATCGTGTTGCCGAGGAACCAGAAGCCCGCGCCCATCACCAGCACGACCGCCAGCACGATGGTGAGCGTCACGCCGAACAGCTTGAGGCAGCCCCCGCCCCGCTTCACGCCATCTTCCAAGCGTCACCCTCCTCGCCGACGAGCCCCCGGTCCCTGAGGTCGATCAGATGCGCGAGCACCGATCGCCCGGCCGCGCCGTTGAGCCGCGGGTCGAGCCCAGCATACATGCGCTCGACCATCGCGGGAACCGTGCCGGTCCCGGCCTTGAGCAGGCGCAATATCTGGCCCTCGCGCTGCCTGCGGTGGCCGATCAGCCCGCGGACGAAGCGGTGCGGCCGCTCGATCGGCTCACCGTGGGCGGGGAAATAGATGCGGTCGCTCTCGCGGCCCATCAGCTTGTCGAGGCTGCGCATATAGGCGGCCATGTCGCCATCGGGCGGCGCGACCACGGTGGTCGACCAGCCCATGACATGGTCGCCGCTGAACAGGCCGCCGGCCTCCTCCAGCGCGAAGCAGAGATGGTTGGAGGTGTGGCCGGGCGTGGCGACGGCGGTGAGCGTCCAGCCGGGGCCGGATAGCTGCTCGCCGTCCTCGATCACCCGGTCGGGCGCATAGCCGGTGTCGAAGGCGGCATCGGCGCGCGGGCCGGCATCGGCGAGGCTGAGCGGGGCGCAGCCGATGACCGGGGCGCCGGTCAGCGCCTTGAGCGGCGCGGCGGCGGGGCTGTGGTCGCGGTGGGTGTGGGTGCACAGGATCGCGATGAGCTTGCGCCCGGCGATCGCGGCGACCAGCGCGTCGAGATGCTCGGGATCGTCCGGGCCCGGATCGATCACGGCAAGCTCGGTGGTGCCGACCAGATAGGTCTGGGTGCCGGTATAGGTGAAGGGCGAGGGATTGGGCGCCAGGATCCGGGTGACCAGCGGATCCAGCGCCATGGCCAGGCCGGTCGGAGCGTCCGCGGGGATGTCCATCCTCCCGAGATGGCCTTTGCCGCGCCGCAGCGCAAGGGAGAGACGCATCCCCTTGTTTTTCCCCGGCGAAGGCCGGGGCCCAGACTGAGCGTGCACACCGCAGACGCGCCAGGGCGCGTGACTTTCAAGGACTGGGCCCCGGCCTTCGCCAGGGAAAGAAGAAAGGCCATAGCCACTGGAAATGAAACGGGGCCAGCCGGAAGGAGATCGGCCGGCCCCGTCGAAAGGCGTTCGTGAAAGGGGCTTTTTAACGAACGCCCTTCCCCTCCATGTTACTTGTCGGCGTCGGCGGTGCCCTTCTCGACCTCCGCGATCGCCTCGTCGATGCCCTTGAGCGCCTTGGCACGCTGCTCGGGGCTGAGGTCCATCTGGTTCTCGATCGCGTGGCGGGACATGCGCAGGCCCATCACCGCCGAGCGCATGCCGACCTTCTTGGCCTCGAACGAGATCTTCTCGGCGTTGATCGCGATCTTCTCGATCCGGTTCGAGCAGATGATCATCACCTTCTTGCCGTCGCGCTCGAACTTCTCGACGACCGGCTTGCCGTCCGTCGTCTCGGCGCAGTTGGCGTGGCGGATCTCGGGCACCTTGATGCGGATCGCCTCCATGTCGGGCATTTCGCTCTCGGTCTTGCTGCCATCGGCATGGACCATCACGATCCTCGTGACGCGCTTGCCGTCCTTGTCCTTGCCTTTGCCGTCCTCGGTGACGCGATAGACATGGACCCTGGCCGGCGCCTCGGGCGCTTCCGGAGCGGCGGCCGGTGCCGCCGGCGCGGCAGGCACGGTGGCCGAGGGCGAGGCCGGCGGCGCGGGCGGTGCCGGCACGTCCTGGCTCAGGTTCAGGCCGGTGACTTTCTCCACCTTCACCTTGATGGTCTCGGCGGCCTGGGTGCCCGAGGCGGTGAGGCCAAGCGCGGCGAGGCCGAGAGCGCCGGTGCCGACCAGGCCGGCGGCGAGACGTGCGGGGGAATTCTTGTGGGTCTTCGAAAGCATGCGGAGCCTCCCTTTGACTTCGTTGATCGTGTGCAAGTGACATGCCGCCGAGACCGCACCCCCATGCGCGGACTTGACGATCGCACGGCCATAAG
>Ga0102592_1000769_pt1 | contig 45418 bp, 45 predicted proteins | sample AraplaCol_mMF_r2_FD_76861 | JGI IMG/M metagenome (GOLD analysis project Ga0102592, IMG submission 76861) | Arabidopsis root microbial communities from North Carolina, USA - plate scrape MF_Col_mMF_r2 (SPADES assembly) (version 2) | ecosystem: Host-associated > Plants > Roots > Endosphere...
TCCCGGCCGACCTGTACCTGGAAGGCTCGGACCAGCACCGCGGCTGGTTCCACTCCTCGCTGCTGACCTCTTCGATGCTGAACGGCCGTCCGCCGTACAAGGCGCTGCTGACCCACGGCTTCGTGGTTGATGGCGAAGGCAAGAAGATGTCGAAGTCGATCGGCAATACCGTCGCGCCGCAGAAAGTGTCCGACACCTTGGGCGCCGACATCCTGCGCCTGTGGGTTGCCGCCACCGACTACACTTCCGAGCTGTCGATCTCCGACGAGATCCTGAAGCGCGTGACCGAGTCTTACCGCCGCATCCGCAACACCCTGCGCTTCCTGCTGGCAAACACCTCGGACTTCGATCCGAAAGCGAACGCCGTGCCGGTAGCCGAGCTGCTGGAAATCGACCGCTACGCGCTGGCCAACATGGCTGCGTTGCAAGCGGACCTGTCGCGCCACTACGAGCGCTACGAGTTCCACCCGGTCGTCTCCAAGCTGCAGAACTTCTGCTCCGAGGACCTGGGCGGCTTCTACCTGGACATCCTGAAGGACCGCCTGTACACCAGCGCCGTAGATTCCAAGGCACGCCGTTCCGCGCAGACCGCGCTGTGGCACATCACCCAGTCGCTGCTGCGCCTGATGGCACCGATCCTGTGCTTCACCGCCGAAGAGGCGTGGGCGTCGTTCGCCGGCGAAGAATCCTTTAAGGCCAGCGACGAGACCATCTACACCCAGACCTGGTGGCAACTGCCGGAACTGGCCGATGCCGAAGCCCTGATGGCCAAGTACGCGACCATCATCGCCGTGCGTGCCGACGTGACCAAGCAGCTGGAAGAGCTGCGCGGCTCCGGTGCGATCGGTTCTTCGCTGCAGGCGGAACTGGAGATCAAGGCGGCCGGCGACAAGTTCAAGGTGCTGTCCTCGCTGGACGACGACCTGAAGTTCATCTTCATCACCTCGCTGGCCAAGGCGGTGGAAGTCGCCTCCGAAGCGGATGAAGCGGTGAACGTCGCGGCATCGACCGCGCAGAAGTGCGAGCGTTGCTGGCACTACCGCGCTGACGTAGGTTCGCACGCCGACCACCCAGGCCTGTGCGGCCGTTGCTACTCCAACCTGTTCGGCGCCGGCGAGTCCCGCAAGTTCGCCTGATATGGCTTTGCCGCCGCGCTGCTGCGCGGCGGCCCTCACCTTGAATCTACATGGCCACCAAAAAGACCACCACCTTCAGCAGCAAACCCGCTTCCGGCAGCATTGCCCCCTGGCTGGGCATTGCCTTCATCATCATCCTGCTGGACCAGCTCTCGAAGATCACGATCAGCAAGCTGTTCGTGTACGGCGAAGAAAAAGTCATCACCAGCTTCTTCAACCTGGTCCTGGCCTACAACAAGGGCGCGGCATTCAGCTTCCTGGCCAACGAAGGCGGCTGGCAGCGCCACATGTTCACCGCCATCGGCGTCGGCGCAGCGCTGTACATCATCTACCTGCTGGCACGCCACAGCGGCCAGCGCATGTTCTGCTGGGCCCTGTCCCTGATTCTGGGCGGCGCAGTGGGCAATGTGATCGACCGCATCTGGCACGGCCACGTGATCGACTTCCTCGATTTCCACTGGCCATCCTTCGGCCACTTCCCGGCCTTTAACATCGCCGACACCGCCATCTGCATTGGCGCCGCGCTGTTCGTACTGGACGAGCTGCGCCGTGTGAACAAGTAGGAGCCGCATCATGGAACTGACTGGCAAAAAAATCGTCCTCGGCCTGTCCGGTGGCGTGGCCTGCTACAAGGCCGCTGAACTGTGCCGCGCCCTGACGAAGGAAGGCGCCTCGGTGCAGGTCGTGATGACCGACGCCGCCACCCACTTCATCACGACTGTGACGATGCAGGCACTGTCCGGCAAGCCGGTCTTCAGCAGCCAGTGGGATCCCCGCGTGAACAACAATATGGCGCACATCGACGTCACCCGCGACGCCGACGCGATCCTGATCGCGCCCTGCTCCGCCGACTTCATTTACAAGCTGGCGCACGGCGTATGCGACGACCTGCTGTCGACCATGTGCCTGGCCCGTCCAAGCCGTGTGCCGCTGCTGATCGCACCGGCCATGAACGTGGAGATGTGGTCCAACCCGGCCACCCAGCGCAATGTCGACCAGGTGCGCGAAGACGGCATCACCGTCTTCGGTCCTGCCGCCGGCGACCAGGCTTGCGGCGAAGTTGGCCTGGGCCGCATGCTGGAGCCGGAACAGCTGCTGGCAGAAATGATCGCCGCCTTCCAGCCGAAGGTCCTGGCGGGCAAGCGCATCCTCGTCACCGCCGGCCCGACCTTCGAAGCCATCGACCCGGTGCGCGGCATTACCAACCTGTCCTCAGGCAAGATGGGCTATGCCGTGGCGCGTGCCGCGCGTGAAGCCGGCGCCGAAGTGACCCTGGTTTCCGGCCCTGTCGCGCTGGAGACGCCGTATGGCGTGGAACGCCACAACGTCAAGAGCGCGCAGCAGATGTTCGACTCCGTCATGGAGCACATCGGCGGGCAGCACGTGTTCATTTCCGTCGCCGCCGTGGCCGACTGGAAGGTGGTGAACCCAAGCGCGCAGAAGGTCAAGAAAACCGGCGACGGCAATGTGCCGGAGCTGAAGTTCGAACAGAATCCCGACATCCTGGCCAGCGTGGCCACCCGTACCAGCCTGGCCGGCTGGCCTTACTGCGTGGGCTTCGCCGCCGAATCGGAAAACCTGATCGAGTACGGCGCCAGCAAACGCGAACGCAAAGGCATCCCCCTGCTGGTCGGCAACATCGGCCACAACACCTTCGGCCAGGACGACAACACCATCATCCTGTTTGACGAACACGGACACACCATCCTGCCGCGCGCCGACAAGCTCACGCTGGCGCGCCAGCTGATTTCCGAAATCGCCAAACGCATCGACAAGAACTCGCTATTCCAATGAAAACTGTAGACGTCAAAATCCTCGACCCGCGCATGAAAGACCAGATGCCGGCTTATGCAACGCCAGGCAGCGCTGGCCTCGACCTGCGCGCCTGCATCGATGCACCGCTTGTGATCGAGCCAGGCCAGACCGTGCTGGTACCGACCGGCCTTGCCATCCACATCGCCGATCCGGGCTACGCTGCCATGATCCTGCCGCGCTCCGGCATGGGCCACAAGAACGGCATTGTTTTGGGGAATCTGGTAGGCTTGATTGACTCCGATTATCAGGGACAATTGATGGTGTCTACCTGGAACCGGGGCTTAAACACGTTTGCGCTGAACCCAATGGAGCGCCTGGCGCAATTGATCATCGTGCCCGTGCTGCAGGTTGGCTTCAATGTTGTCGAAGACTTCGAGGCCAGCGACCGCGGCGCCGGAGGTTTCGGCAGCACAGGCAAGCACTGAGGAAATATATATGGCAGTAGGGCAACGCATTCAATCACTCTCGCCGGCCCGCCGGCTGACCTGGCCGGCAATCATGGCCTCGCTCCTGCTCTCTGCCTGTTCAACCTTTCAGTCCGGCAGCGAGCCTGCCGCACCGGCGCAGCCGATCCCGCCATCGGCGCCGACCACTCCGGTGGTGACGCCGCAAATGCAGGCCGCACGCGACAACCTCAAAGTGATCGCCAGCCTGCAGGAACGCCTGTACCGCATCGCCGCCCCGCTGTTGATCAATAACGCCGACCTGTGCAAGGCGCAGGCGCGCAACCTGCTCGGCTTTACCGCCAAGAACAAGTACTCATACCCCGGCGAATACGCCGAAGCTTCGGCGGCGGTGCTGGGCTACGACGACGTGCTGCAAGTATCCGGCGTGCTGGCCGGCAGCGGCGCCGCCAAGGCCGGACTGCGCAAGGGCGACGACCTGATCGCCGCCGGCGGCAAGCCGCTGCCGAAAGGCCATGATGCCGAAAGCAAGGCCGCAGCCATCTTTGGCCCGTTGACCGCCAACAGCGCCACCTTGAGCATGACGATTGCACGCAACGGCAGCAACCAGACGCTGAACGTGCCTGTGACCCGCGCCTGCGCCTTCCGCGTCGACCTGGGCAACTCGGACAATGTGAACGCCTACAACGACGGCAGCCGCGTCATGCTGACACGCGGCATGATCAACTTCGCCCAGAACGACGAAGCGATCGCCTATGTGATGGCAAAGGAACTGGCGCATAACATCCTCGGCCACGCAGGCAGCATGCGCAGCACCGCCACTATGGCCAGCATCATCGACAACCTGGCGTCGGTGCGGCCTGACCTGACCATGCTGGTGGGGACTGCGGGCGTGCGCCCAATGCCTGCCGATTACGACGTGGCGGCCGACAACCTGGCGCTGTACATGCTGGCGCGCGCCGGCTACAACATCGGCAACGCCCATAGTTTCTGGCAACGCCTGTCCGGCCAGTATCCGGCGACGGCGCTGAACGCCTACACCGCGATCCACCCGAACGTCACCGCCCGCCTGGCAGCGATGGACCGCAGCGTTTCCGAAATCAAGGCCAAGCAGGCCGCCAAACGCCCGCTGCTGCCATGAAAACGGCGGTCCTGATGCTCGCACTGGCGCCCACTGTGGCGCTGGCGGGTCCCTGGACCACCATCTCCAAAGACAAAGACAGCACCCTGCTGCTGGACAGCAAATCGGTGCGCAGCGCCGCCGAGGGCCGCAAGGCCTGGACCATGGAAAGCTTCCGCAAGCCGCAGACTGCGCCCGACGGCAAAATGTATCTCTCGGTGCGCTCCTTGCACCTGTATGCCTGCGACGCCGGCACCCGCACCCTGCTCAGCCAGACTTTCCACGCCGATGTCCTGGGCAAAGGCGAGCCGGTTGGCACCTTCAAATACGAAGCTTACGATCCCGAAACGATCGCCCCCGACAGCCTGCCCGAAAAAGCCCTGAAGGCCGTCTGCAAAAAGCGCTGACCCTTGCTATAGTTCGGTGCATGGACAGCATCGACCTCGAAGTACTCAAGACATGCTCCGCCTGGCTGGCGGCGGGCCACCGCTGCCAACTGGTCACGGTCATCCGCACCTGGGGCTCCAGCCCGCGCCCGGTCGGGGCCACCCTCGCCATATGCGACGATGGCCGCGTGGTCGGTTCCGTATCCGGCGGCTGCATCGAGGATGACCTGATCGAGCGCGTGCGCAAGGAAGGGATCGTGCGCCGGTTGCCCGAGGTGGTCAGCTACGGCATCACCGCCGACGAAGCCCACCGCTTCGGGCTGCCCTGCGGCGGGACGATTGAACTCGCACTCGAGCCCCTTGGCCCGGAAAGCCGCATCGACGAATTGCTCGAGCGCCTGGCGGCACACGAACTCGTGGCGCGCACGCTCAATTTGGGCAACGGCGCTGTGATGCTGGAGCGCGCCCGCCCCGGCGCGGTGCTCGAGCGCAACGGCGACCTGCTGGTCACGCAGCATGGTCCGCGCTGGCGGCTCCTGATCATCGGCGCCGGCCAGCTCTCGCGCATGCTGGCGCAGATTGCCACGGCCATGGACTACCACGTCACCGTCTGCGATCCGCGCGAAGAATACCGCGCCGGTTGGGCCCTGCCCGAGGTCCCGCTGGTGCACGCCATGCCGGACGACCTGGTGCTGGAAATGCAGCTCGACTCACGCAGCGCCGTGGTCGCGCTGACGCATGATCCCAAGCTGGACGACATGGCCCTGCTGGAAGCGCTCAAATCCGACGCCTTCTACATCGGCGCGATCGGCTCGCGCGCGAACAATGCGAAGCGGCGCGAACGGCTGCTGCAGTTCGACCTGACGGAAGAACAGATCGCCCGCCTGCATGGACCGATTGGGCTGTACATCGGCAGCAAGACGCCGCCGGAGATTGCCATCTCCATCCTCGCCGAGATGACTGCGGTAAAGAACGGCGTCCCCGAAGTCCTGCAAATCAACCACGCCGCCGCGCTGGCCACCGCCCCAGGCCCCGCCTGCCCGACATGAATTCAATAGCAAGAACCAGCTTGCCACAGCCCAGCCCGTGTCCCACCATGGGGTCACACCCGAAATGGGACACGGCCTCTACCATTTGGCGGATGAGCACGTGTCCCGAAACGGGTGTGACCCCATGGTGGGACACGAACTGAACAGTATGAATACTTCGAATCTTCTCAAATTGATTTTGCTGGCTGCCATCTGGGGCGGCTCTTTCTTGTTCATGCGGATTGCGGCGCCTGTGCTGGGGCCGGGGGTGCTGATCGAGTATCGCGTGACGTTTGCGGCAGTGTTCCTGGCTGTAGTGGCGCTGGTGCTGCGCAAGCGGCTGGATTTGGCCCGGAACTGGAGGCATTACCTGGTGCTGGGCTTCTTTAACTCTGCCCTGCCCTTCCTGCTGTTCGCCTTTGCGGCCAAGACGCTGACCGCTTCCGTGCTGTCGGTGCTGAATGCAACCGCTCCGATCTGGGGCGCCATCGTCGGCGCAGTGTGGCATCGGCACATGGTTTCCGGGCGGGTGATGCTTGGACTGGCGCTGGGCACGACAGGCGTGGCGATGCTCGTCGGTTTCGACCACGTCAGCAGCAAGGAGGGCGCGGGATTGGCCATCGCTGCCGCTACCCTGGCAGCCTTCAGCTACAGCATCGCCACCACCTATACCAAGGTGGCTAAATCGGCGCAAGGAGTGGAGCCTTTCGCCAATGCCCACGGCAGCATGTGGGCGGCGGCCTTGCTGACTATCCCTTCCCTCGCGATCTTCCCGCAGCCGGGGGAGCCGACCATCGGCATCATGGGTGCGGCCCTGGCGCTGGGCGTGCTTTGCAGCGGCATTGCCTACCTGCTGTACTTTGGACTGGTGCGCGATGTGGGGCCGACTTCGGCACTGACCGTGACCTTCCTGAATCCCTTGTTCGGCATTCTGTGGGGCGCCTTGTTCCTGCATGAAGTGGTGGGCTGGTACACGGTTGCCGGTGCGGCCATCGTCATTACCGGCACCATGCTGGTCACCGGCTACAAGGTCAGGCTGCCGTGGGTGCAAAAGACCGAGGCGGTATGAAGTATTCGTTTTCGCTAGGCCTGCCTGCCGCGTACCGCGTGCAGGATGTCCTGTCCTTCCATAGCCGCGATGCCGAAAGCGTCGCGGAGCAAGTGAGTTCCGAGGCGATCCGCAAAGGCATGCTGCTCGACGGCGTGCCGGTGGTGCTGTCTGTCGAACTGTCGAAGGGACGCGCGCGTTCCATCGCTTGCGAAGCCGACATTGACCTGCCGCGTGCCCGCAAAGTTCCGCCCTCGCTGGCGGCGCAAATCGAGGCGGCTGCGCGCAACATTCTTGGCCTGCATATCGATCCGGCGCCCTTTGTGGCGTTCGCACGCGGGGATGAGCTGCTTGGCCCCCTGGTTGCTCGCCAGCCGGGGCTGAGGATCGTGCAGTCGGCAACGGTCTTTGAGGCCCTGACCTGGGCAATCATCGGGCAGCAGATCAACCTGTCCTTTGCCATCGCCTTGCGCCGCACCTTCATCCTGCAGGCCGGGCGGCAGCACAAGGACGGCCTGTGGTGCTATCCCGAGGCCGCAGATGTGGCGAAGCTGACCGTCGAAGACCTCACCACCCGCAAATTCTCGCGCGCCAAAGCCGAAACGCTGATCCGCTTCGCCCAGCTGGTCGCGGCGGGCGACCTCGATATTGAGGAGCGCGAAGACAACCCGATCCCCACCATCTGCCAGAACCTGCTGGCGGTGAAAGGCATCGGCCCCTGGACGGTCAACTACGCCCTGCTGCGCGGCTACGGCTACGCCGATTGCTCGCTGCATGGCGATGTGGCCATTCGCGCCGCGCTGCAACGCTTGCTGGGCGAAGAGAGCAAGCCCGACATGACACGCACCGAAGCGCTGCTGCAACGCTATTCCCCGCACCGCACGATGGCGGCGGCCCACCTGTGGGCCAGCCTGGCCTTCGACGCTTAAGCCTTAGTAGTAGTACTTGGTGATGCGTGCCCAGTCGCTCTTTGGATAGAGCTTGTGCAGCATGGTGAATGCCTGCTTTGAATTCCTGGAGCGCAGTTCCCACTTTTCCGCAGGAACCTCGCCCCATGGGCATTCACGCCGCATCGATGCGACCAGCAAGTGCAGGGCCTTCGGCGCTTCCTCATCGTTCGGCTTGGCCGATGCCCACGCCATCAGCGTCGGTGCCAGGTAGATCGATCGCAGCGACAACTGCCACAGCTCCTGGTGCTCCCGCTCAGCAGCTGTCAGCTGTTCCTGGCTCAGGAAGCGTGGCGCAGGTGCCGGCTTCCCTTCGATGCCGACCGGATTGCAGGCGGCATCGTTGGCGACGCCGCCTTTGCTGACCACTTGCGGCCTTAATTCCGGCGTATTCACCAGGATCAGCGCACCGGCCAGCTTGCGCTCTGCGCCGCTGCTTGCCTTGCGATAGCGCGCGTACAGGTGGGCGGTGGTCTTGCGTCCTTCTGCGACGGCATCCAGCAAGGACAACGCAGTCGCTTCGTCATTGGCGATCAAGGCGCGCGTGAAGATGGTTTCACGCAGCTCGGTCTTCCAGGCCGGCAGCAAGGCAGGGTTGTCATACAGCGCTTTCAGGCTCGCCATTGGCAGGTAGCGGTACACCGCCAGCCGGAAATCGTCGTCGCTTCCTTCAGGAGTTTTTGCCGCATCGTCGACCGGCCCGCCGCGCTCCACGGGGTCAGGGAAACGCCGCCCGGCCTTGGCGAAACCGTCCAGCGTTCCTGCCGTCAGCATCTTCAGCGCGAGGAAGCGATTGGTGGTTGCGACCGACATGGTTTTGCCTTGGGCCGCCAACAAGCGGTCGAGATCCTTGTCGGCTTGTGCCTGGCGATTCTCCTGTACGGCCAGGCGGGCGAGGTTGTATTGCATGGTCTGGTACAGCGGGTGGCTGGCCGGCACTGCCGCTGCTGCCTTGCGTTCCGCATCGCTCAAGTCGCCCGGCTTGGCGAGGGTGAGCAAGGGCGCCAGCCACAGGGGATCGGCCTGCTTTTGCCAATTTTGCCGCGCCACGTCCAGTGACTGCTTACGGCGCGCCTTCGCTTCGGGTGTGTCGTTGCTGTCGAAGATATCCGCGGAGTCGCCTTGCATGCTGCCGATCCACGCCGTCAGCGGTTCCTTGGCGGAGATCATCTCGCTGCGCGGCAGCTTGTCCAGCAACAGCAAGTAGTCGCTCAGCATCGACGGCGTGTCGGCACTGAACGGCTCCTGCTCGAGGCGGCGCGCCAGCACCCTCACCTGCGCTGCGGGATCAAGCCGCGCATCGATCAGGAGCATCATTTGCCGGGCCGGCGCATAAGTTGGCGCCAGTGCTTCCAGCTCCTCGCGTGCCTGCTTGAAGTTGGCGGCACGCCTGTCCCCTGCGCCCTCCTTCTGCAATGTAGCGCTGCGAACCAGGCAGCGTGCAGCCAGGTAGGCGCCCAAAGGCTGCCACGGCGACGACGCATCCTGCGCTATTGCCTGGAACTGGCGGCGCGCGGCGTCGAGGTTACCGGAATAGAAATTGGCGGCTGCCTCCTGGTAGGCACGGTCCGCTTTCAGCCACGCGGGCGCATCGCCTGGCACGGCAGGCGGCAAGACCGGCGTGACCGGACCGTCCTGCACGCGGCAATTGGCAAATACCGCATCCTGCCCCTCCAGCCAGGCCTTGAACCACTGGTCCGGTTTGCCGCCAGGGCCCAGTTGCGCGCGGGCTTTGGCCGTCACGGCGGCGCGCCGCAGCGCATCGGCATGGCAATTCACATAATTGCCCCAGTCGTCGGAGCCGGTGATGTCGATCGTCACTTCGGCCGGCAGGCCGACTTGCTGCGCAAGCGGCGCGCGTGCCTTGAACCAGTCGCCGCTACCGTTCTTTTCCGCATTGGCGACGTAGTCCCAGGAACGGTGGCCGTCGCCCACGTGCCAGTCCCACACTTTCAGCGCAGCGACTTGCGACGGGTTGATGCCGCGCCCTTTCGCGGCCTGGTAAGCGAGATACAGGTAGACCCGCCAATAGCTGCTGGACAGCACGCCAAGGTTGCCCGCGGCGTATTTAGGCAGCGCGCGTGGCGCCACCATGAACTCGTTGGCATACAGGTTGTAGTTGAAGCCGTCGCCGCCGCTGGAGAGCGCATATTGCGGCAGGACGACCAGCGCGACCGCGGCTGCGAGCTTGCGCAGCGTGGGGAAACGTTTCATGGGGCGGGTACCTTGCTCGGGGAATGGAGGGCCTGCCACTGGGCAGCCGTCCAGGATTTTGGTGAAAAATAATAGCTGCGCGGAGCGAGCCGGCGCAGCCGCGGTTCGTCCGTCGCATAGCCTGCGGCCTGGCGGCAATAGGGCTGGGTGAATCCTTGCCAGCGCAGGCGCTGCCGAAGCTCGTGCTGTTGCTGGCCCATGCGGAACGCCATCGGCACCACTTCGTCTGCCATGCCATCGGCCAGCCAGGCGTCGTCCAGGCACCAGGACGCCAGCGCCGTCACAGACAGCGCCGTCTCAGGCGGGAGGCTGCGGCGGATGGCGGCGACAGTGCGCGCCAGGAAGGGACGCTGCGAGCGCCGCACTTCGAAATCAAGTTGCACTACCTGGCGGTTAGCCCCCGGTGCAATGCGCAGCAGTTCCTTCACGATGCCCTGCATCTGCGCTTCATTCAATGCCGGCGGCTCGCGGCCGGACATGTCGACATGCAGCACCGGCACGCGCGCGGTGGCTGGTTCTATCAAAAGGGGTGCCGTGCGCGGCCGCACCAGCGCTTCATCGCCCTGCAGCATGATGCTGGAGGCGACGAATGCCACGCCGGCATCGCCTGGCAGCCAGCGCAAGTCCTCCGGCCGCTCCCAGGCCCAGGCCATCTGCAGCGGCAGCAGGGCCAGCGCCGGGTGCGCATTTGGCACGCGGCTGCTGTCGGCGCGCGCCAGCAGCAGGAGGGCGATAAATAAAAACAAACGTTGCATGTCCAACATCATAATGGATGGATCGCTTACCATCACGTTTTACACGCAGCGCTTGACCCTCACCTTACGTCAGGCTCCAGCATGCAGCTAACGTGACGAAGAAAAGGAGTTCAGCATGATGTTGAAAGTTGGTGAATTGGCGCGCCGTTCGGGCCTGACCGTGCGCACCCTGCACCACTACGACACCATCGGCTTGCTCAAGCCTTCGGGACGTTCCGATGCCGGCTACCGTCTCTACAACCGCGACGACGTGGCGCGCCTGCACCAGGTGCAAGCGCTACGCCGCTTCGGCATGGCGCTGGCCGACATCGGTCAATTCCTGGCCAAACCCGGCACTTCCCTGCCTGACCTGATCGCCCGCCAGATCGATGCGCTCGACCAGCAAATCGCCGAAGCCGCGAAGCTGCGCGAACAGCTCACGGCCCTGCGCGGGCAACTGCTGGCAGGCGAAGAGCCGGAATTGGCTACCTGGCTAACCACACTGGAGCAAATGACGATGTACGACAAATACTTTACCAAGGAAGAGCTGGCGCAGCTGCCAATCCTGACCGATCCTGCCGCCCGCAACGAGTGGCCGCCGCTGGTGGAAGCCGTGCAGCAGAAAATGTCTGCTGGCGTCCCGCCCTCAGATCCTTCCGTGCAAAGACTGGCGGAACAATGGATGGCGACATTCAGCCGCCAGGTCGGCCATAGCCGCGAGATGATGATGCGCCTTGATAATATGTGGACACGCGAAGAGGCCTATCGCAAGGAAGCTGGCGTTACCGTCGAAATGCGTAACTACATCGCGGCGGCAAGCGGCGAAAGCAAACTGGCCATCTACGCCAAATACCTGCTGCCGGAAGAAGTCGAAACAATGCACAGGCACTTCCGCACCCGCTCCCATGAATGGCCGGGATTGATCGGCGAAATCCGCGCGCAAATGGCCGCCAATCCCTCGCCCCTGGCGCCGGAAGCACGCGCGCTGGCGCAACGCTGGTTCGAATTATTCACCGATATGGTTGGCAATGCGCCCGGCGTGCGCGAGCGCTTCCGCAAGGCGCTGGAGAGCGAGCCGGCGCTCAATGCAGGCCGCATGATGACGGATGAAATCCTGGATTTCCTGCGCCAGGCACACGCTGCCGCGTAACAAGGCGAAAAAAAACCGTCATCGCAAGCTGCTGATGACGGTTTTTCTGAATTCTGGTTGCGGGGACAGGATTTGAACCTGTGACCTTCGGGTTATGAGCCCGACGAGCTGCCAGACTGCTCCACCCCGCGTCTGATGCGAGTATTATAGGGCAGCTCGCCAATTTAGGCAATATTTATCCCACTTCTTCTTACGATAGATCGAATATATTTCGCTGAATTCCGGCAAACGGCCGTTCGGTGTAAAGTAGACGTTATGAAATTTTGCTCAGAATGCGCCCACCCTGTCGAATTGATGGTGCCGTCCGGTGATAACCGGCCGCGTTACGTTTGTGTCAACTGTTCCGCAATTCATTATCAAAATCCCAAGATGGTAATCGGCACGGTCCCGGTCTGGGAGCGCGACGGTGAATTGAAGGTACTGCTGTGCAAGCGAGCCATTGAGCCGCGTCGCGGTTTCTGGACCCTGCCTGCCGGTTTCATGGAAAACAATGAAACCACGGCCGAGGCAGCCCAGCGCGAAACCGAAGAGGAGGCCGGCGCCAATATCGACCTTGGCAAGCTGTACACCCTGCTCAACGTGCCCCGCGTGCACCAGGTCCACATGTTCTACCTTGCCACCCTGCGCGACCTCGACTTTGCGCCCGGCGAGGAAAGCCTCGACGTCCAAATGTTCACGGAAGCGGAAATCCCATGGGACGATCTGGCTTTCCCGACCATTCGCACCACGCTGGAGTTCTTTTTCGCCGACCGTGCCAGCATGCGCGAAGGCGGCGGCTACGGTTTCCATACCCAGGACATTACCCAGCCAATGCGCCAGCCATCCGACAACACATGATCCCTTGGCTCGACGTCAACACGCCCTTTCCCGACGTCTCCGAAGCCCTGACCACGGACGCGCCGGGCCTGCTGGCTGCCGGCGCTGACTTATCGCCGAAGCGGCTGCTGGCCGCTTACCAGCGCGGCATCTTCCCGTGGTTTTCGGAGGGCCAGCCCATCCTGTGGTGGAGCACCGACCCGCGCATGGTCTTGCGTACCGCCGACTTCAAGATTTCCGACAGCCTGCGCAAGACACTCAAGAAGATCGCCCGTGACGGCCAGCGCTGGCAAGTGCGCTTCGACAGCGCCTTCGAGCAGGTGATGCGCGCCTGTGCCGCGCCACGGCGCGACGGTCCCGGCACCTGGATTTCCGAAGACATCATCGCCGGCTACACTGGCCTACACCAGCAGGGTTTCGCTCATTCTTCCGAGTTGTGGCTGGACGGCGAACTGGTGGGCGGCGCCTACGGCGTGTCGATTGGCACCATGTTCTATGGCGAGTCAATGTTTGCGCGCGTCACCGACGGTTCCAAGGTCGCGCTGGCTTACCTCGTGCATTTTTTACGACAGCACGGCGTGGAACTGATCGATTGCCAGCAGGAGACCGGCCACCTGGCCTCGCTCGGGGCGCGCCCTATACCGCGCAAGGACTTCATCGCACATTTGCAGAAATGTATTGTGATGCCACAGATACGCGATTGGTGCCCTATCGCACCGTTTTAACCCTTGGACGCGTTATGATATGACTCATGACGCAGCTTAACGACCTTCCCTTCGCAACGTTGCAGTTTTATACAACGGCGCCTTATCCGTGCAGCTACCTTGATGCACGCCAGGCCCGTTCGCAAGTGGCAACGCCATCGCACCTGATCAACGCCGACGTGTATTCGGAGCTGGTGAAGAACGGCTTCCGCCGCAGCGGCATCTTTACTTATCGTCCATATTGCGACGGTTGCCAGGCCTGCATTCCGGTGCGCGTGGTCGCTGCCGGCTTCACGCCGACACGCGGCCAGCGCCGTGCGTGGGCACGCCACAGCAATCTGCAGGCGGGCGTGGCGAGCCTGTCGTTCTCGGACGAGCATTACGACCTGTACCTGCGCTACCAGAGCACGCGCCACGCGGGCGGCGGCATGGACCAGGATTCGCGCGACCAGTACGCGCAGTTCCTCCTGCAAAGCCGGGTCAATACGCGCCTGGTGGAATTCCGCGAACCGGACGGCACGTTGCGCATGGTGTCCATCATCGACGTGCTGTCGGATGGGCTGTCGTCGGTCTACACCTTCTTCGACCCGGACGTGCCGGGCGCTTCCTTCGGCACCTACAACGTGATGTGGCAGATCGCGCAGGCGCACGAACTGGGGCTGGATTTTGTCTACCTGGGCTATTGGATCGAAGACAGCCCGAAGATGAATTACAAGATCAAGTTCCAACCCCTGCAGGCACGCATCAAAGGCGTGTGGGGCCCGCTTACTTCTGCATCAAATCCAGCAGCGCAACCGTAGTCGCCAGCACGCCGGTCTGGATCGACTTTTCCGCATCGGCGCGGAACAGCGGGCTATGGTTGTAGGCAATCGAGGCCTTGCCGGCGCGGGCCGCTTCCACTTGCGCGGCCGGCGTGCCGCCCACCATGAAGTACACGCTCGGGATGCCCTGGCCGTAGATAAAGTGGGCATAATCTTCGCCCACCATGCTGCCACGCTGGTAGCCCTTGTCGAAAATCCCCTCACCCAGCTTGTTTGACCAGCTTGTGCGCAAGCGCTGCAGCATGGCCTTGTCGTTCAGGGTTGGCGGAACCGGGCGGTCGGTGTGGCGGATTTCCGGCAGCTTGTCTTCCGGTACGCCTGCAGCACGCGCGGTATTCTCGGCAACGCGTTTGATCCCTTCCAACAGCTTGGCGCGCGTCTCATCGCTTTCCGAACGCACTGTCAGCTCCAGGCGCGCCGTATCGCTGATCACATTGCCCTTGGTGCCGGCGTGGAAGGAGCCAACGGTAATCAGGGCCGCTTCGCGCGGGGCGATGTCACGCGTGACGACAGTCTGCAGCGCCAGCACGATCTGCGATGCGATGACGACGGGGTCCTTGCCGGTATGCGGGCTGGCGCCGTGGGTACCGATGCCGTGCACCACAATTTCCATCAGGTCGGCGCCGGAGAACGGCGCTTCGCTGGCTTCGATCTTGCCGGCTTCGATATCGGCGCCTACGTGCAGGGACAAAGCATAATCGGGCTTGCCGAAGCGCTTGTAGATGCCGTCGGCCATCATGTCGAGCGCGCCGCCGGTGCGTTCTTCGGCTGGCTGGCCGACCAGCATCAGGGTGCCTTTCCAGTCGCCCTTGTGGGCCGCCATCTGGTGCGCGGTGCCGACCAGGCTGGTCATGTGGATGTCATGGCCGCAGGCGTGCATCACCGGTACCAGGTTGCCGCCCGAGTCCTTCACTTTGACTTTGGAGGCGTTGGGCGCGTCCGACTTTTCCTCCACCGGCAACGCGTCCATGTCCGCACGCACCATCACGGTCGGGCCTTTGCCGTTGCGCATGATGGCCACCAGGCCGGTCTTGCCGACGCCTTCCGTTACTTCAAAGCCGGCTGCACGCAGTTCCTTGGCCATGCGCGCCGCCGTCTGCACCTCCATATAGGACAGCTCGGGGTTGGCGTGCAGGTGGTTGAACAAGGGCTCCAGGCTGGCTTTGTAGTCGCGGGCAATGGCGGCGGAGAGCTGGTTTTCGGCGGCGATGGCGGGCAGTGAAAGGCATGCCAACAAGGCAAGTCCAGGCTTGATCACGGAAGGTCCTCCAGGGGGCGCAGTGTAAAATGCTACAAAAATACACCAAAGCTGCCCACAATGTCCGATAAATTCCTGTACTCCCTCGCCCGCCCCATCCTGTTCTCGATGGACGCGGAATCCGCCCACCATTTCACCCTGCCGGCACTGAAGCGCCTGTCCGCGCTGGGCCTGACGCGCGCCATGGTGCGCCGCCCTAAAGACGACCCTCGCACCGTGATGGGCCTGACTTTCCGTAACCCGGTTGGCTTGGCCGCAGGCCTGGACAAGGACGGCGCTTTCATCGACGCACTGGCCGACCTGGGCTTCGGCTCCATCGAGGTGGGCACGGTGACGCCGCGCGCCCAGCCGGGCAACCCGAAGCCGCGCATGTTCCGCATTCCAGCGGCGCACGGCATCATCAACCGCATGGGTTTCAATAACGGTGGCGTCGATGCCTTCGTGGCCAATGTGCAGTCTTCGCGCTTCTACCAGAACCGTGAAGGCGTGCTGGGCCTGAACATCGGCAAGAATGCCGACACGCCGATCGAGCGCGCCGTCGACGATTACCTGCACTGCCTTGAAAAAGTATATCCATACGCCAGCTATGTGACGGTCAACATCTCCTCGCCGAACACCAAGAACCTGCGCCAGCTCCAGGGTGCTTCGGAGGTGGACGGGCTGCTGTCGCAACTGAAGGAAGCGCAACTGCGCCTGGCCGACCAGCACAAGCGCTACGTGCCGATGACCCTGAAGATTGCGCCGGACATGGATGGCGACCAGGTGAAAAACATCGCCGACGCCCTGCTGCGCCACAAGATCGATGGCGTAATCGCCACCAACACGACCCTGAGCCGCACTGCAGTGGAAGGCATGCAGCATGGCGCGGAAGCAGGCGGCCTGTCCGGCGCTCCTGTATTTGAACTGTCCAACAACGTGATCCGACTGCTGAAAGCCGAACTGGGCGACGCGCTGCCGATCATCGGCGTGGGCGGCATCATGCAGGGCAAGGATGCCAGGGCCAAGATCGAAGCCGGTGCACAGCTGGTGCAGCTCTACTCCGGCCTGATTTACGCCGGCCCGGCGCTGGTGCGCGACTGCGCCGACGCCCTGCGAAGCTAAGCATGGAAAAGATCACCCTTGGCCGCAGCGACCTGAAAGTCAGCAAGATCTGCCTCGGAACGATGACCTTCGGCCAGCAGAATACCGAAGCGGATGCGCACACCCAGCTCGATTACGCACTGGAGCGAGGCATCAATTTCATCGATACGGCGGAACTGTATCCGGTGATGCCGTCGGCTGCGACCCAGGGTGATACAGAGCGCTTCATCGGCAGCTGGCTGAAAAAGACCGGCCGCCGCGACGGGGTGGTGCTGGCGACCAAGGTCGCCGGCCCGAATCCTTACATGCACTGGATCCGCAAGGGAAAGAGCAACCACAATGCGGCCAATATCCGCGCTGCCGTGGAAACCAGCCTGCAACGCCTGCAAACGGATTACATCGACCTGTACCAGTTGCATTGGCCAAGCCGCAATGTGCCGATCTTCGGCGCCAGCCAGTTCGATCCGGGAAAGGAGCGCCACAGCATCGCCGTCGAAGAGACGCTGGCCGTGCTAGGCGACTTGATCAAGGAAGGCAAGATCCGCCACATCGGCGTCTCCAACGAAAGCAGCTGGGGCGTGTCCGAGTTCGTCAAGCAGGCGGAGATGAAAGGCCTGCCGCGCATTGCGACCATCCAGAACCTGTACAACCTGACGGCGCGCCATTTCGAAACCAGCTTCCTTGACGAGACTTGCTTCCGCGAGCAAGTAAGCCTGATGGCATACAGCCCTTTGGCATTTGGACAACTCACGGCCAAATATCACGACGATCCAAAGGCGCATGGCCGCCTGACAATCTTCCCGCCCACCTGGAGCCCGCGCTACCTGCGCCCTGGCGTCCTGGAAGCCGTGGCGCAGTACGCAAAGCTGGCGCGCGACAACGGCATGACGCCGGCCCAGCTTGCGCTGGCGTGGTGCTATTCGCGCTGGTTCGTCGCGTCCACCATCATCGGCGCCACCACGCTGGCGCAGCTCAAGGAGAACATCGACGCCTTCGATGTGCGCCTGTCGCCAGAAGTCGTGGCCGCGGTTGACGCGATCCACGCCAAGCTGCCCAACCCCGGACAGTAAGCGCAAAGGCCAGGCGGCGAATAAACGACATTCTCACCAAATCTCACTTGCCTCACTGAAACCTTATTGCTAGCATCGGGTTTCCAGGGCGCCCGCGTCGCCGGTCCCAGCCAGCCCTGTTCCAACGCCGCCCCACCCTCGCGGCTCCTCTCCCACCAAAGCCTTTGCTTGCGCAAGTGCGCGGGCTGGAGCCGTACATGCTGAACAACCTGACAATCAAAATCCGCCTGGTCGCGGTCCTGGCAATCCTTTCCCTGATGATGACGGTGATCGGCATTGCCGGCATTACCAGCTTGTCGAATACGAACGAATCGCTCAAGACGGTCTATGAAGACCGCCTGGTGGCACTGGGCCAGCTGCAGGACATGATCCGCTCAATGAACCGCAACCAGCTCTCGATGGCCAATGCGGCGCTCGGCGACGCAGCTGCCCTGCCGGAAATGGTGAAGGAAGTGGAGCAAGACCGCGCCCAGGCCGACCAGATCTGGAAAGCCTACATCGCCACGCAAATGACCACGGAAGAAAAGGCACTGGTGGACCAGTTCAGCGCCGCCCATTCCGTCTATCTCGAACAGGGCCTGGCACCTGCGCTGGTGGCCGCGCGCGCCGGTGACATGGAGAAGATGAAGTCCCTGATGCACGGAAGCATGCACGAGCGATTCGTGCCGGTGCGCGACCTGATCAACCAGTTGGTCAACCTGCAAAAAGAGGTCGGCAAGCAGGTGTACGAATCGTCGCAGGCCAGCTTCTCCAGTTTCCGCCTGATGGTGTTCGGCATCCTGGCCGGCGGGCTGTCCTTGGCGGCAGGCATTGGCTGGTGGCTGGTGCGCAGCATCACCACCCCGCTGGACCGCGCGGTTCGGATCGCCGAAAGCGTCGCCGCCGGCGACCTGACGCAGCAAATCGAAGTGCACACGCAGGACGAAACAGGCAAGCTGCTGGGAGCCTTGCGCGAAATGAGCAATAGCCTGGTCGGCATTGTCGGTGACGTGCGCCGGGCTACCGATTCCATCAGCACCGCTTCGTCTGAAATCGCCAGCGGCAATATGGACCTGTCGGCGCGCACCGAACAGCAGGCCAGCTCGCTGGAAGAAACCGCATCGTCGATGGAAGAACTGACGTCCACGGTGCGCCAGAACGCCGATAATGCGCGCCAGGCGAACCAGTTGGCAGGCAATGCATCGGAAGTAGCGCGTCGCGGCGGTGCCGTGGTGTCGCAAGTTGTCGACAAGATGAGCGCGATCAACGAGTCGGCCTACAAGATCGTGGAGATCATTTCCGTCATCGACGGCATCGCGTTCCAGACCAACATCCTGGCCTTGAATGCGGCGGTCGAAGCGGCACGCGCAGGCGAGCAAGGCCGCGGCTTCGCGGTCGTCGCTTCCGAAGTGCGCAACCTGGCACAGCGTGCGGGCAATGCCGCCAAGGAGATCAAGCAACTGATCGACAACTCGGTGGCGCAAGTGGAAGAAGGCAGCCGCCTGGCCGACCAGGCCGGCACCACCATGAGCGAAGTGGTGCAGAGCGTGCAGCAGGTGACGGACATCATCGGCGAGATTTCCGCCGCCAGCGGAGAACAGAGCTCGGGACTGCAGCAAATTAACCAGGCCGTGGTACAGATGGACAGCGCCACCCAGCAGAACGCGGCGCTGGTGGAGCAAGCTGCGGCTGCGGCAGGAGCACTGCAGGAGCAGGCGGCTTCGCTGTCGCAAGCGGTCAGCGTATTCCGCTTGTCGGCGAATGACGCGCCACAAGGGTCAGTGCAGGCCACCCGCTACGCCGGCGCCACTGCTGCGCCAGCGCGCAGCAGTGCAACCGTTACCCGCCTACAGCCTCGCGCCGCGGCGCATCCGGCAAAGCCAGCCGCGTCCAAGCGCATGCTTGCCGCCAACGGCGCGGGCGACGGCTGGGAAGAATTCTAAGCAGGTACCTGCCGCTTCAGAATTCCTCCCATTCCTGGTTCGCACTGGGTGTCCTGGTAACGGCTGGTGCAGGTTTCTCCGGGCGCTGGACGACAGCACGAGTTGCAACCGGCGCCGGGCGCGTCGCGGCCTTGACCACCGCGCGCACGGCCAGCCGTTTCGGGTCGGCCTGATGATCGGCCAGGCGGAATACGCTTACCGCGTCGGCCAGCATTTCCGCCTGGTCGCGCATCGACTGCGCGGCCGCCGCGGCTTCTTCGACCAGCGCCGCATTCTGCTGCGTCACGTCGTCAATCGAGACGATCGCCTGGTTGACCTGGGCGATGCCACTGCTTTGCTCCTGGCTGGCGGCGCTGATCTGCTGCATGATGTCACTCACCTGCTGCACTGCCTTGACGATGCCGTCCATCGTTTCGCCGGCCTGGTCGACCAGGCGCGCGCCCTCATCGACCGTGTCGACCGAGTGCCCGATCAGCTCCTTGATTTCCTTCGCCGCTGCGGCGGAGCGCTGCGCCAGGTTGCGCACTTCCGACGCCACCACGGCAAAGCCCCTGCCCTGCTCGCCCGCACGCGCCGCTTCAACGGCGGCATTGAGCGCAAGGATATTGGTCTGGAATGCGATGCCGTCGATCACCCCGATGATGTCGACGATCTTGTTCGATGACTCCTTGATCGCCCCCATGGTTCTGACCACCTGCCCCACAACGGCGCCGCCGCGCGTGGCAAAGTCGGATGCGGTCACCACAAGCTGCGTTGCCTGGCGTGCGTTCTCGGCGTTTTGCTGCACAGTGGAGGTCAGCTCCTCCATCGAGGAAGCGGTTTCCTCCAGCGAGCTGGCTTGCTGCTCGGTGCGCGAGGAGAGGTCCAGGTTGCCGGTGGCGATTTCGTTCGAAGCGGTGGTGATGGTGTCCGAACCGGATCGCACCTTGCCGACCGTGCGCGCCAGGCTGTCGTTCATATTCGCCAGCGCTTGCAGCAGCTGGCCGGTTTCATCGCGGCTGGTGACCTCGATACGCTGTGTCAGGTCGCCGCCTGCCACGGCTTCCGCCACGCCGACTGCGCGGTTCAGCGGCTGGGTGATGCTGCGCGTGACCCACCAGGCTACCCAGGCAGCCAGTGCGGCCGCAGCAGCAGTCAGCACGATCATCACGTTGCGCGAATTGCTGTAAGCCTTGCCGGCGACATCGCTGGCGTTATTCACTGCGGCTGTCTGGTATTTCACCAGCTCGGTCAGCGCGGTCAGGTAAGCTGTCTGCTCCTTGCGCACCGTGGTCAGCAGGTATTTGACGTTTTCTTCGCGCTGGCTGTCGTCGGCGGATTTTTTCAGGAAGGCGGACTGCACGACCAGGTAACGCTCGCGCGCTTCCTGCACGGCCTTGAGTTTGGCCTTGCTTTCCGCATCTTCATCGTCTGAAATCAATTTGGCAAGCTTATCGAGATTACCATCGATCTCGGCTTTCTTGTCCTCGACGCGCTTCAGCTCCTTCTTTACTGTTTCCGGTTCGGTGGACAGCATTGCATTGCGCATGGCACGTGCGATGTCGTTGACACCGCCGATCGCCTCGTAGGCGAGGATTACTTTCGGCACCTTGTCGCTGGCGATATCGTCGGTGCCGTCATTCAGTTTGCCCAGGTTGGCAATGCCTGTAGCGGCAATGCCAACCATGAAGGCCAGTGCGAGACCCAATCCGGCGGCCAGGCGGACGCCGATTTTCCAGTTGCCGATACCCATACAACCTCCTTCAAGGTTACAGGGGGTCGCCTCCCTGCAAGGCTTGCTCGATGTCGCTGCGTGTCAAATCCGGGGCGAACTGCGAGATGAACTCGTAGGCATACGATCGCAAGTATGCTCCTTTGCGCAGGGCAAGTCTTGTTGTATTTGCAGCGAAAAGATGGGAGGCTTCGATGGCACGCAGGCCCTTGTCGCGGCCATGGTCGAAAGCCATCGACGCCACCAGGCCAACGCCCAGGCCCAGCGTCACATACTGCTTGATGACGTCCGAGTCCATCGCGGTCAGCACGATGTCGGGCCGCACGCCGGCCTTGTCGAAGGCGGCATCGATGTGGCCACGGCCGGTGAAGCCGACGTCATAAGTGATCAGCGGGTACTCGGCCAGGTCTTCCAGGCGGATCGGGGAGCGCGTCAGCAGCGGGTGGCCGTCCGGCACCACCACCAGGTGGCTCCAGCGATAGCAAGGGAAAGACACCAGGTCAGGGAATTGCGACAGGCCTTCGGTGGCAATGCCGATATCGGCCTTGCCCGACAAGACCCATTCCGCGATATGGTCTGGGGCGCTTTGCTGCAGGGCGATGCGCACGTCAGGGAACTCGTTACGGAAATGCGAAACCGCCTTCGGCAGCGCATAGCGTGCCTGGGTGTGCGTCGCGGCGATAGTCAGCGTGCCGCTCTTCTGGCCGGTGAATTCCAGGCTGGCCTGCTGCAGGTTTTCCGCTTCCACCAGCAGCCGGTCGACGATCTTCAGGATGCCCTTGCCAGGCTCGGTCAGGCCGGTCAGGCGCTTGCCGTTGCGCTCGAAGATGACGACGCCGAGTTCGTCTTCCAGTTCGCGGATCTGGCGGCTGACACCCGGCTGCGACGTGAACAGGGCATTTGCCACTTCGGTCAGGTTGTAGTTGCGGCGCGCGGCTTCGCGCACGGAGCGTAATTGCTGGAAGTTCATGCGTGAGCCCCTTCATCGACGAAGACGCGCAGGCGTTTCGGACGCACCACCAGGGTCTCGCCATCTTTCAGGTTAAGTTGGATATAGCGTTCGTTGGAAATGGTCGCCTCGATGATCTGGGCATTGTCGGTGCGCTCCAGGTCGAGCTGGGCCAGCGGGCCGATCGCGTGTGCGCGGCGCAGCTTGACCACGATGCCTTCCGCACCCTGCACATAGCGCTCGACTTCCAGGTCGTGCGGGCGGATGTAAGCCGTGCCCTTGCCGCTGCCATGGCCTTCGACGTCGAATTCGACGCCATCACTGGCCAGGACGCCTTCGTGCACGCGGCCGTGGAACACGTTGACGTTGCCGAGGAAGCCGTAAACGAATGGCGAGGCAGGATGGTTGTACACCTCGTCCGGCGAGCCAAGTTGCTCGACATGGCCTTTGTTCATCAGCACAACGCGGTCGGCCACTTCGAGTGCTTCTTCCTGGTCGTGGGTCACGAAAATCGACGTCACATGCAGCTCGTCGTGCAGGCGGCGCAGCCAGCGGCGCAGCTCCTTGCGCACCTTGGCATCCAGCGCACCGAACGGTTCGTCCAGCAGCAGCACGCGCGGTTCAACGGCCAGTGCGCGCGCCAGGGCGATACGCTGGCGTTGGCCGCCGGAGAGCTGCGGCGGATACCGGTCGGCCAGCCAGTCCAGCTGCACCAGCTCCAGCAGTTCCTTCACCTTGCGGCGGATCTGCTCTTCCGACGGGCGCTCCTTGCGCGGCTTGACGCGCAGGCCGAAGGCAACGTTCTCGAACACGGTCATATGCTTGAACAGCGCGTAGTGCTGGAACACGAAGCCGACCTGGCGCTCGCGGACATGGCGGTCGGACGCATCGGCGCCGTCCAGCAGCACCTGGCCCGAATCCGGATGTTCCAGGCCGGCGATGCAGCGCAGCAGCGTGGTCTTGCCACAGCCCGATGGGCCCAGCAGCGCGGTCAGCTCGCCCTGCGGGAAGTCGAGCGATACATTATCCAGGGCGACGAAGTCGCCGAAACGCTTGTTGATGTTCTTGACTGCGATCGTCATATCAATGCTCCTTGGCGTCGTCGCCGTAGTTTTCGTGCAGGCGCCATTCGATAAAGGTTTTCACTGCCAGGGTCACCAGCGCCAGCAGGGCCAGCAGCGAGGCCACGGCAAAGGCGGCGGCAAAGTTGTATTCGTTGTAGAGGATCTCGACCTGCAGCGGCATGGTGTTGGTCTCGCCGCGGATATGACCGGATACCACCGACACCGCGCCGAATTCACCCATCGCGCGGGCGTTACACAGGATCACGCCATACAGCAGGCCCCACTTGATGTTCGGCAGGGTCACGCGGAAGAAGGTCTGCCAGCCGTTGGCGCCCAGCACCACCGCTGCTTCTTCTTCCTCGCTGCCCTGGGCCTGCATCAGCGGGATCAGTTCACGCGCCACGAACGGGAAGGTAATGAACACAGTGGCGAGCACGATGCCCGGCACGGCAAACAGGATCTTGATGTCGTGCGCCGCCAGCCAGGGGCCGAACCAGCCCTGCGCGCCAAACAGCAGCACATAGATCAGGCCCGAGATCACCGGCGACACCGAGAACGGCAGGTCGATCAGCGTCAGCAGCACGCTCTTGCCGCGGAATTCGAACTTGGTGATGGCCCAGGACGCGGCCACGCCAAACACCAGGTTGAACGGCACGGCAATGCCAGCCGCTATCAGCGTGAGCTTGATGGCGGCTATCGAATCGTCTTCCGTGATCGCGCTGGCATAGACGTCCCAGCCCTTCTTCAGCGCTTCGGTGAACACGGCCACCAGCGGCACGAACAGGAACAGGGTCAGGAAGGTCAGCGCCACCGCGATCAGGACATAGCGCACCCAGCGCGGTTCCAGCACGTCATGGCGTTGCGGCAGTTCGCCGCGGCGGATTTGGGTCACAGAGCCGCTCATTTGGCGTTCCTCCCACGCGACCAGGCCTGCAGCAGGTTAATCGTCAACAGCATGATGAAGGAAGCCACCAGCATAACCACGGCGATGGCGGTGGCGCCTGCGTAGTCATACTGTTCGAGCTTGGTGATGATGAACAGCGGAGTGATTTCCGAAACCAGCGGCATATTGCCCGCAATGAAAATCACCGAGCCGAATTCACCGGTGGCGCGGGCAAATGCCAGCGCAAAACCGGTCAGCAGCGACGGCAGGATGGTCGGGAATACCACGCGGCGGAAAGTCTGGAAAGCAGAGGCGCCAAGGCTGGCAGCAGCCTCCTCCAGCTCGCGCTCGGCGTCTTCCAGCACCGGCTGCACGGTACGCACCACGAAAGGCAGGCCAATAAAGGTCAGCGCCACCACCACGCCCAGCGGGGTGAAGGCGACCTTGATGCCCAATACGCCTTCGATATAGCGGCCGAACCAGCCGTTCGAGGAATACAGCGCAGTCAGGGTGATGCCGGCGACGGCGGTCGGCAACGCGAACGGCAGGTCGACCAGCGCATCCACAATCCGCTTGCCGGGGAATTTGTAACGCACCAGCACCCAGGCCACGATGCCGCCGAAGAAAACGTTCAGCACCGCGCCGATGAAGGAGGCGCCAAACGTCAGCCTGTAGGAGGCGACCACGCGCTCCGAGGTAACGGCAGCCCAGAAGCCTTCCCACGTCATGGTGAAGGTCTTGAGGAAGATCGCCGACAACGGGATCAGGACGATGAGGGTCAGGTACAGGATGGTAAAACCAAGCGACAGGTTAAAGCCAGGCATCACGCGGTATGGCGCTTTGCGGGCCTTGACCTCTCCTCCCGGCGCGGCCGCCGGAGTGGGCACTGATGCAGCAACTGCAGACATGCTTGCTCCCTTATTACATTTTCGACTAATAGGAGCGCATATTCGCATTCACGCGTTATAAACCAAACTACCCTTTTTTCATTTGCTTAGATGCTAAAACGGCAGTAGCAGGGTCTTCAAGCCACCAATTTGGCGGCGACAGATACCAAAACAGTAGCCAACACGCCGCGCAGGAAGCGCTCCGGCATCGAGCGCGCAAACCAGGAGCCGATGGTAATGCCGGGCACGGAGCCCAACAGCAAGGTCAGCAGGAGCATCCAGTCGATGGAGCCCAGCCACCAGTGTCCCGCAGCCGCAATTGCCGTCAGCGGCACGGCATAGGCGATATCGGTGCCGGCCACTTCTGCCGGCGACAGGCGCGGATACATCAGCACCAGCAGCGTGGCGCCGACGGCACCGGCGCCGATGGAGGAAATGGTCACCAGCGTGCCTAGCGTGGCGCCGGCAACGACCGTGGCGATTTCCAGGGCCCTGCCCTGCAATTGCCGCTCGGGGTGGGCCAGCATCCATGCCAGCATCTTGCCGCGGAACAGGATAGCCACCACGGTGAGCATGACCGAGCCCGCGATGCAAACCCGGATCAGGTGGCCGATTTCCTTGTCCAGCGCGCCGAAATGCTTCAGGCCATAGGTTGAGAGCAAGGCGGCAGGCAAGGCGCCGCAGCAGAGCAGGCGCACGATGTCCCAGCGCACCGTGCCGCGCAAACGGTGGGTGAAGGTGCCGGCGCTCTTGGTAACGGACGCAAAGGCCAGGTCAGTACCTACCGCCACCGATGGCGAAACGCCGAACATCAGGGTCAGGATGGGCGTCATGAGCGAACCACCGCCGACGCCGGTCAGACCAACCAGGGCGCCTACGACGAAACCAGAAACGATGAACGACAGATCCATGCGAAATCCTTCCAAGACGCGCTAGAGTATCCAGATGGGCATGGAATCCAAACAACGAAATCCTTATTTGCTTATAAAAAAAGCGCCCCGAAGGGCGCTTTCAAAGCGGGAGTAATAGCTTAGAAGGCAGTATCGAACTTCAGGTACATCGAACGGCCGTTCACGCCGAATGGGCAGGTTTCCCAGCAGTACTTGAAGCCCAGTTTCGGGAAGTCGCCACCGTTGGTCCACTCGGATGGGTAGGTGTCGAACAGGTTGTTGACGCCGAAAGCCAGGGTGGTTTTCTTGCTGAAGCTATAACGGATGCTCGAATCGACGATCCATTTCGCATCCCAGGTCTGCAGTGGACCGAAGCCTTCGCCGCTTACTTCGCCGTAATAGTTGGCACGTGCATTCACGTTCCATGGACCAGTCGTGTAGTCGGCAGCAACAACGTGATGCTTGCGTGGCTGGCCGCGTTCGATCAGGGTCACCTGTGCCTGGTTGAACAGCTGTTCGCCGGTCAGCAGGGTCGATGGCGAATGGCGCTTGGTCACCTCAGTCTTGTTGAAGCCCAACTGGCCGGACAGCACCAGGGTCGACGACGTGAACCTGGTGGTGTGGTCAGCCACGATATCCAGGCCGCGGGTGGTCGTGTCCACCGCATTGGTGAAGAACTGCGCCTGGCCCACGCCCAGCGGGTTCAGCACGTTGGCGATCGGGCCGCCATTGGCTTCCGGCGTGATCTCGCTCGAGAACACGATGCGGTCCTTGATCTTGATCTGGTACAGGTCAGCGGTCAGCGACATGTTCTTCGCTGGACGCAGCACCATGCCGATCGAGGCGTTGCGCGAAGTCTCTTCCTTCAGCGGCTTGATGCCCAGCGCCGTGGTGACCGCACTGCCTTCGCGTGCCGTCAGGGTTTCGGTCAGCTCGCCGGCGGCGTTCAGGTTGGTGGAGACCGAGCTGTAGAACTTTTGCTGCACGCCCGGTGCGCGGAAGCCGGACGATACGCTGCCGCGCAGGCCGAATTCCTTGGTCGGATCCCAGCGCGCGGTAAGCTTGCCGGTGGTGGTGTTGCCGAAGTCGGAATACTTCTCGTAGCGCACGGCGGCGCCCAGCAGCAGGTCCTTGACCGGATGGTATTCGGTATCGAGGAACAGGGCGATATTGTGGCGGCCCTCGTCCACCGCAGTGGCCGGGGTATAGCCGGGGAAGCCCTGGGTACCGGATGCCGCAACACCGCCGTTCTGGTTGGTGATGACGATCGCCGGGTTGTTGGTGCGGCCATACTGGTAAGACACCGGGTCGCCGGCGACGATCTGGTAGTTGTCGCGGCGGTATTCAAAGCCGGTCGCGACGAACACTTCTTCGCTGCCGAATTTGACCGGGCCCTTCACGTCGGCGTTGAAGGTGGTCTGATTGAATTTCAGCTTGCCGGTGTCGGCTTCGAACGGCGACTCGGCGTAGATGCCGCCGCCTGGTTTCGGCTCGTACCAGTAGGAGACGTTAATGGTCTGCTTCTCGTGGAAATCGAGCTCGCTGCGGCCGTGGTTGATGCTGATGTCGGCCTTCCAGTCGTTCGGCAGGTCGCGGCGGTAACCGAAGGCGAGCGACGCGTCCTTCACGGTGGTGCGGATATTCGGCAGGAAGCCTTCCGGATACACGGCCGGCACGTTGCGCCCGTCACCCTTGGAGCGGAAGAAGCCGGACGAATCGCCCTTGCGCTTGGACACGCCGCCGAAGCTGTAGAACTCACCCGATTTTTCAACCGGCAGTGCCGCATTCCACCACAGGTAAGCATCCTTGGCATCGCTGTCGCCGATGCGCTGGGTCACACGCGGCGGATCGACGCGCAGCGAGTCAGGGCCGGCGCGGTTGGTCTCATCGCGCTTGCGGCCTTCCAGCGACAGGTTGATGTAACCGCCGTCTTCGCCCAGCGCCCAGCCGCGGTTCACGCTGCCGGAAATCATGTCGCCGTCGCCTTCCTTGGTGGTGCCAACCTGGCCGCTGAGGGCAGTCTCGTTCACGTTCGACTTCAGCACGATGTTGATCACGCCGGCAATCGCGTCCGAGCCGTACTGGGCAGCCGCGCCATCGCGCAGCACTTCGATGTGGTGGATGGCCGACAGCGGGATCGCGTTGATGTCGGTACCGGCCGAACCGCGGCCGATCGTCTGCTGCACGTTGACCAGCGCCTGCTGGTGGCGGCGCTTGCCGTTCACCAGCACCAGCAGCTGGTCAGGTCCCAGCGAGCGCAGGGTCGCAGGGCGGATGATGTCGGTGCCGTCGCTGATGAAGGTGGTGGAGAAGTTGAACGACGGGTCCAGCGTTTGCAGCAGCTTGCCCAGTTCCAGCGGGCCGGCCGTTTGCAGGTCCTTGGCATTGATCAGGCCAACCGGTGCAGCGGTATCGAGCGCGGTCTTGGCGGTGGCGCGGGAGCCCAGCACGACCACGGTCTGCTGTTCTTCGGCGGCGGGTTGGGCGGCGGTTTGTGCGTATGCTTGAGATGTAGCCAGCAAAACAGCACTGGCAATGAGGGTGCGTTTCATAGGTAATCCGATCTTTTTAACGATTTTTATTTGGTGCCGCGGGAAAATACTACCTCGCACTGTTGAACACATAAAGAAATAATTCATTTATGACAAGTGATTTACCTGCCAACGTTGCATGAATGGAACAGATCCAGGGCTATTGGCTTGTATTCAACCAAGTGCTACATTGAGTGCAAGCGATTCATGGGAGGAAGTGTGATGACTGATGCTCTGTTGCTGACCGACCGTTTGTGCGACCTGACCGAAATGGCCTTGCAGGCCTACACCAAGTTCGAGAAGGCCACTGTCTACTGCACCGCCAAGCACCTGGTGGCCGACTTCGAAGATGCGGGACTGCCCCTGGCAGCCTTCGACAAGCTCTCGACGATCCAGGCTGCCATCCTGGCAGCCGTCGAATTTGCTCCGCCAGGCGGCAAGAACAATCCCCAATGCATCGTCGCCGCGCGCAACGAGATCGCCGCGCTGCGCGAAATGCTGAAGGAAAAAAAGCGCCCCGAAGGGCGCCTGCAAGAACATCTGCACTGATCGTTCCGGGGACCTGGTGATCTACTCCCCTTCCTGACCGGCATATTTCCAAAACCGTTACTTGTTCGGTTGCGGCGTGATGCGCAGGTAAGGACGCGTGGCCTTGAAGCCTGCCGGGTACTTCTGCTTGATCACTTCGGGATCCTGCACGGTGAGCGGGATGATCACGTCATCGCCATCCTTCCAGTTACCTGGGGTGGCGACGGTGTGCTTGTCCGTCAGTTGCAATGCATCGATCACGCGCAGCACTTCGTCGAAGTTGCGGCCGGTGCTCAGCGGGTAAGTGATCTGCAACCGGATCTTCTTCGCCGGGTCGATCACAAACAGCGAGCGCACGGTGGCGGTGGCCGACTGGTTGGGGGGGATCATGTCATACAGTTCGGCCACTTTGCGGTCTGCGTCGGCGATGATCGGGAAGCCCACCACGGTTTGCTGGGTCTCTTCAATGTCCTTGATCCATTCCTTGTGCTTGTCGGCCGGGTCGACCGACAGCGCGATTGCCTTGACGTTGCGCTTGTCGAATTCCGGTTTCAGCTTGGCGGTCAGGCCCAGTTCCGTGGTGCAGACCGGCGTGAAGTCGGCCGGGTGCGAGAACAGCACTACCCAGGAATCGCCTGCCCACTCATGAAACTTGATGCTGCCAATGCTGGAATCCTGTTCGAAGTCCGGTGCGGTATCGCCAAGGCGTAAACTCATTCTTTTTCTCCAAAGTTAAATTCGATGCGCGCTGCGCCAGGACCTGCAGCAGGCGCTGGCCAAAACGCCAGTCGCCCAGGCCCGATTCAGCGTTGATATGTCCCAGCGCTCCGGCGTTGACGAAGTCGCTGCCCCAGCGCTGCGCCCAGGTTTCGGCATTCTTCACCGTCATCCATGGGTCGTTGGTGCTGGCCACCATGATCGACGGGCAAGGCAGTTCGCCGTGCGGCAGCAGGGACCTGACCTGGAACTTATCGGGATCGGCAGGCCCCACCAGCAAGACACCCGCCACGTGGGGGGAGGTTGAACGTGACAGGCTCAATGCGGTGGTGAGGCAGCCGAAACTGTGGGCAACGATGAGGGTCGGACGGCGGTCCTGGTCCAGTACTTCGTCCAGGCGGTCGGCCCAGCGCAGCAGGACCGGATCGCTCCAGCGCTTCTGCTCTACCCGCTCGAAGCGCGGGTACAGGCGCTGCCAGCGGGACTGCCAGTGATCGGGCCCGCTGTTATGCAGGCCTGGCGCGACCAGGACGCGGAATTGGTTCAGTTGTTGGATCGCCATGCGGCCCTCCGTTGCTTGTTTTATTGACCGGCGACCTTGGCGCCTGGCTGGTAGATCTGGTCGAACACGCCGCCGTCAGCAAAGTGGGTCTTCTGCGCGGTGGTCCAGTCGCCGGCGACGTCGGTGATCTTGAACAGCTTCACGTTCGGGAATTGGGCGGCGTACTTCTTCGCTTCCTTCTCGATGCTTGGACGGTAGTAGTTCTTGGCGATGATGGCCTGGGCCTGGTCGGTGTACAGGAAGTTCAGGTAAGCCTCGGCCACTTTGCGGGTACCGCGCTTGTCGACCACCTTGTCGACCACAGCCACTGGCGGTTCGGCCAGGATGGAGACGGAAGGGGCGACAATTTCGACCTTTTCAGGACCCAGCTCCTTGATCGCCAGCAGGGCTTCGTTTTCCCACGCGATCAGCACGTCGCCGATGCCGCGTTCCACGAAGGTGGTGGTGGCGCCGCGTGCGCCTGAATCCAGTACCGGAACGTTCTTGTACAGCTTCTTCAGGAATTCGCGTGCGGAGGCATCGCTGCCGCCAGGCTGGCGCAAGGCATAGCCGTAAGCGGCCAGGTGGTTCCAGCGTGCGCCGCCGGACGTTTTAGGATTCGGGGTGATCACAGCCACGCCAGGCTTGACCAGGTCGTTCCAGTCCTTGATGCCTTTCGGATTGCCCTTGCGGACCAGGAACACGATGGTGGAGCTGTAAGGGGTGGCGTTATGCGCCAGGCGCTTTTGCCAGTCCTTGTTCACCAGGCCGCGCTCGGCGACCGCGTCGATGTCGTAGGCCAGGCCCAGGGTGACCACGTCGGCTTCCAGGCCGTCGATCACAGCGCGCGCCTGCTTGCCCGAGCCGCCGTGAGACTGTTTGATCTTCACGTTGTCGCCGGTCTTGGCCTTCCATTCCTTGGCAAAGGCGGCGTTGACGTCCTGGTACAGCTCACGGGTTGGATCGTAGGAGACGTTGAGCAAGCTCACGTCGGCTGCTTGCGCCACTGCGGCGGTGGCGAACAAGGCAGCGGCAATCAGTTTCTTGGACAGCATCTGGTTTCCCCTTAGTGTTTGGAGATGCCAGATTAACCGCCTCTTATATAAATACGAACTAATACTTTCGACGTTCGTTATACCGGAAAGTAATTAAAAGAAACGGTTGACCAGAACGACCAGCCAGGTGGCGCCCGACAGCAGGCAAGCCAGCAGCACGGCGGCGCTGCCAAAGTCCTTGGCGTTCTTGGACAATGGATGGCGCTCCAGCGACACGCGGTCCACCACAGCCTCAATTGCAGAATTGATCAGCTCGACGATCAGCACGATGACCATGCTGCCGATCAACACCAATTTCTGGAAGGCAGAAACCGGCAGCAGCAGCGCGGCAATGGTGCCCACCACAAACACCACCAGTTCCTGGCGGAAAGCGTGCTCGGAACGGATCGCGGTCTGCAGGCCTTCGAGGGAGTAGAAAAAGGCCGAAAAAATGCGTTTCAGGCCGCTCTTGCTTTTAAATTCACTAGTAGGTTCCATGGACACGGATTATAGCGACAGAATTCCCATTTTTTTCACATCATGGTATAAATAAGTCTGCCTATACCGCACTGCACCAACCACATCATGAAAAGCGAAACCCTGCCCCCGCAGGAACCGAAAACGACGATCCAGGTGATCGAGCGCATGACGGCCCTGCTGGACGCCCTTGCGAAATATCCGGACCCGGTCAGCCTGAAAGAGCTTTCCAAAGTTTCCGGCCTGCACCCTTCTACCGCCCACCGCATCTTGAACGACCTGGTGGTGACCCGCTTTGTCGATCGCGTAGAGCCCGGCACTTACCGCCTTGGGATGCGCTTGCTGGAGCTGGGCAATGTCGTAAAGAGCCGCCTGTCCGTGCGCGAAGCTGCGCTGGACTCGATGCGCGCCCTGCACAAGAAGACGCAGCAAACCATCAACCTGTCGGTGCGCCAGGGGGACGAAATCGTCTACATCGACCGCGCCTACTCCGAGCGTTCGGGCATGCAAGTGGTTCGCGCCATCGGCGCCCGCGGCCCGCTGCACCTGACGTCGACCGGCAAGCTGTTCCTGTCGGTGGACGAACCAAAGGCGATCCGCGCCTACGCCACCCGCACCGGGCTGGCTGGCCACAACAAGAATTCGATCACCGACTTGGCGCGCCTGGAGCGCGAGCTGAGCCTGGTGCGCGCGCGCGGCTATGCGCGGGACAATGAGGAACTGGAACTTGGTGTGCGCTGCATGGCAGCCGGCATCCGCGACGATTCGGGGAAACTGGTGGCAGGCTTGTCGATTTCCGCGCCGGCGGACCGGCTGCAGGATGATTGGCTGGAAGACCTGGTCAATACTGCCAACCAGATCTCCGCCACGCTGGGTTACATACCCGAGTAAGACTGGGCGCTGGTGCTGGCGCCGCTGACATTTTCACCAAAGGTTGGCTTGAGCGCAGCCAGCCATTTCTTCATGCGGGTCGCGTCGGCCACGCGGGCTGCGGTGCCCTTGGCATCGAGCAGCACCATGATGACGGCGCGGCCTTCCACCATGGCCTGCATGATCATGCAACGGCCAGCTTCGTTGATGAAGCCGGTTTTCTGCAGGCCGATTTCCCAACCTGAGTTAGGCGCCACCAGGCGATTGGTGGTGCCAAAGGTCACTGGGCGCCCGCTGTTTTCCACCACGGCTTTCGGATCGGTGGAGAACTCGCGCAGGATCGGGTGCTCGTAAGCGGCCTGGACCAGCTTGGCCAGGTCACGCGCGCTGGCGACATTCATCTTGGACAGGCCGCTGGAATCGACATAATGGGTATCGTTCATGCCCAGCGACTGCGCCTTGTCGTTCATCGCCTGCACGAAGGCTGGCAAGCCGCCCGGGTAGTTGCGGCCCAGGGCCGATGCGGCGCGGTTTTCCGAGCTCATCAGGGCGATGTGAAGCATATTGCGGCGGGTCAGGCGGTCGCCCACTTTCAGGCGCGAAGAGCTGAATTTTTCGCGGTCGACGTCGTCCTCGGTCACGGTCAGCACTTCATCCAGGTCCTGGTTGGCTTCCACCACAACCAGGCCGGTCATCATCTTGGTGATCGAGGCAATTGGCAATGCCACGCCAGCGTTCTTTTCGAACAGGACTTCGGAATTGGCCTGGTCCAGGACCAGGGCCACATTGGATTTCAGGTCCAGCGGGTCGCGCACCAGGTTCAGGCCCGCGAGGTCGCCCATGGTAGGACGATTGAAGTCCGCTACCTTGGTCACGCGCTGGTATACGACTTTATTACGGCCACGCACACTGACAGTGCGCTTGACCATCTGAGATTTGGTAGCCGGGGCGACGTAGCGGGTACCAGCTTTCTTCACAGCCGCTTGTGCAGATCCCATTGAAGCCGATGCGCAAAGCAAGGACACAAGCACGCTGATAGCAAGTTTGTTCATTCGTCATTCCCCGGTGTGAAGCAGCAGAATCGCTAGTTGCAGTGTAGCAAAATCAGTTTACTGCGCAAGCTTTTCCGAACCAAAGTTTTCAGCCTCACAATACACATTTCCCATAGTGACGCGAGACTGCAACGGAAGATTGTTCACTCCATAAATTTAACAAATTTGGCAATCGGCTCGCGCTCGGTTACCAGCGTGTTTTCAATTTTGCCACTATCAGCATAGCCAAGCGACATCCCACATACAACTGTTTCGCTGGCGGGCAGGCCCAGCACCTCGCTGATGATGCGGTGGTATTGGGTAAAGGCCGCCTGCGGGCAGGTATCAAGGCCGCGGCCGCGCGCCGCAACCATGATGTTTTGCAGGAACATCCCGTAATCGAGCCAGGAACCCTGCTCCATGATGCGGTCGATCGTGAAAATCAGCCCTACCGGCGCGCCAAAAAATTCAAAATTGCGGCCATGCTGGGCGGCCATCCCGGCCTTGTTCTCGCGGGTCAGGCCAAGCAGCGAGTACAAATCCCAGCCCACCTTACGGCGCCGGTCGATGTAGGGCGACACCCATTCGCGCGGATAGTAGGCGTATTCCTCGGTGTGCAGCTTGTTCTGCTCCGGATCCGCATATGCGGCCAGGATCCTGGAGGACAAGGCTTCTTTCATGGCGCCAGTCAGCACATACACCTGCCAGGGCTGGGTATTGGTGCCGGAGGGCGCGCGGGCCGCCACTTCCAAAATGGCTTCGATATCTTCGCGCGGCACCGGGGTTAGCAGGAAGGCGCGGATCGAGCGGCGCGAGGTGATGGCCGCATCGACGGCCTGCTGTGCTGGGGAGCTGATCATGATTGTGGCCTATTTGGGTTGCTTAACCACAAATATTACTCCAATCACCGCCAGCGCCATACCGGCAATTCCCATCCAGTTAAGGACTTCGCCGAACATGGCCCAGGCCATGATTGCCGTAGTTGGCGGGGTCAGGTAAAGCAGGCTTGTGACCTGGGTCGCGTCGCTGCGGCGAATCAGCGCAAACAGGAGGAAGATCGCACCGATGGACAAGGCGAGCACCGACCAGGCCCAGGCGCCGAGGAATTGCGGCGTCCACTGGATCGAACCCAGGTCTTCCAGCAGCAAGGCGAAAGGCAGCACCGCGGCAAACGATGCCGCGAACTGGATTACGGTGCCAGTGCGCAGGTCGAACTTCGGACAGAAGTGTTTTTGATAGAGCGTGCCCGCCGTAATCGACAAGAGCGCGAAGACCGCCAGCGCGATCGCCTGCCAACTGAGGCCAACCAGCGTGATCTTCGCGTAAACAACCAGGGCCACCCCACCCAGGCCAAACGCCAGCCCAATCCATTGGCGCGGACGCACGCGCTCGCCAATCAGCGGCGCCGCAAAGGCCGTCAGGATGGGCTGCATGCCGACGATCAAGGCCGACAGCCCGGCCGGCATGCCCAATTTGATGGCGCACCAGACCCCACTCAGGTAACCCGCCTGCAGCAGCAAGCCGGCAATGGCTACATGCCCCACCTTCCCTTTCGGCCATGGCGCTCGCAGTAGCAGCACAGCCGGCGCCAGGATCGCCAGCACGCCCAGGAAGCGCAGCAGCAGGAAGGTCAACGGAGGAGCATAAGGCAAGCCGTAGCGCGCCACGATAAAGCCGGTACTCCAAAGGAAGACGAAGAACAGCGGGATAGGGGAAAAGAGGGAGCGCATCCGGCGATTCTAGCACTGGGAACAAATGCCCTGCTTGGCAGCAATAGCCGTGATTTTTCTGGCTAGAAACCCTTTACTCACAATAAGTTAGTTACTTTGTGCAACGCACAAAAACCGCTTGACTTTGACTTCCGAACCCGGATAATCGCATTTGTTGCGTTGCACAATACGTTGTTTTCTGTTGTAGAAGCAGCAAGTTCCAACGACTAATTCACTTATTTGGAGAGTCCAATGTTTGCGATTCCTGAGCAGTTTTCCAATGCCACCAAGGCAAACTTCGAAAGCCAATTTGCACTCTTTTCTTCGCTGACCAACAAAGCCTTCGAAGGCGTTGAGAAGTTCGTAGACCTGAACATCACCGCAGCCAAGGCATCGCTGGAAGAATCGTCGGTCGCTACCAAGCAGCTGCTGGCTGCCAAAGACCCACAAGAATTCTTCACGCTGACCGCTGCCCAGGCCCAGCCAGTTGCTGAGAAAGCTATTGCTTACGGCCGCCACCTGGCATCGATCGCTTCCGGCACCGGCGCTGAGTTCAGCAAAGCCGCCGAGTCGCAGATCGCCGAGACCAACCGCAAGGTGATCTCCCTGGTTGACGAAGTCAGCAAGAACGCCCCAGCCGGCAGCGAAAGCGCCGTTGCCCTGTTCAAGTCTGCCCTGAACAACGCCAACGCCGGTTACGAGCAGTTCACCAAGAGCGCCAAGGCTGCCGCTGAAACCTTCGAAGCCAACGTGAACGCCGCTGTGAACCAGTTCACCACCGCTGCCGCCAACGGCAAGAAGCAGTAATTGAAATACCCGCCGGCCCCAGCGGCCGGCAGAAGCAACGCTGTACGCAGGTCTCCTCGGCATCCGTGGTTTCCTCTCAGCGGGTGTCCTTCCCGAGCCCCGGCAAAGTCCGGGGCTTTTTTTCGCCTGCACTGGCGGGCCAGCCGGCCGAGTTTACATTTCATCTAAAACGAGATAATCTGTCTTAACGATGAAACGAACTCTCGAGCAACAACATCTGCTGGACCAGATGAAGCACGTCGCCGAAGGACTTGGCCGCACGCTGGCCCCCTTCACCGAAGTAGTGCTGCATGACCTGCTCGATCCAGGCCATGCCGTGCTGGCGATCCACAACAACCTCTCGGGCCGCGCAGTTGGCGAGCCTGCGACAGAACTGGGACTGGCCCGGATTGCCGATCCGGCTTTCCCGCAAGTGCTGGCCAACTACCCGAACACCTTCCCCGACGGCCGCCCGGCGAAAAGCACTTCGGTCGGCATCAAGGATAGCGAAGGCCAGTACATCGCCGCGCTCTGCATGAATGTAGACCTGAACCTGTTCCGCAGCCTGCAGGCGATGCTGGGCCAGTTCAGCAACGTCGATCCCGCTGCCGCAGTGATCGAGTCGCTCGCCCCGGCGGCGGGCGCGGACGCGATCCGCGCCCATATCGAGCAATTCGCCGCACGCCTCTCCACCACGCCCCGCGCGCTGAAAGCCGATGACCGCCGTGCCCTGCTGCGCGAATTGGGCGACGCCGGCTTGCTGGAAATGCGACGCTCAATGGAAATCATCGCTGCCCACCTGGGCGTATCCCGCGCCACGGTCTACAACTATGCGAAATAACGATGCCCGCCTGCTGATACTGGACCGCGACGCTGTCGCCGCCCTGCTGCAACCGGACGACGTACGTGCTGCCGTGCGCGAAGCCTTTGCCTTGCACGCAGCACGCGCCGCACGCGTCTTCCCCCTGGTGCGCGAAGAGCTGCCGGGCAGCGCCGTGTTCGGCATCAAGTCCGGCGACGTGCCATCGCAAGAACTGCTGGGCTTCAAGGCTGCGGGCTTCTGGCCAGCCAACCGCGAAGCCGGCGGCAACGCACACCAGGCGACAATCATGCTGATCGATCCGCGTACCGGCCGTCCGCTGTGCATCGCTGACGGTAACGCGGTGACCACCGCACGCACCGCCGCTGCAGGCGCGCTAGGCCTCCAATTGCTGGCACGTGCCGACAGCGAGCAGTTATGCGTATTCGGCACCGGCGTTCAGGCGCGCGGCCACGTGGACTACGCGCTGCACGCACTGCCCTCCCTCAAGCGCGTGCGTTATGTCACGTCCGACGGCCGCAGCGCGCCGGCATTCGAAACGCTGTTCGAAGGCCGCTGCGACATAGCGCTGGCTGGCGGCGCGCGCACTTCGGCTGCCGATGCGGCGGTTGCAGCATCGGACGTCATCATCACCGCGACACCCGGCCACAGCATGCTGTTCAGCGCAAACGCGGTACGCGCGGGAACCCACATCAATGCCGTTGGAGCCGACACGCAAGGCAAGCGCGAACTACCCGCTGGCCTGCTGGAGCGCGCCCGCGTATGGGCCGACGACCTGCCGCAGGCGCGCCACATCGGCGAACTGCAATGGGCGCACGAACTGGCCGCAGCAGAACTGGGTGAGCTGCTTGCGGCAAATGCAAGCACAGCGCAGCGCGCGGCCGGCGACATCACGATTTTTGACATGACGGGCATCGCCCTGCAGGACCTCACCACGGTGCGCATGCTATACGAGCGCGCCCTCGCCAACAACATCGGCCAGAACATCCCCTGGCCCTGGTAAGGAAGGAGAACCATGAGCATCACGTACGAAGACATCGTCGCCGCAGCCGGCCGCCTTGAAGGCCACGCCCACCGCACGCCAGTGCTGACTTCCCGCACCGCCAACGAAGAACTGGGTGCAGAGATCTTTTTCAAAGCCGAAAACCTGCAGCGCATGGGCGCCTTCAAGTTCCGCGGCGGTTTCAACGCCCTCTCGCGCTTCAACGAGGCGCAGCGCAAGGCCGGCGTTGTGGCCTTCTCGTCCGGCAATCACGCGCAAGCGATCGCACTGTCGGCAAAGCTGCTGGGCATCCCCGCCACGATCATCATGCCAGAGGACGCGCCGGCATCGAAGATCGCCGCAACGCGTGGCTATGGTGGCAATGTGGTGACGTATGACCGCTACACGGAAGACCGCGAAGCCATCGGCCGCAAGCTGGCGGAAGAAAAAGGCATGACCCTGATTCCCCCGTACGATCATGCAGACGTGATCGCCGGCCAGGGCACGGCTGCGAAGGAACTGTTCGAGGAAGTCGGAGAACTGGATTACTTCTTTGTCTGCCTTGGCGGCGGCGGCCTGCTGTCGGGCTCCGCGCTGGCGACGCGCGCTCTGTCGCCAAAGTGCAAGCTGTATGGCGTCGAGCCGGAAGCGGGCAACGACGGCCAGCAATCATTCCGCAGCGGCTCGATTGTGCACATCGACACGCCAAAGACGATTGCCGATGGCGCGCAGACCCAGCACCTTGGCTCGCTGACCTTCCCCATCATCAAGCGCGAGGTGGACGACATCCTGACCGTCAGCGATGCGGAACTGGTGGATGCGATGCGCTTCTTCGCTTCGCGCATGAAGATCGTGGTGGAACCGACCGGTTGCCTGGGTTTTGCCGCCGCACGCAAGATGAAGGAAGCCTTGCGCGGCAAGCGCGTGGGAGTGCTGATCAGCGGCGGCAACGTCGATATCGAGCGTTTCGCCGCACTGCTCGCGTAAACGGCCGGGCCCGTGTCACACCCAAGGGCCTGACCCCACGGTGTGACACGGGCCCGGCAGTATTACTCGCCGAGGTAGGCGGCCTTGACGCGCGGGTCGTGCAGCATGTCATCCGCGTTGCCGCTCATGGTGACCGAGCCCGATTCCATCACGTAGCCGCGGTTGGCGGCTTGCAGCGCCAGCTTGGCGTTCTGTTCCACCAGCAGGATCGTGATGCCCTGCTTGTGCACGTCGCGGATCACTTCAAAGATCTTTTCGACCATGATCGGCGACAGGCCCATCGAAGGCTCGTCCAGCAGCAGCAGGTGCGGGTGGCACATCAGCGCGCGCGCCATGGCCAGCATCTGCTGTTCGCCGCCGGACAGCGTGCCGGCGAGCTGCGTGGCGCGCTCTTTCAGGCGCGGGAACACGCCGAACCATTTCTCGATATCGGCTGCAATCGCTGCCTTGTCGTTCATGGTGTAGGCACCCATCATCAGGTTCTCGGTGATGGTCATGCGGGTGAATACGCCGCGGCCTTCCGGCACCATGGCCAGCTTCTTTTCAACCAGGTGGAAAGACTGCGAGCCTTTCAGCGACTGGCCCATATAGGCAACGGTGCCCTCCACTTTGCATGGCGGCAGGGTGCCCGTGATCGCCTTCAGCGTGGTGGTCTTGCCGGCGCCATTGGCGCCGATCAGCGTTACCAGCTCGCCCTCATTGACTTCCAGGTCGATGCCTTTGACTGCCTTGATGCCGCCATACGCGACCTTCAGGCCCGAAACTTTCAGAACATTGGCGCCCATCAGTGCGCTCCTCCCAGATAGGCTTCAATCACTGCTTTATTGCTTTGAATCTCCGCTGGCAAGCCTTCGGCAATCAGCTTGCCGTATTCCAGCACGCTGATGCGGTCACACAGGCCCATCATCAGTTTCACATCGTGCTCGATCAGCAGCACGGTCTTGCCTTCGTTCTTGATCTTGACCAGCAGTTCGCGCAGCGCCAGTTTTTCGGTCGCGTTCATGCCGGCGGCTGGTTCGTCCAGCGCCAGCAGCTGCGGGTCGGTCGCCAGCGCGCGGGCGATTTCCAGGCGGCGCTGGTCGCCATACGACAGGTATTTGGAGGTACGGCTGGCAAACTGGCCGATGCCGACGAAGTCCAGCAGTTCCTGCGCGCGCTTGCGGATTGCCGCCTCCTCTTCCCGCGCTGCCTTGTGACGGAAGATCGCGCCGAACACGCCCTGGTGCGAGCGCACGTGGCGGCCCACCATCACGTTTTCCAGCGCGGTCATTTCGCCAAACAGGCGGATGTTCTGGAAGGTACGGGCGATGCCTGCCTTTGCCACCGCATGCGGGGCCGATGGCGAGTACGGCTTGCCGGCCAGTTCGAAAGTGCCCGTATCCGGCTGGTACAAGCCGGTGATCACATTGAAAAAGGTGGTCTTGCCGGCGCCGTTCGGGCCGATCAGGCCGTAGATCTGCCCTTTGTTGATCTTGATGCGCACGTCGGTCAGCGCCTGCAGGCCGCCGAAGCGTTTGTTGACGCCTTCGATATTCAGGATTACTTGTTCGTTCATCTCTACTAACCTCATGCTGCCATTACGCCGGTGGACTGGCCTTTGGAGTCAGAATCCGCATCCGGACGCTCTTCATGCTTGGGCGACGGCCACAGGCCCGCAGGACGGGTCAGCATGATCACCACCATCGCCAGGCCGTACAGCAACTGGCGCAGCACTTCGGATTCGATCAGCACCTTGCCGAACAGCTTCATTTGCAGCGGTTCCACCACGTGGCGCAGGATCTCCGGCAGCGCTGCAAGCAGTGCGCCGCCCAGCACCACGCCAGGAATGTGGCCAATACCGCCCAGCACCACCATCGCCAGCACAGCGATCGACTCGGTCAGCGAGAAAGATTCCGGCGACACGAAGCCCTGGAAGGAAGCAAACATGGCACCGGCCACGCCGCCGAAAGTTGCCCCCATCGAGAACGCCAGCAGCTTCACGTTGCGGGTATTGATGCCCATGGCCTTGGCTGCGATTTCATCTTCCCGTATCGCCACCCAGGCACGGCCCAGGCGGGAATGCTGCAGGCGAGTCGTCACGAACACGGTGGCGATGGTCAGCACCAGGAACAGGAAGTAGTAGGCGTTCACCGAAGGCATCGAGAAGCTGCCGATGAACACGGTGGCGCGCGAGCCCTGCTCGCCTGCCAGGTTCACGCCAAACACGCGGATCGGGTCGATCAGGTTGATGCCTTGCGGACCGTTGGTGATGTTGACCGGATCGTTCAGGTTGTTCATGAAGATACGGATGATTTCACCGAAGCCAAGCGTCACGATGGCCAGGTAGTCACCGCGCAGCTTCAGGGTCGGTGCGCCGAGCAGCGCGCCAAAGAGGCCCGCCAAGGCGGCCGCCATCGGCACGATCACCCATACCGACAAGTGGATGCCGTTGGTGCGGATATCTTCGCCCAGCATCGCTGCCAGCGCTTCGCCGACGGCCGGGTTCATATTGATCAGCGATTCCAGCACGGTCGCGAACTGCGGCGACGCCAGCAGGCCGGTCATGTAAGCGCCAACCGCATAGAACGCGATGTAGCCCAGGTCCAGCAGGCCGGCGAAACCCACCACAATATTCAGGCCAACGGCCAGCATGATATACAGCAGCGCCAGGTCGGCGATACGTACCCACGAATTGCCGAATGGTGCAGCAGCAAACGGGAAGATAATCAGCGCGGCCAGCAGCAGCGCCATGCTGATGTAGGCCTGCTTTGGATTTTTTTGAATGTCGAAAGTCAGCATATGCAAATCCCCATCAGGCGCGGTCGGCCACGCGTTCGCCCATGATGCCGGACGGACGCACCGTCAACACCAGGATCAACACGATAAAGGCGAAGATGTCCTGGTAGTGCGACCCCAGGAAACCGCCGGTGAGTTCACCGATGTAGCCAGCGCCCAGCGCTTCGATAATACCCAGCACGATGCCGCCGATCATGGCACCGTAGATGTTGCCAATACCGCCCAGCACTGCCGCGCAGAAGGCTTTCAGGCCCGGCATGAAGCCCATCGCAAACTGGATGGAGGCATAGTTCGCGCCCCACATCACGCCCGCTACGGCTGCCAGTGCCGCACCGATGGCGAAAGTGGCGACAATGATCTTGTTCGAGTCCACGCCCATCAGGCCTGCTACGCGCGGGTTTTCCGCTACGGCGCGCATGGCGCGGCCCATGCGGGTGCGCTCAACCAGCATCACCAGCCCGAACATCGAAACGGCAGCCAGCACCAGCAACAGAACCTGGGTCACCGTGATCACGGCGCCGCCGACCATGATCGGGTCGGTCGGCAGCAGCTGCGGGAATGGCAGCGGGTTGCGGCCCCAGATCATCATGGCGAACGTTTGCAGCAGGTAGGAAACGCCGATTGCAGTAATCAGCGGAGCGAGACGGGGTGCGTTACGCAGGCGGCGGTAGGCGATGCGCTCAATCAGGATGTTCACGATCATGCACGCCGGAATGGCACCAATGATGGCAATGCCAAGCTGCACGTATCCCGGCAGGCCTGGCGCGTACACGCCCAGCAAATTCAGGATGGAGAGACCGATCATCGCGCCGATCATCAGCACGTCGCCGTGGGCGAAGTTAATCAGGTTCAGCACGCCGTACACCATCGTATAACCGAGGGCGACCAGCGCATACATACTACCCAGCACCAGGCCGTTAAGAATTTGTTGGATAAAGGTATCCATCGTATGCCCTTAATAACTATAAAAAACGGCACCCAAGGTTGCCCTCGTGGTGCCGCCGTTTTGGAAGCGTTCGCCATGATAGCGAGGTTTCCGAAAAACTAATCGCGGAAAATCCGCATTCTACAAAATTATCAATGGGTCCCGTTGTTTTTTCCGCCATCCAGGCCTTTCGGCAGCGGGAAAGTCACGGCCTCTTCCACACCTTCCAGGGTACGGACACTCTTTGCGCCCAGTTCCTTCAGGCGGTTGATGACCGCTTCAACCAGCACTTCCGGCGCCGACGCGCCTGCGGTCACGCCCACGCGCAGCTTGCCTTCCAGCCAGGCTGGATTGATCTGGGAAGCGTTGTCCACCATATAGGCCGGGGTGCCCTTCTTCTCAGCCACCTCGCGCAGGCGGTTCGAGTTGGAGCTGTTCGGCGAGCCGACCACGATCACCACTTCGACCTGCGGCGCCATGAATTTCACGGCTTCCTGGCGGTTGGTGGTGGCGTAGCAGATGTCGCCTTTTTTCGGCTCAATAATATTCGGGTATTTTGCCTTCAGGGCCTCGATGATTTGTGCCGTATCATCCACGGAAAGTGTCGTTTGCGACACATAGGCCAGCTGGTCGGGATTTTTCACCTGCAGGCGGGCCACGTCTTCCACCGTTTCGACCAGATGCATGCCCTCTTCCGACTGGCCCATGGTCCCTTCGACTTCCGGATGGCCTTCGTGGCCGATCATGATGATCTCGCAGCCCTGCTTGCGCATCTTGGCCACTTCCACGTGAACCTTGGTCACCAGCGGGCAGGTGGCGTCGAAGATCGACAGGCCGCGCGCTTCCGCTTCGGCACGCACGGCTTTGGACACGCCGTGGGCGGAGAACACCAGGGTATTGCCGGCCGGGACATCGTCCAGCTCTTCGATGAAGATGGCGCCCTTGGCGCGCAAGTCTTCCACGACGTACGCGTTGTGCACGATCTCGTGGCGCACATAGATCGGCGCGCCGAACTGCTGCAGCGCGCGTTCCACGATCTCGATGGCGCGGTCGACGCCGGCGCAGAAACCGCGTGGCTGGGCAAGGAGGATTTCTTTTTCCATGTTCTTTTACAGCACAGAGATAAGGTTCACTTCAAACTTCACCGGCTGGCCAGCCAGCGGGTGGTTGAAGTCGAAGATGGCAACGTCGTCGCGCAGTTCGCGCAGCACGCCGGCAAAGCGGCCGCCTTTTGGCGCGTTGAAGTCGACCAGGTCGCCGATCTTGTATTCATTGTCCGGATCCGAATTTTCTTCCAGCGTAGCACGGGACACGGCTTGCACCAGGTCCGGATTGCGCGGGCCGAAACCTTCGCCCGGCGCCAGCTCGAATACCTTGTGCGTGCCTTCTGGCAGGCCGATCAGCAGCGCTTCCAGGTTCGGCGCCAACTGGCCCTGGCCCAGCATCAAGGTGGCAGGGTTGCCTTCGAAGGTGGAAACGATATTGGTGCCATCCATGGAGGCGAGGCGGTAATGCAGGGTGAGGTAAGCCGAAGCAGTGACAACGTTAGACATGGAAACAACTCTGGTGACGGGCAAACCTCTATTGTAAGCCATCGCGCGGCGCGCGGCGCGGCGGCCGGCCCGTGACTGAGCAAAACCTGACCCAGCGCAAATTGCCCTCCCCGCCCGCGCCAGATAATGGGCGACGGAGGTGACCATGGCAATTTCTGACTGGCCGGAACAGCTGCGTCCACGCGAGCGCTTGTTAAAAGCGGGGCCGCAAGCCCTGTCTGACGCCGAACTATTGGCAATCTTCCTGCGGGTTGGCATCCCCGGCAAGGACGCGGTGGCGCTGGCGACCGACCTGCTGGGGCGTTTCGGCTCACTGCGCACCCTCATCCATGCCAGCCGCGCCGATTTCACATCCGTGCCAGGGCTAGGCGCCGCCAAGTACGCCCAATTGCAAGCAGTCGTCGAACTGGCACGCCGCGCGATTTCCGAAGAAATGGCTTCCGGCGAGGAGCTTTCTTCGCCGCACGCAGTGAAAGACTTCCTGCGCCTGTCGCTGGCCGGCCAGCCCTATGAATCCTTCCACGTCCTCTTTCTGGACGTAAAAAACCGCCTGATCGAGGCCTGCGAAATGTTTCGCGGCACCCTCACCCATACTAGCGTTTATCCCCGCGAAGTCGTGCGGGAAGCCCTGGCGCGCAACGCCGCCGCCGTCATGCTGGCCCATAACCACCCCTCCGGATCGCCGGCGCCAAGCGAGTCGGATGTCCTGCTGACGAGGGCGCTGGTACAGGCGCTAGCCCTGGTGGATATCCGCATCCTGGACCATTTTGTCGTGGCTGGACACCAGGTGCATTCCTTCGCGGAACACGGCCAAATCTAATTGTTAAATTTTGACTTTATTTGTGACACAATTGTTTTTCGCAAGTGCTTGAAAATCTTGGGAAATTTCCATATACTCTTGTTTTTCCAATTTCGGAAGTAATTCAAGGAGTGTGCCATGGCACGTGTTTGCCAAGTTACTGGGAAGAAGCCGATGGTCGGCAACAACGTTTCCCACGCAAACAACAAAACCAAGCGTCGTTTCCTGCCAAACCTGCAGAACCGTCGTATTTTTGTTGAATCTGAAAACCGCTGGGTCTCCCTGCGTCTGTCTAACGCCGGTCTGCGCGTAATCG
>Ga0102592_1000772_pt1 | contig 45373 bp, 39 predicted proteins | sample AraplaCol_mMF_r2_FD_76861 | JGI IMG/M metagenome (GOLD analysis project Ga0102592, IMG submission 76861) | Arabidopsis root microbial communities from North Carolina, USA - plate scrape MF_Col_mMF_r2 (SPADES assembly) (version 2) | ecosystem: Host-associated > Plants > Roots > Endosphere...
TGGCAGCAGGTGCTGCTGGAATGGCAGCGTGACTGGAAGAACAAGGAAACGTACGACGCCGTGACGGGCCTGGCCAAGGAACACTCGGGCGCCTACGGCATGGGCATCGACTACGCCTACACGATGGTGCACAAGGCCGCCCAGCGCACGCAGACACCGCACACCTCGATCGCCCCGGTGCATGCGCCGGTGACCGAGTACTGATCGGCGGCCAGCACAGATCCCGGGAGACATCATCATGAGCACCCGTCAACGTACGGCGCGTGGCGCGTGGCGCGTATCTGCCTGGCTGGGATGCTGGCTGGCGGTCAGCATGTCGAGTGCCGCCGCGGCAGCACTCGTCGCCCAGACCCTGACGATTTGAGCGACGAAGGGCTTGCGTTCGGCGAACACTCTCTATAGAATTCGCGCCTTCGCTAGGCTCGTAGCTCAGCTGGTTAGAGCACCACCTTGACATGGTGGGGGTCGTTGGTTCGAGTCCAATCGAGCCTACCAACGCACAATGCAGACGGACGGTCGCCATTTCTGGCACCGTCCGTTTTTGCTTTTCCAACCGAAGGAACACCGCCCATGATCCAGCCCGGCAACGTATTCAAGGACAACCTCGCGCAACTGCCTGCCATCGACGGCATCGCACGCATCGAGCTGGTCGACGGCCAGGGCGCCGTGGTGGCCAGCATCGACAACGTGCCCGGCAAGCAGGGCTCTCTGGCGGTCTACCACTATCTGCAGCAGGCATTCGGTACGCTCGACGCCCGCGCCGCGGCGCATGGCCTGGCGGTCTTCGCCGAGCACACAGCCGACGCGCGCAACCGTCCCGGTGCCCACCCGAACGTCGACCGGCTGCAGGCCATTGTCGATGGCGGCGAAGCGCTGAGCATCCGCGTGCTCGCGCAGGGCTAAGCCCGCACGGCGCGTCCGCGCAACGCAAAAAGCGGCCCTTGGGTGAACCCAAGCAGCCGCTTTTTTCTTTTCCCGGATTGGGAGAAACAGGAAGGCTGGCTCAGTGTGCCGTCGCCTCGCCCGCGCCGATGCCGGTCTCAGAGCGCAGTTCCTGCGCCTCGAAGCCAGCCTTGTCCACCAGTGCGCGGCGCGACTTGTCGGTAACCGAGAACAGCCAGATGCCCACGAAGCCGATCGTCATCGAGAACAGCGCTGGCGACGTATAGGGGAACGGCGCGCTCTTGAAGTGGAACACGTCTACCCACACGGCCTGCGACAGCACCGTGAGCACCACCGCCGACAGCAGGCCCAGGAAGCCGCCGATCATGGCGCCGCGCGTGGTGCAGCCGCGCCACAGCACCGACATGAACAGCACCGGGAAGTTGGCGGAGGCCGCCACGGCGAACGCCAGCGACACCATGAACGCGATGTTCTGCTTCTCGAACACGATGCCCAGCACCACGGCCACGATGCCGAGGATGATGGTGGTGATCTTCGACACACGCAGTTCCATCTTGCTCGACGCCTGCCCGTGCTTGAAGACCGTGGCATAGAGGTCATGCGACACCGCCGTGGCACCGGCCAGCGTCAGGCCCGCCACCACCGCCAGGATCGTGGCGAACGCCACCGCGGAGATAAAGCCCAGGAACACGTTGCCGCCCACCGCGCTGGCCAGGTGCACGGCCGCCATGTTCACGCCGCCCAGCAGCTTGCCGCTGCCGTCCTGGAAGCTGGCGTTGGTGCCCACCAGCACGATCGCGCCGAAGCCGATGATGAAGGTCAGGATGTAGAAGTACCCGATCCACGTGGTGGCCCAGAACACCGACTTGCGCGCCTCCTTGGCATTCGGCACGGTGAAGAAGCGCATCAGGATGTGCGGCAGGCCAGCAGTGCCGAACATCAGCGCAATACCGAACGAGATGGCCGAGATCGGGTCCTTGATAAAGTTGCCCGGGCTCATGATCGATTCTTTCTTGGCGTGCACCTCCACGGCCTTGGCGAACAGCTGCTCCGGGCTGAAGTGGTGCTGCGCCAGCACCATGAACGCCATGAACGACGCGCCGCCCAGCAGCAGGCAGGCCTTGATGATCTGCACCCACGTGGTGGCCGTCATGCCGCCGAACAGCACGTAGACCATCATCAGCACACCCACGATGACCACGGCCACCCAGTATTCCAGCCCGAACAGCAGCTTGATCAGCTGACCCGCGCCCACCATCTGCGCGATCAGGTAGAACGCCACCACCACCAGCGTGCCCGATGCCGCGAACGCGCGGATCGGCCCCTGCTTGAAGCGGTAGGCGGCCACGTCGGCAAACGTAAAGCGCCCGAGGTTGCGCAGCCGCTCGGCCATCAGGAAGGTAATGATCGGCCAGCCCACCAGGAAGCCGATGGAGTAGATCAGGCCGTCATAGCCGCTGGTGTAGACCGCCGCCGAAATGCCGAGGAACGACGCGGCGGACATGAAGTCGCCGGCAATCGCCAGCCCGTTCTGGAAGCCCGAGATGCCGCCGCCCGTGTAGAACGTGGCGGCCGACTTGGTCTTCTTGGCCGCCCACTTGGTGATGAACAGCGTGCCGATGACGAACACCACGAACATGCCGATGGCCGTCCAGTTGGTGGGCTGCTTCACGGCCTGGCCGAGGTCGCCGCCGGCGGCCAGTGCGCCCGCCGAAGCCAGCAGCGCCACGAGGGCGCCGGCCATGTGATGGGATACCCGGCGCGCGTTCATGCCACCTCCCGCTTGATCTGCTCGGTCAGGTCGTCATAGACGCTGTTGGCGTGACGCACGTACAGGCCGGTGATGACCACCGTGAAGAGAATCACGAACAGGCCGATCGGCATGCCCCACGTCATTACGCCGTTGCCCACGCGCGTGGCCAGCAATTCCTTGTCGAAGGCGATCAGCAGCACGTAGCCGTAGTAGATCACCAGCATCACTGCGGTCAGCAGCCAGCCCAGCCGGCTGCGGCGCTTGACCAGCTCCTGGTACCGCCGGCTGGCCTTCAGTCTTTCGATCAGATCCTCATGCATCGTTGTCTCCTGCCTGTGTCTGTCGCCATGCTCGGTGCATGGCATGGCTACACGGTAATGGGCGCCGCTTACCCGGTTCTTACACGGGCCCGTCATCGATGCCGGGGTAAACGCCTAGCCCATGCCGTGCATGCGCCACCGCATGCGCCGCGCGCCTTGCAGTGGCCGCCAGACTTGTATACGCTTCGAACTACGATTCAAGTCATCCGAGTTAAACATGTCGTTCATCAGCACCGGGGTCGAGTACGGCCTGCACTGCCTGCTGTACCTGACCCGCACCCATGCCGCCGTGGCGGAAGCCAGCGTGCGCGACCTAGCCGAACTGCAAGGCATTCCCACCGACTACGCCGCCAAGCTGTTCACCAAGCTGGCCAAGGCCGGGCTGGTGGTGGCCACCGAAGGCATCCGGGGCGGATTCCGGCTGGCGCGGCCGGCCGAGCGCATCACGGTGCACGATGTGGTGGTGGCCATCGACGGCGACAAGCCGCTGTTCGACTGCCGCGAGATTCGCAGCCGCTGCGCCGTGTTCGACGAGTCGCCCCCGGCCTGGGCCACGCGTGGCGTGTGCTCGATCCACGCCGTCATGCAGTCGGCGGAGAAGGCGATGCGCGCGGAACTCAAGCAGCAGACGCTGGCGGACCTCGCACAGCGCACCGTCGACAAGGCCCCGGCCAGCTTCGGGCCGCAAGTGGTGCACTGGCTGACCGACCGCGCCGCCCACCGTCGCGGCGACTAGCGCGCCGATAGATAAAAAGGCGCCCCGCTCCTGATCGCAGGAACGGGGCGCTTCGCTTTCTTGCCTCGGCTATTCCACCTCGGCTATTCCACCTCGGCTACTCCACCTCGGCCGCGCTTACGCCACCACGATGCGCAGCGGGTCGGCCGATGCCAGGGCCTCGGCGCGATCTGCGCTCGGCGGATAGATCCACTCGGTGTTGATCTTCGTCTTCAGCGCCTTCGCTTCGGCACCCACCAGCTTCACCTGTCGATCCCACCCTTCGGTGTACACGGCGCCCCACGGGCCCAGGTCCAGGCAAGTCACGTACTTGGGCTGGCTGTAGGGGATCGGCGCCACGTCCAGCAGGTCGGCCGCCACGTTGTGGCCAGCCGAGCGGCCCAGGTTCATCGCATGCTGGCACGACATCATCGCGAAATTGCCCGCGTCATCGACGGCCGCATAGGCAACGTCGCCCGTGGCAAACACCGCGTCCACGCCTTTCACGCGCAGGTAGCTGTCCACGTGCAGCCGTCCGAAGGCATCGCGCTCGGCCGGAATCTGCGCGGTCAGCGCGCTGGCCCGCGCACCCGCCGTCCACACCACCGTCGCCGCCGCGATGCGCTCGCCGCTTTCCAGCGTCACACCGTCCGCGTCCACCGATGCCACACCCGAGCCGAGCTTCCACGTCACGCCCAGCTCGCTCAATGCCTGCGTGATGACCGGACGCGGACCGGCGCCAAGGTCGGGGCCGAGTTCGGGATTGCGCTCCACCACGATCACGCGCACCGGTGCGTCGTCTCCCAGTGCCGCACGCAGACGGGCCGGCATTTCCGCGGCCGTCTCGATGCCCGTGAAGCCGCCGCCGGCAACCACTACGGTGTGCCGCGCTTGGCTGGCCGGGCGCTGCGCCAGCGTGGCGATGTGAGCCTCGAGCTGGGCCGCATCGGCAATCTGGTCCACGTTGAAGGCGTGCGCATCGAGGCCAGGAATCGCGGGACGGAACAGACGGCTGCCGGCCGCCAGCACCAGCCGGTCGTAGCCAAGGGTCTGGCGCGATGCATCGGCACCGGTGCCCTGCACTTCCACCTCGCGCGCCGCCACGTCGATGCGCTCCACCAGGCCCTGGATGAACTTCACGCCCACGGCGCGGAAGATGTCCTGCAATGGCGCCTTCATGCCGGCCGGGTTCTGCTCGTAGAGACGCGGCCGCACGTGCAGCTCGGGCGCCGGGGCCACCAGCGCAATCTCCACGTCGTTGCGGTCTGCCTGATCGAGCAGCCGCGCCGCAGCCAGCGCACTCCACATGCCGGCAAAGCCGGCGCCAATCACAAGAATTCGTTTCGACATGTCCACTCCTGGGTCAATCCTCGGTTTCGCAAAGGCATGGCCTGCGACGTTGCAGCATGTGACGCGTCCGTTCACCGACCATAACTCCGATTCTATGAGTCGTAGTTCGAAAAGCGCAAGCCGTTTTTTCGAATGCCCCCGGACGGCGTCGGGGAATTCATCGACAGTCTTGCGTCAGCGCGGACCGACGACTACCCTTACTCGGACTCATCGAGTCGTAGTTATAGACCACAGGAGCAGATCATGGATCAGAAGCAATGGATAGGCGCCCTGGGCGCAGTGGCCGTGCTGGCCACGGGCCTGGCGGCATGGGCGGCCGGCGGCGAAACCGCCCGCATGGTGGCCTCCACCACGTCGGCGCTGGTGGCGGGCGCAGACCGTACGGGGGTGTCTGCGCCGCCAGGGTTGACCAACAGTGCAGGTGACGAGGGCGACGCCAGCAAGACTTCCGGGCCGCCGCGCAAGCTGACGCGGTCGCTGGCCTGAGCGGCCAGCGCACCGCTGGAGCCGGGTACCCGGTAAAGGCGGCGCTCAGCGCATCTTCGAAAGAATGGCCTGCATGTCGTCCGCGCTGAACGCGCGCAGCGTCTGCGTACGCACGTTGCCTTGCGCGCCAATGGTCAGGCCGAACGCCGTGAAGCCGGCGTCGTCCTGCGCTTCGAGCGTCATGACAAGATCATATTTGCCGAGCGTCCAGTAGAGATCGGTCACGGTCACGCCGAACTGCGAGGCCATCTCACGCACGGCCGCCGCGCGTTTGGTGGTGTCCTTGACGGTGCGGATACCCTGGTCTGTAAAGCTCGCGAGCACAATGTAGCGGGTCATGGCAAAACTCCGACGAAGTGGGACAGGCGTCGTCCGTGGACGGACGGCGGCTCATGCGTTCGGAGCGTGACCCGGCAGGCGTGCGCGGGTACGTCAGGGGTAACGGAGCGAGGAGAATGACGCGCGCATCGTGCGGGCGGCGCTCGGGCGTGTGGGCAACTCCACCATCATGCAAGGAGTGCGCCACGCCCGGCCGCACGGGCCTTGGCGGGCGCCAGGCGTTTCTGGCCCGTGCGGCGCGCGCCCGAAATGTTGCACGCCTGAAACCTGCCCCGCCCTGCCGCGCAACCTAGCGTCGCAGCGGCCCTGGGCAAGCCTTGAGCCCCAGCCACATCACGCCGATGACAATATTGACCGGCACGCTCAACGCGCCGGGCACATAGAACACGGCCGACAGCACCGGCGCGCGCATCAGCATTTCAGCCACGCCACCGAGCCCGGCCAGCAACACGCCACACCAGAGCCAGCGGCGCATATAGGTCAGCAGCCAGTGCGCGTGCGACTGGTTGAAGCGCCAGGCCGCCGTGCGCGCCACCAGGTCGCCCCGGCTGGCGTCCTTGAACAGCCAGTCGAAAAAGAAGTACCGATACAGCAGGGTGCGAAAGGCAAGCTCTTGCATGATGGTGATTCATGGGCATCTTCACCGACACGCGCTCCGGTGCAAGGTGGGCCGACGCCTGCCCGGAAACGCGCAAGGACCGTGCCCGTGCCGCGGCGGCAGCGGGACTCCAATTACTCTAGTTGCTGCAGACGCACGGCGTCACGGTTTCTTGCACGCCCCGCCCCGCCGAGTATCGACTGCTACCGAGCGCCTCCCACATCACAGCGCGCCGTAGTGGCGGGCCATGAAGTCGATGAAGGCACGCGTGCGGGGCGACAGATGGCGCGTCTGCGGATACAGCGCGTAGTAATGGCTCGCCCCCGCCCGGTAGTGCGGCAGCACGCGCACCAGCCCGCCGCGCGCGAGTTCGGTACGCACCGTGCGTTCGGTGAAAGCGGCAATGCCGGCACCGGCCAGCGCCGCCGCGTAGAGCGCCGTAATGGCGTCGGCAGCCAGCCCGCCGCGCACGGCCACGCGCTCGGTTTCGCCCTGCGCATCGGTCAGGCACCAGGTATCGGCGCCGCCCGCGAACGACAGCAGCCGATGCCCGGCCAGATCGCGCGCGTGCACGGGCAGGCCATGCGTGGCGAGGTAGGTGGGCGATGCCACCAGCACGGTGTCGGACACGGCAAGGCGCTTCGCCATCAGCGTGCTGTCGGCCAGCGGCGTGCTGCTGATCCGCAACGCCACGTCGAAGCGGTCTGCCACCAGATCGGCAAACTGGTCGCTGCACGACAGTTCAAGCTCGATGTCCGGAAATTTCGCGCCAAAGGCAGGCAGCCAGTCTTGCAGTTCGAGCGTGCCGATGGCCAGCGGCATGGTCACGCGCAACGGCCCAGACAGCGCCTGCTGCTCGCCCCGCATCGACTGCGTCATCGCCTCCATGCGCGCGAGGATATCCAGGCAGTGCTGGTGATAGCGCTCCCCCGCCCCGGTCAGCGCAAAGCGCCGCGTATTGCGGTTCAGCAGTTGCACGCCCATGGCGGACTCCAGCTGCTTCAGTTGGCGCGATACGGTCGAGTGCGACATGTCGAGCCGCTCCGCGGCCGCCGAGAAACCCTCGGCCTGCACGATGGCGCAGAAGATGCGCATGGCGAGCAGCTGGTCCATGTGGAATGTAGCCCCCATCAGAACGAAACGCCCCGCGGGGCGTTCGGCAGGTTCAGCGCAACGGCAATTGCGTGATGGCCGCGGTGGTGATCACATCGCCGAAGGTGTCCTCGATTTCGGCAAGCGCGGCTGCGTGCAGCGCGTCCTTGCCAACCGTCTGGCCGTCCGCGCGCGTGATGGCCCGCGTGGCCGAGGCGTCGGATGCTACCACGACGTGATAACCGAGCGGCACCGCGTCGCGCGCGGCGCCGGCCACACAGGCGTGGGTCATCAGCCCGGCCACCACGATGGTCTTCACGCCCAGGGCCTTGAGCCGGCGGTCGAGGTCCGTGCTGGCGAACACGCTCACGGTTTCCTTGCGCAGCACCACGTCGTGCGCGCGCGGCACCATGCCGGGCTGGAACGCCACCGTGGCGCCATCGACGGCAAACACCGCCGCACCGGCAGGGGCCACGTGCTGGACCTGGAACACCGGGATGCGGGCTCGATCGGCGAACGCTAGCAGCCGCTGCGCGTTTTCCATGGCGCGCTGGCCGTCGGGAATGGGCATGCGGCCCGAAAAATACTCTTGCTGGAAATCGATGACGACCAGGGCGGTTGTCGCGGCGTCGAGATGCTGCACCGGTTGCGCACCGAGCATCGCGCGGATGCCCGGGTGCGGATTGGCATTTGCCCCCCCGGCAGCATGGGCGGCATGGACGGCACTGCCCGCCGATGCCGCAAGCGAAACGCTCACGGTGGCCAGGCGAAAACAGCGCAGCAAGTTCAGGGTCATGACAGGCTCCTCCGTAAAAGAGGCGCCAGTCTAGGGTTCACGTCGCCACGCCATCAACGCCATGAGCCGCACAGGACTTGTGCAGCCGCTGCACAGTGCAGCGAGGGTAGTGCGTCAGGCGCCGTCGAGGAACGGGTTGCGCTGGCCCAGGCGCGTGCCCAGCGCATCGGGCGGCAGGCTCATGCCGGCGGGATCGACGGCGGCGGCCGGCGCCATGCCGGGCGGCGGTGCCACGGTGGCAGCGCCAGGCGCGGGCGGCACGCCCATCTGCACGGTTTCCATCGAGCCTTGCGCATAGGCGCCCGGTGCGGCAGGTGCCGCCGCAGTGGTCGCAGCAGTGGTCGCCGCATCCGGTGTGGCGGGCGCAGTGGTGGCGGGCGCGGGGGCGGCCGATTGCATGGACGGGGTGGCGGGCATCGGCTGGACCTGCTGGACGGATTGCCCCTGCTGCGCGAGCAGCGGGTACGACGCGATCATCGCGCCAGCCATCAACAGGGATTTCGCCAGATGTTGCTTCATTCGTGTACCTCCTGAAAAGCCCACAGACTTGGGAAGGGCCACTGTAGCGCCGACGCCCCTGACAATTTGTGCCGTTTTGCAACTGTCATTTACGAGGCTTGCGGTCGACATCCATGCACGGTATTCGCGCGCGCACCGCCGTGACCAACGCCCGTGGGGTCCGGAACCTTTATCCGGGACACTGGTCCGTGGCGCGATGCCGCCGGGCATCTACGATATGTAGGCACACCCCAGCAGGCACACCCCAATACGCACCCACACACGAGGAGCGCGCCATGACGCAGACCGATGCCCGAGGGCTGGCGGTTTCCACGCCGCACGCCCGTTCGATCGAACAGTACGAAGCGGCCCTGCATTTGCTGAACGGCTACTACGGCGACCCGCTGGCCGCCATCGATGCCGTCCTGGCCGAAGACCCCGGCTTTGCGATGGGCCATGCGCTGCGCGCCGCGCTGATGGTCACCTCGGGCGACGGCACGGTGGCGCCGCTGCTGCGCGAGAGCGTGGAGGCGGGCGAAGCGCTCCACGCCCATGCCAACGACCGCGAGCGGCGCCACATCGGTGCCGCGCGGGCCTGGCTCGACGGGCGCTTCGACCGCGCCGTGCAGCAGTACGGCGAGATCGCGATGGACTATCCGCGTGATCTGCTGGCGATACAGGTGGCGCATATCGGCGATTTCCTGCTGGGCCAGTCGTCGATGCTGCGCGACCGCATTGCACAGGTGCTGCCGCATTGGAACGCCGACATGGCCGGCTACGGCTATCTGCTCGGCATGCACGCGTTCGGGCTGGAAGAGATGCAGATGTACGCGCGCGCCGAAGACACCGGGCGCCGCGCGGTGGCACGCAATCCGCACGACCCGTGGGCGCTGCACGCCGTAGCCCACGTGATGGAGATGCAGGGCCGCGCGTCCGAAGGCGCGGCGTGGCTCGACGCCCGGCGCGCGGACTGGTCTGAGGACAACATGCTGGCGGTGCACAACTGGTGGCACCTGGCGCTGTTCCAGCTCGAAGCTGACCACGTGGACGCGGTGCTGACGCTGTTCGACCAGCACATCCGCCGGCCGGCGCCGGCCATCGCACTCGACCTCGTCGACGCGTCGGCGCTGCTGTGGCGCCTGCACCTGCGCGGCGCAGACGTCGGCGACAGGTGGCGGGCCGTGGCCGACGACTGGCTGGGCCGCGGCGCGGCGGGCTACTACGCGTTCAACGACGTGCACGCGATCATGGCCGCGCTGGGCGCGGACCGCCCCGAGGCCGCCACGGCCTTGCGCGCGGCGCTGCTGCAGGCGGCGCAGAGTGAAGGCACCAACGCCATGATGTCGCGCGACGTGGGCCTGCCCGTGGCCGATGCGCTGCTGGCGTTCGCGCAGGCCGACTACGCCACCGCCATCGACCTGTTGCTGCCGGTGCGCCTGGTGGCCCACCGCTTTGGCGGCAGCCATGCGCAGCGCGACGTCATCGGCCTGACGCTGATCGAGGCCGCGCTACGCGCCGGCAGGCCGAGCCTGGCCCGTGCACTGACGGCCGAGCGCGCCGACCTCAAGATGGCCCACGCCGCGCACGCGCCGCATGGCACGGTGCCAATGAGCCCCGCGCTGCATACGCTGGTGCGGCGCGCCGAGACTTGCCGCGCGTCGCCCGCCAGCTCGCACCGCCCGAAGGCGGCGCACTGACAGCCGCCCAGGAGCGGCCCAGGAGCCGCCTAGGGCCGCTTCACCGTCACGCGCAGGAACGTGGCCGGAATTGACGTGGCATCGGCGGCTCCGCTCTGATTCTGCGCCTGGAACAGCGCTTCCAGCTCGCGCTGAAGATCGTCGCGCCGGCCATTTGCCTCGGCCGCCGCGAAGGCATTCATGGTCGGGCCGTAGTAGTCGCGGAAGATGGCAAGGAACGTCGATGGCGCCTGCGGGTGGCGGAACACATAGGTTTCGCGCGCGAAGCTGATGTTCTCCGGCGGCACCCCGGCCGCGCCGAAGCGCTCGGTCACCGCCGCTTCGCTGCCCCACAGCATCGGGCTGATAAACCCTTCCGGCGGAGGCGGCGAGTACGACGCACTGATCTTCAGCACCTGTGCCACCAGCGTCGGGTCATTCGGAATCCAGTTACCCATCACGATCCGCCCGCCCGGCTTGGTAACGCGCACCATCTCGCTGGCCACCTCGGTGGGCTTGGGCGCGAACATGGCGCCGAAGACACTCACGACGAGGTCGAAGGCGTGGTCGGGCAGGTCGGTCAGCGCGCAGGCATCGCCCTCCTGGAAGCGCAGGTGCTTGAGCCCGGCTTCCTGCGCGCGACGGTTGCCGGCCGCCACGAGGTTGCTGGCGATATCGACACCCAGGACGTCGGCCCCACGCCGGGCCTCCGGCAAAGCGGTGGTGCCGTCACCGCAGCCCAGGTCCAGCACCTTCATGCCCGGCTTGATGCCCAGGCTTTCCACGAACTGGTCGCCACTCTCGCGCATGGTCGCCGCCAGCCGCGTGAAATCGCCTTTTTCCCACAATGCCTTGTTCGGATTCATTTGCAGTCCCCTTTCGATGTCCTTCTTGTCTGCCGGCGTCGCCGGTCGGCGGGCGCCCGCCCCCTGCTCCCCGCGCCCCGCTCCGGGGGCTCTGGATTTGTAGTGCATCGACCGGGCCGGATCAATGGGACTTCCGCCCCGGGCGGGCCGCTCTCGCAGCCGCGGTCTCGGAGCGGCGGTCTCGCAGCCGCGGTCTCGCAGCCGCTCTCGCAGCCGGTCTCGCAGCCGGCTCAGGCAACCTGCAGGCTGGCGCGTGCGTAGACCTCGGCCAGCGCGGCCTGCCGGCAAAGATGCGTTTGCAGCGCCCAGTCCGCATAGAGTGCGGCCGCCGCTGTGGCGCGAGCGGGCCAGCGCACCACGCTGGCCGCCAGAGCGCCGGCTCGTGCCCCCGATTCCAGCGCGAAGCGCAAGCCGTCGCCGGTGGCGGGATCAAGATAGCCGGCCGCGTCGCCGCATACGAAGTAGCCCGGCCCCGCCGCGCAATGCAGATGCCGCCAGCGCCGGCATTCACGCCAGACCTGGCCCACCGGCGCCATGCCAGCCGGCCAGGGCACGCCGTCGTCGCGCGCACCAGACAAGGCCGTCCAGATCCAGCCGTGCGTGGTCGCCTTCAGCCACAACCAGCCCTGCCCGGCAATGGCGAAGTGCGTGCCGTGCGCGGCGCGCTTGCCCTGCTCGGCCACGGCATGGCCGCGTTGCAGCCACCACGGGCGCGATGCCACCGTCTCGGGCAGGCCGCGATGACGACGCAGCCAGCCGTTGACGCCGCTGGCATCGATCACGATCCAGGCGTCAGCCTCAATGCCATCGGCTGCGGACGCGAGCGATACGGGGCGCGCATAGTCGACCCCCGCACGCATCGCCAGCACACGCAGCGCGCGGTCCAGGCCCGCACGGTCGAGCGCGCGGACCAATTGCCACGCGGCACCAGGGGCGACCGGCGCGTCGAGCCAGATGCCTGCCTGCGCGAGAAGTTCGGGCGCCAACCACGCCAGTAGGCGCAGCGCCTCGCGCGAGGCACACTCGGGCACGGCACGCTCGCGGCCCATGCCGACCATGCGCACCGCACAGCCCGCGCGCGCGGCGGCTATGGCTGCGGCGCAGCCAGCGGGCCCGTCGCCCATCACCAGCACGCCCTTCCTGCCGACGACTGCGCCCATGCTTGCGCCCATGATTGCGCCCATCATCGGCCTCTCAGTAGAGCGCGCAAGCACCGGGCCCGGCCGCACGCCGCAGCACACCGCCGATCAGGCCGGCATCGGTGGCATCGCAGCGCAGCGCCTCGGCGTAAGCCACGCGCAGCCGGCCCGGTGTGTGCTGGGTCGCGGTGGCCGCCGCGCCGGCGGGCAGCACGAACAGGAAGCGATAGACGTGCGCGCCTTGCGCGTCCGTGTCGGGTGCGAGCTTGCGCGCCGACACCAGCCAGAGCCTGGTGCGCGCCGGCACCTGGCCGTCGTCGCAGGCGGCCACGGCATGGCGCAGTGCGGCGATGCGCCGGATCAGTTCGGCCGAGTCCACATGCTCGAACGCGCCGAACAGCATCTCGCCGCGCAGTGCGTTGGCCACGTAATCCGAGCGATGGATGTCCGCGTAATCCACCTCGCCCGAGGGCGTCAGGTAAGGCCCGTATTCGCCGTCCCAGCCGGGCCGGGGGCTGGCGGGGGCCAGCGGGTGCGACGGGTGGTAGCCGAGTTCGTCGTCGAGCATCGGGATCGCCGTGGGGCAATCGGTGCGGCGGAACGTGCGTGATGCGTCGGGGCTCAGCGCCGGCCAGAAGCTGTTCGACGCCGCGCACAGCTTGATGTCCTCGACGAACGGGCTGCCGAGCCCGAACGTGGCCAGGTAGATGCCGCCCCAGCCGCCGGCATAGGTCACGTCCCAGCCCGGCGCGAACACGCTGGACGAGGCATCGGACAGAAACGACACCATGCGCGGCACCCGGGCGTCGTCGGTGCCCGGCGCGGCGGCGCGCGGCGCCAGGCTGAACGAGACCGGCAGCGTCGTCTCTTCGGCCGGAAAGGCGCGGACAGCGCGAAATGGGTCCACATGCATCGGATTCGCGGCCAGCCGTTCCGCGCTCAGCGACAGCGGCGAGCCGCTACGGAACTGGCTCTTCGGGTCGATGCGCTGCTCGCGGAACCATCGCTGCAGTTCGGCCTGATCGGCATAGGGATAGAAATCGGGCGCTGCCACCAGCGAGAACGCGGGAAACACGTGTCGCCCGGTCCAGCCCGGCACCTGCACGCTGACCACGCCCTCGGCGCAGTGGTCGAGGAACAGCTGCGCGTGATAGCCGCCCTGCTTCACGTCGCGCAGAAAGCGGTCGCGGTCACCGGGCTCCGTGCACATGTCCTGGTAGCGGCCGTGCGCCTCGTGCCAGCGGTGCCGGATATTGATGAACTCGGGCGCGTTGCGCGGCTCGGGATAGCGCAGGAAGGCCGGCGCGAAATGCGGCACGTAGCGTTCGCGCAGGGCGTTCACGCCTTCCAGAATCAGCTTGAACAGGTCAGAGAAGATCCGCATGGTCGTGAAGCGCCGGTTGGCCACCGGGAACACTTTCCACTGCGGCTTGACGCGAAACCCGCGCACCTTGAAGTGGTCGGGCGTGAGCGGCTCGATCAACGGCAGCGCGCCCGGCATCAGCAGCACCGAAGCGCCCGTGGGCGCCAGCGCGATCGGCGGCGCGGTGGAGGCCGGCACCGCCGGCGCAGCAGCGGGCTCGGCATCGGGGTAGCGCCAGGCTTGCGAGTACGGCGGGTCCGCCAGCGTCGCCTTGGGTTCCGGGTGGATGCCCCAGCGTGCTTCCACCGCGCGCCGCAGCTTGTCGCCCACATGCCGATGGCCGAACACCACCTTTAGGTCGGCGCCCGGCACGCAGCCCCGCGCGAACAGCTTGCGCACCGGCACCAGGAACACGCGCGCATCGTCGCCCGCGCGCGGGCCTTCCACCAGGCTCAACGGCCCCGGCCCCTCGGATCGCCGCACCAGGAACGCGCCGTACCGCGCCGGCAGTACGCGCACGTGCTCGGGGTGCCCGGCCACGATGGGCGTGTAGCTGCGCCACCGCGCGTCGTAGCTGGCTTCGGTATCGCCATTGCGCGCGATGCCAAGCCGCGAGAACACAAGGTCCGCATGCTGCTGGTGACCGGTGCGCCGCGCCGGGCGGTACTGGTAGGCCAGCACCGCGATATCGAGCGACGCCCAGTCCGGCGGCAGCGGCGCGCGCAACCAGATGTAGTTTTCCAGCAGATCGAGGTCGGCCAGCGCCACGCCGCCCTGTTCCAGCGGGGCGGGTGCCAGCGCCAGCAGGTGGTACAGCAGGCTGCGCGCGGGGTCGCCGGGCTCGATGGCGCGCACCGTGGCGCGGCACAGGTCGGCCACGCCGGGATCGGTCCAGTCGATGGCCAGCGGCTGCGCGAGGCGGGTCTCGGTAGCGTCGGCCGAGGGCGAGTCGGCCAGGTGCAGACCATGCCGTGCCAGGGCTCGATGCCAGCCTGGCGACAGCCGCAATACCAGTGCGTGAACCGCTTCGACAGTCATGGCGCACCTCCCCCGACAACCACCAGCGTGCCGGCGGAAGCTCCGGCCGGCCTGCGCGCTTTCATCGGATTTCAATCCGATTGCAATGGCATTCACTTCACCGGGCGCGCCACAAGTCGCCTCGCGGTTGCGGACGACATTGACTAATATAGGTGATCGCGGCAGCAACGGCATCGCGCTGGCGGCCTTGCCACACGCGACGTTTCGGGGGCCATGTCATGCCGAATCGCAGAACCTTCCTTCTTGGCAGCGTGGCGGCGGGCGCGCTGGTGGTGGGATGGACGGTGCTCCGCCCCGACAACCGGCTCGATGGCGACGCACCGCTGCCGGGCACCGATGCCGGCGGCGCCGTGCCGCTGAACGGCTGGGTCATGATCGATGCCGACAACCACGTCACCATCGTCATGAGCAAGGCCGAAATGGGCCAGGGCGTGCATACCGGTGCCGCCATGCTGCTGGCCGAGGAACTCGACGCGGACTGGGCGCAAGTGCGCGTGGTGCAGTCTCCGATCGACCCGCTCTACATCAACCGCGAGAACCTGCCGCGCGGCCTGCCCTTCCGCCCCGACGACGACGGCGCGCTGGCCCGTATCGGCGAATACCTGGCGCGGCACGGCGCACGCTACCTGGGCTCGATGGTGACGGGCGGCTCCACCAGCATGGCCGACCTGTGGCTGCCGATGCGCGAGGCAGGCGCCTCTGCACGCGCGATGCTGTGCAGCGCGGCGGCGCGCCAGTGGGACGTACCGGCGGAGCAATGCCAGGCCAGTTCCGGGCGCGTCATGCATGCCGCGTCGGGCCGCTCGGCCAGCTTCGGCGAGCTTGCCGCGCTGGCCCGCGACCAGCCCCACCCCACGCATCCGCATCTGAAGGACCCGGCGTCGTTCCGGCTGATCGGGCAACGGCTCAACCGCATCGAGGCACAGTCGAAGCTCGATGGCTCCGCGCGGTTCGGCATCGATGCGCTGCCGGACAACCTGCTGTATGCCAGCGTGCTGATGTGCCCCACGCTGGGCGGCAGCGTGCAGCGCTTCGACGCAGCCAAGGTCATGCATCGCACCGGCGTGAAGGGCTTCTACAAGATCGATGGCTTCCACGGCGGCACGGGCGGCGTGGCGGCGATTGCCGACAACCCGTTCCTGGCCATGCGCGCGCTCTGCGAACTGGCTGTGACCTGGGAGCACGGCCCCGCCGCCGCGTGGAGCAGCGATACCGTGCGCACCGCATTGATCAACGCGCTGGACGGCAGCGCGCCCGGCCATGCGTTCTACCACGCCGGCAATGTGCAGGACGCGCTGGCGCGCTACCAGAAGACTGGCAAGGTGCTGCGCATGCGGTACGAGGTGCCCTACCTCGCGCATGCCGCGCTGGAGCCGATGAACTGCACGGTGCAGGTGAGTGCAAAAGCGGCGCAAGTCTGGGTGGGCACGCAGGTGCCAATGGCCGCGCGTGATGCGGTGGCCAAGTTGCTCGGCCTCGATGCCGACGCCGTACAGATCCACCAGCAGTTAATGGGCGGCGCGTTCGGCCGGCGGCTGGAGATCGACTTCATCGTGCAGGCGGCCGCCATCGCACGCCATGCCTCGCCCGCGCCGGTGCAGACAATCTGGAGCCGGCTGCAGGACATGACGCACGACTTCTATCGCCCCGCGTGTGTGGCCGATGTCAGCGGCGCGCTCGATGCACAGGGCAAGCTCGTGGCGTGGCAGGCCACGTCCGCCAGCCAGTCGATCGCCGAACAGGCCCTGCCCCGCACCTTCGGCAAGCCGCGCTTCGTGGCCACGCTGCTGAACGATGCCACGATGGCCGAGGGCGCGTTCGATCAGCCCTACGAGTGCCCGAACATCGCCATCCGGCACCACCGCGTGTCGCTGCCGGTGCCGGTGGGTTACTGGCGCGCGGTGGGCCACTCGCACCAGGCGTTCTTCGTCGAGTGCTTTCTCGACGAGATGGCCACGGCAGCCGGCAAGGACCCAATCGACTTCCGCCTGGACCTGCTCAGGCAGCCCGCGCACAAGCGCCACGCGCACGTGTTGCAGGCGCTGCGCGAGCGTGCCGGCTGGCGCGCGCCGCATCGCTGGAAAGACCGCCAGGGCACCGACTGCGCGCGCGGCATGGCCCTGCACGAATCGTTCGGCAGCGTGGTGGCGCAGGTGGCCGAAGTGGCAAAGACCGCCGACGGCTTCCGCGTGACGCGCGTGGTGTGCGTGGTGGACTGTGGCCGCGCCATCAACCCGAACCTGGTGGCCCAGCAGATGGAAAGCGGCATCGTGTTCGGGCTCTCGGCCGCGCTGCGCCAGGCCATCACGCTACGCAACGGACAGGTGCAGCAGCACTACTTCACGGACTTCCCGCTGGTCGATATCGATACCTGCCCCGCCATCGAGACGTATGTGATGGACAGCCAGCGGCCCCCCGAGGGGGTGGGCGAGGCCGCGACGCCACCGATCGCGCCTGCCGTGGCCAACGCGCTGTTCATGCTGACCGGGCAGCGCCATCGCAAGCTTCCCCTGCAGGATCCACCCCGCGTGCCGGAGGGCAACGACCCATGGTGTCAGTCAGTATCAACGGCAAGACCGTAGACCTGAAATCCGCGCCCGACACGCCGCTGCTGTGGGCGCTGCGCTGCGAGCAACGCCTGACGGGCACCAAGTTCGGCTGCGGCATCGGCGTGTGCGGCGCATGCACGGTGCTGGTGGGCAACCGCCCCGCGCCCGCGTGCCAGTTGCCGCTGAAGGACCTGCGCGGCGCACGCGTGACCACCATCGAAGGGTTGAAGGGGCCGGTGGCGCAGGCCCTGCGCGCGGCGTGGATCGAGTTCGATGTGGTGCAGTGCGGCTACTGCCAAAGCGCGCAGCTGATTGCGGCATCGGCCCTGCTGTCACGCTGCCCGGCGCCGAAGGACGCGCAGATCGTCGAGGCCATGCGCGACATCGCCTGCCGCTGCGGCACGTATCCGCGCATCCGGCAGGCGATACTCAAGGCCGCCGGCACACTGTGCCGTCCCCGCTGACGCGCCCGTTCACGTCGCCGGCCAAGTGGTAACCGCCTGTACCGCCATGTATCGGCGGGCGGGCCAGATACATTGCGATACAGAACCGGGGTGGATGGCACCCGGGCGGGCTGCTATAAGTGGCGCGGATGCGCGGCCAATCCAGGCCGGCACCCGACGTCTCCCCCGCTCGCAAGCCTCAGTATCGACAATAACAACATGAATTTCGAAGCCTTCTCCACGCCCGAGTTTTTCGAAAACCCCTACCCGATGTACGCGAAGATCCGCCAGGCGGGGCCGTTGCTGCCCGTCGGGCCCAATGTCTTCGTCACCGGCCGCTTCACGCTGATCGACGCCCTGCTGCGCGATCGCCGCATGGGCAAGACCTACCTGCAGAGCGTGCAGGCGCGCTACGGCGAGGCCGCCACGCAAGACCCGGTGTTCCAGGCGCTCAGCCGCACCTTCCTGATGATGAATCCGCCCGCCCATACGCGGCTGCGTGCGTTGCTGATGCAGGCGTTCAACCGCAATCAGGTAGAGGCACTGCGGCACATCGTGGAGGCCACCACGCAAGACCTGCTGGACCGCATCGGCGACCGGGCCGAGTTCGACCTGGTGGCCGATTTCGCGCTGCCGCTGCCGGTGGAGATCATCTGCCGCCTGCTCGATATCCCGGTGGCGCACGGCATCGAACTGGGCGTGGCGGCCAGCCGGCTGGCGTCGGCGCTCGACCTTGCGCCGCTGGCGCCGGCCCAGCTGGCCGAGGCCAACGATGCCGCGCTGACGCTGGAGGCGTACTTCCAGGGCGTGATCGCGCAGCGCCGCGCGCAGCCGGGCGACGACCTGGTGTCGAGCCTGCTGGCGGCCGAGGATGAAGGCGCCAGGCTCAGCGATGCCGAGATCGTCTCCAACGTGATCCTGCTGTTCGTGGCCGGCCACGAAACCACGTCGAACATGATCGGCAACACGATGATCGCGCTGTTCCGTGCGCCGGCCGAGCGGCAACGGCTGGCGCGGGCGCTGCACGAGCCGGCGCGCGTGGCGCAGGCATTGGCCGAATGCGTGCGCTTCGACGGCCCGGTGCAGATGGTGGTGCGCACCGCGTTCGAGGACGTCACCGTCGACGACGTGACCGTGCCGCGCGGCAGCATCGTCTTCATGCTGACCGGCGCCGCCAACCGCGACCCCGCCGTGATCGCCAACCCGGACCAGCTCGACCTCTCGCGCGAGGCCGTGCCGTCGCTGTCGTTCGGTGGCGGCATCCACTACTGTCTGGGCGCGCGGCTGGCCATGCTGGAGCTGGAATCGGCCATCACCGGCCTGCTGTCGCGCTTTCCGGCGCTGGCGCCCGCCGAAGACCTGGACCGCCTGGCCTGGCATCGTCGCAACAACCTCCGGGGCGTACGCGCGCTGGCGGTACGCACGCGCTAGCCGTCCACCTTCAGAGCGGCAACGACAGCCGTGCCTCGAGGCCGCCTTCGCGGCGGTTCTCGAGCCGGAGTTCGCCGCCTATCGCATTGACCAGCCGGCGTGCGATGGCCAGGCCCAGCCCGCTGCCCGGCCCACGGGCGGCCGTTTTGGGCGAGCGGTACCACGGCATGAACACCGCTTCGAGTTCGGCGGGCGCGATGCCGGGGCCGGAATCGATCACGGCCAGATGCAAGCGCCGGCATTCCGTGCGTACCGACAGCCGCACGTTGCTGCCGTAGCGGAACGCGTTGTCCACCAGGTTGACCAGGATGCGGCGCAGCGCGTGGGGGCACGTCACCAGCGAGCGCCCCAGCCTGCCGTCGAGGTGGAGGTGGCAGCCGGCGTCGTGGTAGTTCTGCACCAGCACGTCCAGAACCTTGTCGACATCCACAAGCTTGAGCTTCTGGGCCACGCCGCTCTGGATGCGCGCGCAGGCCAGCCCGGCCTCGGCCAGGTCGCGCATTTCATCGAGGTCGCGCTCCATCGCGGCGCGTAGCCCGGGGTCTTCGATCAGGTCGCAACGCAGCACCATGCGCGTCATGGGCGTGCGCAGGTCATGCACGTACGAGGCCTGCACGGTCAGCATTTCCGATTCTCGCTCCGCGCAGCGCCGCCGTGCGCCGTTGATGGCCTGGGCCAGCCGCGCCACGACGGGCGGGCCGCCTTCCGGCAACTGCGCGCCGCCGCGCGGCTCGACGGCCGACAATCGCTCCAGTTGTGCGGTGACCTGAGCGATGGCCGCATGCAGTGCGCGCAGGCGCCGCGCACATAGCGCCACCAGCAGCATCAGTCCGGTGCAGCCAAGGAGCAGGCCGGCGATCAGGGCAGCCGGCCGGGGCGGCGCCGTGGCTTTCACGAGGTCTTGCACGCCGACCCACTCGGCCACGAGCAACACCACCACGCCGGCCACCGCGGCCGGCATCCACGTTCGACCATGGCGCATGCCAAGCCCGGCGCGGCCGTCCGGATACACGGGGGATTGCGAGGAAACGTTGTGCGGCGCGGCCGTGTCCATGGTCATAGTCAGTCTCCGTTCACCGTCATTCGAACGGCGCGGCAGCATCACACCATGGTTTCGGACAGCTCACCATCAGCCCGGCAGGTGAGCCGGACTATACGAAGATTTAGCGGGACGTAAATCGCCCGCAGGGTCAAACCAGGGCCACACCCCGCACGCCCCGGCCATTGCGGCCATCGCGGCCGGGGTCTGTTCAGGCCAGCAGCGCGGCGTGCGCCGGCTCCACGTCCATGGCCTGCATCATCCGCACCACCTCCACCACGGTGCGGGCGTTCATCTTGCGCATGGCGTGGCCACGGTAGATCTTTGCCGTGATCTCGGCCACGCCCATGGCCGCCGCGATCTGCTTGTTCGCCAGCCCGGCGGCGATGTGCCGCAACACTTCGCGCTCGCGCAGCGTCAGGGTGTCCCAGCGCTTGCGCAGCCCGGTGAGCGAGTGCTCGTTCTCCAGGCGCCGCGCGTCGTGCTCCAGCGCGGCGATCACGGCGTCGATCATGTCCTGGTCGCGGAACGGCTTGACCAGGAAGTCGATCGCGCCGGCCTTCATCGCCTTCACGGTCATTGGCACGTCGCCGTGCCCGCTCATGAACACGATGGGCATGTGCGGCTGGCCGGTATCCGCCAGCGACTTCTGGAACGCCAGCCCGCTTTGCCCGCGCAGGCGCACGTCCAGCACCAGGCACGCGGGCCCGTCCGGCTTCGGGCAGCGCACGAATTCCTCGATCGACGAGAACGCCCTGACCTGCAGGTCGATCGACGCCATCAGGCCGGCCAGGGCCCCGCGCACCAGTTCGTCGTCATCCACCACGTGGACGGTTCCCTGCACCAGCTCGCCGGCCGGGTGCCGCGCAATGGCGGCGACGCTTTCGCTAACCAACATAGACACCTACCTATACGAAGGTCTGACAACGTCAGTCAATCATTAGCGATTTGCCCCGCCAGAGAGGCCCCTTTGGTCTCCGGCAGCAGCAGCACCATCAGCAGCACCACCCCGTAGGCCACGCCCGAGAAAATGGCGATGGCCGTGGCAAGGCCGGTAGCGTGGCTCAGCACCCCGACCAGGCTCGGGAACAGCGCACCGATGCCCCGGCCGAAGTTGTACGTGAAGCTTTGCCCGTTGGCCCGGCACTCCGACGGGAACAGCTCGGTGAGGTAGGCGCCCACGCCGCTGAAGATGCCGCACGACGAGAAGCCGAGCGGAAAACCAAGCCACAGCATCTCGGCGTTGGTCAGCGGCAGCGCCAGGTACAGCCACACCGACACCATCGACAGCACCGAAAACACGATGAAGTTGCGCCGCCGGCCCCAGAAATCCACCAGGTAGGCGCCTGCCATGTAGCCGCAGAACGACCCCGCGATGATGACGAACAGGTAGCCGCCGGTGTCCAGCACTGACAACTGGCGCTCGATGCGCAGGTATGCGGGCAGCCAGGTGGACATCGCATAGAACCCGCCCTGGATGCCCGTGCACAGCAACGATGCCAGCACCGTCCGGCGCAGCAGCGGCCGCGAGAAGATGACCCATACCGACTGCCGCGCGGCGGACGCGCGCCGGGCGGCCGCGGCCACGTACGCCGGCGGCTCCGGCACGTGCTTGCGCACGTACAGCACCAGCAGCGCGGGCAGGATGCCCACCCAGAACAGGCTGCGCCAGGCCAGCGACTCAGGCAGCACCGAGTACGCAACGCTGTAGAGGATCGCCGCCGCGCCCCAGCCCACGGCCCAGCCGCTCTGCACCATGCCCACCGCCTTGCCGCGATGCTTCGGTTCGATGATCTCGCCGATCAGCACCGCGCCCACCGCCCATTCGCCGCCAAAGCCAAGGCCCTGCAGCGCGCGCAGCACGAACACCTGCTCGAAGTTCTGCGCGAAGCCGATGGCCAGCGTGCAGCACGAGAACCACAGGATCGTCCATTGCAGCACCCGCACGCGCCCGAAGCGGTCGGCCAGCATGCCGGCTATCCAGCCTCCGATGGCCGAGAAGATCAGCGTGACGGTGCCCAGCAATCCAGCCTGGCCGCGATCGAGGCCCCACAGTTCGATCAGCGATGCCAGCACGAAGCTGAACACCATGAAGTCGAACGCATCGGTCGCCCAGCCGGCGAACGACGCCTTGAACGCTCGCTTTCCGTCGGGCGAGAGTTCCGCATACCAGGTCGGGCGGGCTGCGCCCGGTAACGAGGCTTGACGCATTTTTGTTGTTGTCATCATCGTTGGATACCGTCAGGTGGACATGCCGCTTTGCTTGGGCGGGGGCGTCTGCCGCGTCAGCCTCCGTGCGCCGTGGCCCGGGCCGCACGGTCGGCAATGGCCCGCCTGACCACGTCCGGCGTGGCCGGCGCCTGGCGAATCCGCGCCCCGGTTGCGTCATGGATCGCATTGAGGATTGCCGCCGCCGTGGGCACCAGCGCCGGCTCGCCGATGCCCTTCGCACCGTACGGCCCGATGGACGTCGGTGCCTCCACGAAGATCGCGTGTACCTCCGGCATGTCGTGCACGGTGGGAATCAGGTAGTCGTGCAGGTTGTTGTGGCGGCCCGGATGGTACTGCTCCATCAACGCCAGCCCCACCCCTTGCGCCACCGCGCCTTCCACCTGGCCTTCGAGCAGGCTCGGGTTGACCATGCGTCCCACGTCATGCGCGGCCACCACCTTCAGTACGCGCACGCGGCCGCTCTGGCCATCGACCTCTACTTCCGCAATCTGCGCTCCGAATGCGTACGTGCCATAGGGGCTGCCCTGCCCGTTCGCATCGAGCGCGGTAATCGGCGGATCGAAACTTTCCTCGGCGGCCACTACGTAGCCGTGCGCGTCCACCGGCAGCCCGCGCAGGTCGACGACCCGGCCGTCGATGACGAGGCCGCGCGCGTCGGCCGTGATGCGCGCCTCGGCCGGCGCACCGGCCAGCGCCAGCAGGCGATGGCGTAGCGCGGTACCGGCCAGGAACGCCGCACGGCCGGTAATCAGCGTCTGGCGCGAGGCCGACGTGCGGCCGCAATCAGGTGTCAGGTGCGTGTCCGGCCCGACGTAGCGCAGGCAGGCGATGGGCACGCCCAGCGCGTCGGCCGCGATCTGCGGAATTACCGTGTTGGCGCCCTGGCCGGCATCCACCGCGCCCTGGTGCAGCACGATCGTGCCATCGGGCCGCACGCCGAAGCGCACGGTCGACGGATTTGGCAGCGCCGTGTTGCCGCAGCCATAGAAGAACGCCGCCAGCCCCCCGCCGTACCGGATATGCGCGGGCGATGCGGCATTGCGCGCCGCCACGCGGGCCTGTGCCGCGCGCCAGGCGGGCCGCAGCGCATCGAGGCATTCGATCAGCCCGACGCTGTCCTCCAGCACCTGCCCGGTGGGCAGCGAGTCGCCGGGGCGCAGCGCGTTGATGGCGCGGAATTCGAGCGGATCGATGCCGGCCTCGCGGGCCAGCGCATCGACCAGCTGTTCCTGCGACATCGTGGTCTGCGGCACGCCGAAGCCCCGGAACGCGCCGCCTGGCGTCACGTGCGTGTGAACGGCGCGCGTGTGCGCCACGTAGTGCGGAATCCGGTACGGGCCGCCCGCGTGCACCGGCACGCGATTGGCCACGGCCGTGCCCCACGAGGCGAACGCGCCGGTGTTGTAGTCGCCCTCGAACGTCACCGCGCACATCCGGCCTTCGGCATCGGCCGCCATGCTGGAGACGATATGGGCCGGATGGCGCTTGGTCGACGTCGCCATCGACTCCTCGCGCGAGAACGCCATGGCCACGGGGCGACTCAGATGCCAGGCCGCGATGGCCAGCAGCGGCTGCACCGACATGTCGAGCTTGCCGCCGAAGCCGCCGCCCACGGCGGTGGCCACCACGCGCACCTGCTCGGGTGGCACACCGAGAATGCGCGCGAGATCGGCACGATGCGGGTGCGGCGCCTGGGTGGACGAATAAATCTCCACCGTATCGCCAACGCGCCGGGCCCAGCCCGCCTCGGGTTCGATGTAGGCATGCTCGACGAAGCTCGACTGGAACACGCCGCTCACCACGTAGCGCGCCTGCGCCATGGCTGCCGTGGCGTCGCCACGCCGCACCAGCCCTTCGATCAGGATATTGTCGGGCCGGCTGGCATGCAGCCGGGGGCTGTCGTCGCGCAAGGCTTCGTCGACGGTAAGCACGGGCGCCAGCGGCTGCCATGTCACCGGAAACGCGTCGAGGTCCAGCGCCGCCATGGCCGCGCGCTCGCCGGCCACCAGCGCCACCGCTTCGAGGTGATGCCGCGTTTCAGACGCCGGCAGCACGGGCTGGTCCGCGTAGGGCGTGGCGACGCCATGCAGGTTGATGCCGGGCACGTCGGCGTGGGTCAGCACGCGATGCACGCCCGGATGCGCGGCAACAAACGCCTGCAGGTCGCCAAACGCGAAGCGGGCCCGATGGTGCGGGCAACGCACCGCGCGCAGCACCAGGCTGTCGGCCGGGTAGCCGTCGGCGCCAAAGTGCTGGCTGCCGTCGACCTTTTCGGGGCCGTCCAGTCGCGTGAGCGGCACGCCCACGGCAGGGCCCTGGGCCGGGGCGGCCGTGCAGGCGCGCGCGGCGGCGCCGCAGCCTACCTCGGTCACGGCATCGACGATCTTCTGGTAACCGGTGCAACGGCACAGCACGCCGTCGATGGCCGCGCGGGCCGAGGCATGGTCGGTCACCCGCCCGGCGTCGATGGCCGACGCGGCTGCCGTCAGCATGCCAGGCGTGCAGAAGCCGCATTGCACCGCCTGGTGCGCGAGGAATGCGTGCTGGAGGCGGCCGCCGCACTGCGTGCCCTCGGCCAGCCCCTCGACGGTCACGATGCTGCGGCCCGCGAGCTGCCCCATGGGCACGATGCAGGCGTAGCGCGCTTCGCCATCCACGAGGACCGTGCAGCTTCCGCAGTCGCCCTGGCGGCAGCCCTCCTTGGTGCCGAACTGGCGCAGGTCGGCACGCAGGTGATCGATCAACCGCTGCGATGGGTCTGCCGGCAGCGGCAGGCGCGTGCCGTTGAGTGCGAACCACGACCGGTCGGCCGGCACCTGGGCGTGGCCGCCGGGCAGCCCACCGTCCTCGGTTGCGACGGCGCGGTCTTCAAGCCGTTGCGGCGCCATGACCGGCCTCCTCCATGCATTGTTCCAATGCGCGTGTGATCGCAAGCCGCGCGAGATGCCGGCGATGATCGGCCGGCGCGCGGCAATCGTCAATCGGCTGCAGCGCATCGAGCGGGACGGCTTCCACCGCGGCACGCAATTCGTCCGGGCCGAGCCCCGCCAGCGAGGCTTCCAGCGCCGGCATGCGGCAGGCCACGGCCGAGGCGCCGCCCACGGCCACGGCCGCTATTTCCACGGCATGGTTGTGCGACAGGCGCAGCCGCACGGCGGCCGATACCACCGCCAGCGCCGAGCCTTCGCGATTGGTGCATTTGACGAACGCCGTGCGGTCTTGCGCCTGCGGAAGCGCGAACGACACGGCCGCCAGCAGTTCGTCGGCCCGCAGCGCGGTGCGGCGGTTGCCCTGCAGGAAATCGGCCAGCGGCAACCGGCGCGCACCGCTGGCGCTGGCCAGCTCGACCTCAGCGTCGAGTGCCAGCAGCGGCGGCACGCCATCGGCCACCGGCGATGCATGGCACAGGTTGCCGCCGAGGGTGCCCTGCACGCGAATCTGCCGCGACCCCACGGTGGCGGCCGCCGCGCGCAGCGCCGCCGGCAGCCACGACGTATGGGCGATGGCCTCCCAGGTCACGGCGGCGCCGATGCGGGCACGCCCCTCGTCGCGCGCGAGACCGCGCAGCGCATCGATACCGCTGATATCCACCCACGCCGACCTGGCCGGCACCAGCGCCGCGTCCGCATAGACGTCGGTCGCGCCGCACACCACGCGCGGGCGCGGCGGTGCCGCAAGCCGGGCCAGTGCTTCGTCGAGGGTGAGGGGGCGAAAGTAGTGCATCGCGGGGGCGGGCGATCGGTATGTCAGTCAGTTCAGTGGCCAGACAGCTTGTCGGCGCGCACGGCGCGCAGCACGCTATCCATCACAAAGGCTTCCCAATGGCTGACGGCCTCCGGCGTATCCAGCTCGTCGCCCAGGAACACCGTCAGCGTGTAACGGTTCGACGTATAGAAATACGCCATCGACGCAATCAGCAGGAACACATCGCGCGCGTTCAGGTTGGGCCGGAACAGGCCCTGCTCCGCGCCGCTCTCCAGAATGCGCCCGATGCTCTGGATGGCGTGCGAGGAATACTCCCCCCGGTGCTCCAGCTTGGACACATGCCGACCCTTGTGCAGGTTCTCGGTGTTGAGCAGATTGACGAAGTCAGGGTTGCGCCAGTAGTAGTCCAGCTTGAAACGGATGACGGTCTTGAGCGCTTCCACGGGGTTCGAAGGGTCCGGGGCCACCTTGGCCTCGGCCTCGTCCATGCGTCGATAGATGCCTTCCAGCACCGAGACGAACAGACCCTCCTTGCTACCGTAGTAGTAATAGATCATCCGGTCATAGGATTTCGCCAGCCTGGAAATCTTTTCCACACTGCCGCCTTCGTAGCCGTAGCGCGCGAAGACCTTGGTCGCCGCACGAAGAATCTTGTCGCGAGTGGCCTGCGCAGCGGCCTCCCTGACACCGGTTCCGCGCACGGCCTTCTTTGCTGCCTGGGTCATATCACTCCTATCGCAGCGGCACAGCCAATCTCTGCCACCCTGATCGTCCGCGGCGCCCCTTTGCGCAATTTCATACAGGGAACGCTACATGAGCGAGCGATGATACAGCGGCGCCATTCCGCTCGCAACACAAAGAAATTAATCCCATTTATTCAACGACTTATATGGCATCAGCCAGGCTGAATCCGCCCCGCCTGCGCAAACTTTTCTCCCACACCTGTTTGTCAATCCCGAAGCTCGTGTGCTACATTGGTTTATGGAGTGTTCACTACATGAAATGCAAAACCAGGGTCGAACGGGGGCCCCGCTCAGTGGGCTGGAGGTACAAGCAATGAAGAACGAACTCGACGATATCCGCCACGCCGCCTTGGGGGGCGGCAGCTACGGGCTCATGGGCGCCAGCGAGACTCGGCTGGCGACGCCGATCGAACGGCTGACCATGCCGCCGCCGGCCCTGGACATGCATGCGCTGCGGCAGGTGTCGCACACCATGGCCACCGAAGTCTTGCCGGCCCGGCGCCTGCAAACCCTGCTGCGGGCAGCCATGCAAGGCACCGAGGCCACCTGGGGCCTGCTGGCCGTGCTGCGCGGCGGCGACTGGGAAGCGGCGGCCACTGCCGGGACGGCCGAGACCAGCCCGGACACGCCGTGGGGCGACGACGCGCCACTCACGCCCGATCTGCTGCCCGTTTCGATCCTCGCCAGCGCCGTGCGCCTGGGCGACGTGCTGGTACTACACGATGCGCAAGCCACCATCGACTGGCAGCGCGACGACTACGTGCGCCGTTGCCAGCCACGCTCGGTCATCTGCGTGCCGATGCGCTGCAACGGCACGCTGCTGGGCGCGCTGTACCTCGAGCATCGCCATGCCTCCGGGGTCTTCACGCCGGCCAGGACCGCCATCGTCGAGATCATTGCCCTGCAAGCCGGCTTCGCGCTGGAAAACGCGCGGCTGCACGACGAGTTGTCGGTGCAGGTTGCGCGGCTCAGCAGTACCGAGGAAAAGATGCGCGACACGCTCTCGGAGCTTGCCCGCGCCAGCCAGCTCAAGGCATTTGGCGAGCTGGTGGCGTCGATCGTGCACGAGGTGGCCCAGCCGGTGACGGCGCTCGACTCCTCGGCGCGCGCCGGCCTGCGCTGGCTGGACCGCAGCACGCCCAACATCGACGCCGCCCGCGAGATGCTGGCGCATATTTCCGCCTGCGCGATGCGGGCGCGCACCATCATCAGCGGCCTGCGTGCCAAGGCGCGCCAGCAGGAGCCCACCTTCACGGTGTTCGACCTCGGCGAGGCGCTGCGCGAAGTGGCAAGCCTGGTGGCCTGCACGCTCGACGCCATGAAGGTGGACCTGCGCCTGGACGGGCTGCCCTCGCCCAGCCCGGTGCGCGGCGAGCGCGTGCAACTGCAGCAGGCGCTGATCAGCCTGCTGATCAACGGCGCGGAGTCGATGCTGGGCATGCCCGAGAACGACCGCCTGCTGGTGCTGGCCTGCGAAGCCGCGCCGGACCAGTTGCGCATCCATATCGACGACAGCGGCGAAGGCTTCGACCCCGTACTGGCGGCGCGCCTGTTCGAGCCGCTGTTCACCACCAAGCCGAACGGCATGGGCATGGGCCTGGCCATCTGCAAGTCCATCGTCGATGCGCACCATGGCCAGCTGACGCTGACCCCGCGCCTGAAGGGCGGCACCCGCGCCACCATCACGCTGCCGCGCCTGGCGAACTGAGCAGAACCCGCGCCCGTCCCGCCCCGCTACCCTGCCCCGGGGTTGGCGGCCGGACCGGCGCGGCAGGCATAATGCGCGCATCCCTTCCGAAAGCGCGCCCCCCTATGTCGTCCTCGCTCATGAACCTGGAACAGGCGATCGAAACCGCCGGTGTCGGCAGGTTCCAGCATCGTCTGTTCGTCATCTTCGGCCTGGTCTGGCTTGCCGATGCCATGCAGGTGCTGTCCATCGGCTTCACCGCGCCGTCCATCGCCAGGACGTTCGGCGTCACCGTGCCGCAGGCGCTGCAGACCGGCACGTTCTTCTTCGTGGGCATGCTGGTGGGCGCGTTTGCGTTCGGGCGAATGGCCGACCGCTACGGCCGCCGGCCGGCGCTGATCACGGCGGTGGCCATCGACGCGGTCTGCGGCGTGGCCTCGGCCTTCGCGCCGGAGCTAACCTGGCTGCTGGTGCTGCGCTTTCTCACCGGTATCGGGGTAGGCGGCACGCTGCCGGTGGACTACACCATGATGGCCGAATTCCTGCCGCGCGACCGGCGCGGCCGCTGGCTGGTGCTGCTGGAATCGTTCTGGGCGCTCGGCACGATCTGCCTGGCCGTGCTGGCGCTGGCGGCCGTGGACCATGGCGACGACGCCTGGCGCGTGATCTTCCTGGGCACCGGCATTCCGGCGCTGATCGGCATCGTCCTGCGGCTCTATGTGCCGGAATCGCCACTGTTCCTGAACCGCAATGGCCGATCTGAGCAGGCGCGCCAGGTGCTGGCCCGCGTGGCCACCACCAATGGCCGGCACGTGGACATCCCCGTGCTGCAGTCCGAGAAGGCCGAACGGCCCTCGGTGCTGGCGCTGTTCCACGCTGCCATGCGCCGCCGCACGCTGGGGCTGGTGCTGACCTGGCTGCTGGTGTCGGTGGCGTATTACGCCATCTTCGTCTATCTGCCGATCCGGCTGAGCGGCCAGGGCTTCGGCTTCATGCGCGGGCAGGCCTTCCTGGTGGTGCTGGCGCTGGTGCAGCTGCCGGGCTATGCGCTGGCGGCCTACGGGGTGGAGCGCTGGGGCCGCAAGCCGACGCTGATCGGCTTCCTGCTGGTCAGCGCGCTCGGCTGCATGCTGTACAGCCTGGGCACGGCGCCGGCGCTGGTGGTGGGCTCCACGCTGTTGATGAGCTTTGCGCTGCTGGGCACGTGGGGTGCGCTGTACGCGTTCACGCCCGAGGTCTACCCCACCAACCTGCGCGCCACCGGCATGGGCACGGCCGGCGCCGTGGCCCGCTTTGGCGGCCTGTTCGCGCCAGCCATCATCGCGCCGGTCATGGCCACGCACTTCACGCTGGCGCTGGCCATGATCTCGGCCATGCTGGTGGCCGCGGCCGTAGCGGTGGGCGCGGTCAACGTGGAGTCTCGCAACCGGGCGCTGGACTGAACCCGTCGGCGTCGGGCCGACAGGGGGTAAACAAGCGGGGAAACAGGCGGGGAAACAGGTGGGCGGCGGGGGCTGGAACAGCTTTTGCAGCAATCCACGTCAGCGTGCGCCGGCGAGCATCGGCGCCACGCGCTTTTTACCCCACAAACCACAACCCGACGACATCATGGACAAATCGAAAGTACCCGTGGAGCAGCGTGCCGCGCTGGGCCTGCTCGCTGACGATCACCGCGCCGTGAAGAAGCTGTTCAAGCAGTTTCAGGACGCCAAGGACGACGCGGAAAAATCTACCATTGCCGCCGAAACGTGCCGGCAACTGACGGTGCACGCGCAGATCGAGGAAGAAATCTTCTACCCGGCACTGCGTGGCGCGAGCGACAAGCTCGATGACATGCTCGACGAGGCCAAGGTGGAGCACGCCGTGGCCAAGGACCTGATCGCGCGCATCGAATCTGGCGACAAGGAGATGCTCGAAGCCAACTACACGGTGCTGTCCGAGTATGTCGGACACCACGTGGAGGAAGAGGAAAACGAGCTCTTTCCGGCCGTGATCAAGGCCAAGATCGCCTTGGGCGACGTGGCCGAGCAGCTGGAAGCGCGCAAGGCCGAACTACTGGGCCAGCCCGCCTGAAGCTGGCAGCCGCCGCCGGTGGCCAATCCGGCGGCGGCTTTCGCCATGCCGGCGCGAGGAATGACTGCGCGCCCGCATGGCGCGGCCGAGGTAACCGGGCCGCGCGCGGCAGCATCGCAACTTTCGTGCGGAGTGCCGCGTCGTCGACTACTGTTGCAAGGTGACTCACGGCGCTCGTCGCCGCCCACCTTGCAGCTTGCCTCGCTATATGGCCAAACCTTTCCGCGCAGCCATCCTCGTTGACGCTGGCCGCCCCGTGCACGGCCGGCGCGCCGCGCCATGAGGCCCGTCGTGCGGCCGGGCGACCGGGCCGCCTTCCACGCCATCATCGACGCGCGCAGCCCGGCGGAGTTCGAGATCGACCATATTCCCGGCGCCATCAACTGCCCCGTGCTCGACAACGAGGAACGGCGCATCGTCGGCACACTCTACAAGCAGGCCGGCGCGTTCGAGGCGCGCCGCGTGGGCGGTGCCATGGTGGCCGCCAACCTGGCCCGGCATCTGCGCGAGGCGTTCGCCGAACGGCCGCACGACTGGCGGCCGCTGGTCTACTGCTGGCGCGGCGGACTGCGCAGCGGGGCGATGACCACCTGGCTGCGCATGGTGGGCTGGGATGCCCAGCAACTGGCGGGCGGCTACAAGGCATGGCGCCGCCACGTGATCGACCTGCTGGAAACGCAGGCACCCGACCTGCCGCTGGTGGTGATCTGCGGCGCCACCGGCAGTGGCAAGACGCGTGTGTTGCAGGCGCTGGCCGCCCAGGGTGCGCAGGTGCTTGATATCGAAGGCATGGCGCGGCACAAGGGCTCGTTGCTGGGCGCGCTGCCCGATGCGGCGCAGCCCTCGCAGACCGCGTTCGAAACCGCGCTGGCCGACATCATCGAGCGCGTCGATATTACGCGCCCGCTCTACGTGGAAGGCGAAGGCGCGCGCATCGGCCAGCTCAACGTGCCGGTGCCGCTGGTAACGCGCATGCGCGACAGCGTCTGCATGGAGATCGAGGTGCCCTTCCCGGCCCGGCTCGACTTCCTGCTGCGCGACTACGCCTACCTGGGCGACCGGCCGGCCTGGCTGGCGGAACGGCTCGGGCACCTGAAAGCCCTCCACGGCGCCAAGGTTGTGGCCCGCTGGCAGGCATTGGCCCACGCGCACGACCTGCCGACACTGTTCGCCGAACTGGCGGCCATGCACTACGACCCGTTATACGCCCGCTCGCAACGCACCCACTTTCACCAATGGGCGCAGCGCATTGTCGTACCGGCGACCGACCTGTCGGTAGCCGGCATCGCGGCGCTGGCACGGACCATCATCGAACGCACGCCGGCCGGCGTGTGCGCGCGCGGCTGCCCGGTGGCTAGGAAAGATGCCTGTTCTTGAAGTGCACGACCGTCGCGCTCAGCGTCACGGCCTCGAGCAATGCGAAATAGGCTAGCACGCATACCGTGACGATCAGGTAGGCCCACCAGGACAAGCGCATCGGCCCGTTACCGGCGTAAAGAACATCGAGCACGAACAGGGAGCCGCCCAGGATGATCGTGGACGAGTACCAGAGCTTGGGCAGCGTGACCGCCGGAGGCGGAACCGCCGGTCTGGCCGATGGCATCGCCACCACGTTCAGCGTGACCTCGCCGTCGTGGCGCGTGGCAATCAGTTGCGAGCCCTGCCCGTGATCCACCATATGGGCGGCCAGCGCGGCGGGCAGCCAGTCGCTGGCGGGCCCGGCCGGGCCGAGGCAGCGATCGATGTCTTGTATTCCGACAGGGCGGTCGAGGTCGGCCACCGCCGTGGTCACGGCGTGCCGCGACCTGCTGTCGAGCCGGGTGAACCAGAAATGCCTGAGACGGGTGAGTGGTGTCTGCTCGGCGCGCAGCAGCGTGGCCAGAGCGTGCTCGACCGGCGTCGTTCCCGAGGAAATGGCGCGATACAGGCAGGCCTGCGGTTTGGTGTGGACCAGCACTTTTGGCTGGCTCAGCAGCAGGCCAAGCGCCAATTCCGAGCACTCGGGCGCCGTCGTCGGATCGTGCAACTGGCAGGCCAGCACCAGCAAACTGCCCGATAGCGGCTTTTTGCCCCACAGGTCGCTCATCGGCCGGGCCTCCGCCGCCGAGACCCACGAGAGATCCGTCGCCTTGAGCGGCAGGTCGAGATCGCGCACAACCATGCGCAGCACTTCCAGGTCGGCTTCCCGGTTTGTCTGCAGGACTACCCGGTACCCGCCAGCGCGCTCGCGTGCCGTGATCGCCGTCGCCAGCGGCCGCAGCAATTGCTCAAGCACACAGGCAAGCCGCGTGGTACCCGCCGGCGCATCGATGGCCAGCGGCAGGATCTTGCCGGCGTTCACGGGCGCGCTGCCTTCCAGGCCAAGCATGCGCTCGGCGATGTCGTCCTCGGGTGCCAGCACCACACTGGCGACGATGGCCACGTGGGCTTGCGCCCATCCCCGCCAGTCGCACCGCCACTGATGGCACAGGCGGTTCCACAAGCTCGCCCGGGCCATGGCTTGCTCGTAGGTGAAGTAGTGAAAGAAGCCGGAAACGACGATCAGGGCCGGTAGGGCTGGCAGCAGCATGGCGGCGTAGAACCTCAGCGTGCCGGGGGGCTTGCCTTCTGGCCACAGGAGGATGACGACGACGACGCAAATCGCCTGAATCACAACGTAGAACAGCACATGGGGCCAGACACTGGGCCACTCCGGCTCTGGCTGGTCCACCGGCTCGGGCCGGAACCACAGCGACCTCATCCGATGCTGACGCCTGCATGACTGGCCAGGACGACGCTGCCGCACCGGGAGCGGCAACCGCCGACCACCAGCCGCCGCCCTTCATCGGAAATGCCTTCCGCGCCTTCCGTAAGCGGGTTGTCGCCGTGCTGCGGGCACGAAACGAGGTCCCCTACCAGCGCCGCGCGGCGGCCATCAATGATGTAGCTCGAGGAGGCAGTCTTGACCCGGCCTCCGTGGCTGGTCGGATCATCCAGCAATGCAGGTGCTTTCATATCGCTCGCCCGGTTGTTTGGATTCGTTGGATTCGCAGGATTGTTCGGCTGGATGCCCGCAGACTATTCGCGGCAGGGCTCGAGCATGCGGTTGGCATCCGACACCAGCAGCATCGATTTTTTCATGTCCTCCTGCCAGGTACCGGCACGAATGCTCGTCTCGACGGCATTGCACGACTCCCGATCCAATGGCCGCTGCTTGTCCATGCACTGCCCCACCCCTGTTATCCACTCGTCGACAACTTCGGGTTGCGATTTAAGCTTGGGCACCGCCCTCTCCATCGCCTGGACCGCACCGCCTCGCATCGCCGGATAAACGTTGACACAGGCGCTCAATGTCATCAGGTAATACTGCTGGGCCACAAGGCTCATATAGTCGCCCATGGCCTCGACCTGCTCGCCCGAAATATCGGCGCGAGCGGTGCTTGAAAATAAACTTGCGGCCAGGACAAGGGCTGCGGTGGTGATATGGCGTTCTTTATGGTTGGTCATGGCTGGGTTGAAACGTAGTGAGTGTCTGGGATTGATGTGGAAGGCTGAACCGGAAGCGGGGTCCTATCGGCAATCGAGGCGATGGGAGGGGGCATTGCGGTCATTTCTCCCCCTTCGGTGCATTGGCCGGACGGATCGAGTCATCGCACTTGATGTACTCCTGCCCGGAGGGGGTGCGCAGGCCGTCGAGGTAGTTGGGGCGTTTGGAGGCCAGGAAGCCCGCACCGCGAACGCCGGGTGGATATGGCTTTTTGAGATCGATTCCGGGAATGAGGGGATACTGCGTAACGTAGTAGTCGCCATCCCGATCCTTGGCGATATAAAGGCGATCGGCGTTGACCGCGAAGATATACTTCGCAGAATCGATATATGGAGTTTGGGTATTCTTCATGTAATAGCCCCCACTCTGAAACGTGCGTCCCGCGTTTGTCGAGTATATGAAGGCGATGCTGCATCCCTTGTCCGGGCAAACGCCCTTGGGAAGATAAGATGACGGCACGACAATATTTCGCCCAGTCGGGTCGGCGTTGATCAAACGCCCGCGGTAATTTGCGATGCCACCGCCTCTTCCGAATTTGGTACGAATATTTTGCTGCGTATCGTTGTAGTACGTCGTACCGTAATGGCAGTCCTCGTAGTCCTCAAGCGTAATAAACCGATGATCATCGATGCGGTAGATCACCTGAGGTGGTACGTCATTGCCGCGCTCCTTCTCTGGAGATTTGGCCGGGAGCCCGCCGCAACCCGCAACAGCCGAGGCCAGCGCGATCGCCAAATGCGTCCTTATCACACACCGTACGCTAGACGGCTTGATGTCTCGCCCGATCATTTCTTCCCCTTCGGTGCATTGACCGGACGGATCGAGTCATCGCACTTGATGTATTCCTGCCCGGAGGGTGTGCGCAGGCCGTCGAGGTAGTTGGGGCGCTCAGCCGCAGTAAAGCTGGCACCCCGGATACCGGGGGGATATTCCTTCGTGAGATCTATGCCCGGAATGAGGGGGTACTGCCGTACTACGTAGTCGCGGGAACCCCATTTTTCTGAGACATATAAACGGTCGGCGCCGACAGCCAATATGTATGCTTCAGAATCCTCATATGGATCCGGAGCATTTCGCATATAGTAGGCGCCTCGCTGGAACGTTCTTCCGCTATCCGTTGAATAGTAGAACGGCATATTGCATAACCTGTCCGAGCACCAATAGCGCGGCGGTCGTGAAGAGGGAATAACAATGTTCCGGCCTGTCGGATCCGCATTGATCAACCGCCCGCGATAGTTCTCCGTCGTGCCTCGACCTAGTTCAATACGTATGTTCTGGCGCGTATCGATGTAGTAGGACGTGCCGATGTGGCAGTTTTCATAGTCCTCAAGCGTAATAAACCGGTGATCATCTATGCGGTAGATCACCTGTGGTGGCACGTCATTGCTGCGCTCCTTCTCTGGAGATTTGGCCGGGAGCCCGCCGCAACCCGCAACAGCAGAGGCCAGCGCGATCGCCAAATGCGTCCTGATCACACACCGTACGCTAGACGGCTTGATGTCTCGACCAATCATTTCTTCCCCTTCGGTGCATTGGCCGGACGGATCGAGTCATCGCACTTGATGTACTCCTGCCCGGAGGGGGTGCGCAGGCCGTCGAGGTAGTTGGGGCGTTTGGAGGCCAGGAAGCCCGCACCGCGAACGCCGGGCGGATATGGCTTTTTGAGATCGATGCCGGGAATGAGGGGATACTGCGTAACGTAGTAGTCGCCATCCCGATCCTTGGCGACATATAGGCGGTCGGAGGTTACGGAAATAATGTAATTCTTGGAATCTTGATACGGACGCCAGGTATACCGCATGTAATCGTCGCCACGCTGAAATGACTTTCCGCCGTCTGTCGAGTAATAAAATGGCATACTGCAACCTCTGTCCGAGCACGGATAATTCGGCGGACGCGAGGAAGGAACGACAATGTTCTGCTCCGTCGGATCCGCGTTTATCAACCGCCCCAGATAATTTTCTGTGGTACCCCGCCCCAACTCAATCCGTATGTTTTTTCGCGTATCGATGTAGTAGGACGTGCCAACCTGACAATCCTTATAGTTTTCCAGCGAAATGAAGCGATGGTCATCGATTCTGTAAATTACCTGTGGCGGTACGTCATAGCGGGGTCCGTCAGTGTCACGGGTAGCTCTGTGTGTCCCGCAGCCTGCAACAGCTATGACCAAGAAAATGACCAGGTTTGCTTTACCCACCGTAATACCTCCTTCTCTTTTCACGCTCCACTACAGCCTTCAAAATTGCATCTTCAATAGTTTCCTTGTCGATAAGCGGTGGCATGGCCGGCTTCAGTAGCACATCGCGTTCGAAATAGGCATCCGTGCACTGCGTCCAGTCGGCCTCCATCCTCAGATCGATCCAGAAATCTCTGTTCTCGAACGATTCACAGAAGCCTATCGGCAAGTCATAGGCAGCGATGCGCCTGATAAAATCTGGATTAGATGGCAAAGTACTGTGGTCAGTTGGTTCAGCCCGATGGCGACTTAACCTTGCTTGCGCCTCCTCTTTGGTTTCCAGTTCCCGCCGTCCCGTGTAAATGTTTTCTCGCTTCGACAGCTGCTCAGGCTCATAAATGGATTCGAAGTACGGATAGGTGGGATCCTTGAAATGCCCCTTCTCATCTCTATCGCCCATGGCATGAACGTCTGGATGAAGAACGTGAATATCGAAACCAGCCATCTCCGCCCCCGTCAACGGCTCTGACACACGCTCCGCATTGATATGAACTGACTGGCCAGGGCGTGGTACCGCCCATAGCTTGATCGCGTTGAAAAATGGTCCGCGGTTGCCGTCCCAAAACTCCTTGGGATCATCCGGGTTGCACAGCGGACCGCCCTTCATATCGGGTAGCCGGCCGAAAGGCTTGCTGCCGGGGTCGTCGCCACATGGCGTCAGGCGGGCGAGCATCCGCTGATATACCGTGCCATCCAGTTCGCGCAGCAACGCATCGGGCAACCCCTGCCAGCCAATGCTCTGCAGCGCCGTCATGCCCATGACCCTGTCGTGCGGGCTGAAGTAGACGTAGAGGCGGCCATGGTTGTCGCGCTCCGGAATGCCGTCGTCGCGCGTAATATCGGGACGCCACGGCTCGTTTGCCGGTGTTTTGCCGACTTGAAGCAGGGATTTCAGCCGCTCGTCGAGCGCGCGCTTGTCCGCCTTGATGCGGTTCGCAATATTCCGAAACGTCCTCAGCCGTGCGCCTTCCGTCGGTCGGGCATCGCCCGACGTGGCGGCATCAGTGTCCTTGTCGTCGAGCGTGAATGGAGAATTCATGACTAACAGCGCATCTGGCGCCCGCGTTTCGCATAGCGCCGTGGCGGCCATGGCAATCATCGTGCCCTGGCTGTGCGACATCACCGTAATGGTGTCGTGGGGATATTGGCGGCGGATCCTGTCGATCAGATTGGCCAAACGTTTCGCGGCGTGCGGGTAGTAGTCGCGCACCGGCGCATCCTGCAGTTGTCTTTCCGGCTCGGTATTGAGCAGTTGAAGATTGATTACCCTGAACAGCGTCCGACTGAATCCCCGGCCGCTCCACAGTTGCTGCAGGTTATTGGTGCCGTTCTGGAACGGGCCCCCGCCCCAGAACCAGGGGCCCTTGTCCTGCTCGGTGCGTTTCCAGAAATCGGTGCCGCTAATATTACGTAGGGGTATCTTGAAACGCCCCGTCGTCTTCTCGGGTCCGCGATAGCCCCAGTAGAAGCGGATGACCGGTGAATTTCCGGGATCCGCAGCGTTATATCTGCGTACGTGCGAGACCTGGGACGCTTTATCGCGGTCCAGGTAGCTGTTCGCCTTCAGCTTGAACTCCGTCCCTCCCAACCCCAACCGCTCATTCAACCCCTCACACAACGCCTGCTCGGCCACGTCGTACCACTCGCCTTCGGAATTCACGCCGTGCACGAAAATAATGACGCCGGGCATATGGGGCGGCAGCCGCGCCTCGGCGCGCACGCCGTAGCTCTCGGGCGTGAGGTACGACTCCCAGAACGGATTGCCGTGGATATCGCGCTGCATCGGCACCACGCGCGTGGCCGCGCGGGGCAGCGGCGCCTGGTTCGAGTCCTCGTTTGCCGCCGACGCGGCACGATCGGGGTGGATGTTGTCGGTCACGTCACAGATCCAGTTTCACGCGCAGCAGTTGCACCCCCTGCGCGACGTCCTTTTGCAGTACGGTGGTCTCGCCGTCCGCGTTGGAAATGCCTTCCACGATCTCGCCGGAAGCCAGCTTGAGTCGATAGGCGCGGTTGGGCGCGGGTCGGCCCGTGATGGCGTCGGTCAGCACGAAGTGCTCGTCGGTCCCGGCGTCTACCTGGCCGAACCTGGGGCGCGGCAGCGACAACGCGGTCGGCCCCGATTTCTGCATCTCCACGAGCTTGACGATCAGGTTGCCGGTGCCACCAATCTCGACGTTGTCGCCTTGCACCTTCACGTAGGCACTGCCGCCGCCGCTGAGCACCACGCCGTTCTGCGCACTGGCGGTGACGGTGCCGCTGGCGCTCGTCAGTTGCATGTTCCGTTCGGACACCAGTTCCATGGCATCGGACTGCGCCTGGATCAGGACCTTGCCCCTGGCGGCGAAGAGCTTGATGCCGAGCTTCTGGGCGAACAGCGACAGCACGTCGGCCGCCGCCAGCGCGACATTGCGCAGCGCATGCACATGGAAATCGGCAGCCGTCTTGAGGCCGATATCCTTGCCCGCCGAGACCGCGACGCGTTCCGGCGTGGCAGCGGCGATGCCAGCCGGCGCCGAGATCGCGATCACTGCCTGCTTGAGTTCGTTGACGCTGTCCGTGAGCCAGCGGTGCTCGGCCTTGAGATCGGCCACTTCGGCCAGCGCCGCGCGGGCGGCGTGAGCCAGCCCTTCGGCCCTGGCCAGCGCAAGCTGGAGTTCGTTCGTAGCCGCCGTCATGTCCACTTGCTGGCCTGACACACGCGCCTGCTTGTCGGCGGACAGCAGCAGGCCCTCGCCGGCACGCACGGCACCCTTGAGGTCGGTGCGCAGTTCGAACCCTTCGCCGCGCCGCGTCTTGCGCTGGTCCACCAGGTAGCCCAGGTTCAGTTGCGACTTCCCACCGTGCTCCGTGGATAGCTTGATGCCCTCCTGTCCGGCCCAATCCTCGAAGCGCAGCTTGTTGTTGCTTTGCGTACGGATGACGTTGCGCGACAGCCACCGGTCGTCGGTGGTGATCAGGTCTTCGTGAATGCTGTTATGCAGCGCGTGCGCGATGTAGGGCTTGTTGGGATTCCCGTCGCGAAACGCGATGGCCACCTCGGTGCCGTCGATCAACGGGAAGTGGAATCCCGTTTTCAAGGCGCCGGCGAACGGCTTGGCCAGCCGCAGCGGCACGCTCTCCGCGCCCTTCGGCCACGCGTCGAAATCGAGGTCGAAGCGCACGACATAGTGGCCGTGCTCCGGCAGATACGCGTACTTGTACTGATTGGGCGACGTAACGCGTCCGCTCAGCGTACCGGCGATGCGCGGCCACTTCGACTCGTCCATGGGCAGGCGAAATCGCCTGTCGCACGGCATGGCGCGATACGTATTGCGGTAGGCCGCGTCGCGCGCGCCATGGTGGAAGACCTCGGTCACCACCTGGCCGTTCGGGGCATCCGGCAGACTGACATCCATGCGAAGGATGCGGGCCGGGCGCAGCGCCAGCACATTGCTTTCACCGGCGTAGACCAGTTGCCCGGAAAATGCCGCCTCGTGGCGCAGCTGCGCCTCCCATCGTGCGCTGGCCTGGTCGAGGTGGTGCGTGCCGTAGACCTGCGGCTGCCCATAGGTGGTGCGCGCTGACCAGGCAATATTGGCTGACGCCTTGAAGCGCTCCCAAGCGACATCGGGGTTGTAGTCGGCTGCCACGAAAGACTGGGGCACCGTGCTGGCGTGGGTCTGGATGGCATGAACCGCCTCGCGGCCAGACGCCAGGCCGGTGCTCTCCCGGTACGGCACGCGCAGCTCGGGCAGGTAGATGTAGTGGTCGATGTCGTCGCCAAACACCACCATTTCGCCAAACTTGCCCGGCATGAAGTAGCAGTACAGCCCTTCCTGCTCCATCAGCAGCCGCACGTAGTCCCAGTCGGACATCTCGTACTGGAGCCGGAACCGGTGCACGGGGTAGGTGCGCCGCGTGCTGAACTGGAACTGGTGGCCCTTCAGTTCGTGGCTGCGCAGAATCGCCTCGATGATCTGCGGCCCGGTCTTATGCTGGAAGATGCGGCTGCGCCGGGTCAGACGCAGGCGTGCCACCTGCGGCACCACCACAACCTCGTAGGCGCAGAAGTCCCGTGTCTGGCGGGTCTTGGAAAAGGCCGAGATCCAGCCGGCAAAGGTGCGAGGCTCGCTCTCGTCGTCGGGCTCGATCACGAATGTGGCATCGCGCCCGAGATAGTCGGCGGGGTCCAGTTCCAGCGCATGCGTGAGTTGCACGGTGACGGTGTACGGCTCGCCCAGCCGCTCCACCGCTTCGAACGAGACCACCGAGAGCGCCGCGGCACTCTCGGTGCCCGGCACCTTCAGGCGGTATGCCTGCCGTCCGGTGGATTCATTGCGCGTTGCCCTGTCGTAAGCCTTCATGCCATCCGCCATGCCTTGGGATCCGTTTCAGCGTCTTCGAGCCTGCAGCGGTCCGCCAATGGCGAAACGTTGCGCGGCGCACGATAGACGATTTCCCGCGGCGCGAATACGGCTGCACGGCAGCGTTCGTATGCTTTTGGAGCCCGGACAAGAGATGGTATGAATTCGTGGCGTTTCGGTATTTCGAACCGGCACTTCGTGCTAGCGCACGCCGCCCCGGCGACGCCGCAATCGGAAAAATCTGATCGCCTGTGGCAGGCGAGAGGAGCCGCCGCCTACAGCAGCGTCATGAGCAGCTTGCCGAGCGTCGCCTTGAGCGGCAGTTGCGAAGCGGCCAGCACGAGCATGGGCAGCGCGGCCGGCAGCACGGCCGCCAGCAGCACGCCCTTGTTGACCAGCACGCCGCGCGTCTGCGCCACGGCGTCGTAGATGGCGTGGGTGTCCGCCACCGGCCCAAGCTCGGGCGCGTCGAGCAGCGGATCGTCCGCATCGCCGGGCTCGCCGTGAATCCAGCGCCGGTCCACCTTGCGGCCGTGCGCGGCCAGCAGCGCGCCGCAGTCCAGCAGCGCGTCCTTGCGCATGCGCGCCAGCCGTGGCGTGAACGTCAGCATCGGCACCAGCACCAGTACGGCCAGCACCAGCACGAGCACCCCCATCTGGAAGTACAGCGACGGGATGGCCACGCCGTGATACGCCACCTCGTGCCCCCATGCGGCGGCCAGCACGGCCGAGACGGCGAACGAGAACGGCGCGAAGATGAACGGCATGCGCGACAGAAAGCCCAGGCCGCCCACGCGGTCAGGGTGCGTCGGTACCAGCCGCAGCGGCAGCGAGGCGATGCGGAACAGCAGGATGCTGGCCAGCAGCAGGCGCCAGATCCACGCCAGCAGCAGCACGTTGAAGATCGGGCGCGTCACCAGCAGGAACCACCAGACGGCAAAGCCGCTCGCGCCGCCCAGGTCGCCCCAGCGCACGTCGTCCGGATTGGGCGATACCGACACCGCCACGGCCCACGCCACCACCAGCCCGCCGATGATCACCCACGGGTAGGCACGGTCCCGCAGGCTGGCCCCGCCGGCGATGATGGCCCGGTAGCGCGGCTCCAGTTCGGCATCGACCAGGCCGCTGCGCAGAAACTGCGTCAGGCACAGCGGCACCACGCGATGCGCCACGGCTTCCGCGCCAATCAGCAGCGGGATGCCGATCAGGCACCGCACATGCACCGAGTAGTGGCCCAGCAGCGATTCCCCGTCGGTGCCGAACAGGCGGTCGTTGAAAATCGCCCACACCAGCAGCGGCAGCCAAGTGAGCATGCTGAAGAACAGCGCACGGCGCCCGATGCCGGCGCCGCCCGCCGGAATCAAACCCATGCGCCGCTGCACGCGATACAGCCAGTCGCCGCGCACCAGCGAAAATGCCGCCGCTTCGACCGCCGCTTCCGCCGCGCCGCTGCCCGCCTCCCGGCTCGTTGGGTGGAAACGGGTGGTCATGTTCGATCCTGGGCGTCCGGCCGCGCCGGCGGCGTGTGCCACTGGGCGGGCGGCACCGTCACGGGTTGCCTGGGTTGCAGCACGAAATGGGGCGACATGATCTGCACGTCGCGGCGGTTGAACTCGTCCTGGATCGCCGCGTGCAGCGCGGAGAGCACGAAGAACCGGCGCCGCGGGTCCGCGATGGCGAAGAACAGTTCGTACTCGACATAGAAGTCCGACAGCCCGCGCTGCAACACGAACGGCGTGGGTTGCGCAGCCACGCCCGGCACCGTGGCCACGGCTTCGAGCAGCATCCCGTGCACCTGCCGCCACGGGGTGTCGTAGCCGATGGTGACGGCCGTCGACAGCAGCGCGCCCCGGTCGGGGTTCTGCTGCCCGGCGCGCGAGAAATTGTGCACTGCGCTAGCCACCACCACCGCGTTCGGCAGCGTTACTTCCTCCTGCCGCAGGTTGATCAGCTTGACCGATAGCGCGCCCAGGCCCTCCACCCAGCCGACGGTGTCGCCGATGCTGACCATGTCGCCCACGCGCAGCGCGCGGGAATAAACCAGCACCATGCCGCTCATGATCTGGTTCACCACGTTGGCCGACCCCAGCGTGAGCATGAACCCCAGCAATACCGATACCCCCTTGAAGACGTCGCTCTGCGAGCCGGGGATGTACGGATACGCGAAAGTCAGGCCCAGCGCCCACACCAGCACGGCCGCCAGGCGCCGGGTGGCCGGCGCGGTCTCGGGGTGCAGGCCCGGCAGCTTCAGGCTGCCCCGCGCGCTGGCCGTGAAGACGCTCGACACCACGATCTGCACGCCACGCGTGATGAACAGGATCACGGCCACCACCACCAGCCCCGGAATGGCATCCACGCACGCCGTGGCCACCTGGTCGAGCAGGCGCCAGAGGTAGGTGCCCATGCGCCGGCCCAGCGGGTGCGTCAGCGGAAACTGCAGCAGCGCGAATTCCAGCCAGACGAACGCCATGAGCGCCATCAGCGCAAACGCCACGATGCGCACCACGCGCTCCGTCAGCTGGTAGAGCGCCGTGGTCCAGTCGAAGCCGTCGGTGGTGCGGGATACCAGGTGCCGTTGCAAGGAAGCCTGCACCGCGCCCTGCAGCCAGCGGCGGGTTCGCGAGAGCCCCCATAGCAGCAGCGCCACCACCACCAGCGCGCCGGAGGCTCGCAGCAGCCCGTTCAGCAGCGTTGGCCAGTGCTGCTGCTCGCGCCGCGCGGCCACCGCGTCGGTCACGCTGGCCACTACCTGCCGCACCGCGGCTTCGAGTGTGAGCTTGTCTTCGGGGTCCAGGTCGCCTTCTACCACCCCCATCAGCAACTTGTCGCCCACGTAGATAGCATAGCCATGCTGGTTGTCGAGATCGCCCGCCGACATCGTGACCGGTTGCACCAGGTCCGCCGGCACCAGCGCGGCGAAGCGATCGTCGGTCCGCTTGGCCCGGGCCTCGGGGGTCACGCCGGCCAACGTGGCCCGCAGCACGACAATCGGCCGGTTCATGAGCCGCACTTCCACGGGCGGAGCGTTCGCTTCGTGGGTGGACTGGGCCGCCCAGGCGCCGTCCAGGACCAGTGCAGAGGCCGTCCAGCCGAGCAGAAGAAGGAGGAAGAAGATCAGCCAGCGCGCAACCAGCCGCCGGCATACCGGCCGGCGTCGGGAGCGTGGAAGGCGCGGCAATGGGGGGGCGTGGAGGTCAGCGGATGCCATGCGGCTGCAGATCCGTCAGGTTGCGGACACTTCCACGGCATCCTTGCAGCGACCCGCCTGCGAAGGAAGTGAATTCTTTTTTTCTGCGTTGTTAGATGTTTTGCCGCCGGAGACTCTGCTGCAGCCGTTCGAGTCGCAGGTAGGCCATGGGGGGATGGGTAGGGGTCAGCAAAGATGCAGCGTCACGCCGGCGCGCTCGCACAGCGCCGGCAGCGTCGGCAGCGCGGCGGGCGCCTCGGTATCGGTGAACAGGTGGTCGATCTGGTCCAGGCCCGCCACCCGGCACGGGGCGTTGCGCAGGCATTTGCTGCTGTCGGCCAGCAGCACGCGCACATGGCTGTGCGACAACAACACCTGGCTCAGTTCGGCCTCCTCGGGCTGGAACTCGTAGAAGGTGCCGTCGTCGTCCACGCCGGCGGCGCCGCAGATGGCCAGGTGCGCGCGAAACCGGCGCATGAAATCGAGCGTGGCGCTGCCCATCACATCGAGATCGCCGGGACGCAGCCGGCCGCCAGCTACCCAGGTCTCGATCTTCGGCTTGTCCGCCAGCGCATGTACGGCGCCAAGGTTGTTGGTCACCACGCGCAGCGGCAGATCCACCGGCAAGGCGCGCGCAAAGTCGGCCACGGTGGTGCCGTAGCCAAGGAACACCGTGGCGTCGGCCTCCAGCATGGCCAGCGCGGCCTGCGCAATGCGCCGCTTGTGCTCCACGTGCGCGGTGCTGCGCTGCAGGTAGCTGATGTTGTGCTGGCTCGCGGGCAGGCTCAGGCCGCCATGCATGCGGCGCGCCAGCCCCTGCACGCTCAGTTCGTTGATGTCCCGCCGAATCGTCTGGCTGCTCACGCCGAAGCGGCTGGCCAGTTGTTCCGTACTCAGATAGCCGGCATCATTCAGCCAGCCGAAGATTTCTCGTTGCCGCGGTGTCAGGCTCATGCCGGCTCATTCGCTCACTTTTCGTTTTCGAACGAAAATGTAAGCGGGCAATGTGTCACTTCCGTGAACGCAGTTGGTTTTTCCCCTCTCCCGCACGCGGGAGAGGGGCAGGGGAGAGGGTGAGCGCCTCAAGATGAGACAGTGGCAGTTTGACTCGCCGCGCCCCTCTCCCCCAACCCCTTGTATGTCGCACAATTCGGTCTGGATGCATCAGATCGATGACCCCATGGTCTGGGCGGTAGCCCAAGTTCGAGGGAGAGCGAGGATCGGTGCATCCATTTCTTGGTAGC